>Ga0070726_10000952_pt1 | contig 31422 bp, 35 predicted proteins | sample tdAd471_FD_67275 | JGI IMG/M metagenome (GOLD analysis project Ga0070726, IMG submission 67275) | Marine sediment microbial communities from the Atlantic coast under amendment with organic carbon and nitrate - tdAd47.1 | ecosystem: Environmental > Aquatic > Marine > Coastal > Sediment | place...
AAACAGCCCCCCGATCGACAGGGCGAGTGCGGCAATGGCGGCAAGCAGCCGGCCACCCGCAAGGCGGTGCATCAAATTGATCATTTTGCGGGTCTCCTAGTGTGCGTGGCCGTCGCCGAAAGCGTCTTTTTCAAGCTGCGCTTTCAGGGTGAAGGCGCCTTCGGCAACGAATGCTTCGTCGGCCTCGAGCCCGGAAATGATCTCGGTATAGCTGCCTGCACTCTCTCCTGTCCGGACCTCGCGCGGTTCGAACCCGTCATCCGTCGGGACGAAGACCGACATCCTGTCTTCAACACTGACAATCGCATCGGAGGGAACGCGCACGACGGGGCGCCCCTCTCCCGTGTCGATCCGCGCCGTTACGAACTGACCGGGCTTCAGCCTGTGTTCGGCATTGTCGACAATGACCCGCGCGGTCGCGGTGCGGGATGCCTCATTGATGACAGGCAGGACATTTGAAATTGTTCCTTCGGCCAGGACGCGGCCATCTTCCTGCTGGAAGGTCACGGTCTGGCCTTCGCTGACCTTGCCGAGATCTTCCTTGTAGACGGCGATGTCGGCCCAGACGACGCTATCATCGATGATGACAAAGATGGGCGCGCCGCCAGCCGATACGGTTTCTCCAAGAGAAACGCTCCGCTGAATCACCTCTCCGGCAAGGGGAGCCGTCACATAGGCTTGTGCAAGCGACCCGTCCGCAGCCTCATTAAGCTTGTCCAGTGTGCCATGACCAATGCCGATCGCATGAAGCCTGTTTTCAGCAGCTTCCCGGCCGGCATTGGCTGCGGCGAATGCCGCACGCGCCGACTGCAGATCGGCCTCGGCGGTGATTTTCTGCTCCCAGAGGTTTTCCTCACGCTCAAGCTCGGCTTGCGCGAGGCGCTCGGCGCTCAGGGCATTCAGATAATCGGCCTTTAGGCCGGCGAGTTCACGACTGGTCAGCCGGGCAAGCGTGGCGCCGGCTTTCACGATATCGCCTTCGCCTGCATAAAGTTGGGCAACGGTGCCCTCGACCTGTGGCGAGACCCTTGCGACACGGTCCGCATCGAAACGGATCTCGGCCGGCAGTTCCAGCTGGCCCGAAACCGCTCCGGTCTGGGCTCGCCCGGTCCGGATACCGGCAGCTTCCGCCTCTTCGGCGGTCAGCTCGACATGATCGCCGCCATCGGCATCATCATGGCTTTCATGCTCCTCATCACTACCGTCTTCGTGGTCGTCATGGCCATCTTCGGCTTGTGGGGGCGTCCGGTTTGCACCAGACGAATCGGAGGCGTCATTGCCGCAAGCACTAAGATACAAAAGCGCTGGCGAAAGCAGCGCCGCATAGAATAAATTCAGTTTCATTGGATCTCTCCTTCGAACGGCGCGGCGCCAATCAGCGCACGCAGCCGCAGCGTGTATAGCTGGAGCGCCAGCCGGGCATCGATTACGGCGGCGCGGGTTTCAATCAGGCTGCGCCGCGCATCGAGCGTGGCTGTGAGGTCGAACTTGCCGACCCGGTAGCCTTCGGCCGCTGAAGCGTAGGCATCTTCGGCCAGTGGCAGGGCTTCGCCCTCAAGACGCTGCAATCGGGATTTCGCGGCCCGGACCAGCGCAGCCAGGCTCGCCTGCTCGGCCCGCAACCTTGCCTCAACAGTCTGTGCTGATAGCTCGGCACTCTGGGTACGTAATCCGGCCGCCCGCGTTGCGTCCTGATTGCGGTCAAAGACCGGCAAAGGAACACTGACACCCGCCAGAAACGCGCTATCGCCCGTGTCCTCAAATCTTCGGACACCAGCCGATACGGTTATATCAGGCCATGCGCCGGCGCGGGCCCGGTCCGTCGCCGCGCTACGAGCCGTCGCTCCGGCCTTAGCCGCCGCAAGTGACGGATGAACGCCAGAATCTGGTTGAGCCGACCCACCCACCGGATCTGTTACGATTTCCGCAGTGCCAGACAAGACAAAGTCGATCTCTGAACTACCCCAAACGGACGCAAGCGCTAGCCCTTTGGCTTCGACCTGGCCCCGCGCACCATCCGCAACCGCCTGAAGCGCTGCTGCTTCAGCCCGCGCGCGCAGCAACTCAGGCGGAGCCGACGCTCCAGCGTCCACGCGGCGCTGGACGACGCCAGAGAACTCGGATGCGAGATCGGCTGAGGCCTGAGCGACCTCGGCCATGTCGTAAGCGGCACGAAGTTCCAGATAGAGTTCCCCTGCGAGTTTCTGAGCTTCCAGGCTTCGTACAGAACATTCGGCACTCGCCAATGCGGCTTCAGCTCTGGCGGCCCGCTCGGAAAGTCTTCGTTTGTCGCCAAGCTGTAAGGTCTGCGCCACTACCAGGGTCGTCTCGTAGGCATTGAAGCCTTCAAGCGATCCGCTGCCGGCAAAGTTCTCGGTTTCGACAGACAGAGATGGATTAAGTCAACGGCTCGCCTGATCGGCGTCGGCCGATGAAGCTTTCGCCTCGAGAGCCGCCGTCAGAACTTCAGGCGAAGCATTGGCGGCGCGAGCAATAGCCGCGTCGAGCGTCAGTGGTCGGGATTGATCATAGTCAGTCGCGCCGACATAGACAGAACTACACCCTTGCGCATAGGCCGTACCGGCCATGACCGGCAAGGCGAGCGCGGTGATCGCGCTGCATATAAGAATTTTCATTTTTGCTGGTTTCCTCGTCCAGATTCAACGACAGCGAGGCCGTAGCCACGCAAAACATTCCTGTGTCGTTGGTCTAGGCGCGAGGAGGACGGTAAAGACCGTCTGGGCGGAGGTTCTCGAGAAAAGAACCGCCAGGCAACAAATGTTTTGTCTGCACGACAGACTTCGGAGCGCCGCTTAGATCGCCGCCGCCTATCAGATGGAAATGACAGCTTCCGCACTGATGCGCGGTATGGTCATGACCTTCATGCGATGGCTCCTTATCAGGGGCATCTTGGGCCAGCTCACTCGTAGAACATTCCTCTGCGGCCTGATCGCCCGGATGCATGATATCCGCCGCAGCCGTCATCGGCGCAATAACAAAAGCTATCGCCATCACCATGACGAGCAACCTTCGTAAACACGTAATGACTTGGAACGAAAACATGATTGCTGGGCTAGCTACTTTCTTTTACGATCGGGTAAACAGGCTCACTCTCTTTTTAGCACCTCCAGTCACTGGAGGGTCAAGCGCCTTTTGACGGAAGCCCTGCAAGCACCTCGGCGCCATCATGCTGTTCGTGCAAGCAATTCTCGTGCTGGCCAAGGGCAGCGAGCACAGAGCAGGATCCGATCTTGCCGCCTTCGCAAGCGCGGATCATGCGCTTGAGCTCGGCCTCGAGCGCCTCCAATTGGGTCAGCCTGCGGCGAACCTCGTCAAGCTGGCGACGTGCAATCTGGTCAACCAGGACGCACTCCCTGCCTGGCTCTACCTGCAGCGAAATCAGTTCCCTTACCGCTGAGACGGGAAACCCCAGATCCCTTGCATGACGTATAAAACGGAGACGCTCTACAGAGTCCCCTGCGTACAACCGCTGTCCGCTTGCGCTGCGTTGCGGCTCGTCGAGCAGACCAATGGATTCATAATAGCGGATTGTCGTGACTTTTACGGCCGTCGCCCCTGACAGTTTTCCGATCGTCATCAAGGCCATGATAGCGCCCCTTGCCCCTCTAGTTACTGTAGACTGCAGGAAATAACCCTGACGGCTGAAAACACAAGCGCAGGAGGCAACATGAGTGGTGATACGACAATCCAGATACTCGGCATTGCCACAGGTGGCGCAGTTGCTGTGATTCCTATTTGGTCTGCAGCCTTCCCCGCGCAGAGAATTTGGCTCCCGCAGCGTTATTCGCGTTTCGTGGCACCAATCATCTGGAAGGGTACGATCACGAATTTCGGAGCGGCGCTGTCGATTGGGGCTTCAGGTAGGGCAACCGCTCCCGTACCCTGCTGGGCGATATTCGGCCTCGGGTTTGCCCCTCTCATCATCGCGAATATGGTGGTTTGGCGCGCAGATTTCCGGTTCGGTTTTGACGAGACACCAGGAGCCAAGGGCACACTTGCCACCACAGGGCCCTACCGCTACTCCAGCTATCCTCAATACGCTCGCAATACAAAGCTTTCTAACGGAGACGCTTCGATAAAATTCTTACGGTGCATCTCCCCTCACAGACAACGCATGGTAAAATCATAGGATGGGTAGCGAAGACTTGAAAATCGAGACGTCAGACGAGCGCCGAACTCTTCAAATCGTACTATGGCTAAACATACTCATAGCCATTGGCTTTTTTGTCACAGGCTGGTTCGGCGACTCCAATGCCCTCCTGGCGAACGGGCTGGATAATTCCTCGGACGCGATTGTGTATGGCTTGAGCCTGCTTGCACTTACACGTTCGCAGATCTGGAAACGCAACGCCGCTCGACTGTCAGGTGGAATGCTTCTTGTATTTGCCGTCGGCGTCGCCGGCGACGCAATCCGTCGATACTTTGAAGGATCTGAACCCCTCGGTCTCATCATGCTGGCAATGGCCGCGATTGCAGGTGTTGTAAATCTGATCTGTCTCTGGCTTTTGAAAAAAATAGAAAAGAAGGATGTAAACCTGCGAGCCGCTACAACATTTAGTTTCAATGACTTCATCTCGAATGGGGGGATCATTATCGCGGGCGTAATCGTACTGTGGACTGGGTCCAACTGGCCAGATCTGCTTGTCGGATTGGGAGTCGCGGCGATTGCGGTATATGGTGGAATCGATATTCTGCGCGATGCGCATGCTGATAAGCATCAGTCAGAATGATGCCCCAAACCCGGAATGAAACAAGTGCGTAAAATTCTCAAAATGGTGCGCGCGCAGCGTCACTGGGCCTCGCATGATGGGTTCCCAAGCGTTACCGTAACAAATATTTACTCGATCAACTTTCTATTCCGGCATTGAATTTGCTTTCCCTGTTGAGTTGAATCTCTCTAGGGGAACGAGGACAAATGTCCCGGCTGGCAGATCATATAAGTGCCTATGACTACACATGGTTGTTGTCAGACAGCAGATGGGCCTGGGAGTTCCTGCGCCGAAACCGCCGGTTTCTTGAGGACTCGTCGCTTCCTTCCGCGAGTGAGCTTAGTTTCGCTCCCGCCTGCCATCAGATCACCCTCGTGCGCCCTAGAGCCTCTCAGGCGCTTGCTGAGCGATGGGGGCTCGCCTTCTTCCCGGATCCAGAGGATAGCGGCCTTGAAGCCGACGCGTTCTGGTCGGGAGGTCTCTATCCGAGGCGGGTTCACATGCAAGTTTCTCCGAGTGGTCCTAATGAATCCTGTGAATTCTATGATCGCACTGTTGGCATCTGCAGGATCACGCACTTCACCGACCTCGCCGGCCGCGAACAATTTCTTCTCAAGGGAAATGGCTGCGTCATTCAGGTATTCTGCACGGGCATGTCACTTCTGGCCCGCGAACCTGTCAAGCTCAGCTTCATCATCGACAGTCTCGACGAATTCCAGGCCAAGCTGAAAACGCTCCAGCGCGCCCAGCGTGTCTATGACCCGCAAGCAGAGGCGGATATCCCGGAATGGACTCGCCATTCCTTGGCCCTTCGCAATGCGCTGGTCGCACTCGATTGTCATGATGCCAAACTCTCATATTTTGAGACGGCGGGGTTCATATATGGCGAAGAACGGGCCCGCGAAGCCTGGGACAGCCCAAGCCGAGCGATGAAAGACGAGATGAGACGTGCCCTTGCCCGCGGCCGTGACCTGCGGGACGGCGGTTATGCAACGCTTCTCGGACCCGTCGAAAACGCGCTTCTTTTAGCCTGAAGTAGAATTTTGGCACCTCTTTTGCAGCACCCGCTTGTGAAGGAGGCACCTGATGAGTCCCGCCGACACACCCTCGGTCCGTATTGATCTGGATGACTACGCCTATACTTGCCGACTCTCCAGAAGTCGCTGGGCTTGGGAATTTCTTCGGCGAAATAGCGAATTCAGGCAAGCCGCCCTGCGGGCTGGCGACTCACAGATATCTGAAAAGCCAGCCTGTCACGGCATCCGGCTGCTCCGGCCGCTATCCGACCAGATCGACGCTGAGAAATTCGGCTTGGTTTTTTTTCCCGACATAGACGCGAATGGCTACGAGGCCGACGTCTTCTGGATCCCTGCCCTCTATGCTCGCGCCCTGACCATGCAGGTCGTACCGCGTCATCCGAGCGAGCGCGACGATATTTTCGATCAGACGATCAATGTGTGTGAAGTCACCCACCTCACAGATCGCGTCGGCCGGGAATACCTGATGATCCGTGGGCACGGCCACAGCATCCAAGTCGCTTGTTCTGGTCTGTCACTACTCAGCGTCGAACCCGTCCGCATGAAACTGATCATCGATAATGTGTCGAGCATGGACGAAACACTTAAAGTCATCGGCAAGGCTCAGCGTATTCTTGGCAAGGACGATCCGAGTTTCAACGACACCTGGACACGCTCATCGCTTGCGTTTCGCAATGCGCTCATTGCGCTCGATGCGCATGAGACCGGTCTAACTTATTTTGAAACCGCTGCCATCATCTATGGCGAGGATCGCGCCACCGAAGCCTGGCAGAGCCCCAGCCGGGCCATGAAAGACGAAATGCGCCGCGCCCTCGTGCGAGGACGTGAACTCCGGGATGGCGGATACAGGGACCTCCTGACTGCACAGACCTGAGCAGATCCAATTTGGCATCAGACCTTGATCCGGCGATCACCCCTCGCTGACGCGAGGGGGCTGTTTCGCGGGCGGCACGCCGCCAGCGGCCCGGCTCGTCTCCGGACCTCTGGTCTGCCCTTCCGGGCAGCCCAGCGGCATGCGGGTGTCTCGCCGGTGATCGCGCCAGCCTGCGCTTGTCTTAGAGATTCCTGGCCTTCTGGTTACAAAAGAACCGCTGGTGGGGACTGCGCAATTTCCCCGCCGGCGTAGAGGAACGGATCGTGCCTGCGCTGGCTGAGTAAGCGCCGTTGGGAAGTTTGATCGTCCTCTTCATTTCCATGCGACCTGAACGGATACGAGGGCATCTGGGCCCGCACGACAAGCAAAGGATCTGGAATGTCCATCGAACCAGTTCGCCAACATATCGGCGTCGATATTTCAAAGAGCACTCTGGATGCGCACATGTATCCTGAGGGGCGGACCATAACTGTCCCGAATGACAAAAACGGTTTCAGGCAATTGCTGAACTGGATGGCAGGATGTCATCTTAAACAGCTACTCTATGAACCGACCGGGCAGTATCACGTTGCCTTTGAGAAGTTCTTCCTGAAAGCCGAAATACCTCTCGGCAAGGTCAATCCGCGACAGGCTCGAAGGTTTGCGGATGCCTTGGGTGTGTCGGCGAAAACAGACTCGATCGATGCCGGGCTTATCGCAAAATACGGGGCAATGATTTCTGTGCGCCGCGTCAGCGACAGAACCATCAAGTTCAATGAAATGAAAGAGCTACAATCGGCTCGGCGCGCTCTGGTGAAAGACAGGACACGCGCGTCCAACCGGTCATCCGCCCGTATAGCTCCTCTGTTGCGGCGCCAGGCACGGGAAAGAATTGAGCAGATCGACCGTCATATGAAAGCTATCGACGAGGCGCTTCGTTCGCTGGTGCGTGATGACGAATTCCTGAAAGAAAGATTCGACATTCTACGGACTATTCCTGGCATTGGTGAAACGACGGCAATCATGCTTCTGACCGAAATGCCCGAACTCGGCTTCATCGATCACAAGGCGGCCGCCAGTCTGGCGGGACTTGCTCCGATCGCTCGGGACAGCGGCACGTTTCGAGGCAAGCGATACATTCAGGGCGGAAGAGCACATTTGAGGCAGGCGCTCTATATGCCCACCCTCGTCGGCATAAGGCACAATCCGGAGTTCAGCGCGAAATACCAGATGATGGTTGCCACCGGAAAAGCGCCAAAACTGGCTATCACAGCGATAATGAGAAAGCTGATCGTCCTGGCGAACAGTCTGCTTCGCGATAGCCGAAACTGGGTTCCAAACCGGGCTTGACGAAGACGGATACTTCCCACTGACAAGCAGAGGGGTCGGAGGCTGCTCGGCCTGCATGAGCATTATGAGGCCGCTGGCTCAGGGGGTGTTCGGGTCGTTCAGCCATTTCCCGAATACGGTCACATCCTGGGCTTCATAACCGAGCGCCCCGTAGAAGGCTTCGGCATCGGCATTGCCGATGCGGACCATCAACTGGACTTTTCCGACATTCCGGCTTGCGAGCCACAGCTCGGCTTCGGCCATCATTTCGCGGCCATGACCATGACCCTGTCGCTCCGGTTCGACGGCGAGATAGTAGATCCATCCCCGGTGCCCGTCATGCCCGACCATAACTGACGCGATCAGATCATCCTCCCTGTAACCCACCATCAGCGTCGCTTCGCGGCTACGCACACACAGATCGATATCGGCCGACGGATCGTTCCACGGCCGCGTCAGGGCGCAGCGTTCCCATAGCGCAATCACAGCGTCGCGGTCCTGCTCGCGATAGGTGCGGATGTGTAGGCTCATATAGTCTGTCTTGCGGGATTCGGCTCGGTTGGCGCGTCCCGCGGCCTGCAACCGTCCGCCCGGCGTCCAGGACAGTCCCCCAATCAGACGAAGGTGGGCGGACGACCGGTCTGCCCGGACCCGCCGCTTGCGCAAGGCGACGGGGCTGAAGGCGTCTGGAAGTGGTCTCAGCGTCCTACCTTTCCGCCTTGCGCAACCGGCTAATGGGTCCGGCCTGCCGGCCTTCTCGCCGCCCACCCCCGCCTGATGCGGGAGGGACATTTGGGCGGGGAAGCGAGACTTAACCCATGACCACACCGCAACCTTCAGCCCCCCTTGCGGCAGACGCTGCACCCACATCTCCAGACCGGCCCCGTATCTATGTGGCCTGCCTTGCCGCCTACAATAATGGCTGCCTGCACGGGCGCTGGATCGACGCGACGACACCTGATGAGGTGATGGCCGAGGTTCGCGCCATGTTGGTGACGTCGCCGCTGCCGGACGCCGAAGAGTGGGCGATCCATGACTATGAAGGCTTCGAAGGCGCGCAGCTTTCCGAATATGCGAGCTTCGAGACCGTCTGTAATCTGGCCGATTTTATTGCCGAACATGGCAGGCTCGGCGCGCTGGTCCATTGCCATTTCGGGGATGACCTTGAGCAGGCCGTGGCGGCTTTCGACGATTACGCAGGCTGCTTTTCGAGCCGGGCAGACTTCGCCGAAGAACTCCACCGCGACACCGGGACGGAAATCCCCGCAGCCCTCGAATACTATATCGACTGGTCAGCGCTCGCCCGCGACATGGAGCTGAATGGCGACATCATGGTGTTCGAGACAGGGTTCGAAGACGTTCACGTTTTCTGGACGCGTTGAACGCCATGACCTTCACCCAGCACTTCAACACCTACGCCTGCGAAGGCGATACGATCAGCTGCGAAGCCGAGGGCTTCACGGTCACGGCCCGGATTGTTGCCGACGATTGCCCCGATACGCCGGACCAACGGCAGGACGGGTTCTGGCCTTCGCTCTACAAGGATGCGCCGGGCTTCATCGGACCGGGCAATGGCTTCCGCCAGCGGTTTGCGAAGGCGCAGGCCAAGGCCGAGGCCGTGATGGAAGCATGGCGCAAGGATGAGTGGTTCTATTGCGGGATCGTGCTCTCTGTCGAGCGCGACAGCATTGAGCTGGATCGCCACGCCGCCAGCCTGTGGGGCGTCGAGTGCAATTATCCGGGCACGGATAATAGCTACCTGACCAGTGTCGCGAACGAGCTTCTGCCGGAGGCGCTGGACGCAGGCCGCGCCGCAGCCGCGCGCCTTGCCGAAACGGTCACAGGCTGGGCCGTGACATGAGTGCGGTTCGCGCCCTCACTGAATTGCTCGGCCCAAGGCCGAGCATGACGCTCGTCATTGCCGAGGCCCAGGTCGCGGAAATCTGGGTCGAGGGCCGCGCGCCCGCGATCACGATCCGCGACTATGACTGGGGCGAAACCGACCCTGAGCCAAGCCGGGACGCGGACGGCTTTCCCTTCACCAAGATCAACTGGAGAGGCCCTGCATGGGCGCTGGGTCTCTCGCTTCACCCGCCAGAAAAGGAGACCCCCATGGCACAGCCCGACCTTAGACACATCCCGCTCGACGAGCTTCGGATTTCAAAACTCAATATGCGCCACAGCCGCAAGAAGCCGGACGTATCCGACATATTGCCCTCCATCCGAGAGAGCGGATTGCGCCAGACCCTGCTGGTCCGCCGTGAGGGCAAATATTATGGCGTGATCGCCGGACGCCGCCGCTTCTTCGCGCTGAAAGAAATCGCCAAGGAGACGGGCGAGACGCCGCTGGTGCCCTGCGCGATCATGACGGAGAAGGATGCGGCCTCAGCAATTGCAGCCTCCGTTATCGAGAATGTCGGACGCTTGCCTGCGACCGAAATGGAGCAGTATGAGGCATTCAAGCGTCTGCACGAGGAAGGCAAGCCAGTAGAGGAGATCGCCACCTTCTTTGGCGTGACCGAGCTGCTGGTACGCCGTGTGCTCACGCTTGCTTCGCTCGCCGAGCCGATCCGGAAGCTCTACGCCGAAGATGAGCTTGACCGGGAAACGATCCGTGCTCTGACGCTGGCCACGCCAGACCAGCAGGCCGAATGGCTTCGCCTCTTCGAGAGCGAAACCGAGCGCGCCCCGATGGGGCGATCCTGCAAGGCTTGGATCACGGGCGGGACCACGATCACGACCGAGAAGGCCTTGTTCGATCTCGACACCTATGAAGGTCGGGTCACTGCTGACCTGTTTGGCGAGCATGGCGTCTTTGCGGATGCGGACGCATTCTGGGAGGCACAATCCGCCGCGATTGCGGAGCGGGTCGATGCCTACAAGGAAGACGGCTGGAGCGATGTCATCTGCCTTGAGCGCGGGGCGTATTTCCACCGCTGGGACCATGTCCAGTGCGCCATGGAAGATGGCGGGAAGGTCTTCATCGAAGTCCGGCATGACGGCACGGTCCAGTTCCATGAGGGACAGCTGACCTCTGGCGAGGCCCGCAAGCGGCAGCAGGGTTCGAAAGGTGACAGCGACGCTGTTCCTGCAGCGATCCGGCCTGAAATGTCCGGCCCGCTCGCGGAATACATCCTGCTGCACCGACATGCCGCCGCGCAGGCAAGTCTTGCTGCTTCGCCCGCAATCGCACTTCGCCTGATGGTCGCACATGCGATGGCTGGAAGCGCGCTCTGGGATGTCCGGCCTTTCGAGCTGCGCGCCCGGAAGGATGAGACGCAGGCGAGCGTGGAAGGTTCGCCATCTATGTCCGCGATGAACGAAGTGACGGAGCAGACGGACGCCCTGTTCAAGGCGCTCAACGTCAATCCCGCGCTTCGCAGCAACGGTGACGACTACCGCTTGTGTGAGATTTTCTCCGCGCTGCTGGCGACGTCGGATGAGGAAGTCCTCGCTATTCTGGCGAGTGTTATGGCTCGCACGCTTGAGGCAGGGAATGGCATCGTCGAAGCCGTCCTGCATGTCTGCGGCACTGACCTGTCGGCGGCGTGGAAGCCGGACGAGGTGTTCTTCGACCTCACCAGGGACAAGCGCGCTATCAATGCGATGATCGGGGATATAGCGAGTGCTTCGCTCGCGGACTCCTGCCGCACCGACACCGGCAAGGCACAAAAACAGGTGCTGGCGAACCGGATCAGCGGAGAGGGCTGCGAAGCCAATCCTGACTGGCGGCCGGGCTGGATGCAGGTGCCGCCGACGCGTCTTGTCGAGGGGGCCGGGTCACCGCCTGCCGGTGCGTGGACACGGATCGCAGGTCTGTTTGAAGCGGAGGCAGAAAACGCGTCCGATGAGACGCCTGAGACGCAACAGGACGCTGCCTGAACACTCGTCTCCTGTTCAGCAGTTAAAGAGGCCGTCCGGTGTTTGTCATCGGGCGGCTTCGCGCATTCTGGGACGCGAAGTTGGCGGCTGTGATACCTGGGCGATTGCAGAAAATGCCTTCGGAAAAATCGCGCGTCTTGAGGCCTCGATGGACACCTTCAGCTGTTTGCAGGCGGTCAGTTTGTACGCCCTTGAGGCATGCCCCAGCCCCCTTGCTCCCGTCTCTTGCCGTTTGACCTGGACGGACTGACCCGGCCCTGAAACCGGACGGACGAAGAATTTTCCCCGGCGCTTAGCGCCTTCCTCGCGCAGCAAAATTCCCCGCCCGTCCGGTGCTCCGCTTTGCTGCGCCCGCGGGGCGGTTCAGGCCCAGCTCAGCGCGTCCTCACGGTCCGGCGTCGACGGGGACAAGCGGTCCCCGGAGACAAGCCAAGGAACGAAAAGGAGACCCCCATGGCAAACGCACTCGGATATGTCAGCGAGACCAAGTCCGGCTTTGAAGGCACACTCGCAATGATGAACCTCTCAGCCGCAATCCGCATCGAGAAGAATGCGGAGAAATCCGAAGAGGGCCAGCCGGACTACCGCATCTATGCCGGTGAAACCTCGACCGAAATCGGCGGCGGCTGGATGCGCAAGGCGAAAGCATCGGGACGCGACTATGTCTCGCTCACCCTTGCCGACCCGCAAATTGGTCCCCGCCGGATCTTCGCTAACCTCGCCCCGGTCAAGGGCAAGAAAGGCCGTCACGTGATCCTCTGGAACCCGCGCGACTAGAGTTCAATCGCCCTCTCAACGAGCTGCTCCGGAGACATCTCCGGGGCGGCTTTTCATTTCGAAAAGAGCAGAAGCGACGCCGCTGATGGCTCAATCAGCGCTCCGTTTTCGCATGGGATTCTTGTGGGCCTTCAGGGGTGTCGCGAGCGCTGCGCGCGAGTTCGACACTCTTAATCTGAGGATGAGCTGTCAGTCTGTCATGCCTTCGAGTTGCGTAGAAGAAAGGAGAAGCAACACCATGACAGAGCCTCAAAAAAATGGAGATGAGCTTCGGCCAAAATCAAACCTCCCTACCCCGACCGAATGGCTTAACACGGATGAAACCGCCGATCATCTCGGCCTCAAGCCGAAGACGCTGATCAATATGCGCTCGCTCGGAACAGGCCCGGTCTATCACAAGATCGGTGCCAAGGTGTGGTATCGCGGCAAGGACATCATCGCTTACACGAATGGCCGCAGGTTCATGGGAACGGGGATGCGCGATGACTCGTAGAGGCGCGCTTCTCGCCATGGGGTGCGGCCTGAGCCTCATGCTGGCGGCGAGCTCTATCGACCGCTCGGATTTTGTCTGGAACCGCACGACGAGCGTGCCCAAAGGGCTCTATTTTGTGGACCGATCTGCGACTGTTTCGAAGGGTGGTCTGGTGGCGTTCGAGCCGTCAGATGAGGTCAGGCAATGGCTCGATCAGGAGGGAATTGTTGGTTCGGACTGGCCGCTTCTGAAGCATGTTGCGGGACTAAAGGGGGACGAGATTTGCCGGTGCGGGACGCAGGTTTTCGTCAACGCATTGCACGTCGCAGACGCCCTTGAAACAACACGGTCCGGCAGCACCCTGCCCGCCTGGCAGGGCTGCCGGACGCTTCAGTCTGGAGAGGTTTTTCTCCTCAATGATCATCCTCGTTCCGTGGATGGACGATACTTCGGCGCGCAGCTTCGCGCTCATATGTTAGGCGTTGCAAGGCCCATCTGGACGTATGCCAGGCGGCCGGCTGAGCAGCAGGCGGACGTCAAAGGGGCGGAAAGCGGGTCAGGAAAGGTATCTGGGTCCCGGAGGGCAAGATCAAGGGAGTGTCACCCAGCGACACTTAACCCATTGTCTGCACATCCTTTTTCATGTGACCCGGCGCCGGAAAGCGGGTGCACGGATTCGCAATCCGCCGCGCGCTAGGAGCCATGAACGACGATTTCGACTTCGTTCCGCGCCTCGGAAAGATCGGGTCGCAGGGCAAGGCAAAGACCCAGCTGAAGCGGCTGAAGCGCGTCGTCGCGAAGGGGCGGCTCGGGACGCGCGGTCGCAAATCTCTGGCGCCTGGTACTGTACGTCATGCAGGGCGTGGAAAAGTTCAGGCCGCCCTTGCACGGCACTGGTCGAACCAGCGAGCCAGGCGCGTCATTGTGAAGGTGCACATCGCGCGGGCAGGCCCAACAGGCGCTGCAAGTTTTACAAAGCATGTCGCCTACATCCGCCGCGAAGGTGCCGGGCGTGAGGGCGAGCGCGGAAAGCTCTATGACCGGAGTGTCGATGAAGCGGATGCAAAGGCGTTCAATGAACGGGCTGACGAGGACAGGCGGCAGTTCCGGCTGATCGTCTCGCCGGAAGATGCCGAACAGATGAAGGATCTGACGCAGTTCACGCGGGAGTTCATGAAACAGGTCGAGAGGGATCTCGGCCGGCGGCTGGACTGGGTGGCTGTCAACCATCACGACACGGGCCAACCCCATGTGCATATCGTGATCCGCGGCGGCAATACCCGGAATGGCGAGCTGCTGATTGACCGCAAATACATCACGCAGGGATTTCGGGCGCGGGCACAGGAGCTGGTAACGCTTGAACTTGGTCAAAGGCGGCTACGAGAGATGGCGGCGGCGAGGTCGAACGAGGCCGAGCGTGAGGCGCTCACGGCGATCGATCACGACATTGCACGTAGACTGAGTGATGGACGTTACACGCCAGAAATTGAACGCGGCGGGTTGTCGAGGTTTCACAGTGCGGTCGTTAAACGGCGCTTGCGGTTCCTGAAGACGCTCGATCTTGCGAAGCGACTAGAGGACGGTCGCTGGGCGATGCGGGAAGGTTGGCAGGATACGCTGCGGGCGCTGGGCCGGCGTGGGGACATTATTCGCTCGCTCGCGAACCTCGAGGGTCAGAAGATTGACACGGCGCGTCTACACGCCATGCCCCGTGATTTGAACTCTGCTGGCGAAATCCTGGGAAGGCTTGCCGCCACTGTGCCGGGCGATGAATTGCGCAATGGAACGACGGCACTGATCGAAGGGCTGGACGGGCGGGTTTGGTTAATCGAGATGACTGAACAAGAAGCGCTTCAGTTGCCGAAGCCGGGCGGCATTTTGGTTGTGGCGCGCAAATCCGTTGGGCCGAAGCCTGCGGATCGGACGATTGCAGCAATCGCGGAACGAAATGGAGGGGTGTATTCGGACAAACTGCATGAAGCGGCTGAACCAACAAGTTCGCCGGCGTTCAGGCTCGCGCACAAACGGCGGTTGGAGGCGCTGAGACGGCTCGGTGTTGTTGATAGAAATACCGATGGAAGCTGGACGGTCCCAAGAAACTTCGAGGAGCGTGCGTTGCGGGCCGATGCCAGAAAGCAAGGTCTCGTTATCGATGTTCGGTCCTGGTTACCTATTGAAGCGCTTGTCGAACGACATGCAGAGACGTGGCTGGATCGGATCGATCATAGCGATCTTAGTTACGCCGGCGGCGACTTAGCGGATGAATTAAGAGAATCCCTGCGAACACGGAGTGCATGGCTTCAGCGAGAGGGGTTCGAGTTGGATCAGGACAACCGGCTGACCACCGACGCTCGTACCAGGCTGCGGAGGTTGGAGTTCGATGCGGCAGCTGCGCGAGAAGCAGCGCGGACTGGGCGACCATTTCTAACTCTTCAGAAAATGAGCAACTTTTCGGGGAGTTATGTGCAGGACATCGATCTGGCTCAGGGTCGGTTTGCGCTAGTGACTGGTAGAGAGGGATTCGCGCTTGTAAAGACTAATCAGCGCCGGACGCTATGGCGAGGTCGAGAGGTCTCGCTGAGCTGGTCAGGAACGCGGCTAGATTGGCGCTCGATCAGATCACGTCAAATCTAACGATGGTCGACAGGTTTGCCACCATTGCACCTCTAAACCTCGTAGTCTTGTGCGCCATCTGTCAGAAATCTAAAACTTGGGCCGAGCTCAGCGGCTTTGGCTGGATTTAGTATTATCAATCCTCGGACACTCGCCAAATCGGTGCCATCGCCAAGTGCGTTGCGGTAGCTGCTGGCGAATACACCGGCTAAGTGAGTTGCTTGGTAGTGATAGAATGCCGCATTCGAAAGAATACCAACGCGGCGAACCAAATTGTCTGGCAAAGTGTCCGAGAGTTCCGTGTCGTTGAATTGCAGAGCGACAAATCCCGGTCGTGACTTGGAAAGCTGTTCTGCCGCAAACCTTATATGTTGCAGAACCGGTTTCGATGTATCGTCTTCCGCTTCTGAGCGAACAATCAGCATTCGGCTGGATGTGTCCGTAAATGCACCAGCAGCATGCGCATTCTCTCCAAAGCGCTCTTTTATTTTGGCGTGCAAGTCATCATCCAAATCGAAATTTGACAAATCTACAACTTCGATCCGACATTCTTCGGTGCTACGGGCCGACGCGCTGGGCTCATTGATATGAGATCGGATAGCCTGAGCGATCTCCTTCCGCTGGGGCTCGCTGCCTGAAAGTCTTCCTTTCAGGGTCACAACTAAAGCTTCCTTTTGGTTTGGTGGCAGCGCAGCAAGCTCTTGTTCAACTGTATTGACCAATCGGTAAAAGTCGCGCCGGTGTATTTTGCGCCCTGCATCGACTGAAAAGGACTTGCATTCGATTTCACATGCCTCTTCGTCATCGGAGACAAGAAAGTCGAACTTGGCTCGTCCATCCATGTCCTCGAACCCCACATCGAAACCCATAGCCAAGAAGCGCGAGGCAGTGTCCATCTCGGCATATAACGGCGCGAACCCGGCGTCGGATTTCAGGGCATCTCTGAGCCGCCCTTCGAGTTCGGTGCGGCCGCGCGGCGTCAGTTGCCGATGGGCTTCAACACACATGAACGCAAACTTAACCGCACACCAGTTGTCGATATTCTTACCGTCGTGCGCCTCGTCCGTGTCGGATAGGTTGGCGAGACACAACTCCATCCAATGATAGTCGATTACGATTTTCGCCAGGAATGGTGATGTGTCGAAGTCCTGATGTAGTTGGCGTATGCGGGATTGAAAGGGGGCGCCGCACAAGGCGATAAACTCAGGCACGAACCGGATTAGATCCCGGAACTCTGAAGGCAGAAGAATCTTCATCTGGGAGGCTCGCTCCCTGCGATAAGGCGCTCAATCACGACGAAAGCTGAACAGAACACCGCTGTAGAACAGGTCGAAACGTGCACACGAATGCCGTCAGGCGCTTCGAACTTCGATTTCAGCAGGCTGGCCGCATCGGCGCTGATCAGAAGACGGCTCGGACCGTTATCAGCAATGTTAGTTTCAACATCATCCCACCACATATCAGAATTGAAACCCGTACCGGCCGCCTTTGCGAAGGCTTCTTTTGTCGCGAGGCACTGCGAAAATGCTATGGCCGGGTTTAGCTGGCGCTTCGCATATTCGATTTCTCGAGGGCTGCAATATGTACGGGCGAATGTGTCTCCGAACCGGTCCAGAGAATGTCTGACCCTGCTGACTCTGCAAAGATCTGTTCCTATCCCGACGATCATCCGAATTGCCGTCTCCCGTTGGGAATTGATCGGCCGCCGGTTAGCTGGCCCTCAACAATGGCACGTCGTGAGGCGCCAATGCCTTTGTTGTTCCGCAAATGTCTGCAACTTCGTCATTCAGGTTCCATTTCGGGGGAAAGAACGGGGTCGGAAGAGCTGCGGCAGCCCGCGAGTATCCCTGCTTAATGCGTGTGCGGCCTGAAACACCGACTCGTTCGGGATGAGCAACCCGGGCGTACTTTGAGATTTCGCAGAACAGGTTCTGGCAATCGATCGGCATCAGGGGGCGGCCGAAAAGGGATTGGAACTCGATGCCGTAATCAGAAAAAGCCTTTGCCTGAGTTTCGTAGACATCCATGATTATGTCCTCAGGTGCCATGGTGGGAGAACTGAAACATTTGGAGATGCCGTCAATCGCGCCAGGACCAGCGACGATAAAGGAAGCCTCGGGAAAGTCGATCAGTGCCGAATAGTTGAGATCGATTGTAAACTGAAACGCAAGGAACCGCCCGAGGCTTGGGTACTCCAGCAGACTGGCGTACACCTCCGACAGACTGGGCTTCTGCATGAGACGGCGGGGAAGGCGATCCTCCATCATCTTCGACAGAAGGGCGAGGTGATTATCGTGCTTCCTTGAGTGGCCGAAATTAGGAGACGGCATGATGTAGGCAGCCGAATAGACCGGTTGGCCACGCCGCATCAGCTCATCCAGGGTTCCCGACAGAAGGTTGAAGTCAACGCGTTCGAATTCAATCGGGCCATGGGCTTGTTCCAGAGCTTCCCAGGTTTCGATCCTGTTGAATATCTTGAACAGCATTGTCCTGAAGAATACATCTTCGGGAGCGGCCGAACGTTGGTCGTTGTACTGGACGTGCCTGATCAGATACTGACTGACCCGATCAGCCGCGCGATACGCGTTCGTGAATCGATAGGCCTGTAGAATAGGGTCGGAAGTCCACGGCCCTTCGGGATCGCGCATGCGATTGAAATAGAGCGCCTGTCTCTCAGCCGCAAAACGCCAATAGGTTTCAAATACTTCAGTCGGCTTCATGGCTCATCGGTAGACGCTGATTTGCCGAAACGCACAAGCACTCGCACGCAATCAAAGCGCGGAACGCATGTTATTCCTCATCGGACTTTTCGTTTATCGCAGACGACTCATCGTCGACCATAGTTGGAGCAGGTGCCGGGTCCAAATCCGAGACGGCAGAATGCTCAATACCACCAAGATTGTTCTCATCTGATTGAAACAGGCTAGCGACAAAAATGCCAAAAATGGCCAGAAACAATCCGATAAACAAACTGAGTGCGATCCCTGCAGACCATTTGATGAGAGATTGGTCGCTTTCGATTTTGCCTAGGCGTTCGACCAGTCGTTGTTCGGAGTCCGAAATTTTTGCAGTCAATCCGGCAAATGACATGAGTTCCTCCCCGAGCTTGTCGATGACATCCGCCGGGATGTGATCATATCCGGTGCGCGGGCCAAATTCTGACTCATGGTCAGTCGAGGCATACCAGATATGGAAACATGGTTCGCCGCGTTCCAATGCGATTGCGGACGGGCCAGCATTGAACACCGCGAACAAAAGCCTGCCTTCAAACTCGGGATCGACGTGAAACCCGGACACATTTACGAGTCCGCGGAATTTGTAGCCCGCCCGGATGGAGATAAAAGCGATCGCGTCAGCTGGCACCTTGATACGCTCTTCGGTCAGAAGGAACGCAAACTGCCCCGCCGGAATGCGGAAATCCTGACCGGGATCCAGCCGTGTCTTCGTCTGGTCGGTGGAACTTTCTGGCTTGCGGGTCGGGCTGAGGAATATTTCCGGTCCGATCCGGAGCGTGTAATTCGATCTGCCAATTCGCTTCTTGTCGAAGTCGGTGACCAGCTCAGGGAGCCTCTCATTGAGCGTTCTTGCACTCCAGAACATCAAACACTCCCTTGCTTCTCACTCTTCAAACAGACGCCGGGGCGATGCCGTTTCCACTTCGGCAATCCTCGCAGCGTAAGCGGCCTGGATATCGATCTGCCGTATCGAAGCTTCCATGATGAGGGCGTTGAAGATGGCGGCATTGCAGCCCGTCAGTGTGGCCCGAAACGGAAAGTCCTCTAGATGATCCAGAGACTCGCATGCCTTTGCCATTTCGCCCGAGAGCGAGGCGTAGGTTCGCGTGAATGATGCTTCTTCGTTGTATGCGTCGGCCAGTTCATTCCCCAAGTCAGATAGAGTAGGACTATCGGCGTCCAACTCAGCGGCCAAATCCTGCCCAAATATGTTCGCGGTCGCGAGGGAGATGATGAAGGCATCAATCAGCGTTCGCAGAAACAAGTCTTCGTCGCCGTCTTCCGTCGCTGCCATGAAACGTCCTGAGTATTTCGCGTTGTGGAACGTCATGTGTCGCGCACGGCGTGCGGTATCCAATACGAGAATGTCCTGATGATATCCTTCATCATGGCGCAGCTGCTTTCGCTGCAGGTCCGTAATGTCCTTCCTTGCGCTCATATCTGAAAATACCCTAGCCTGACACAAGCTGCTTGTCGGCTGATTCGTAAATTGATTCACAATTTGAGATCAGCTCGCTTATGTCCTTGCGATTCCAATTTCCAGCGCCTCCGCCAGCCTTGCCGGTGTCGAGCGTTGCGTAGGTCGAGTTAATTGTGAGAGGACCGACCTCAGCGCCCGCCTCGCGGGCGACGAAGTATAGTAGCCTCCCGAGACCAATCAGGTTTCCTAGAGTTCGCTGCATGTAATAGTGTGAACGGTAAGTCGCATTCAGTCTCACCTGGCTTTTTGTATTGTCGTATTTGAAGCTGGCGAGACTTAGGCAAGGCAGGTTGCCATAGTAGGAGTTGCGGTCCGTGGCGGGGTCGTAAGTTGCCACTTCAGCAGTGCTGGCGACCTCTTCAAGAAATGGCCGTCCGGACACGAGTTCATAACAAGCTTTGTATCGTCTTGCTGCGGACATCTTCTCGATGATTTTTTCCAGCGGGTTGAAGCTTTTACCTTCGAGATCAGTCTGGCGAAGCATGCGCATCGCATAACAGCCCCACCTCTTGTCCTTGCGGCAGGCATGGATGCGTTCCATCCGCTCCGGATAGATCTTGAACACACCCTCGCGGCCGTCCCTCACATAGTCGCTGATTGGAAATATTGTCTCAGCAACCGTGTGGATCCGGCCGCCGCCGTGCGTCTTCAGGAATCCATCGACAAGATCGATCACTTCGGAATCTTCCGACGACAATTCAACAGGATTTGTTATGTGCAGGATGAGATCATAGTCTTCATGTCCCTTCCTGTCCTGGAGATAGCGGCCGGCTTTTGTCCAGACTTCCGGAATCGTCCGGCCTTCAATCAGTTTCATGGCCCAATCCTTTTCTGCGCTACCATACGCGCTTCAATGAGGTGTAGTTCAAGGTAGGCTCGCGAGAGCCAAGCATGGCCTGACATACCCCAGCCTGCTCCCCAACTATTGCGTACGAGAATGAACTGGTCCGCGCCATAGCTGGCGGAACCAATGCCTAGAACAGCATGTCCCGCGCGCTCGGTATCAGGAGTCAGCAGCGGGAGCATTCCTGAGTGGTCGCATTGGTAGAAAGAGTCGGTAATAATTAGTCCCATCACCACGGCGCGCCCCTGGAGAAACTGTGCAGCAATATCGTCAAAATTTGAGGGCACGGAATCAAGATGCGCCTTGTGGAGCGGTGCGGAATGAGCGGGGGGATTCCAGTCAGCGCCGTAGGCCTGAGTGTTGGCGTAAGGCCAAACATGCTCCGCGGGCTGGCCTTCAAACAACAGTGCGGATGCCGTTGCATCGAAGGTAGTTCCCTCATCGGGATTTGCGGCCGGCATCTGCTGCACGGAATGGTAAAACAAGTACTCGACTGAGAGATCTTCAGGCGTTGTTGCTACCAATCCGTGGGCGGTTGATGTGGCGCAAGAAAGACAGGACATGCGCCTGCCCTGCTGCAGCACACCGTTCAACGAAGAGCGCAAATCCGCATGCACGATCACTTGTCCATTGCTCCCCGATTAATTCGGGCAATGCGTGACAATCCGCCCAGCTCCTTCCCCGCCACTATCAGCGAGACATGAAGATGACGGTCATCTTGAGAATTGGTCTGCCACGGCCGAGACTCAGACAAGTCAATCGTCGCCACAGGCGTTTCAGGAGGGCGAGCAATCAACGTCCGCACGACAGCACCGCCATATGCGACAGGATCGCGCGCAATCTCGTTCCGGTCAGAAACGACTTCGAACCCAGCCCCCTTTAGCTCATCTATGCTCCACTGGTAGCCGCTACCCGCCGCTTCTTCGAGGTCAATTCTGATGAGATCGTCGTGATCAACTGTCAGCGTCGCACCATGATCCTTCGCGGATATCCGCCATGTGTTTGCCCAGGAGTTACCCGGCCGAAAAGCTTCACCAGTACTCTGCTTGATCTGAGCAACCTTTGTCTTAAGCAGCAGCTCAACATCAGTCCGTTTCAAAATATCGTGGCTCAGTAGTCCCCAGCAGGTAGCCTCATAGCTCGCGCCCATCCGAAGTGATAACTGGTAGACGATGTCAGGGTTCTGCAGGTGGCGTTCGATGGTCCAGCCCTGTTGTTGCACATGATGCCTGTAGAGCCAGCGGGGCAGCATAAACTCAGCCGCGAATGCGTCAGCCGCCATCTCTTGAAAGTCCTGCCCGCCTGCAGGCTCTAGTGCTGCTCTGTAATTGAGCTCTCGATCCACGCTACCCGAATGTCCAAGCACGGCATGCCCCAGTTCGTGTGCCGCGGTGAATCGCTGAATGTGTAGACCTCGCTCGGTCGTAACCATGATACCACTCAGAGGCTTTGGTAGGCAGAGACCGAGCGCCGTCTTTAGCGGTTTGAAAACGAGCGGAATCCCAAGCTGTTCAATCGCGCTGAATACATCGATCATGCCCGAGTCTGAGATCACCGTATCACGCATCTTCATCTCTCGATGAAGCCGCTTGGCAGCTGCGATCGCCTCCAGCCTGATTTCTGCAGCGCGACCTCTAACCATCATTTCCCTCACCAGGCATTCTGTTCTGTAAGAACTTAGCAAATGAGAGAAGCTGCTCGCGATCTTCGTCCGAGAGCTCGGTGGCCGCGCGCGCCAGCGCATGCACGCTTTCCGGCAATACCGGTGGCGCAGCTCTGCCAGTCAATGACTCTATTGATTGAGAATAAAGATCGGAGAAGCGGGCAAGCTCAACGGCGTCCACCTTTCGTCGGCCATTCTCGATCAAGGATATCGCAGACCTAGGAAGTCCGACCGCGTTTGCTGCTTCATCCTGGCTGAGATCGAGGTACTCGCGCGCGATCTTCAATCTCTGGCCGAGGGTTTCCCACTCCGTTCTTGACTTGCTCATCCCTATTTAGACCTTGATCATTTCTTTTTCGGCTTTCCGCTTTTTAACTTTCCGCTTTCCTGAGTAGACGTCGCGCAGCTTCGGAAGCAAATCATCAAGCATCTCGTCGCAGCTGTCATAACCTCCAGGTTTGATGATTTCGGGAGGAATTTCGACGTCGAGGATTTCGCTCGTCACGCTGCTCGCATCCAGCACACGCTTGGAATCAATCGCTGGCGTCTTTGAAATTATGGAACCGCCAGTACCTGATGGGGCACCACTCACTATGTCTGCGTCAATTGCCCGAGCTTCCTCTTCATACCAATCTTTGAGGGCTGCGCTGAGTTCATCGGCCCTCTCGTCGAAGGCGGCTTCCTTCTGCTGCTGGGTGAGTTCCATGAGAGCCTCGTGTGTTCGAATTTCGAACAATATTTATGAATTTCTGTTCGAAATGTCAACGTCACCGTAAGGAGCCGGCCCTCCCACTACAGCCCGCCAACTCCCGTATCAGCGAATTTCGCTTTTGAATCCTCGCTGTAGAGTAACGCCACTCCCATTCCAGGACCGGCGCATTGACCCCTACCAAATTCCTTCTCGGCCAGTTTCTGCTGACGCTATTTTTGATCACCTGTTCGGTGTGGATTGCGACACAGTGGGTCGCTGGCGATTTGGACCATCAGCCTCGTTTGGGCGGGGCCTGGTTCGAAGTGGCAGGTCAGCCGGTCTACAAACCCTGGCGACTATTCCAGTGGTGGTATGCCTATGACGCCTATGCGCCGGACGTATTTGCGCGTGCCGGCGTGATTGCCTCGCTCGGTGGGGTTGCCGGGATTGTGATGGCAATCATAGCATCACTCTGGCGGGCACGACGCGAAAAGAACGCAACGACGTATGGCTCGGCGCGCTGGTCATCGGTTCGGGATGTTCGGCGATCTGGTCTGCTTGGTTCGTCAGGTGTGGTGCTCGGACGGTTCAAAGGCCGGTATATTCGACATGCAGGCGCCGAGCATGTCATGGCCTTCGCACCAACCCGGTCCGGCAAGGGTGTCGGGTTGGTGATTCCTACTCTTCTTTCATGGACGGGCAATGCGATCATTCATGACATCAAGGGAGAGAACTGGGCGCTGACGTCGAAATGGCGGTCGGACTTCTCTCGATGCGTTCGGTTCGACCCGACGGATTTGTCGAGTTCCCGATTCAATCCCCTGCTGGAAGTGAGGCTTGGTGCGCACGAGGTCCGGGATGCGCAGAATGTGGCAGACATTCTGGTTGATCCGGATGGGTCTCTGGAGCGGCGCACTCATTGGGACAAGACGGCGCATTCACTGCTCGTTGGTGCCATCCTGCATGTTCTCTATGCCGAAGATGACAAGTCGCTCGCGGGCGTGGCGACACTGCTGTCTGATCCGGCCCGGCCGATCGATGACACGCTTGAGCGCATGCTGGAGGCGAACCATCTGGGGAGCCGTGACCGGCCGTTAACGCATCCGGTTGTAGCGGAAGCGGCACGGGAGCTACTGAACAAGTCTGAGAATGAAAAGTCGTCGGTCGTGTCGACGGCGATTTCATTTCTGGGGCTCTATCGTGACCCAGTCGTCCAGCGGGCGACATCCGGCTCAGACTGGCGGATCGAAGATCTGTTTCGGGGCGAGAGGCCAGCATCCCTCTATCTCGTCGTTCCTCCGTCCGATCTGTCACGGACGAAGCCGTTGATGCGGTTGATACTCAATCAGATTGCACGGCGGCTTTGCGAAGAATTGCCCGATGGGCAGGACCGCCGGCAGACCCTGCTGATGCTTGACGAGTTTCCGGCCCTTGGACGGCTCGACTTCTTCGAGAGTTCACTCGCTTTCATGGCTGGCTATGGAATCCGCGCCTTCCTGATCGCCCAGTCGTTGAACCAGGTCGAGAAGGCCTATGGCCAGAACAATTCTATCCTCGATAATTGCCATGTCCGGATTGCATTCGCGACGAATGACGAGCGGACCGCCAAGCGCATTTCCGACATGCTTGGCACCACAACGGAGCAGCGAAACCAGAAGAATTATACTGGGCACCGGCTCGCGCCCTGGCTCAGTCATGTCATGGTCTCACAGCAGGAAACCCAACGGCCGCTCCTGACACCTGGCGAAGTGATGCAGATGCCGGCTGATGACGCACTGATCTTTCTGGCGAGCCATCCACCGATCCGTGCGAAAAAGCTACGCTACTATGAAGATCGAAATTATACCGAGCGGGTCGGCGCGCTCCCGATTGCCCCTGCCGGTGCGGATACGTCGTGCATCGGAGGATACCATCGGTCAGGAACATCGCCATCAAACGACGACTCCGGTGGGCTCGCGCAAACTATGAGTTCAGACATCGGCGATGATGATGACGTCTCGCAGGAACTTGTGACAGAAGAAGAGCGGCCGCCGCAGCAACGTGGCGGCATACAGGACCAGATCGCGCGCTACTACCTGCACGCCCAGGAAAATACCGGACGGGAACTTTAGGGCATGACGCGAAATCCAAGGCTTCACATCCGCGTGTCCGAAACGAACCATCGCAAGGTTAAGCGGTTCTCGGCCGAGCATGGCGTCCATGTCGGAACGCTAATTGATGAAGCGCTAACACTCATGTTTACACCGCCCGAAGATCGTCCGGATGCCGCGATCATTCAGCGGCTTGAACGGGTCGAAGACCAGATCGAGAAACTGGAGACCGGAACAGCCTTCCAGACCGACCTTCTGATCGAATTCATCTTCGAATGGCTGCGCCAGCGGCCCGGTAGGAGTCCGTTTGAAACACCCGCCGATGCGGCGCGCGCACGCGCGGAACTGGAAGCGCTGACAAAGCGCGTTGTGGAGCGGGCGAACCCGCACATCTGGCACTAGGCCTTTGATTTCCTGACGATCTCCAAAAGCGACTCTCTCATACCTCTGATTGAACAATCGGAGGTGCAGCATGCGTCAGCGCTTATGGCAGGTAGATACAGTAATGGTGGATCTGGAAGACCGGGATGCAACGGTCTCGATGATCCATCGCAAATCCCTGAGCGAAGTAACGGTCAAGTTCAGGCTATCGGAAAACCAACTTGAAGATGCCGCTTTGCCACTTCGTAGGCGCATTGAATTCCTCGCGGCAGACCTTGTTCTCGATTTGGGATCGTTCCTGGACTTACCCCCGGATTAGAACCGGGCAGATACAGCCAGGGCCATCAGGCCGACGATAATGACGCAGACGACGATCCAGAACCAGATCGGTGGGGGCTTGGGTACATAGTCGCCGCTCTTGTCGTTGTCCCAGCCACCCATGCCGTGTTTGTCCTCCGCATTGAACCCCGAGCTTCGCCCGGCCTTTGGTGCAATCGATACCCACCGATGCCAACATTGCAACCAGAAGCTTAGCCTTGTTCGATGCCGGCGTTGAGCTAGGCTCTGGGTATGACGAATCATTTTCGCGTTTTGGCCTTCGTCCTGACCTTGATGTCACTCGCCGCCTGCTCGGCGCGTATGAACACAGAGTCGCCGTCTACAACTGATGACACTGTGGCTGGCGTTGCGTCCATTGTTGATGGCGACACGATTGAGATCCACGGCCAGCGTATTCGCCTGTCAGGCTATGACACGCCGGAACGCGGCGCGCGATGCGGAGATATCAACCCCTACCAGAAGGCCGCGCTTGCCCTGTCGGACTATATAGGCAATCGGACTGTCACCTGCTCGGTCACTGATACCGATCGCTGGAAACGCCTCGTTGCTACCTGTACGGTCGGTGGCATGGACCTCGGTGACTTTATCGTGCGTGAAGGCTGGGGTCGGGACTGGCCGCAGTATTCTCGTGGTCGCTATCGTGCAGCAGAAGCTGCGGCACGCTCGGAAAATGCCGGGCTATGGGGCCTCGATTGTCCGGCAGATCTCTGGGGCGATCGCAGCTACAACTGAATCTCAACGTTCGCCGTCTCCAAGCGCGCATGTGAGGACGCTCTAGAGACTGGGCTTAGGTCAGGCGACTGGCATCAACCGCGTGAGAAACTACGCACCAACCGGTACCGTCATATCTCAGACTTACATCTCCGTGGTCCGTGGGCTGAGCGGTCGGCGCTGCGATCAAATCTTCGAAGCCACTCACCGCAGCCAGGCGCGGCGCACTCGTGAACAGGAGATTGGGCCCAGATCCCGTACGGCGAATATTCTCAATGAAGATGCGGAAGACGTTATTCGGCCGGTAGGGCGAACGCACTTCATGGGATAGCAGCATCCAGGCTTCCTGAAGCTCGGACTTACCTTTGCATTGTTCGAGGACGCGATAGAAATGGGTATTGTTCCCGCCATGGTGAGCAATTTGGATCACATTCAGGGGATGCAAAGTATCAAGAAGTTGCTGGTAGTATGGCTTATTGCCTGATGGTTTGAAGTCCACACAGCCGGTATCGCCCGAGATCAGTATGCCTTGCCCTTCGGATCGGAAATGAATCACATAGCTTAGCTGATTGCTCTCGGTAATGCTCTTCAGCGGAACGGTCTTGTACAGCGCAAATGCTATCTGGCGCGCGACGGGTAACTTTTCGCGGTGCTTCTCGATCAAGCCATTTGACGGGGCAAGCAGCATGAGTTCGAGACCGTCGCCTGCGTCGTTCTTTGAGCCAACAAGTCTACCACTCGCTTCATGCCACACAAAACGCCGCGGCACGCCATCCTGGATGGAACGTGCAAAGACCGGTACCTTCTTCTTTTTCAGAGCGACGACGACCTTGTTCAGTTGAGTGGCATTAATGGCATTTTTGGCATACGATTTCCGCAACAGGTCGAGACGTGTCAGCGCAGCTGTCGGTTGGATGGTGCCGATAATCGGTTCGAAGCCCAGTCGGATAGGCGTACGGTTGCGGATCCTCCAAGCGAGATACTCAAGGGCGTCCTCGTCCCGGACGGGATCAAGAAAGCCGGCGATCCCTTCATCCAAGGGCTCATAACGTATGAGAAATTCCTCGGTCACTGTGAAAGCGGCGTGGTCTAGTGGAACGGATACGTCTCGTTCGCGCAGCGTTTCATCGATGTCCGCGATCTCTTGCAGGAAGAATTGATCGGGTGACAGATCATCCCAAGGGCGACGACCGGCCTCCCGCTCAGCCATCTGATGGTCGCCCGCAAAGAGATGAATATCTCCATCGCCAGTCTCAATGGCGGCCTGCAAATCGTCGGCGACCCGGCGAATGTCGAGAACGCGCCGCTTATATTCGGCAAGGTATCGTTCAAGTGTGGACTGCCGCTCCTGCTCGGGATTCGCGTCAAATTCCCGTGCGAATTTGATGGCCAGCAGATTGCTGTCTTCGAGTGGCCACTCGGGAAGTGTTTCTTCGGTGTCGTCAGCAACTGGCGGCATCCAGGCTTCATCAATACTGACTTGGTCTGACTCAATGATCGCCACCATCCGATTGAGATGATCGGCATCATAGTGGGTGCCGATCAAAAGGTTCAGTCGGATAGGGTCATCCTCTCCCGCATTTAACGCACTGCGTAGTTTCTGTAGAATATAGTCATGCGCGAAACTGCCGCCGTGCACTCCCGCGTCGGCCAGAATGTTAATCGGACGCTGCGCGCTATCCTGGAACCGCATGAGGATCGATGCGCCGAGATCGACATGGAACATGTCCAGATTGATCATTAGCTCCCTCCCACTCCGCTACACTAATCCGGCTTAGTCGCGGACACCACCTACAATCTCGCACAAATAGAAATTTGTCCTACCAACCTTGTCTATCCCGGACCGTAAGTCCTGCTCACCCAACATCCCGTAAGGTCCTCATGACCCAACTGTGCGCCGGCATTTGATGCCTTGATGCTGGTCCCATCACTGATGAGGACCACTTGCCGCCATGTCTGCCCTGTCCCAGCCCAGCGAGACCGAGACCCGCCGCACGGCGATGCTGCGCACGGCTTTTGACGGCCCGGTCGGGGCAGCGCTGGCAGCTCCCGACACGATCGAAATACTCGCCAATCCTGATGGCTCGGTCTGGGTCGAGAAAGCTGGCTTTGGTTTGCGCCGGGCTTCTGAGACGCTCGGCCGCGCCGAGCGCGAGCGGATCATTCGGCTGGTGGCGTCCTCGGTTGGGGAAGCGTGTGACCGCGCGTCTCCCATTGTCTCCGCTGAACTGCCGGGCTCTGGCGAACGGTTCGAAGGCATCCTGCCGCCCGTTTCCGAAGCGCCCTGCTTTGCGATCCGCAAACCGGCAGGCCATCCCATCGCACTCGATACCTATGTTGAGACAGGTGCGCTGACGCCGGCGCTCTGTGTCGGGCTGCGGCAGGCACTGGAAGACCGGCTCAATATCGTCGTTGCGGGCGGGACGTCGTCGGGCAAGACGACCTTTGCCAATGCCTTGTTGTCCGAACCGGCTCTTTCAGAGGACCGGATCGTCATCCTGGAAGACACAAGGGAGCTTCGCTGCTCCGCCGAAGATGTGACGCAGCTCAGGACGCACCGGTCCGGGATCACGCTCCGCGATTTAGTCCGCTCGACCATGCGGCTCCGGCCAGACCGGATCATTGTCGGCGAAGTGCGCGGCGGCGAAGCGCTCGATCTCCTCAAGGCCTGGAATACAGGCCATCCGGGCGGCATCACGACGCTGCATGCAAACTCCGCTTCGGGCGCACTCACCCGGCTCGAACAGCTGGTAGAGGAAGCGACCACCGCCCTTCCCCACGCGCTGATCGGAGAGGCGGTCGATGTGATCGTCTTCATGTCCCGCGCAAGCGGTGCGCGCCGTGTCGAGCAGGCACTCCGCATCACTGGCTTTGACGGCACCGAATACCGGACCGAGCCGCTCGCTGCCCCCTTTCTCAACATCGTCAATTAAGGAGACCGACAGATGTTCTACGACCAGATCAAGGCCCTCAACCGCTCGCTTCAGGCCGGCGTGCTGCTGGCTTCGACGAGTATGCTGTCGCTCCCGGCGCATGCCGCCGGCACGGGGATGCCCTGGGAAGGCCCACTCGACCAGATCCTGCAATCAATCGAAGGCCCTGTCGCCCGGATTGTCGCGGTGATCATCATCACGCTGACCGGCCTGACGCTCGCTTTCGGGGAAACATCCGGCGGGTTCCGCAAGCTGATCCAGATCGTATTCGGCCTGTCGATCGCCTTTGCGGCCACGTCCTTCTTCCTGACCTTCTTCAGCTTCGGCGGCGGCGCGGTGCTCTGATGCTCGACGGCTACGAGATCCCCCTCCACCGCTCGCTCGCCGAACCAATCCTGATGGCAGGCGCGCCGCGTTCGGCCGCCATTGCCATCGGAACGATCGCGGCAGCCCTGGCCCTCGGCCTCCGGCTCTGGATACCGGGTCTTCTGGTCTGGGTGGCGGGACACTCGCTGGCCGTCCTCATGGCCCGGTCGGATCCCGACTTCCTTGCCGTCGCGATCCGGTCTGCCCGTCACAAGGAACATCTCTCATGCTGAACCTTTCCGAATACGCGACGAGGCAGGCCTGTCTTGCCGACTACCTCCCCTGGGCGTGCCTCGTCGCGCCGGGCGTCGTCCTCAACAAGGACGGCGCCTTCCAGACAAGCTTCCGCTACCGCGGGCCTGACCTTGAAAGCTCGACGGAAGCCGAACTCGTGGCGGTGACGGCACGGGTCAACAATGTGCTCCGCCGGTTCGGGTCCGGCTGGGCGCTCGTCTTCGAAGCGGTGCGGGCGGAAGCGGTCGCGCTTGAAGAGAGCTCTTTTGACTGTGCGGCGGCCTGGCTGATTGAGCAGGAGCGGCGCGCAGCCGCCGAAGAGACCGGTGCCCGGTTCGAGAGCACCTATTATTTGACCCTGCTCTGGCTCCCACCGGCCGATGCGACGGGACGGGCCGAGAAGGCACTGATCGAGCGGCCAGAGAAACGGGATGGCGAGGACTGGCGCCAGCGGCTCGAACATTTTCAGACGCGCGCAGCGCAGACGCTGGACTTGCTCTCCACCGCCCTGGATGAAATCCGTCCGCTCTCAGACGAGGACACGCTCACCTATCTGCATGCCTGCATCTCGTCGAAACGGCATCGCGTGTCTGTGCCGGAACTGCCTGTCTTTCTCGATGCGGTTCTGGCTGATGAGAGCTTTGCGGGCGGGCTGGAGCCCCGCATCGGCGAAGCGCACCTCGCGACACTGACCCTGCTCGGCTTTCCGGCTTCGACCCTGCCTGGGATGCTGGATGAACTCAACCGGCTCGGCTTTTCCTATCGCTGGACAACGCGCTATATCGCGATGGACAAGGCCGAGGCCGAAAAGCTCCTCGCCAAGAAGCGGCGACACTGGTTTGCGAAGCGGAAATCCGTCGGCGCGGTCCTGCGGGAGACACTGTTCAACGAACAGGCCGCACTTCTCGACAATGATGCCGACAACAAGGCCGCCGATGCCGATGCAGCGCTGCAGGAACTCGGCTCGGATCTTGTCTCCTATGGCTATGTCACGACCACGCTGACCTTGATGGGGTCCTCGCGTGAAGAAGTCGAAGAGCGCACACGCGCCGTGGAGCGCGTGATCAATGGGCGCGGGTTCACGACGATCCGCGAGACGCTGAACGCCGTCGAAGCCTGGCTTGGGTCTCTGCCGGGGCAAGTCTATGCCAATGTCCGCCAGCCGATCCTGCACACGCTGAACCTGGCTCACCTCGTGCCGATTTCTTCAGTCTGGGCAGGCGATGCGTGGAATGCACATCTTGCGGAACGCGCCCTTATAG
>Ga0070726_10000953_pt1 | contig 31395 bp, 29 predicted proteins | sample tdAd471_FD_67275 | JGI IMG/M metagenome (GOLD analysis project Ga0070726, IMG submission 67275) | Marine sediment microbial communities from the Atlantic coast under amendment with organic carbon and nitrate - tdAd47.1 | ecosystem: Environmental > Aquatic > Marine > Coastal > Sediment | place...
AGCCAATCCTCGATGAATCTCGCTCGCTCGTCCACTGGACAGGTCTCCTTCCATGGCATCTCGCCATGGTGCTACCTATCCGTCCGGTCTGATCTGTTACCCATCCGTCCGGTCTGTACCGTAAAGGGCTCCGTCCCCTCCTCCTCGTCCCCTCCTCCTCCGTCCCCTCGTCCTAAGTGCTTTGGAGTCCGTCCCATCAGCCCCGTCCCATCAGCCCGTACCGCACGCCCCCTTCCGGAGCGCCTCAGTACGGCCTATGGCGAAGCGTCGTGCTGCTCCCGAGCTTGCCGCAAAACCAACCAAACAGTTCTGGGCAGCGTGACTACAACGCGAGGATAAGACATGCAGTGGTCCGTCTGGTACCGGATCGGTACCGTCTGGAAGCCGTTTGCCCTGAATGCTGGGTCAGATGGTTGATAGGGCAACTCGTACCGCGGATGCCGCGTAACAGTAACTGGAACTACGGAGGCGTCCGATGGAGTTGAGGGCCGAGTCTCCCCATGATAGACATGCAATTCCCCACCGTCGAGCCTATAGACAAAATCACGCATACCGCTGTCACGAAACACGTACTCGACCGACGGATCAATGGGATCACATGCGTCGGGATTCGCGGAGATGGCGACCAATTCGCCGCTTATTCCTAGAGATTGGAATCTGAGGAAGACAGGGGACGAACCTCGACTTTGGTCAGTAAGTCGAACTGACTCAGCTGGAGACTGAAGACTCCAAGCAACGTAGCATAAGAGTAAGTAGCCTATGCAAGCGACGCCGGAGACACCAAACACAAGATACCTAGCAGCTTTGTGAGCCCAATTTTCTGCACCCATGATCTATTTCCGCCGTCGGTCCGTGACTGCTCGGTGTCCTTGTGTGATTCGACGAATAGCTTGGGGGGTCTCACTTCCCACGGACATGCCTAGGGCACCAAGACCAGCTCCAACGATGCCCCCGAGCGCCCCCCCCTGCGTAGCCACCAGCATGCAGTCCGCCAGCTGTGCGCAGAGTGTCCCCTAGGGATTCGCCGCTGGACGCTGCATTGTACCCTGCGAGAAAATTTCCCGCGGAACGAGCTGTCGCATACTTGCCGCGCAGCAGGCGCCCGGTGTTGGGGCCATGCGGAGCTACGGGCCGTTGGGGACGGGGCCGTTGGGGACGGGCCGTTGGGGACGGCCTTGAAAGCATTTAACTGATTTCTCTCCAACAGGTTGCAGAACTCGCGAAACACGCTATTCTGACTTCCAGTTCGATGACCAAATGGGCCCGTAGACTGCCCGGAACTGCCGGGCTCGGCTCCGATAAGTTGACTTCCGGGACGCCCTCTACCGCTACGACAGACGACTCGTCACAACCCCGCAATCCCCGGTGGTTCAACTACATCCACTGCTATTCCCCCGACCCCGCTTGACCCGCCCCCCTACCCTGAAACTAAGTCCCGGCGGCCGAATGGAGACGTGAGCCCCGGGGCGTCTTCGAAGATCACAATCGACTCCCCATTGGTAAGGCTTGGAGAAGTTGCGCGGCGTCGCGGGAGAGTCCGTGAGCGAAGCGTCAGACCACGGAGCGGAAGGTTCAGCACGCACAGCCGTACCGAGGTACGTCGAGCATGCTGGCTCTTCCGCGACAACGGTATGGCGTTTCCATCGCGTGCGTTCACCGACGTCGTAGCGGCATCTCCAAGCCATGGCCTCGAACCCGACGAAGGACAGCCTTCGATAACCAGGCCACGCGTAAAGAAGCAAGTCCGGCCCCGCACATCGATCGTTGAGCGAAGGCCAGGACAACGCAGACCGGTCCGACTGTTTCACCGTTCCCTGGGCGCGAACACCTTCCAGGGAACCACCCGCCAGGGCGGCCGCCGACGAAGAATTGGCGGCCTCCCTGGCAAACCTGTCATCCACTTCCACTCTCAGGAGGTCCGCAACCGATCACAATTCAACAACTTAGACGCAGCTCAACAACGCCGCCCAGAAAGACGGGCAACATGACAAGCAGCAAACTATGCAAACAAGAGACTTACGCCCCGAAGCGCTGTCAAAGTCCGACGCACCCCAAAATGTCCATCCATAGAATCAGCAGTTTAGCGAGCCGTACCGTCAGTACCATGACAAGGAAGACGTCGGTCTACTAACGCGCCGATCGGATCTCCAGCATCTTGCGCAACTGCTGCGGCCTCGTGCCGAGATCCGCCAGCGTATACTTCCGGAGCGTCTCCAGGAAGGCGTCCTGCGCCTCTCCCAGCACCGACTTCAAGTCGCAGGCTGGCTCGATGGGGCAGGTGTTGGTCTCGACGTCGAAACACTCCACCAGGTTCAGATGAGGTTCCATCTGCGTCACCAACCGCCCGAGGTTGATCTCGGTCGGATCCTTCGCCAGTAGGAGTCCGCCGCCGCGGCCGCGACTGGCGTCTACGTACCCGAGACTTGCCAGCCGCTGGACCACCTTCATCAAGTGGTTCTTCGAGATACCGTACGCCTCGGAGATCTCCTGAATCGTCGATTTCTGCTCCGGCCGCAGCCGGAGAAAGAGCAGCACGCGCAGCGAGTAGTCCGTATGCAGCGTCAAGTGCATTGACTCTGACTCTATACCGAAACGACCTTCAGTGTTTGCTGCGAAACGTCGATATCTTGGGTAGAGTAGGAAATATGCATTCGGAATCCATCAATAACTCCGCTCCCCCCGTGGTCAGCGAATCCAGCATCCAGATCGTCAAGGCAACCGCACCCGCCGTGGCCGCGAACGCGGAAACGATCACCAAGCGGTTCTACCACCTGATGTTCACCCATGACCCGCAAGTGAAGAAGTTCTTCAACCAGGCGAATCAGCACTCGGGCGCGCAGCCGCGCGCCCTCGCCGGAGCCGTTTGCGCCTACGCGGCGAACATCGACAATCTGGCGGCGCTGGGACCGGCCGTCGAGCTGATTGCTCAGAAGCATTGCTCGCTTTGTGTTCAGGCGGAGGACTACCCGATCGTCGGCAAGCACTTGTTGGCGGCCGTCAAGGACGTGCTGGGTGACGCGGTAACGGAAGAGGTCACCGCGGCTTGGGCTGAGGCCTACGGCCTACTTGCGTACGTCTTGATTCAGCGCGAGGCGGAGATCTATGCGGAGCAGGCGGCCGCCGAAGGCGGCTGGAACGGCTATCGCCCGTTTGTAGTCGACCGCAAGGTCCCTGAGAGCGACATCATCACGTCTTTCTACTTGAAACCAGCGGACGGGAAGGCGTTCCCGAGCTTCACGGCGGGACAGTACATTACGGTAAAGGCGAACATCGCCGGTGAAGAAGAGACGGCGCCGCGCAACTACAGCCTCTCCGACGCGCCGGGGACCGGCTACTACCGCATCAGCGTCAAGCGCGAGCCGGCGCCTAAACAAGGAGCCGCTCCGGGAGTCGTCTCCAACTTCCTGCATGACCAGGTGAGCGAAGGCGACGAGATCCAGATCGGCCCTCCTTGCGGCGAGTTCCTGGCTCCGAGTGAGGAAGAGCTTGCCGCCGGCGAACCGGTCGTCCTGATCTCAGGTGGAGTGGGCGTGACGCCTCTCAACTCCATGTTGAAGTCGCTGGCGGCGCAGGGTGTAGAGAACTCGGTTCACGTGATCCACGGGGCCCGTAACAGCGAAGTACATGCTCTGGGGGGCGAGATGCGGGAATCCGCGGGTGCGTTGAAGAACGCCTCGACCCACGTACGCTACGACGAGCCGTTGGACGATGATCTCGCCCAGGGGCGTTGCGACAGCACCGGAACGATTGACCGCGCGTTGTTGGACGAGGTGCTGCCGGACATCAAGGGTTTGTACTACGTATGCGGCCCGAAGCCGTTCATGGCTTCCGTCGTCGGCGACCTACGTGCTCGCGGCGCCGGCGAAGACCAGATTCGATACGAGTTCTTCGGCCCTAAGGGCGAACTGGCGGCCTAGGCGCCGGCTTCCCAGTAGTCCGGGAGGTCGGTTTGGACTTCCCGAAGGATCTCTAAGATCGCGCGGCGGTCTTCGTCTGTTCTGGCAGCGAAGGCCGCCGTTTTGTCTTTGCCGGTGAGGACTTCCCACAGGCGGCGGTAGACGCGCTCCTTGGCTTCAGGCGGCAGGCCAACGAAGGCTTCTGAGTGGATGAGGTAGCTGCACGGATAGCGCAGGAGGCGTCCGTTGAGGTCGAGTTGGCGCAACGTGCGGCCGTGGGAGTCGCGTGGCCCGGCGGCTTCAAACGCTTGCTGGAAATCCTTGTCGCCGCTGATGGGCTCGTCCAAGGCCGCCTCATCCACGAAGAGCATGTAGCGCAACAGTTCCTCGACGGTGTTGTCGATGGCAGGTCCGAGGGTGGCGTCGTCGGCCTGGGCGATGTGTGTTTCATAGCCGAGCCGGACGATGAGGTTGGTCATGCGGGTCTGATGCTCCAGTACCATCAGCGAAACGATGTCGCTGCCCGGGCGCAGGTAGTCGATCTCGCTAACGTAAGGCGCAAGCGTGTCGACGTTGTCGGACTTGCCGCCCAGCAGCGACGACGAGGAGCCGCTCAGCTCGAAGATGACGTTGCCCAGGTGCTCTTGTTCTCCGTGCCGCCCGGAGACGTACCAGCCGCCCCATCGCTCAGCCAAGGGGCTGCGGTGGTCGGTAATAAAGCTGGGGGCGCGCATGGGGGAGCCGAAGCGGTCCGGATGCACGGAGCGCACCATGAGGCCCGGGACGCCGAGCGTAAAGGTTCCGACGTGGCAGGAGAGGCACTCGGTGGAGCGTAGCCTGAAGCGCGGGCGCGGACTGCGGACCTGGTCCAAGGTGTAGAACACGACGCCGAGTTTGGGATCGATGGTCGTGACCTCAATGACCTCGCCGCCGCGTACCCAACCGACTGCACTGGTTTCGTTGTGATAGACCGCGCGCGGGACTCGCGGGAAGATGCGCGAAGCCTGGAAGCTGGTCTTTGAGAAGACCAGCACCTGCGATGACTGCGGGATCTCCAACGCTTCAAGTACCGCCGGCAGGTATCCGAAGTGGTCGTCGAACTCAAGAGCAGTTTCACCGCTGATGAGCTTCTGCTGGAAGCGTGCAACCGTGTCCGTCGGCTCCGCGTTCCAGTAGTCGATCGCGGGGTGCTCGGCGGGCAGGATTCTGCGCTCGTCGATCAAGCTTTCTCGATTCTCTGACGAGGCGGCCAGTAAGGCGAGCAGTGCGACTAGGGTGACGAGTATTCTGCGCATGGGACGAGGCAAGATCCTGCCTCCAACAATAGGCGTCCGGGTTTAGCCCGGCAAGGCCAGGATAGGCCGATCACGCGTCGAGAGCGGTGACCTCGGTTACAATCGGCGCTCGGAGAACGATATGAGTTCGTGGACTCGTAGGAGTTGGATGGGGGCGGCCGCGGCCGTTCCGTTTGCGGCTGCAGCGGCTGAGGCCGCCGATTGGCCGCTGGATTTGGGAGACGACACGCCCAAAATCTGCGTCGGCTCGGGTCGCGACGCCGACGAGGCTGCGATGCGCCAATGGCGCCAGGTAGGCGTCGAGCACGTGCTGATGGGCGGCGGTCCGGCGCCGTGGAGCGAATCCTACCTGCGCGGCATTCTTGATCGCTACAAAGCCGGCGGGCTCGGCGTCGTCAACATGATGATCGGAGCTCCGACCGAGGTGATCTGGGGGCGCAAGGGTGCGGACGATCAGATCGCACAGATCATCGCGTCGATCCGGGCGGCCGGCAAGGTGGGACTGCCGGTCATCGAGTACAACTTCTACGCCAACCGCTTGATTGAGGGATACAAGGAAGAGACGGGCCGGGCCGGCGCCGGGTATACGGCCTACGACTACGAACTGTCCAAGGGCCTGCCGCCCAAGGCCGGCGTCGGCAAGCACACCCGCGCCGAACAGCTCAAGCGCGCACGCTACTTCCTGGAAGCCGTCATTCCCGAGGCGGAGAAAGCGGACGTCCGTCTCGCGTTGCATCCCAACGATCCGCCGGTGAAGATCAGCCGTGGCAGCGAGCAGCTCTTCCGCAGCTTCGAGCAATGGAAGGAGTACCTCGATCTATTCAGGAGCCCGTACAACGGGATCACGTTTGATTGCGGAGTGACGCGGGAGACCGGGGCCGATCCGGTCGAGGTCTGCCGCTACTTGGGCGAACGTGACCGCATCAACCACGTTCATTACCGCAACGTAATTGTGCGCAAGCCGAATGTGGACTACACCGAGGTCTTCCCGGACAACGGGCAGGTCGACATGTTCGCGGTGATGAAGGAGCTCGTTCGTCAGAAGTATCCGCGCGGTCTCTATCCGGAGCACCCGCGGGCGCTGGACGTGGATCGCAAGCTGGGTATTCGCAATATGTACCCCGGCGGCGGCGGCATGGTCGGTCTGATCTACAACGTGGCTTACGCGAAGGCGATGTTGCAGGCGGCGCTATCCAGCTAGCCGACGTGCCGGTCTAGTGGCCGCCGTCGCCGAAGATCATTCCGGCCGACTTGACGGCGCCCCAGACGGCGAGGCCGAAGAGGAGCGCCAGGCAGAGATTTTCCCACCAACGGGTCTTATATTCCTCGCCGATGTATTGTGCGCTGGCGGTGATGCGCCACAGGCCTCCGGCCAGCAGCGGGAGCAGGACGACCTGGCCGCTGTTGGCCGCAAGGGTCAAAGTGACGAAATCCGGCATGCCGGGCAGCGTCCAGATCAGCGGCGAAAAGAGGCACCAAACGACGATGATTTTCCGCCACGGATGCGCCCGCCATTCTTCTACTGCGACTTTGTGCCGGCCTTCGCGCCAGCGCATCCAAGCGTGGGCGCCAAGGGCGCCGATGCCGGCGGCGTGGCCCACCACCGACGTATAGACCGCAGAGAAGACGCCAACGTAGAACAGCAGCCGTCCGCCGGGGCCGAGCACGTCGCTCAAGAGATTCGGCAGGTCTTCGAGGTCGCTGATCTGCCGATCCGGGAAGAGCAGCTCCGCACCTAACACCCACACGGCTAGATTGAGCACGACCATGACGACGATGCCCAACAGCAGGTCGTAGAACTGGACACGCAGGTATTGCGGCCCGCGCCATCCTTTCTCTTCGAGGAAGTACGGATACACCAGGTTCATGAACGATCCGCCCACGGCCCCGATCATGGCGAGCGCGACCACGAGCGGCGAGAATTCGCCCTGGTGTCCGGGCATCTCCAAGCGAAAGAGTCCCTGCACCAGGTCCATACCGGAGAACCCGACCCAGGCAGCCGACCCTACGAACGAGATCGAAAGTACGACAAGGAAGAGCTTGAAGATCATCTCCAACGGCTCATAGGTCCGCATGACCAGGTAATACGCCGAGACTGCACAGGCGATTCCCCACATCCAGACCTCGCCGACTCCGGTGACGTTGCGGCAGATTTCACCGACGCCGACGGTCATGTAAGCGCCGTAGACGTGTCCCATGATGATGGCCGCGAAGAACAACACCGGAGCGTAGATCGGGTGCAGTCTCGCCAGGCCGTCAAGCAGGCCCTCTCCGTGTTGGTTGCAGAGTTGATAGCGGCCGATGAGCGACACCAAGACGAACCGCAGGAACAGCGCCGCGACCAGGACCCAGAGCAGCGAGTAGCCGTAGTTGGCCCCCGCGATGCCCATGTCGACGATGTCACCGGCGCCGAGCCAGGTCAGTACGATGATGATGCTCGGACCGAAGGATCGGACGAAGTCGAGGAACGAGCGCGGGACCGGCGGCGCGACGGTAGGCATCAAAATACGGTACTTGATTCAGACTAAAACTGGAGATCGAGTCCGAACAGAAAGGTGCGTCCGTCGTTGAGCGTGTTGGTGATTTGACCGAAATTCGGGTTGGCCACCGACAGTCCCGGTTCGGCGAATTGCGGCGTATTGAGTAGGTTGATCGACTCCGCTCGGAAGCCGAGTCGCCAGTCCGATCCGATGGGCCAGTCCTTGGCGATCGATGCGTTGACGTTGGCGATCTTGCCTTTGCGGAAGGTGTTGCGCCCGAGATTGCCGAACGGGTCGGTGGGCGCAATGAAGCCGAAGGCGCGCCGGTCGAGCTTCTCGCGAGACGTGTCCGGATCGCCGACCGTGCGACCTAGGATGGACGGATCGAGAACGTTCGGCCGGTCGTTGCCGATACCGTCGACATTGCCGAAGCCAGGGGCGTCCGAACCCGCCAGCAGCGTGAACGGGGTTCCGTTCTTGAGCAGGAGGATGCCGGTGGTGGTCCAGCCGCCGAGAGCGTGGCGGAACCAGCGCGGGGCGCCTGACGGGCTTGGCGTCTGGTAGGCGATGCGCGCCAGCAAGGCATGCGGTTGATCGAAGTCGCTCAAGCCCCGCATGTCGCTGAAGTCAAACTCATATTGACCGCGGGCTAGACGCGCGTCGGCGTCGTAGGCTGTGTTGGTGTAGCTGCTTCCTCGGTCGATGGCTTTGCTGAACCAGTAGGAGGCGTCAACGGAAAGCCCCCGCCACGACGGTACGCGTAGCGAGACGCGGGCGGCGTCATAGTAACCGTCGGATCCGTTGCGTACCGTGCGGATGGTGGCGAACGACGGATCTTCGCGGCGGGCGTTCACCGTTCCTGTTGTTAGCGGCAGTCCTTCGCGCGGCTGCGCGCGATTGCCGAAGTACATCAACAGCAGCTTATGCGAACGGCTGCCCACGTATCCCAACTCCAGCGACCATCCCGGCGCCGGCTCGAGTTGCCAAGACAGGTTGTACTGGTGGGAATAGGGCGTGGCCAGTTCCGGGTCCAGCCGGTAGAGCACCGGCACGATATTGGGGTCGTTGGGGTCGAAGCCGCCGGTGAAATCCGTGAAACTCGGGTCGACAATCGCCGACTTGACGTTGACCGGAGGAGAGAACCGAATCTGCTGGTAGGTTACGGGGAAGATGCGACCGTAGTGCAGCCCGTAGCCTCCTCGTAGAACGCCCCAATGGTCCGAAAGTCGGTAGGAGTATCCGAATTGCGGCGCCACGTTGTTGCAGTCGCAATCGTAGGGGACGTTGTTGAATCCGTTCACTTCTTCGGGGGTGGTGATGATTCCATAGCGGAGTCCCAGCTGGATTTGAAGCCGCGACGACGGACGCCATTCGTCGCCGAAATAGAACTGCAGGTCCCACTGCCTGAAGCCGCGGCTGACGTTGCCCACTGAGAGCAACTGTTGAGTCGGCAGCCCGAGGCGTAGGTTCTCGATGGCGCTGCGGCCGAAGTTGGCGCCGAAGGAAAAGAACCCGCGATGGACGTCCGACTCGACGCCGTTGAATTGTCGCCGTAACCCCTCGAAGCCGACCGTCAACGTATGGTCGCCTCGAATGCTGCTGACCCGTACTCCCTGTCGGAAGAGGTTTTCGGCTCGGTCGATTGGAATCGCGCCCCCCGGACCGAGTCCCGTCAACGCATTGCTCGTAACAATGAGCGGCCCGACCGCATTCTCTTCAGGCGTGAGTAGGGAGCCGACGCGATCGAACCCCACCGACGCGTCGATGACCGTGGAGGCTGAGAGCGTTCGACTCCAAGTCGCGCGTGCGCGATGCGATCGCGTCGACGTGTCCGGGTTCTGTCCCGCGACGAGTTGGAAAGCGTCTACTTGTTGGCTGGTGAAGCCGTAGTCGAGTACGTACCGGTTGTCGCCGTCTCGGACTCCCAAGCGCAACGCCGCATTGTCGGAATCGATGCTCTGCGGCGCATTGGTGTTGAGCGCCCGCTCGTTGATGTCCGTGCGGTTTGGAGCTTCATTGGGATAGGCTGCGAGAACCTGCTGGACGAGTGCTCGAGTCGCGGGGTCGGTCGCCAGCGCCGTCCGCTCGTCGGACTTGGGTACCAGCACGTTCCCGTTGACGTTGCCGCGGACGCGCTGTTGGCCGGCGCTGAGCGTCAGGTCGATGTTCTTGGCGATTCCGGTCGTGAGCGCCAGACCATAGTCATTCTCGCGCGAGGGCTGCACCTCCCCAACTTGAAAGAACGACCGGGCGGTAAACACGCTGTTCTGATGTTTGGCGAAGAGCCTGCCATGCACGCCGGACGTCTGCGGCAAGTCCACATGTAAGGATGCCGACGGCGCGTTGCCGAACTCCGCGCCGAAGTACTCCCGCTCCGAATCGAACTCCTGGACGACCGTCGCCGAGACGCCCAAGCGCACATTCAGTTCCTTGAGGGCGTTGTTGTCGATCAGGTTGAACTGGACGTTCTCATTCCGCCGACTCTCGCCGGAATCGGCGTCGGTTTGGCCGAGCAAGTTCAGTCGGGTGCGGTCCTCGAGCGCCGATGCAGCGGCGCCCTCAGCCGCTGGTTCAGTGTCGGTCGCAGTCGTAGAGGCGGCCTCCGCAGCGGTCTCCGGGCCTGGGGCGCCCCGAGTAGGGGGATCTTGGGCGGTTGCGATCCCTAGTCCGAGCGCGAAGACGATCAGGATTCGGTGCAAGCGCCCATCGTGCCACAGCCCCACGTCTCCGCCTAGTCTCCCAGCTTCTTCTTCAGGCGACGGACGTCGCGAGCCAGCTCCGGCAGGCGGTTGTAGACCGCCGTACAGCGTAGCCACTGGGAGTTGTCGAGTTCGGGCGAGCCGGAAATACGACGGCCTGCTTCGATGTCGTGCCCCACGCCGGTTTGGGCGGTCACCAAGACGTCGTTGCCGATGGTGAGGTGATTGATGACGCCCACTTGTCCGGCAAGAATGCAGTTCTTGCCCAGCGTCGTCGAGCCCGCGATTCCGACCTGCGAGCAGATGATTGAGTCCTCGCCGATCTCCACGGCGTGTCCAATCTGTACCAAGTTGTCGATCTTCGCGCCGCGACGAATTCGGGTCTCGCCGACGGCGGCTCGGTCGATGCAGGACCCGGCCTGAATCTCCACATCGTCCTCGACGACGACGCCGCCCGACTGCGGGATCTTGTGGTGCGAGCCGTCTGCACGGCGGGCGAAGCCGTAGCCGTCCGTGCCGAGCCGGACTCCGTTTTGTAAGACCACGCGGTCTCCAATGCTGCAGAACTCGCGCACCGAAACGTGCGAGTGGGCCAGGAAATCCTCTCCGATGCGGACTCCTTCGTAGATCGCGGAGTGGGGATGAATTACCGCGCGGGGCCCGAGCTTCACGTTCTCTCCGATGACGACGTACGCTCCAATCGTCGGGTCCTCTCCAATCTCGGCCGTCGCTGCGACCACGGCGGTCGGGTGGATGCCCGGCGCCGGGCGCGGAGCGTCGTAGAACATCTCGAGCGCCCTCGCGAATCCTAGATACGGATCCGCACCCACGAGCTGCGCCAACGCGATGGACTCGTCTTCTTCAGCCAGCAGGATCGCCGAGGCTTTGGTGGAGCCGAGTCGGCCGCTGTAGCGCGGGTTGGAAAGAAACGTTAGTTCGCCCGCGACGGCGTCATCGAGTCCGGCGACGCCCGTGATTTCCAAAGCCGGGTCGCCGACGACGGTGCAGCCGAGGCGTTCGGCGATGGTAGAGAGCTTCATGGGGCTAGCCTCCTTAAGGCGCTACAGCTTGCCAATAGGCGCCGAAGAGCTCGTCGCTGAAGAACGTGGTCAAGATCGCGGCCGCGCCGAGGTAGCTTCCGAAAGGCAACTCCTGCGTCCACTCTTTGCGCGAAAGCACCACAATCAGAGTACCGGTCACCGCGCCCATGATCGAGCCCGCCAGCAGGATCAGCAGGGTCTGCGGGACGCCCCAAAACGCGCCCATCATGGCCGCCATCTTGACGTCGCCAAGGCCCAAACCGTCGACGCCTCGGAGTCGATAGTAGAGTTCACGCATGATCCAGAGCATGCCGCCGAAGATCACGGCTCCCGCCAGCGACTCGACGAACGAAGCCAGTTGCGACGAGGGCTCCTTCTCCAGGATGAACCACAGGATCTTTGTTGCGCCGTCAGGCAGGACGATGAACCAACTCAGGGCCAACCCGATCAGCGTTCCGCCCTTGGTGATTTCGTCGGGCAGTATCATGTGCTCCAGATCCGTAAAGATCAAGATCAGCATCATCGAGCAAAATACGGCGGCCTTGAACGTGAACGGCTGCCATCCGAACTTGGCCGCGAGCGCCGCCCAGATGAGCGCGTTCGCCAACTCTACGGCCGGGTAGCGCCAGGAGATTGGTTTCTCGCACTGGCGACACTTGCCCCTGAGCAATAGGTAACTCAGTACGGGAATATTGTCGGTCCAACGAATCGGGGCTGAGCAGCGCGGACACTGAGAACGAGGTTTGACGACCGATCGCTCGTCCGGCCATCGGTGGATGCAGACGTTGAGGAAGCTCCCGACGATAAGGCCGAGGAGAAAGGAGAATAAGATCACGTGGCTAACGCCGAGCGGTACGCCTCGACGGTTTGGGCGACCATTATATCAACGCCGAATTCACGCCTGGCGTGGCGAAACGCGGCTTCGGCGAGCCGGCTCCCGAGCCCTTCTTCGCGCGCGAGCCGCTCAAGCGCCGCCGCTGCCGAAGCCGCGTCGTTGTCTGTAAGCAGCCCCGTGCTTTCGTGTTCGATGACCTCGGGAATTCCTCCGATCCGGCTGGCCACGATCGCTCTCTTTGCCAAGGAGGCGAGGATTAGCGCCGACCCCAGCCCCTCTGATTCGGACAGATAGAGGAATACTTCCGCGTCGGGCAGGTCCCGCTTGAGATCATTGCTCAGTGTTAGCTGAAGCCCTGCGGACTCGCATGCCTCTCGCGCCAGCGCGGCTCCTTTGCCCGGATCGTCCGAGGCCAGGGCGAGGACGCGCGGCGGCGAACGCCAGGCAAGCCTCGGCTCTTCGGAAGGAATAGGGAGGCCGTCGTGCACGATGCTGATCCGCGAAGGGGCGACGGCGGCGGCCCGCAGCATCTCGGCTACGAATTCGGACACCGCCAAGAACCGTGCGGCGCGCCGGTACTTCCAGCGACTCAGCGGGCCGGTTTGAACCGGGAAGGCGACGCGACGCGAGACCACGATGGGCGTCGCGCCGCCCAGCAGCGCCGCCAAGGTGTGCGTGTGCGCGTCGTGCGCGTGGATCAGGTCCGCCTGGCGGGCCTGCGTCCATAACCTCGTCAAAGTGAGTCGTTGGCCGTTCGTTTGGTCGAGCAACTCGCCCCGGCAGAGCAGGCGGTGCTCGACGTCGGGATCAGCCTCCAGGGCTTGCGTGAGCCGCAATACCTGGTACTGGCCGCCGCGCATCGTCAGTCCGGAATCGAGGTGTAGGACGCGCATCAGTCGTCTCGACCCGTCAACGCCTTGGCGTACTTGGCGAAGACATAGAGCGCCGCGCTCGCGGCGATCAGAAGTCCGCGCAGGCCGTCGATAAAGCCGAGTTGGAGGACGAAGCTGCGGAAGAAAGCCCACGGCGGCGAGAACAGCAGTCGCGCCAAGCCCGGTCGACGACCCTGCGCACGCATTTCTTGGGCGGCCAGCGTGGTGTAGCGGTTGAGGGTGTCTAGATGTTCAGAGAAGGAGTCGCACGTGTAGTGCAACAGGTCGCCGGACAATTGGCCGACCGGTCCGTCGACCACGACGCTCTCGTGGACATAGTCGCCGACCCAGCGTCCGCGCCGTCGGTCATAGAGTCGCACCTTGCGATCGGGATACCAGCCCGAGTGGTTGATCCACTGGCCCAAATAGCGTGCTTTCCGAGGAAATGCGAAGCCGGCGGTCTCGCCGGGGCCGTCGGCCTGCAGCGCGGCGATCTCAGACACTAGGTCGTCCGACGGTTCTTCGTCCGCATCGAGGGCCAGTACCCAATCATGACGGGCCGATTGGGCTGCGAAGTTCTTCTGATCGGCGTACCCCGACCAGGCACGCTCAAGGACTTCGGCGCCTGCCGTGCGCGCGATCTCGATGGTCGAATCGGTGGAGCCGGAGTCGACGACGACGATATCGTCCAGGAACCGGAGTTGGCCCAGCAGGCGAGGAAGGTTCGCCTCTTCGTTGAGGGTGATGATGGTCGCCGAGATCCGCAAAGCCGCTGACAGGGCGCCGAACGGCGCGGGACCAGTGTAGCGCTACGAAAGGCGGAGCAACGGGAGAATGCGGCGAAGCAGCGGCTCGGTGCTGACGACTCGACGCCCGAGGAAGATTTGGGCGTAGAGCAGCACCTGGAGCGTGTAGAACTCGGCGGTCAGCCTGAGGACCTTGATGCCAGCCGCCGGGGTATCGGAATGAGCCGCGGCGTCGCGCGCGGCGCGAGCGGCGACCTGAAATTCTTGGCGAAGCTGCCGCAAGTAGAGGCGCATGGCGTAGCGGCGATTTCGGCGAAGCCGACGGGCGATCCTCTTACCGGACTTGGCTGCGAACCGGTCGTCGGCCGCCGAAAAGAGTCGGTGAACGGCGCTATTCGCGAGGCGCGCTGAACGTTCGCTCAGATAGCCGGAATCGTGATTGCGTAGACGCCCGGCTGGGCGGGCCCAAGATCTCCAAGCGACGCCGAAAGCGCCGACGCAGAACAGGATGAAGGAGAACAGTATCCAATTCATGGTTGTCGCCCCACTAGGAAAGTAGACGCACGAGTACGTCGTTCATGGATTCAAGCTGTCTGGTTGCAGGAGTGAGGTCGGCGGCGATCGCATGATTCTCTCTCGCCGGGGATAGTTCCTGCGCCGGCTCAAAGAGCCAGGCGCCAGCTCCGAAACAGATGAAGTGAATCGCAACGTCCGTGTAGAACATGCTCAGGTTCCCTCGCTGCAGAACGGCTGCTGTGGTGACGTTGCTGACGAGGATTATCGTTGAAACTCCATAGATGACGGCCGTATTGTGGTCGGGAATGAGGCGGAAGTAGGCGGCAAAGAGCGAGAAGACGATCGCCAGGAGCGACAAGGAACCGTACACGACGTAACGCTCGAAGGTCCAGAAATTATTTAGCTCGTCGATCCAGTGGCTCGGGACGATTGTCCATAGGAATAGTAGGAATAGCGCCGAGACGGTGAAGCCCGTGCGCAAAATCAAGCCGCCCAGTCTGACAAACCCTCGATACCTTGAGACGACAAGGGTCGCGGTTTCAGCCAATACAGCTACCCAAAGCCCCCACTGAATAGCATCGTTGCTTAACCAGAAGTACCCGTACTCCGGCGACCATGGCTTGTACACCTGCAGCAATGAGACGCTGACGGCGAAGTGCACGAGGAAGGCAGCCAAGAGCATGGACAGCATTCTGTGTCGACTCAGGTGGACCGAACGAATCAGCCGAATCAGCCAGATCGACATCATCCCTACGGGCATGATTCCGAGGAGGTGACCGATCTTCACCAAATAATCAACTCCATTTTGTGAAAATGGTAGCACAGGGAGTGCTAATTCGCGACTCCCCGTGCTGATAGGTTCCGTCAATGGTGGGCCTAGGAGCAGTCCGGATCTTCCTCCTCGCACGGCGGCATGTGGCAGCAGAGAGCGACATCGTTCCCTGGGTCTGAAGGTGAGAGGGCGTAGCCGATCGCGACGGTGAGGATAGCGGCTTTGATTGCCACTGCGGTGAGAATTAAGGTGCGTTTCATGTGGTTTCTCCTTGGTCTTGCCGGTCCAATTCCGAAAGTGCGACTCGATCACGGCGTCGCCGTGGGGTTGGCCGGCGCTGTACCCACGCTAGGAGAAATGACCGAGTTTGGATGATTTATCGCCTTAATTTCCATCATCCGAACGACATACGGCGAAAGGCCGGATCTTCGGCCAAGGAATGCTCCGGCACCGTCCCGTCGTATTGACGGCCGGGCTGCTGGAATGAAAATTTGATTTATCCGAGTCGTGGCAGGGAAACCCTGGAGGCTATTTGTTCTGATCTCGAAAAAAGTGAGCTGACATCTCTCGGGCCTGACAGCCAAAGAACGCCCGCTCGCGGGACGGTCTCGCGGAGGCGTCCGTTGCGGCGACGTGGAAACTGGAGAGGGCCTGAGGCCGGCAAAGGACTGTTCAGATTCCGGTTTTGGGGGTACAATTTTCTGTAGAAGGATGCCTACTTCGAGCAGTTCTCCTCCAGACGGCCGCGCCATGACCGACGTGTGGCAGCGGACGTTGGAACAGATCCCGACCGCCTTCGGCAGGCTGGTCTACCTCGCCTCGTTGCGCAACACGAACACCGGATGCTATCAGCATTTCGGATTGGCTCAGCTTTACGGCGCCGACGAGGCGGATCGAGTGCTGCGGTCGAGCCACGAAAACGTATTCGGAGAGTGGCTTAACTTCGATCTAGAGGCGCAGAAGTCGGACTTGGCTGCGTACTTGCGAGGAGTCGGGGACGATCGGTCCACCGTACTGGACGCTTGGGCGTCTCTGTCCCCCCACAAAGCGCTCACCCCGGCTGCGGCAGGCGACGCCGAGCGTTTCCTTTACTCCTCTGATCTCGAGATTATTCTCGAGGTCTTGCGGACCGAGCTTTCGTCGTAAGGCGGTGCTGCGCCAGCGCTCCCTCGGCCTTGGCTAGGTCCATCGCGACGCCGGTGACTTGGCCGATCAAGTCAACCTCGGCGAGGGGGAGAATCTCGGGCGGTACGGGAGAGCCGGACGGCGGCTGCAGGATCAATTGATCCCCCGCCAAAGAGCACCAGGAGCATACATATCCATCGCGTGTCTCCAAGAAATAGATCGGTCTCTCGAAGTCGTTGGTCCAGCCGCCGGTGGATATCTTGCGAATTTTGTCGTCAATTCGCACCAAAGAGCCTGGGCGAATGACTGGATACATGCGTTTGTCGTCGTACCCGACGACGCCGAATCGATAGCGATCGATGTCCAGGGTGTCGAGCAAGCTGAGGGGGACGCGGCCCCAGTCTTGGATAGCACGGCTCAGGAACGTCGTCTCGTTCACGTCGATGCCGGGGTCGAGGTGGAGCGGGAGGAGGGCCGAACCGCTCCGTTGACCGGGCGACGAAAGCAGATGCGTTTGAGCCGGCTCGACGTTGGCGCCGTCCTGCCACGCATCCTCCAGGGGGACTCCGTACCACGACATGACCTCAGTGGGATCGAGGCGGTAGATCGCGCAGAGGCTGTACAAACGATGAAGATTGGGGACGACGCCTTTGTTTTCTATGTCTGCAAGACGGCTGAGCCCGATCAGGAAGTCGTTGTTTCCGTGCCGGTCTGCAATCTGTTCCGCGGCCGCTTGAACTTCCCGATAGCGAAGTCCGAGTCTCTCTCGCGCGTTCTTGAGCCTGAGGCCAGGTTCCATACCGTTGTCGCGCTCCGATTATAATGGGAAGCGAGGCCGGTTGGCGATTCGTTTTCGTTCTGTAGTCGGAACAAACCTGGTTTGCTTGATCGGAAAACCATACGAATGGCTCCGTCTGCGAAGAGAATTGTGATCGGCCTGAGCGGCGCGAGCGGCGCCGCCTATGGCGTGGCTCTACTCGAGTTGCTGCGACGTCGGGATGATGTTGAGACCTTCCTGACCGTGTCTCGGGCAGCGGAGAAGACTCTGTACCAAGAGACTGGAAGATACCTGCAAGATGTGAAAAGTTTGGCCGATCATTGGCGTCCGTTTGAGGGTATAGGCGCTGATATCGCTAGCGGCTCTTTCCTGACCGACGGCATGGTGATTGCGCCCTGTTCGGTCCACACGATGTCTGCGATCGCGTATGGAACGGCGTCGAACCTACTCGTCCGAGCGGCGGACGTAACGCTCAAAGAACGGCGACGGCTGATCTTGATGGTTCGCGAAACGCCCTTGCACTTGGGACATCTGCGGACCATGTCGATGCTCTCGGAGATGGGGGCGATCATCGCGCCGCCGATGCCCGACTTTTACAACCGTCCCAAGACGGTCGACGACATTGTGGCTCAAGGAGCGGGAAGAGTCTTGGATCTCCTCGGACTGCCCGACGATGGGACGCAACGCTGGCAAGGCGTTTCGGCGCCGGAGTCAGAGTAGTTCTTGATAGACCGACCAGGTCTTCTCCGCTGCGGCCTTCCAAGTGAACGCCGCGGCTCGGGTCCGTCCTCGGCGAGCCAGGTCCGTACGCAGCGAGGCGTCGGTCTGCACGCGGTTCATCGCTACATGAATCTCCTCCACCGAGAGCGGATCGACGAGCAGTGCGGCGTCTCCGCAGGCCTCGGGCAAGGCCGAGCGATTGGAGGCGACGACCGGAAGGCCGGCGGCCATCGCCTCCAGGGCGGGGATTCCGAAACCTTCATCGAGGGAAGGGAAGACGAGGGCGGTCGCGCTCTGGTAGAGCAGGCGGCGAGTCTCGTCGTCGACATAGCCGAGCCGACGAATTCGATGCTTGGCGGGGCCGGAGGCAACGCGAGCGAGTGCGTCTTCAGCTCCGAAACCCTCTCCGCCCGCCAGAACCAACACTGTATCGCTGTCCAGTCTTTCAAATGCCTGGACAAGACGCTCGGTGTTCTTGCGGGCTTGTATGGAGCCGACGCTCAGCAGGAAGGGGCCCTCGATGCCTAACCGACGCCTGATCCGAACTCTTTCTTGTTCGGTTGCGGGGGCGGGGACGTCGACTCCGTGCGGAACGACGGTGATCTTTTCCGCCGGGTAGCCGAGCAACTCGGCCACGTGGTTGGCGGTGTATTGCGAGACGGCAATGATGTGGTCGGCGCGGTCGGACGCCTCCCTGGCTTGTTCGCTGAAGCGGCGCCGAAAATCCGAGGTCGAATATTCGGCGGTCATGACGAACAGGTCGTGGAAGGTGACCACGCGCTTTGGAAAAGCGATCTCCGGCAGGCGCTGATTCAGCCCGTGGAACAGAGCTGCTCGTCGCGCCCAGAGTGGAGTGACGGCGGGCTCCAAGGGTACGCGAGTTGAATTGGCCCCGAGTCTAGATGCGAGTATGGCGCGTCCGAAGCGGTTCGCTCGGTAGGCGAGTAGAAAACGAAGCTCCGGCTGTAGAGCCAGGAGTTCCTCCGTCAATCGGCGGGAGTAGACGCTGACGCCCGTAGGGGCGCGGTCGAACACGTGCGAGGCGTCGAGCGCGATGTTCAAACGAGACGCTCCCGCAGCCGGGCGAGAACGGCGTCCGGCGACTCCTCGTCTGAGACTGCAATGACGTCTGCGGGACACACTCCCCAGGGAGACCAGCGGTCGATCATCCGCGGCGATACCGCCCCGGCAAACAAGTCGACGGCGCGAGTACCGAGGGCGGCGGCGATGTGTCCACCCGCGGAGTCGTAGCCTACGTAGAGGTCGGCGGCGGCGATGAGTCCGGCGAGTTCGCTGATGGTGGTTTGGCGGAGTCGGGCGAGTCCGCCGGATGCCAGTTCGCGAGTTCGTCGACGCTCCTCCTCTCCGAAGCCTTGGTCCAAGAGCACGGAGTACCCGGCGGCTCCTAGAGTCTCCAGCACGGCTTTCTCGAATCCATCTCCGAGGCGTTTGGCCTCATTTCCTCCGACTCCGAAGTTGACGACGGCGACCGGGCGCTTTACTTCCGATAAATCTGCTCGCGGGTGTGCGACGGCCGGCTTCTGGGAGGAGGCTCCGACAACCTCGTCTAACCATTCATCCACCAATTGAGAGAGAGGGGCGGAACTTTCGGGCCGGTAGGATCGGCTCTCCCAGAACAGCAGCCGGTCGTCGTTGGGGGTGAGCGGGAGCATCCCGGCTTGCGACCAACGAGTGTCCAGATCAATAAGCCAGGTGGATTCGTCCCAGAGCGAGGCGACGCTCTCGCGCATCCGCGACCAGGCATCGAGTCGGGCTCGAAGTCCGCCTCTGCGGGGGTAGTCCCACACCCGAGAGCGAACACGGGGGTCTGTCGGCAACAAGGATGCCGAGGATCGGCCGCCCCAGAACTCGACTTGCGCGTCCGGGCAGCAATGCAGCACGCGTCCAACGGCGCGGAGGGTGAGGGCGACATCCGCACCGACGGTGACGCGGGACGGGATGATGACCCGGCGGACGGCCTGGGGGGCCAGGGGAGCCGGGGCGGTGTCCGCTATGCGGGCGGCCCGGTCGAGTAACGCGGAGTCGTCGGGCAAGCCGAGTTGGTCAAGCTCCGGCAAGAGCCAGTCGCAGCGGGTGAGGAGGCGTGCGAAGAAGCGGCGATAGGCGAGAACGAGTCTCGGCTCGAAGCGATCGGCGAGCGGCTCGACGATGCCGGTGAAGACGGCGCGGGCGGCGTCGTCACTTGCTTCCGAGGTCGCCAGGGCGGCGAGTCGATCGGCGGGCTCCGTCCAATCGTCCCAGCCTGCGAGGAGGGATTGGAGGCAGCGAGCGGCTAGGTCTTCGACTTGCTGGGAGCCCGCGGCCATCTCGTCAGGATGCCTGGTTGGACGGGAGGGTTCAAGCGGAGCGACAGATTGCCTGTGTTAGCGCTTGGTGAGCGATTGGACGAGGTGTTGCAGTCCTTTCAATCGCCAGATGGATTCCGGCCGGCTCCAGGAGATGGGCCAGGCGCGACTGCGTCCTGCGTTTTGGAGGGTAGCGCGGCGCACGTACTCGCGAAAGGAGGACGTGCCTAGACCGCGCCCTGAAGCGTGTTGCGACAGCCGGAACGTCGTCCCGAAGTTCGCCTCAATGACGACGGGCCCGTCGGGGCCGATGCCGACGTCCCAGCCCTGTAGCCGGACGTCGGGGAACAGCGCGGCGCCGCGTAGAACGGTCGCGCGCAACTGGTCGAAATGGGGCAGTCGCCAGCCGGAGAGTCGGCGATCGGTGTACGGGTTGTGATCAAAGACCTCCAGGCGGGCTCCGATGCCGCGGATGACCCGCCCGACCTCGCCGGATTCCGGGTCGACGTCGGCTAGGAGGTTGCCGGAGCGATAGAAGTTGTCGGCGGCGTTGCCGGGCGCGGGGATCTTCCACGGCGAAGAGAAGATGTGCGGACCGCGATCGTCGATTCCCACACACACTCTGAGGGTGGCGATGGTCGGCCCGCACCGCTCGGAGATCTCCTGGTGTTGAACGACCACCTCTTGGAGCATGAATCCCGCCTCCGGAACGAGTAGCTTTCTCTTCTCGGAGGCGCAGTAGTCGGAGACTTGGCGGACGAAGTCGTCCACACCAAGCGTCTCGCCTCCCAGCAGGACGAGTTGATCGGCTTCAGGGGCGAAAGAGACGGCCAGGCCGGCCCCGGTACTGACGTGCGCCGTGACGGGCTTGAAGAAGAAGGGGTAGGCCGCCCGGGTGCGAACGAAATCGCCGAGCTCCGAGGGATTGCGCAGGACAGGCGTATCGGCGAGTTCGCGGGTTGGATGGTAGACGGCTTGTAGTTTCGGTGAGGCGATGGCGTTGTCGGCGGAGATCTTGGCGGCGGCGACCTTGTCTCGCATCTCTCCGCCGCTCTGTGGGGCGGAGACGTGATGCATGATCCAGCCGTGGCTGTTGTTGCCGATGAATTCTCGCTTCTGGGACCAGGAGAGGCTGTCGTCCCAGAGCCGGTAGACGTGATAGTCCCAGGGGGATAGGTGGCCGGGACCCAGGACGAGTCCGGCGATCTCGGCGAGCTGTGCGAGGTAGGATTTGCCGCCGGTGTTCCGGGCTTGGCGCAGTTCGGTGAGGAACTTGGGCTCTGAGCCGGCGACTTCGAACATGGCTCGATTGTAAGTCGTGATGGGGGACTCTTGCGTCCGGCGTCTGGACGCGGGTCTCCAGTCGCCGATGGGAGGGGCGCCCCTTCAGGGCTCGAATTGCATTGGCGGTTTGGGGCCTAGGGCTCTCGCCCCAGGCTGATCATCCGGTCGCCGCTCTGCGGCTGAACGCGTGGGCTCGGGCTTGGTGGGCGCCACCTCACGGGGAAAGAAACCGCGAGCGACCGGGAGGAGGTCGCGCAGCGTATTCAGAGAGCGTCGTTCCTGGACGCTATCCTCGCTTACTATATGTCTGAGAGCACATTGGTAACGGCTCTCATTGTTAGTAACTAGCATGGAACGTACTGCCAAGAATGGACTTGGTGTCTTCTGGCACCATCGCAGTAGAGAGGGCGGGAGAGACGTAATATGGCCCGAAGAAGTAGCAGGTTTCCGTGCGATTGGATTCTGGCCTCATAGTCAGATCCCCGATTTGGCCGAGTTCGAGGGCATCCGTACGCTGTGGCCTGGCGATTCGGTCGAAACGAAGTCGCGGACCATGCACGACGTAGACAACGAAGACCTGATTCGACATTTGACGCTTACGTTCTGGATCAAACAATGGCCTTCACCGACTGCATGGATGAAGGCAATTGAGGACTCGCTCAGGTTCCTTGCCGACCGGGGCGCCTCGATCGCATGGTGCGAGCCGGAATCCGGAATCCTTATGTACGATACGGCGACGGATTTCGCTGGTTGCTATGCCGCCTATACCCCACATACGGGTTTCTTCTGTTCAGGCGGGCTGAATGACCCCCTGAGGTTTCTGAGTAGTGACCCTGCGGTTGTTGCAAAGCTACATGCAGCGCTCCGGCAGAGAGTGGCCGATGAGGTCTGAGGGACAGGGTGTTGATGTGCACCTCACGGATCAGTGACCGCACGGCCGCAAGGAGGTATAGGGCACTGCGCCTCTTTCTCCTCGGAATTTGGTTCGCCTGCCGAAGCGTAACTGTCAACAGGCGCGGTGATCGTTTGAGCCGCGCAGTCCGTGGGGACAGGCATCACGCGCTGGGTTGCTTCCGTGGTGGAACTGGCTTGGATGTGCCAGTCCCCGGGGGTGGCCTCCGTGGGAGTAAGAGGAGGCTTCGTCTCGGAGCGCGAAGAGGAGGTGAAGTGGGCAGTGTCTTGATCGGGAGGGCTCTAGTCGTCGATGAGCATCACTTAGAGACGGCGCTGCGGCACAGTTGTTGGACGGCGGTCTGCGGCGGAGACGGCGGGCCCGCCTAATCGCGGACTGCGAAGAGGTGGTCGTCGGTGCGGATGAGGATGGTATTGCCGGCCATGGCTGGGGAGGCCAGGGTGCGTTCGCCGAGGTCGTTCTTGGCGATGAGGTTGAAGTCGCGGGAGGCTTCGATCACGTAGGTGACGCCGCCTTCGTCGACTAGATAGATCTTGCCGTCGGCGGCGATGGGGGAGGCGCTGAAGGAGCCGCCTAGGCGTTGCTTCCAGGCGACTTCGCCGGTCTCCGCATCGACGGCGCTGGCGATGCCGCGTTCGGTCGCCATGAAGACGAGCCCGTTCTCATAGATCACCGACGAGATGTACGGCGCTCCGGTGGGGGTGCGCCATTTGGGTTCGACTGTGCCGCCGCCGGTTTCGGTGGGGACCTCGACCGCCAGGTAGGGGGAGCTGTTGTAGCCTCGGCTGGAGTAGATGACGCCGTCGTGGTGGACCGGCATGGCGACGGGGACGCGGTTGGGCTCGCCGGTGGTCCAGAGGAGTGATCCGTCGGCTGGGTTCAATGCTTCCAGGGCGAGGTTGGTGTTGATGAGCAGTTGGTCTCCCTTGGGGGTGGGGATGACGAACGGTGTGGTGTAGGAGCGGTGCTTTTCATCGCGGTTGCGCCGCCAGCGGTCTTTGCCGGTGGCCTTGTCGACGGCGAGGAGATAGGACTTGCCGGGGTGATCGACGAGGAGGAAGAGGTCGTCCTCATAGAGGGCGGGGGAGCCGCCGTGGCCCCACTTGACTTGGAAGGTTCCGTTTTCTTCCTGGAGGTTGCGCTGCCAGGCGACTTCTCCGTCGAGGGTGAGGGCGACGACCAGGCCGGTGCCGAACCAGGCGTAGACGTGCTGGCCGTCGGTGACGCAGCTTGGGCTGGCGAGGTTGTGTTTGACGTGGACGGGGATGAGCGAATCGCCGGCGGGGAAGCTCTTTTCCCACAGTGAGGAGCCGTCGGCGAGGGAGACGGCTTTGACGATGAAGCGGACGCCCCCGGAGGCGTCCATCTTGGGGGCGCCGTTGGCGGTGTCGAAGTCGCGGGCGCCGTCTTGCACGGGGCCGTCGCCGATTTGCGAGGTGAGGAAGATCTTTCCGTCCCAGACGATGGGGGTGGACGTTCCCCATCCTTCGATGGGGGTCGTCCAGCCGATGTTCTTGTCGGCGCTCCATTCGACGGGCGGAGCCTCAGCAGACGAGTGGCCGTCGGCGGTGGGGCCGCGCCATTGGGGCCAGTTCTGGGCGCAGAGCAGGGAGGCGGAGACGAGAGCCAGGGTGAGCAGCCGCATGGGCGTTATTGTGACGGATTGAAGTTGCGGTTGCGGGGAATTGAGCGTCTGCGGCCGCAGCGAGCTAAGCAGAGGCGGCCTGGGCGGCTTGGACGTAGGCTTGGACCTTCGCGGTGTCTTTGATGCCGGGAGAGGCCTCCAGTCGCGAGCTGGAGTCCACGCCCCAAGGGTCGACTTCCCGCACGGCTTGGGCGACGTTGCTGCCGTCGAGACCGCCGGCGATGAGGATGCGCTCCTGATATCTCTTTGCCTCCACGGCCTTGGCCCAGGGGAACTGGCGGCCGGAGCCGCCGTAGGCTTCGCCCGAGGGGGAGTCGAGCAGAACGGCTTCCACGGGCCACTGTTCGAGCGATTGCGGCTCGAAGTCGGGTCCCACTGGAAGCGCGCGCCAGACGCGCAGGCCTTCCAGCGGCTGCAAGTCCTCGGGCTTCTCGTCGCCGTGGAGTTGGACGACGTCGAGGCGGGCGACTTCAACGAGCTTGCGGATCTCGGCGGGGGCCTCGTTCACAAAGACTCCGACTTTAATTACGCCGGGGGGGATGACGGCGGAGATCATGGCGGCCTCGTGAAAACGGACTGCCCGCGGGCTTCGACGATAGAAGACCATGCCTACGGCGGTGGCTCCGGAGCCCGCGGCGGCAATGGCGTCGGCGGGACGGGTGATTCCACAGACTTTGATGATCTCGGTCGGCATTGCTCTCTCTAGACTAATTCAGACTTGACGACGACCGTAGCCTGGGGGCGCGGGCCATGCGCTGGTAACCTGAAACCTCCCGATGGGCCGCATTCAGGTACTTCCCGACCGCATCGCCAACAAGATCTCCGCTGGAGAGGTCGTCGAACGCCCCGCGGCTGCGGTCAAGGAACTGCTCGAGAACTCCCTCGATGCAGGCGCGCGCCGGATTCGGATCGAGGTCGCCCGCGGCGGCAAGAGCCTCATGCGCATCTCCGACGACGGGCACGGCATGGGCTACGACGACGCCCTACTCGCCTTCGAGCGTCACGCTACCAGCAAGCTCCGCAACGTCGACGATCTTGCATCCATTTCCACCCTCGGTTTCCGCGGCGAAGCCTTGCCCTCGATCGCCTCTGTATCCCGCCTCTTGCTGGAGACCGCCGAGCCCGACGCCGAAACCGGCGTTCGCGTGGAAATCGCGGGCGGCAAGATCTTCAACGTGGAAGAGCTCGCCCTTGGCGCCGGGACCACCATCTCCGTCAAGAACCTCTTCTACAATGTCCCCGCCCGCAAGAAGTTTCTGCGCACCGACAAGACCGAACTCGCTCACATCGCCTCGCTCGTCACACATTACTCGCTCGCCCATCTCGACAAGTCCTTCCAGCTCATCAACGAGACGGGCACGCTCCTCAATGTGACGCCCGTCGAGACCATGCGGGATCGCGTCTACCAGATATTCGGATCAGAAACTCTCGATGAACTGGTCGAGCTGGAGACGGTTGAGCGGGAGCTTGAAGTCGCCGCCTCCCCCTATCCCCCGGAGAGCCAAGCGAAGAAGCAGACCTATCGCTTGCGGGGATTCTTTTCGAAGCCGCACATCCAGAAGCTCAACCGAAATTCGATTTTCGTCTTCGTCAACGATCGTCTCATCCGCGACCGCGTCGCTCTCAAGGCGATCTCTACCGCGTATCACAACGTCCTGCCGCCAGGTTCGTTCCCCTTCGCGCTGTTGTTCCTCGAGATGCCGTTCGAGGAGGTCGACGTCAACGTCCACCCGTCCAAGACCGAGGTTCGCTTCCGTCACTCCTCCTTCGTTTTCGACTTTATTCGCGACTCTCTCCGCGATCGCCTGATCCGCTCCAAGCCCGTCTCGCAGTTGCCGCTGCCCAAGTCGCCGCAGCAGCCGGGCGTCGATCTTCCGTTCTCTGAGAACACCCTGCGTACCGAGCAAGACGGACCTCCTCCCGAAGACAAGCCTCGTCCTGTGGAGGTCGGCGGCTTCACGCTGCGTACACAGCCGCCGCCAACGGCTCGCATCGATTTCGAACCCGGCGAGACGTTTGCACCGGCCGTCCAGCCGTCATCGCAGCAACCCAGGTCGGACTTCACGCCCGCGCCTCTGCCTGATACGCCTGAGCCTTCGCGCCCGCACTCCCGAGAGCGCCTTGTCGAGCCGCCATCCGAGACGCTCGGCGATCTTTCCCGCCTTCACCCGCTGGGCCAACTGCATGACAGTTTCATCGTCGCGGCGGGTTCCGACGGCCTCTGGCTCATCGATCAACACGTGGCCCATGAGCGTATTCTGTTCGAGCAAGTACTCGCCGGACGCATGCAGGGCAAGCCGGAAGTTCAGCGCTTGCTGATGCCGCTCATCGTGAATTTGCGACCGGAGCAGCACATTGCCTTCGACGCCACCGCCGACGAACTCCGGGCCAATGGTTTTGAGATCGAACCATTCGGCCACGGCACCCTCGCCGTCAAAGCCGCACCGGCCGCCCTCGGTCCGGCGGAAGTCGAGTCGCTGTTGCATGAAATCCTCGACACCCCGGAGAAGGAACTCCGCGAACTCTCTCTCGATTACCTGCGTAGCCAAACCGCGGCTACTATCGCGTGTCACGCGGCCATCAAGATCAACATGCCGCTCGACATGCAGAAAATGCACTGGCTCCTGGACGAGTTGGCGAAGACCGACGTCCCCATGGCTTGCCCCCACGGCCGCCCCATCGCGCTCAAGTACCCAACACGTGAAATCCTAAAGGCCTTCCACCGCGTCTAGCCGGAGGTCGATATGCTGTCGGAGCAACCACCACACGAATCAGACAAGGCTTTGAAGAGACGGATCTTCAACCTCCTAGCGGAGGCAGCCGCAGAAGGTGATCCGTATAGCCATGACGGCTCCTTCGCTCGCGTCTTAGGAGGTCTTACGCCCGGACTGAGGGCGATGGCTGCTACACATTGGCTCGATATGAGCATGTCGCTCGACTCCTTGGCTTGGCACTTCCTTAACTTCGGAGAGAAGGGACTGGTCGCCGCAACTGAGGCCGGACTGAAGGAGTTAGGTCTCGGTCAACTCTCCGAGTTATTCGGAGAGGCCTCCCGAATCATGCTTCCACTTCTCGCGGAGATTACTGACGGCGATCTTCTAGATGACGTCCTGGAGCAGCACGACAAGGCAGAAACGATGGACAGGTTGCATGACGCCGCCTTTGATCTGATCCGCGACACATCCAGGCCCCATTTCGACGACAGCACGATCTACGGCGCCTGGTTGCAGTACGCTCGCGAGCACCCCGAGCGAGTGTTTGGTACCGCGCCGTCTAAGCAGTAGTTCGTAGGTGCCAAGCCATGCTCGCCAACCCCAGCGGCACGCCCAACTCAAAGAGAAACACCCAGGCCGAATTCCCCGCGTCCACGTAGTGGGCGTAGCTGACGAACACCGTCACTCCCAGCGTCAACCAGAACACGCTCCGGCGCAGCGCCGCAAACGGCAAGATCCAGCACAAGTACCAAGGCGCCAACATCGGAGTCGTCAGTAGAAACGCACCCAAGGTCCAAAGCACGTAATCGACGGCCGCTTCCGCCGTTCCGTCGTCGAGCGACATGCGCCACAACGCCACGCCGCCCGTGGTTGCAAGCGCAAAGCCGACCTCCAGCCAACGTAGTTCCGGCAGGAAGCGCCCCAACAACGGATTGAAGACCCAATGCTCGGCGTAGGCCTTCATCCCTTCCGGAGTGTGCCAAGCCAACAGTGAGGCAGCGGCGACCGCCGGCACCAGTGCGAGCACACCCAGGCGCCGCCAAAGCAAAGGAGCCAAAACCCAACCAGTCGGTTTCACCAATCCCGCCAACGCACAAGCCGCACCGCCAATCCCGCGCCTAGAAGCCAGCAATCCCCACACCGAGAGCAACAGGAAGAAGACCAACACGGAGTCCAAGTGCCCCGACCCTGCGATCTCTTTTACGGGCGTCGGGCACCACCCATAGATTGCCGCGGCAGAAGTACCTACCGCCAAGTACTCGCGACCAATCCGAACCAGCAGCCAGATCACGCCAAGATCAAACAAGAGCAATAGAACCTTTAGCGCTACAACGCTTGCCGGCGCGATCCAGCCGGAGAAGGCGAACACTGCGTGCGCCGTCCACCCGTAAGGCGAAGCGAACTGGGGATACCCGATGTTGTCCCAAACCTCTCCCCACTCCGGCCGGTCGAACAATTGAGCGTGCAACGCAGGGTCCGTCAACTCCAGCTCGTACTCTTCGAGAGGTGCGGGGGCGGTCTTCAACGGGTCCACGCCTGTCGACCAGGAATGCCCTTCCCACAAGTAGCGCCAGATATCCTCGTCGTAAAGCAGAAGCCGTTGAAACGCGCCCGCGGAGGAATCATATCCGGCAGGCAGCGCCGCCGCCCGCAACAACAAGGCCCCGATGAATATCCAACGGACAGGAACGGAGCGTCGACAAACCAGCCACGCGCTTGCTCCCCAGGCCACGGCAACTAGCGCAAACAATCCTAGAAACAGCGCGAGGTCTTCGACCGTCCGGTCCGAGCGGACCCAGCGAGCCATCGCCAGATGTCCGCCGGCCATCGCCGCGAGTAGACCGGCGAGAGTCCAACCGCGACGATCCAACGCTTAACCTTCGTTCTTCTTCAGGACCTTTACCGACAGCACCTTGCCGTCGTCGGCGCAAAACGTTACTTTCGCTTCGGCATCCTTCTCGATCTTCGAGAGATTCGCCAGCTTCCTGGGCACGCCGGGGATTCGCAACGACGTCTTCTTATCGGTTTGGAGCGTCCCCTGCTTGCCGTCGGCGGTGAACTGGAGCAGCCCGGTCTCGATGTCGGCGCCCACGACCGTGCCCTTCATAGTCATCACCGGACAGCCCGAGGGAGCCGCGCCGATCCCCGGTGCGCCGCCGCCCACCGGCCGTCCTGACTCTGAGGCGGTGGCCGGAGTCAAGCTCAACAAGCAGGCCGCTACGGGCGCAATCAGTTGCAGTCGAAACATGTATGAATTTCCCCTTGATTCGCGGACGATCTTGGCGCCCATGCCTAACCGTTCGCGCCGTTGCTTCGTCAAGTTACGGACCGATTCATGCGAAGCTTGGAACTTCTCCCATCGCGCAGTCGACTCGTCCCCATGTCCGCCGTCATCGTCGCCCTATCCCTATTGCTGACTGCCGCTTCCATCTCGGCCGCCGAGCCCGCGTGGCCAGCCTTCCGCGGCCCGGACTCGAACCCTGTCGGCCGCTCCGAGCGCCTACCCGACCGATGGTCGACAACCGAGAACATTGAATGGTCCGCCGAAGTCCCCGGTCGAGGCTGGTCCTCGCCCATCGTCACTGGCGACCAGGTCTTCGTCACCGCCGCCGTCACGGACGGAGACTCCAAGTCGCCCCAAACAGGCACCGATTTCAGCAACCAATATGTCGCCGAACTGATGAAGCAGGGGCTCACCCAAGAAGAGGTGCTCGCCCGTCTCACCGAGCGCGACATCGAACTCCCATCCGAAGTCCAACTCCACTACTACCTCTATTGCCTCGACCTCCCGACCGGCGAACTCCGCTGGCGCGCCGAGATAGCCTCCGGTCAGCCTCCCGGCGGACGCCACCGTAAGAACAGTTTCATGTCTGAGACGCCCGTCACCGACGGCGAACTCGTCTACGTCTACATCGCCAATCTCGGCCTATACGCCTATGCGCTCACCGGCGAGCAGCGCTGGACGACCCCGATGGACCGCCATCCAATCTACCTGAACTTCGGCGGCGGAACCTCGCCCGTCCTCCACGAGAATCTGCTCATCATCTTGAACGACAACGAGGAGCAGCAGTTCATCGCGGCCTTCGACAAGAGTTCCGGCGATCTGCTTTGGCGCACCAACCGTGATCTCCGGGGCAAGGACCCCCGCCGCTCCGGGTGGTCGACGCCCTATGTCTGGAAGACCCCCGAGCGCACCGAGATCGTCACCACCGGCCCCGGCGCGGCCGTCAGCTACGACCTGGAAGGAAGAGAGCTTTGGAGGCTCGGCGACATCTCGGTCAGCACCGCTCCTACGCCCTTCGCCTATCGAGGCCTGCTGCTGCTCGACGCCGGACAAGGCCGCCCCATGTACGCCGTCAAGTCGGGCGCCGACGGCGACATCACGCCGGAGAATCTCAGTGAACCGGGCCCCGCCTTCGCCTGGATTCAGCCGCGCTCAGGCACCTACATTCCCACTCCGCTGGCTTACGAGGGTTTCCTCTACGTCCTCAACGACAAGGGCATCCTATCGCGCTTCAACGCCGCAACCGGCGAACTGAGCTACAAAGGCCGCGTTGATCGCGAAGGCGCCGCTTTCTCGTCTTCACCGTGGGCCTACAACGGAAAGATCTTTGCCGTCAGCGAGACCGGCGACACCTATGTTCTTTCCGCTGGAGATGAACTGGAAGTCCTAGCCGTCAACCCTCTCGGCGAAATGGCGCTTGCAACTCCCGCCATGGTCGGGGACCGGCTGCTCCTGCGCACCGAGTCGAAACTCTACTCCATTCGCGAATCCAGCGAGAACTAGCCGCCGAGAATCTGCTATCCATGACGAGACCAACTCGTCATGCGCTACTCCTCTGCAATCCTCGTCGCCCTGCTCATTCTTCTCTCCTGCGGCACGGGTCAACCCACCGCCGCCCAGGACCCCGCCGCGGAACTCGCCGCCTGGCGAGGCAAGATCGACGAGGTTGACAAAGAAATCGTCGCCCTCCTCAACCGCCGGGCCGGATATGTCGAGAAGCTGGCGCCGCTCAAGCAGCAGATCGGTATGGCCGTTCTCGATCCCGGCCGCGAAGATGCGGTCCGTGCCAACCTCAGAGAGGCCAACCAAGGCCCGCTCACCGACGAAGCCGTCACTGCCGTCTATGAATCGATCATGGCGGCCATGCGCGACCTCCAGCGCCGTTAGAGACAGGGCGCGGCCGAACCAGGCCACCCGGCCTGCAGCGCGCCGGATTATCTCCGCGCACTAGGCTCTGATCACGTTCTTCGGATTGGCGGCCATCCACAAGACGACCGCGACGGCGTTGAGCGCGGCGCCGATATAGAAGAATGCTTCGGGGCCGCCGGTCCACTGGAGCAAATACGGAAACGCGATGGCCACGATGGCGGAGCCTAGGTTGCCGGCCATGTTCATGGTTCCCGAGACGACTCCGGCATTGCTTCCGCCGATGTCGATGCAGAACGACCAAGACGGCGAAAGGATCATGTCCGCGCCGAAGATGGCGATGGTGAGCCAGATCACCGCACCCGTGATCTCGGCTTGGCCCACGCTCATGAGCAGGCCGACGGCGGAGAGTGCGAAACCGACCATGGCGGGCAGACGCCGCGACCATGTCGTCATGCCGGAGGCGTAGAGCTTGTCGACCAGCCAGCCGGAGAAGATGTTGCCGACGGCGCCGCCGAGCAGAGGAGCCATGGCGTAGAAGCCGGCCTCGGTGAAGGCGATGTCGTAGGTCTCCTTGATGTAGGGGAAGAGCCAGCTCAGGGTGAAGAA
>Ga0070726_10000955_pt1 | contig 31362 bp, 37 predicted proteins | sample tdAd471_FD_67275 | JGI IMG/M metagenome (GOLD analysis project Ga0070726, IMG submission 67275) | Marine sediment microbial communities from the Atlantic coast under amendment with organic carbon and nitrate - tdAd47.1 | ecosystem: Environmental > Aquatic > Marine > Coastal > Sediment | place...
CATGCTTTCGTGGCACGCCGTCATCATCAGAAGCTTTTCCGCAGCCGCACCGTCCATCGCCATGTCCTTCAGGACTGGCTCAATCACGTCCTTCAGGAAATCATCTGCGTTGGTTTCTGGATCTGCCATGGCTGCTCTCCCTTAGTGCATGAGGGTGTAAATTATACCAAAGATTGCAGAAGCGCCACTCCGCGCTATTCAGCGGCTGCCAGCGTGGTTGCACCCGCGCCCACAATGCCCGGCACGGCACGTACACAGCCCGCGTCCCGGAACAGGGTTTCCGCCAAACCGCGGTTACCACCCAGCCGCCGGTGCGACACATGGATGTGACTTTGAAGGACGTCGCCCGCCCCCTTCCTGTGAACCAGGCGGAACTGGTCGAACGGCAGGTCCGTTTGCGCGGCCAGTGTGAAAGCGGCGTCGAAGCTGTTCATGCCTTCAACAATGAAATCAGCAGCCTCGCCAAACAGATGCTGGCTGTCCCGCGCGCCGCCAAGCAACCGGTTCAGCGTTTGGCTTCGAAAACCGGAAGTGATCCGGAGCCGCTTTCCCAAGCGATTTTGCATGGGTTCAAGTACGCGCTCGCACAGGGCTTTCAGGTTCGCCACCTCCGCCACGTCGCGCGGTACATTCGGCAGGCCCAGCCTTGAGGCCGTAGCGCTGCGGGTAAAGAAGGGCAGACGGAAGTGATCTGACAGCGCCATACGCGGGTGAATGCCGACAGTCATCAGAACCACCCCAGCTTGTCAGTGATAAGAAACACCAGCAGCCCGCCAATCTGCGCGAGCGCGATCAGCAAAAGCTTGACCACAAGGGCCCAGCGGCGGCCGCACTCGGCCTCGTGGCGCTCAATGCGGTCCAGCGCCAGCGTGGCCTTCAACAATGCCGCGTTGGCGGTTTCGCTGCCGTCCTGCAACAGAGTGTGTGCGCCTGTGTGATACTCTTTCTTGAAGCCCTGCGCTGTCATCACAGCGCCCCCGCGACTATGGCGAGCAAAAGCCCAAGCATCAGGGCAACCAGCACCGCGATGAAGCGCTTTTTCTCCAGCGCGTGCCAGCGCCAGAAATCAAACGCCTTCAGAGGCGGCAGGGCGAACACATCGTCCCAATCCAGCGCCGCGCGCTCAGCGCCCATGCCCCAGAAAACGCCCATCAGAAAGACAGTCCAATTGAGGCACAGAAGCGCCGCCCAGATATCCATAAGCCCAAAACCAGCACCAGATACGACCAGCCCAAGCGGCAGCACCACAAGCTGCTGCAGCACAAGCGCAAGCGCCCCGCGCTTGAGGGCCGGACGGGCATAAAAAAAGCGGCCGATGGATGATGCCATGGCCGCCCGAATTGATCTCAAGGCGCACAAAGGCGCCGCCGCCCACGTTCGGGCGCGTTCGAATAGTTTCATGATTTTCCCTAAATTTTTAAGTCGCACCGATCAGGGATCGGATTTCCGACCCCGCAGCCTGCCGCGCAGCCGCACCGACCGCTTTTTCGGCTTCCTCACGGGCGATCTGGTCCCAAATGGCCAGCACCTCGGCCACGGCTTCACTCGCCGCCGGGTCGATCGGGCCCCGATGAATCCAGGCCGCATCTTCATCCGAATACTGGTATAGCTGCCCGTCATGGCGGACCAGTTCACCGGCAATACCCGGGCTTTCCGGAACCGCCACGCCATCCGAAAAGATCGGGGCTGTCAATTCCGCCATCTCAATCACCACAGAGCATGACGCCAGTGGGTCCTGCAACGCCTGTCCTGTCGCATCACACACTTGCGCGGCCAGGGAAAAACGATACTGGTTTTGCGCCTTGTCTGTCGGGCTTTCCGCCACCTTCACCCGTACAAAAATGCCGGTTGCAGCCTGATAGACCCGGTAAGCCGGGTCAAGCCCGGCGATCTCGATAACATTCATAACTGTGTCCTTACGGTATCTGATAATTCGGGTCGTATGTGCCGCCGCCGCCACCAGCCCCGCCGGTGTAGCCATAGTTGGTGCCGCTGCTATTGGGCAGCGTGACATACCCAAGATAGATGGCGTTCTCCGGAATGGACGTGCGGTTGGATTTGGTGATGTAGGAGACTTCCGCATCAATACTGTTCAGGAAAGGGTCCACCAGATAGACATGCCAGCTGGACCCGCCAGCTTTGGGGATATATGTCGTCCCATAGCTCACCGAATGGGTTTCATCCTGGTGGATCGTGAAACTCAGCACTTTGATGCGGGGGCTGCCGCTATTCCATTCGCCGCGCAGGGGTTGGGATGGTTCGATGGCGATCACGCCTGCCTGCACCTGTGTGGGCAAGTCACCACCCCCTTTCAATTCGCCCGGGATCGCCAGGCTATCGATCGCATCCAAAGGAACCGGCTCGGGATAAATACCAGCGGAAACGAATTTCCTGCGTTGCCGGTTCACCCAACCGATGATGAAATAATTGCCATCTTTCGGGGCCTTGAACCATCCAAGGTTGGCACGATAATATTCGAATTCGCTGGCATTGGGGAACGGGCGCCGGACAACACCCACGTGCGTATCAGCTGCCTGAGTGTGGACAAACCGGTTACCGCCTGAAGCATCCAGCACCAGCATGTGATAGCCGTTGGCGGCAATGCCAGCGAAACAGGTGCTTTCACCCAGATTAGTAGTGCCGCCAAATTCGAATTTGACACCGTTATCCTTGTAAAAAACAGCCTTTTGGGTCCGGTCTGGATAAAGCCCTGTTGCGCTATCAACACCAAAAAAGCGGATACGGTCATTGTTTGGGTTGCCATTGCTGTGCTCATTGATGGCCAGCGCAACAGACATCCGCCCGGATACGCTGTTCCACACCGCAGTGGTGCCCAGCCCGGCGTCATCCACCAGCTGGCTGGTGTTGGTCAGCATATTGCCGACCGCCTCCCAGATCACACCGTTGAAGCCATAGAGGATATTGTCATTGGTGTCGTACCACAGGTCACCCACCTTACCCGATGATGGAGCTGTATTATTATAGATGACAGTATTGGAACTTGCCGCTTCTTCCCATACGCCCGCCGTAAGGACATACAGCTTCACATTCACCGTATCGAACCAGAAAGACCCTTCCGGCAGGTCCGCGGTTGCGGGGGCTGTGCTGGCGCGCAGCACCTCGATCCCCGCTGTCACTGACGCCAGCTTCGTCCAATAGGTGGTGTTGGTCGGCACAATACCCGAAATATCATAGTCCCACTTCATCCAATAGCTGAAGCCCATATATTCCACCACATCGCCTTTTTTATAGCCGGTGGTGAGCTGAAAGTCGCCACGGTGTCGGTTGCTTGTTGCCTCGTCATCGATGTCCGAAAGCTTGGACACCGTCGGATTGATATAGATAGTATCGACAAGTTCGTCCGACTGTTGCCCGCGCTGGGTCCAATATACCAGACGCACGTCATAACTCTTGTCATCTGCAAGACCGGAGATTCGGTAGCTGGTAACGTCGCGCGCCAGATACGCCTGATTGGTGTAGTCTGCGTCGCCGCTGTGATCCAGCAAATCGCCTCCATCGTGATTGTGTTCTACAGGCACAGGTCCGCTATGTTCGCGCCAACTGATCTCAATCCGATCAATCCCCACTGTTGCATCCGGCGCTTGCCATGACATCTCCAACCCTGTGATCACGCTACCGTCTGATTTGGCGTCATGGGTTTCAACATGCGCAAGGCCCGTAATCGCCGGTGGGTCCAGCCACAGGTCGGCTGTGTCCATGCTGTTATCAAGCGGCTCTTCGGTGCGGGCGTCCGGGTTATAGACGCTGTCTTCATATTTCAGCAGGTCGACCTCGACCTCAAGCGTTGGGGAAATCTGAACCTTCTCGACAATGAAACGGCCTGCGTCCCCACTAAAGCCCTTTTCGGCATAATCGAGATCAATCACATCGCCGGGCTCAAGCAGCATGGCGTGGGGCGCCAGCCGCATACCCTGGATCTGATAGGCCACCCGGCTTTTGCGCACCAGATATTCGGCATAGGCCTGCGCACGGTAAAAGTCGGTGATGGTTTTCACCTGCTTGGTGGTGTGCAGCGCCTGGCCGCCATCTTCATTCACGAAACCCGTGTGGGTCTGGCTGCCCTTTTCGGGCCAGGAGACTGTGTCGTCCTCGAAATTCTTGTTTTCGTTCTGGAACTCGATCGTGATCCGGTTCAGGCGGCCCTCACGGTTGCCGCGACGGCTGGTCCAGTCGCCAATGATGCTGCTTTTATCAAAGGTTGCTATCGCCGTGGTCGTCGTGTCCTCAAGAACCAGCCGGTGCCGGCCATTGGACCAGCTGAGCGCCCAGCCGAACCCTTCCAGAAGCTGTTCCAGGTTTTTCACCACGCCGTCCTTGGGGTTCAGCACGGCAGCCCCATGCCAACGCGGCTGGGTAATCCCCACCTGGCGCGGTCGGAAAGTGGGGTAATACTGCCCCTGGCCGATGGTGATAAACTCGCCCAGCTCCCGGTCCCACCAGCCGTTAATCGGGCTGCCGCTATCGTTCGCCTGCCGCGGCGGGATGGTCATGGCCTGGTCGCACTGGTCCGCCGCCGTCATGAAGCTTTCAAAATCGATCTCTTCTTGCGCCGCGGCGAACCCATAGGAGGCCATGAGGTAATCCAGCACCAGAAGCGCCCGGTTCTCGCTATAAGTCCATGTAGACTCGTCAGCCAGCAACTGCGAACCAGCGCCATTTGGCTGATTGATATCCTGTCGCGGGTCGTAGACCCTGATACCCTTGATCTGCGCCTTCAGCTCTGGTTCAGCTGTGAATTGCGGTTTCTTGGATGAATTATAAAAACGCGACCATGTGTAGGCAACGCCCGACCCCTTATGGTTTGCCGTCCAGCGGCTGGAGGCCGCAGACAAGGCCGTCATGGCGGTCTGGGTGTCGCTGCCATAGTTGCTGAGCGCGCGAAAATAGGGGCGCTTCTTGAAGCGCGCCGCCGTCGCCGCGTCACCATCCAGCCAGAATTTTTCAATGGCCGAAATCTCGCCCTGCCCCCACACATCCACCCGGTGCAAGAAGTCATAGTTGTCGCGCGTTTCTTCATATTTGCTGCCGATCTGGGTGATGAAGCTGTGATCATAGGCATACGTGCCTTCAGGCGCATTGCTCCTGGACACAGTCTTGAAAACCTTGATGGGGGTTACCCGCCTGCGGCCATAGATGATGGGCAGGCCCGCAGCCGCCGAGGCCTTCGACACCTGAATGCGCTGGCTGGGGACGCCCCCAAGGCCCAACAGCCCGCCAAGAAACGAAAATAGACCCATTATGCCTTGCCTCCCCAACCCAGGTTGGTGCGCTCTTCGTACGCGAATTCAAAGAATTTGTCGCCCGGATAATCCTGTGTCTGGGTGTCATTGCTGGTGACACGGCCCGCCGTCAGGTCGGGTTTCGACCAGGGGCTGGTGATCTTGATGGACACGACAGAGGACCTGTCGCTTTCGCGTTCAGACCAGCTGTGAAAGGTGCCCTTATAAAGGCTGATCACTTCTGTCTCATCCAGCGGCCCATCGGCTGCTGGAAACGCCAGATAGATAGCGCAGTCGCGGCCGGTCAGGTTAACCGCCCCAAGGCCCGCGGGGATGGTCCCGTCCACGCCCGAGAGGGTCACGGTGTAGCTCTGCAGTTTGATGCCGCGTTCGCGCACAATGGAGGAAAGGCTCAGGATATCGCCCTGGCTTTGATAGGTAGCGCCGCCAAAACTAAGCGCCCGGTCAAAATCGGTCAGATACAGGCCACCCGCGATATCCACCAGCCAGGCAAAACGAAAGGCTTCTGATTGCAGCTTCAATAGGACAGCGTTTGGAACATTCTGCATCATACCACTCTCTCCACCAGATCGATTTCAAGGCGGATCAGGCCGGACCGTCCAAGCTTGATAATCTGCGCGTCATTCCTGAGCGAACAGCGCATCATGACGCCCGAGGTGATGGGTGTTGCCCCGGGGGCTGAAGGCATCAGCCTGGGGGACGCACCGGCTTCCACAATCCGGTACAGTTTGTTACTGGCGTCACCGACAATGTTGGCGAAATTGCCCACCTCAAGGCCGGGGGTGCCCGACATATCGTCCGGCAACTGCACCCGGAAGATGCCAAGTTGGCCTTCCTGCTCTTCAAGAAAGGCAATGATGGGGGCCGCCTGATCGCGCCGCATGTCGGGATACACCAGCGTCATCTCATAATATTGCCCGCCATATTTGCGGCTCAGGATCTTGCCGCTGATGGCCATGCTGGACTGTGTGCGATAGTTGGACCGAATGCGGTAAGACACCGGCGCTGGCGATGTCGGCAGGTAAAGGCTGGGCATGAATGCGTCCTTGAAGTCGGGGAATGGGAGGTTAGTCGAACGGGGCCGCGAGCGCGTGGTCGGCGAAGATATCGCGGATCATGCTTTCAAGCGCGCCGCGGTTCTTCTCAATACTGTCGGCGGGTGCGTTGCCGTTGATCGTCAGGTTCACACTTGGGCTGTTGGTCACCGTACTCTCGCGGCTATTTACCGTGGTTTGCGCCCCCTTCAGGTAGGTGGAAAGATCGCGGTTCAGGCGCTTGTCCACCACCCGCTCTCCCTTTTCCAAAAGGTAGGTACCGGTGCTTGGAACCTTGTCGAGCCCGTCGTGCGCCTGGCCTTTGATGGCGGCAATTTGCTGAGCGCCTGTCGCTGCCACAAGCGCTGCCTGCGCGATATTCAAGGGCCACGGCGGACCGTTTGGCGGGCCGGAAAAGGCAGATGAAATCCCTTTCGCGGTGTCGATCACCACGGCTGCGATAGACGCAGCCTTATGAACCGCCGCAAGCTTCTTCAACCCCAAGACCGAGTTGGCAAGCTTGGAGGCCCAGACCTTCTTGTCGCTATCGATACGCTTCTGGTCTTCTTCCTGCTGGGTTTGCGTGCGCTTCTTCTCGCCCGCCTCCAACTCTTCCCCTGTGCCGTCCGCCGCACCCGCCTTATTGGGGGCTTCGTCTTTGCCACCGCCAAACATAGCGCTGAAACCATCACCAAGCTCTGCAAACAAAGCAGTCAGCACATCGACGTCCTTGGTCTTCGCCTCGCTGTCCTTAAAGAGTGCCGCGAAGGACGGACCACCGCCGCCACCGTCGTCAACGATAGAAGACCCCGAGCCGCCGCCACTGCCGGGCTTGGTGACGGTGGCAAGCGATTGCCCCAGCGTTACCAGCGACTGTCCAACCTGCCCCAGGGGCTGACCAAGCGCCGCCAACTGATCGGCAAGACTGGCTGTTTGCCCGGTTTCATTTTCTGTCATGATTGATCATACCTTTTTGCTAGTGCGAGCAGGCGTTCCCTGGTCATCGGCTCGGGCGCGCCAGTCTGGTCAGACCCGGTATCCGGGTTGATGCCGTTAGCCCGCTGCCACCCCCGAAGCCGCAATTTCAACTCGGGCAATGTCTGGCGAAATGTCTGGCGCGGAGACTGGCCCAGCATGGCGCCAAGTTCCACCAGGCCACCCCAGTCAATAGACACACCTACAGTGTCTTTTGTACCGGTTCCGGTTTCGGCCTGCCCGCTGCCTGCTTTCCCGTAGGTTGCCCAGCCTTCAGTTGCTCTCCATCCGGCTGGAGCGTGGCCTCAAGGCAGCTTGAGATGGCCGTTGCGGCCTCTGCAAGCCCTGCCCGCACCAGCTTCTCTGCCGCCCGCCGACAGGCCGCTTCATCACCAAAATCCCCACCTGTCATGGCCAGGTACAGAACGGCCATATCCTTAAGGCGGAACTCGGGAAACCGGGTGCTCAGGAACGGTACAAGGCCCATGCCGAAATGGTCTTCAAGGTCCATCATGGTACCAATATCAAGGCGCAGGCGCACGGTTCGTGCACCCACGCGGAGGCTGGCTTCGCCACATAGTTTTCGTGCCATGGAAATGCCTTAGGCGAAGGTAATGGGGCCGGCGGAGTCAAGGGTGATGTTGTAGGTCACCGCACCTTCGTGCGCGCCAGTCATCGAAAGCGCCGTGATGGCGAACGGGCCCGTGTAAGTGCCAAAGCCGGGCACGATAATTTCGCAAAGCGGATGCGTGCCCGCCAGCACATGGGTGTGCGCCAGCGTAAAAGCGGCATCGTTCATAAACACGCCGTTACCATTTGTGCTGATAGACCTGAGGCCCGCACCATCTAGCAGTTCCTTGAAGCCTGCACTGTCCTTGCTGGTAACATCCACGGTTTCACCATTGATGCTGAATTCGTTCGACTGAAAGCCTCCTATCAGTTGATAGTCCGTGCCGTCGTGGATCTTCAGCAGCAGCTCTTTACCTTGTTGCGCGGCCATGCACGCTCTCCTTTTCAAGTTGTTAAAGGTTTTCTGGGATACTGGTTGAATGCTTCGCCCGGTCCTGTGCCATTGGCGCAGCCGGGGCCAAGCAAAAGTGCTCCGCCGGGAAGCGACTTTTGTGCTATAGTTGCTGGTCTAAACTCAGGAGAATGCCAATGACCGGGAAAGCTCGCTGGTTATCTCTTTGTTACGTTACGGTGGTGGCAATCACAATTGCTGCGCCCTTGCCTGCAGCCGCAACCACGCAACACACAGGCAGCCAGACCCAGTCCATGATTGGCGTGGCGTCCCGCTGCATCAGCACCATGAAAGCCTACAGGCAGGCCATCGCCTTTATTGAAAAACGCCTTCAGCGCAGCCCAGCACAGGTAACCTATGAGCTTTCAGATGGTGAAAGCATCACGCTTCTGAACCGCACCCATACATTAATGCGCTTTGAAAAGCGGGTTCTTGAAGAAGGTATGCAGGCCCGCGAACGCGCCTGCACCGCCGCTCTTTTGGGTTAACACCACACATTCAATCATTGTCATCCGCGACACGCCGCTATAGTCTTCGCCCATTGGGGGAATGGGGACATTATGCGCCATTCGCAGACCAAAGCCGAACTTCAAACTCTTGAAGCCAAATGCGGCGCTTGAGCCTATGGGCCCATGTTGATATGGTCCCACCCAAGGGGTCCTGACCGAAGGAATAGTTCATGTTGCGTTTTGTTTTTGCGCTTTCGCTTGGCGCTGCTTTCTTAACCCAGCCGGCCCTGGCCGCCACCGATGAAGCCGACAGGGCCCGCATCCAGCTGCTGGAAGACCAGGTTGTTGTGTTGAAGGAAGAGGTTCGCCGCCTGCGCCTGTTGACCAGCGAGATGCAGACCCGCCTCAATCAGGTCAATAGCGTCCTGCATGACCTGCAGAAGCCGCAGGTTGTTGAGGTGAAGGAAGAGCCGGACGAATGCACCACACGCATCAATGACCTGACCCAGAAGAAAGACATGATGCTGTCCATGGGCCTGAAGGAAAGCCATCCTGATGTCGTGAATATCTCGAACGTCCTACGGAAACTTTCCGTCACCTGCACGCCTGAGGGCCGCTGAGCTTACACAGCCTCGAACAGGCGGGCGCTATAGTTCAGACGTCCGCGATAGAGGCTGCCTGCTTCACTGAACTGGATAACCACGCTGGCACTCTGTAGCGTGATATCCACAAGCTCAAATCCCGGCACATCTGGCTTCGCACCGGCCACAAGGCCGTCAACAAGCGCCATCAGCTCCTTGGCTTCCATCTGGCTGGGCTCCGCGGACCAGACAGTGATATCAAAACTGATTGTAGCCCCGTCCCGGCCCTTGACGCCCGTGTCCCGAAGCTGCGTTTCGCCGAACGCCACATAGGGCGGACGGGTGCCGAACGGCGGTTCGTCATAAATGCCTGTCAGGCGGGCCTTGAGGCCAGCGTCAGCTGACAGCAGGGCGAAGACGGCCTGCTGAAGCTGGTGCGCAGCAAATGCTGTCATGGGTATTTCCTTGGTGCTGATTGAATTGGCTTTTAGTGAACTTCAAGGGCGCTGATTTCGATCTGGCGGTCCTTGACGCCGCTGGCCTTCAGGCTTGAGACCCGGTAGCGGCGGCCCTGCCATTCGATAAAGCGCGCGGCCAGATAGGGCCTGGCATAAGCAAGCGTGAAGCGTGCGGCATGAACCAGCGCCTGCCCACCCGCCCGTTCGCGAACGGCTACATCCTCATCCGCTTCCGCCCACGCGTCTGCGATGATCGGGCTGGTCTGGATTACGCGCCCGCCCGCGCCCTGGGTTCGGTCCTCGCCCATCAGTGTGATTCTGTGACGCCGCGCGCCAAGAGGTTGGCTTTGGCTCATATCTGCAGCTTTCTGTATGGCTTCAGAATAGTGGCTGCGCCGCTTTCATTCATCGCCTGTGACCCCGTATCGCCCCGGTTTTCAAAAAGGTGTGCCATGAGCATCAGAAGGGCCTGCCGGATATCCGCCGGTACGTCGTTCCAGCTATCGCCAAAGCCGGCTGTCAGCTCAATCCGGATACCATCGAGCGTGCGCCCCGGCCTAGGCCAGCTGCCTTTGGTTCGGTAGAGCGCGGGCTCAAGGCCAGGTTTCAGGCCATAGTTTTCCGCGTCCCATATGGTTGGCGTACCGGCTGCGTCATAAATCTGGATCGTGCTGATACTGTCCACCGGGCGCACCGGCAAGGGCAGATATTCAGCCGTGCGCGCAAAGGCCGCCATGCTGCCGCACGCCACGCCCTGCCACCAGGGCATCCGCCCCATGGTGGCGGGCCAGGCGTCCAGATATAGCGCAAGCGACCGGTTCATCAGGCACAGGCCAATATGGGTTTCAACCAGTTCCCGTGCGGCCACCAAGAGGGCCCCAAGACCCACATCGTCGGCACTGCCGTCAAGGCGAAGATGGTTCTTGATTTCGTCCAGCAGGAGCGGTTCGCTCGCTGGCGGTGAGAGCGTCTCAATGCGCATATTACTGCTCCATGATCCGAAGGCTGAGGCTGCGTTCGCCGGTGCGACCGGCATCCGTTTCAATATGGCAGGTCAGCCGGTAGCGGTTTCCCACCTGCCCGCCGGACACATAGATGCCCTGCACAGTGCCTGCGTCTGTCTGGCTGCCCAGGCTTGGCGCGCCGCCATCTGACGGTGCGATCGTCCAGCTTGCCGCGGTGATTGTTTCGCCGCTTGTCAGCCAGGCGGCCCAGTCGAAGCTGTAGTCGACCGTGCTGTCCGGGTCTTTGGCATAAAAGGTCATGCATTTTTCCTGAAGGTATGGGGTGAAGGATCAGTTGGCGCGCGTGAGCGAAAACCAGCCGCCCAAAGGCGACGACACACTGAAGCTTGACCGCACGGCCTCGACAGACGGCGCATCCCCAGCCAGGTTCATCACGCCCAGAAGTTGGCTGTCCGGCGCCAGAGTGCCCAGGGCGCCATAGCAAATGGCCAAATATTTCACGGGTGGCAGGGTAACCGGGTCGCCCCAGCTTATCGCATCTGTACTGAAGGCAGCAGCCCCAGTGGAAGCCAGGATAGTGCCGCCGGTCACAGAGCGCCGCCGGTAGTCGCCGCCCGACACTTCAAAGGCACTGACATCAGCCAGCACCCTATGGACTGCCAGATCCGGCACATAATTCGATGACAGCAGAAGCGCTGTCAGGCTGGCTTCATCCAGAAGCTTGCGGCTGCCGTCCAGAAGCCCAACGAGTGAGCGGTCATACAATTGAAGCGGGCCTGTCGCGATCATGATGGTACCTCAGTGTTTGAACTGGCATTCGGCACGGCTGACAATGCGGCGCCAGACGACACCACAACCGGCGCCCTGTTGCGGACGGCCTGCAGTTGCCGAACTCCTGCAAGGCCTGTTGTCTGGCGGGCCGTGACCTGGGTGGGTTGGCCATGAATACGGACGTCGGCGCCCTGCGCCGAGCCCTCGAAAGGCTGCAACTGGTCCCCGGCCATGGCAGCGCCACAGATGGGTGCGGAAGCAAGAAACATCTGACGGTCCTTCTGCTAATGGGTGATAGGAAAAGAGGATGGGCCGCGCCCCGAAGGGCAGCAGCCCGCACTTTGAGGCTGTCTCTATGCGTCAGCGCCTACAGCCATGTCCTGCCCGCCAGACTGCTGCGGCTGGTCGTTTTCAGCCGATACGATGGCGCTCAGCACATTGAAAATTTCGACATAAGCCGGCATCTCAGCGCCCTGCATCTGTGTACGGGACAGGAACTGAAGCGTTGCTGCGGCTTGTTTGGCATTAAGGGTTGGAACAGATTGCGTCATCGGAAATATCCTCTTCTATAGACGGAAAAAAGGAACGCGTGCCACCTGGCCCCACGCCCCTTTGGGTTGAAAACGGCAGTTGTTGACTGGCACCTAAACAGCAGTACCTGTCGCGTCCACCCACTGGCTGCCGTCAGACCTGATGGGTTTGCCAAGAGTGGTGTCGAACATGCTTGCCCCAGCACCAGCTGTAGCGGCGGGTGGGCGATTGGCCGTGATGTCGGCCATGCCCTTGATGTAGCTGGAGGCAATAATCTCGCCCGTCACTTCAAGGCCGCTCATGGCCTTGACAGTATTATCACCATAGACCCGAAGGGCGTTCGAGCCGGTACCGAAGCTCATGAAATCATCTGTCGGCCCGGTATCAAAGGAGACGAATATATTGAACACGCTGTCGACATTCAGGTCAGCCGTTCTATCAAAGGACAGCATGGTCGCGACCGGTTGTTCGATAGTGACCTGGCCGTAATGTGTCGCTGCCTTGGTGAGACGGTCGAGTCTCAAGATAGTTGAAAGCGAGCCGTCGCCGGTGTGGGTATCGAACGAAAAGCCGCCCGATGAGGTGTAACTCATCCGACCCACCGACGCCCCGGCGTGCCAAAGCTCGAACCACGGGTTCAACGCGCCGATAATCCGAGCGCTGCTGGCGAACGCGACCTTGTTGCCCAGATCGTCGCGCGCACCACTGGTGGTGTTGTAAATCGCGCCCGAGAAGACAGCATCCTTGGTGATGCCGTCGACGACAATCGCGCTATTGTTGATATCAAGGGCACCCCAAGTCGCGGCATCCCAGTCATAAGCGCCGATCCGGTTCACACCGCCGCTGATATCCATAAAGGTGACACGCCCACCGATGTTTGCGACTGCAGCCCTAGACTGAATTCCCTGTGCTCCGACAATCTGACCACCAAAGCTCGCTAGCCCTATAGTGGAAATGGACCCCAAATTAGCACTGCTCGAGGTTTCAAAGCCGCCAAACGTATAGAGCCGCCCCGTATCACCACCCAGAGACATAAGCGCTTCCTCCAGGTGATTTTCCCAGATGAACCCCTGCTGCGCCCCATTTATGGCCCGGAACCTTACATGATGCGAGGTACGGCCATCCAAAGACGCGCACGCATCCCCGCCTGACAATGACTTTCCAATCCCGGCAGTGGCTACGGTGATACCCCAATATGGGTTTCCAGTATCCCACAAGAAGAGGCCGTAATCCGACCCGCCGTCAACACCACCCATAACGCTTAGCATCGTGCCGGATTTCGCAACTAGTTTGTCTGATAAGGTTACTTCGCTTCGACTATGATCCCGGTACAGCCATGGAGCGCTACCGGCTCGGAAAACCGTATCAAAAGCTGAAGCCCCGGCTTCTCCGTAGCACAGGATATTTGCGCCGTATCCTCCGGCATTGGTGCCCCCGCCAAATACTACTGCTCCAGCGGGGTTGAGTGCGCCAATACCACTGGAGTCCACCTTGAGGTTGTGGACAAAAAGGTCCGCTACGAAAGTTGCGGGGCCGTCAACGGTCAGGATATTCACGCCCGTAACATTTCGGGCGTTCATGTCGATATTGACATACATGTCCAGCGCCGTCGCGTTCAGGAACATTCGACCCACGCCTTCAGTGGCCCACCCAAGCGTACCGGCAGCGGCCTGGTACATCTTTACATCCGTCCCTCCGGCGAAGATTGCGCCTTTTGTGTAAAGGTCTCCCGTGTCGGCGGTCAGGGACATCAGCATCATTTCCGCACTATTCTCCCAGCCAAAAAACCGCGTTGCGCCGTTTGTAATGCGGTGCCTGATACCCAAACCGGCCCGACCATCAAGCGAAGTCGCTGCCGTTTCATCGCTCAACGATTTCAGTGCGCCAGATGATGCCATATACGCGCCGTCTGTAGTCGCGTCTGTGTCCCAGAAAAAGATGCCGCGACCGCTGCCGCCATCAACCTTATTCTGAACGCTAATTTTTGCACCGCCGTCCACCGTGAGTTTGCCCGTGCCATTCGCAATCGTCAGGCCGAGGCCTTGAGTGTTAAACAACTCAAGAGGCATTGAGCTTTGCGACTGGACCCGGAAGCTGGCGGAAAGTGCGCCTAGCGCACCTTTAGAGGTGCCGCTGTTCGTCTGGAAATAGGTATAGTAATTATTGCCTGTACCGCCGATCCTTGTGTCGGTTGTCCCTTGGACGTGGAAGTCCCCAATGGGAATAACGCCAATTCCCAGTTTACTTGCGAAGGTGGCATTCTGGCTAGGGTCCCAGCTAACGGCCAGAGTGTTGTTGGTGTAAATACCAAACACATTCGCATCGACCGCGCCCGCCCGGACATCATAATCATTGACGCCTGTGGAGCCCTTGAAAGCAATTTGCGAGCTAAGACTGGCCACATTAATAAGTGCCGCAACGGTGGCGGAGCCTGACGCTTCTGTCACTTCAAGCATACGTGTAACAGGGACTGCCCCAATCCCGACAGGGCCGTTCATGGTGATTGCTCCGGTGCTGCTTGCCGACAACCAGTTAATCCCGTTGGTCCAGAACGTCTGTGATCCATTCAAAGCATTCACAAACGCCATCTGCGTTGTACCGCCGGAAGTGTACCCGACGTAGCCGGAACGCGTGGTTGGTGTGGCTGTGCGTGCGTAGAACCCCATATAGGCATGGTCCTGCGAACCGGGCTTTACAGTCAGGCCTTCAGCACCAACATTTGTGGATAGTACACCCGCAAAGAACCCTGCGCCTGTGAAAGTGGCCTTGCCCGTTTCGAGAAGCATTTCGCCTTGACTACCGCCTACATCAAAGCGTAGTCCGCCCCCGGCCACACCAAGGCCCACAATCGCGTTAGGTACTACAGCCAAGCCGTCCCACCCGTTGAAGTTCATCGCGAAGCCCTGCGGCCCGCCTTCCTGAACCCCGCCAATAAAACTTGAACCATTCGAAACAATCGAGCCCGAGAAGGTTGCGGATTTGTTCGAATTAAGCGTCAGCGCAAGCTCCATGGGGTCGGCACTAATTTGGCTTGGGTGAACATAGAAGTTCAAGCCGATCTGGTCGTTGTCATTGCTTTGCTGAACCGCCGCGATTGCCGCGCGAGCGCTTGACCCCTCTGAGCTACCCGATGGGGTCCAGCCGATAGCGCCATAAACGAGGCCGTTTGCAGAGGTAACGCCGCTTGATGCGATCTTTATGGCGACGCCGGTGTCTGCGCCGGTCGTGGCAAAGCCGGCCAACACGCTGTTCGATGCGATTTGACCACCGACCATCAGATCACCCGTGAATTCCCCGGCACCCGCAAACACACCACCATCTTTCAGAAGCACGCCATCCGCCGTCACGCCAGCGTCCGGCGTCACCTCGCGGATGACATCTGCCTCATGGGTGGGGGACAAGAGGAAATCTGCCGTAGCGGCACAATAGACACGCGCGTTGCCTGACAGGTTAATCGCTGTTGCACCAACGTGCGCATACGCGCCGTCCACCAGCGTTTCAGCCACTTCCGTGCGCGCGAGCGTCATGACGTCCACAAGTGTGCCGGTGCCGATCTCATAATTGTCGCCATCCTCGATCACATAAATGACGCCATCGCCTGGTGTGAAGGCATCGGAGAAACCGATATGACCCGGCAGCGCGCCTGCGAGCGTGATGTCACCGGTGCCGGTGGTGGATGTGAGTTCGCGAACCCGGTTTGCCAGCATGAGAAAATCCCTGATCAAAGATGGAGAAGAAAACAAGAAAGGGCGGCGCCGAAGCCCCGCCCCAAATCCAGAACAACCTGCGCGGTCTTACGCCAGGCCGAACTTCAGAAGCTTGAGCGCATGGTCATTGACCAGCGCACCGCCCACGCGGCGGGTAGCATAGAAATGCACATACGGCTTGTTGGTGTATGGGTCGCGGAGCACGCGGGTGCCGGTGCGTTCCACCAGCGTATAGGCGCGCTCAAAATTGCCGAAGGCGATCGAGAAGCTGTCGGACGCCATATCAGGCATGTCTTCAACTTCAAGAACGGGATAGCCCAGAAGCGTGTCCGGCTGGCCTTCCGCAAGGCCGGCGCGCCAGATGAAGTTGCCGTCTGCATCCTTGAACTTGCGGACCGTCGCCAGCGTTTTGGAATTCATCACAAAACGCGCACCTTGGCGGTACCGGGCAGAGAGCGCATGCACCAGATCAATCAGGATATCCGCTGGGTTGGACGCTGGGAAGGCAGCATCCACACCGGTCGGGATATACTGGACCTCGCCAAAGGTGCGGGTGTCATCATCGCTGGTGGACGGCGTGTAGGTCAGGAAGCCTTTCGGCATGTTGGTGCCCGTGCCGTTCACAATGGCCGCACCTTCCTGTGCCGCGAATTCCTCCGCCACCTCCTCATTTAGCCAGGCTTCGGCGTCAAACTGCATGTCATCAAGCGCGCGCTGGGTTGCGGCGGCGTTGGCATACAGCTCACTCGGCGTGATCAGCACCTGCTCAAGGCTTGGCGTGCCTGTCTCAGCCCGGGCGTCCGCTTCGCCCACCCAACCGGATGTGGCACCGCCGGTGTTCACCAGACGCTTATAGTCTGACGTCTCGATCGTCTTGACCTTCACGACAGAGCGCAGCGGCGACAGGATGCGAAGCTGCTTTTCAATCTCGCTGTCGATCACGGTTGGCACGGCATAGCCGCCGTCACCGCCAGTGGAGGTGGAAAGCGCCTTGGCTTCAAGCGCCTTCAGGGCGTCGGTGTCACCCTTCTGGATGAAACCGCTAAAGAAAGCAGATTTGTGTTCGGTTACATCAGCACCACCGAAATCATAAGCCGCACCTGGGCGCGCCATCTTGGTTTCCAGCATATCCAGCCGGTCTTTCATGGCCATCAGGCCGCTTTCCGCCGTGTCGGTATAGTCGTCAATGGCGGCTTTCAGATCTGTCATTTCCATGACATCTGTCCTTTCGTCTCTTGGTCGTCTTACTTGTGTTTTGCGTGAAATGCCGGTTGTCGCACCGGCGGGCGGGTGGCCGTGCCTGCCTCACGCAGACGAAAGTGGCCAAGAAAAAAGGGCCGCAAGCATCCCGCTTCCAGCCCTTCAGAATTCTATGTCAAACGATTGGTGACGGTGCTTATCAGGTGCACTGCCAGGAGTGGCTCACAGGTTTTATCTCCAGTGTGGTGCCATTATAGACATGATCGCCGCCGAGCGTTTTGTCACCGTTAAGCTTCCGCCCGCCCTTGACCAACTCAAATTTCTTCATCTCAAGATTGAACTTTTCAGAAACCATTCGTTTCACTGAACAAACAGATGCCTCATCAAGGTCACCAGTCTTAATTCTTTCCTTCAGCTCGCCAAAGGCCACATAGACAAAGTCGCTCGAGCCCGCAGCCACAGGGCCTGCCATCACCGCAGCAAGTGCCGTCGTCAAAACCAGTCTTTTCATTTCCCCATCCTTTTCTCGGTTGCGATAAGCCTTGACCCTAGCGGGAGAAAAATGAATTGTAAATGAACAACCTAAGCGATATGTTCACTTTTTGTTCATATTGAAAACCGCACCATCCTGCTCAAAAGGAAAGGACTCGACCATGCGTTTTATCAGTGGCTTGATTTGCGGCCTTCTGGCATCTGCCAGCATCTTGGCTTTGGCAAATGATGACGAGAGCATTGTGGCGGAAAACTGGAACCGCGACTGGGACTATCCCTGGTCTTCTGCCGACGGCAATCCCAAGCTGGGCAATGAATCAGTCGTTCCGTTTCCGAGCCCCAATGAAGGCGACGATTATCCCTACCTAGATCTAGTGGAAAGCAACCCGCTCCTTGAACTGAGCAGGAATGACATCAAATCTGTATGCATTTTTGGGTATTCTGGCGAGAACACACCAATCTTTTCGACAGAAATATTCCTGACCCCGGATGCCCGTCAGCGCGTGGCGGATATCCTTGCCTCAAAAGACGGCGTCGAGGTCGCTTTCCGCTGGCTCGGAATTGAGGTCAACGCCTTCACCGTAGACGCCCGCAAACTGGAATATTTCAAGGAATTCGCAGACATTTATCCCGGCGCCCTCGATTGGAAGGAAAGAACATCCTCATTGGAAAATGAAGAGAATTACGCCTACTTGGACTTGGCCGATCTGTCCTTTTCATCCGGCCCGTCGTCCCTTTATATGGGTTATTATATCACCAAGATCTTATCCGGCACCAATGAGCTTGAAGCTTGCGAGCATGGCAAGCCCCCTCATGAAATACCGGGCTACACAGAGCATCTTGAACTCTGGACCAAAACCAAAGAAATGTACGCCAGCGGCAAGATGAAACGTTATGGGTATGACTATTAATAGCCCATTATCGCGCCCACTCAATATCTACAGAAACCCGTTGAGGGATTGATGGCGCCCGACCGCTTCCAAGATGACCAATGCCGGTTCAGGGACAGGCCTATTTTGCTCAGATTTTTCGTCTCACAAAGCAATCGTTGACGTTTGTACTCTATATTGGCGACCATCTGACTAATCGAACCAGCTTCAGGGGATGCAAACCCCTTGGCCGTGATGGCCTTCGCGCGGGAGCGGGAGAAGCCCTGTTCCCGCAGGAAGCGCTCAAAGTCACGCGGGGTTTCAAGATTGGCGCCCGCTGATTTCACGGTGGATACGCGGGCAAGTTCATTGGCTGGGAAAGTCACGAGGGAAATCTCCATCAATTCTTTTTCGCAATTGCGTAGAAACAACCATTGCGGTACGTTCACTTTTTGTTCATTTGCCGTATGCAACGGTGTCGGCATTGATCATTTGCTACTCGGGGGGGAAGTCTATGTGGAAATATCTGGCCGGCATGGCATCAGGAATTATTCTCCTGCCCTTGGCCCTGTATCTGTTTTTGTCTCCGAAAGCATTCTGGCAATCCTATCATTACATCACGGACGACATCAGCCTCTATTGGGATGGTTCTGATGTCATGAGCACCTATACCTATGCCTTGGGTGAAGATTACAGCGACGACCCCAGCAGGTTCGAAACCGACACCCTCCAGTTGATGGAAAACACCCCGATCGAAACGCTGGAAGCAACAGATATCAAGCGTGTCTGCCTCGTCCCCACTTGGAACGGGGAAGACTTTTTAGCCAATTATTATGTCCAGGTGTTTCTCGCACCCGAGGCCAAAACCCGGATTGCTGATCGATTGGCCACAAAAGCGGGTAAACAGTTTTCTTTCCGTCTCAAAGGTACGGAACTATCCAGTTTCATCTTGGCCGCAGACCTGCTGCAGGGCTTTGCCAATGACAAATTGCCCGACAATGTAAACAGCGATTTCGAATTCACGGTACCGGAAGGTGCCACAATAGCGGGGCTTTATTATGCTCACACCCTTGCAGGCGGCAAGGATCTGGAGATGTGTGAGCCTACAGACAGCCTTGATATGATCCCCTACTATCGGGACTTTGTGGAAACCATCAAACGCTCCCGCCAGGAATAGGAATTTGCCGCCAATCTCAAGGGTAAAAAACCGTTGGCGGCAGCCCTGAGATATATCAACGAAAAGCGAAGGTCACTTTCACTTCGTCAATCCCGCTTGATTTGCCACGAATGCTGATTTCCTGCATGCCCTCGGCAATGGCGAATTCGTTTTGGGCACCGTTGCCGTTCGATTGCCACCTTCCGATCTTCGGCCCTGTCGGAGAAACATAGTCGACCTCAAGAAACACCGGCCCTTTAAAAGGATAGCGGGAAACGTTCAAAGTCACGCGGGGTTTCAAGACTGGCGCCCGCTGATTTCACGGTGGATACGCGGGCAAGTTCATTGGCTGGGAAAGTCACGAGGGAAATCTCCATCAATTCTTTTTCGCAATTGCGTAGAAACAACCATTGCGATACGTTCACTTTTTGTTCGATATGTTTTGGACCAAAGAGCTGAACCAACGTTACGGGGGAATACAATGAAGCACTTTATTCTCCGCTTCCCGGCCGGATGCATTGCCATTGCTGTGATCATGACTTCTGGCCTGTGGCGATTGGCTCCGGCAAGAAAAATTTGGTGTAAGTAAATATGCTCTGCGGTGCAATTAGAAGGAACCCAATATGGAGAAGAAGGACGCCGATAAAAAAGAACTGACCTTTGGCATCGCCCGCGTAAACCCATTCGCCCGGGGCTGGGTGAACGGTGCCATTATCGTCATCATCTATTATGAGTTCTTCGCTGACTGCGCCTGCTAGGAAACGGAAATTTCAAACCGCTCTTCACGGCGCGGCGCACCATCCATCGGGCGCTGTAAACCGCGGGGTTCTTGCCCTTTATGGTATGTAAGCGTGTATGAAATTCTTTTATCCACAACCAAACGACCCGCTGCTGTGCGCCAGTCGTCAAGATCAAACGGATTGAAACCATCTTCGCTTGGGGTCGCCTTCTCGATCTCGGTCAGGGCCTTAAATTCATTTTGCCACAGCTCAATTTGACGCTGTTCATAGCGGCGACCATTCCAGGCCCAATAGGTAATGACACAGTCGAAATAGGCATGCCGGTGCGGCGGTTTTACCTTAAACCGGGTGCGCCCTTTCGGCAGACCTGGGAACAACCAATTATCAGGGTTTGTCGAAGGACGGTTCAACAGCCCACGGGCAACCCGACCGGGCAGCAATCGCACCACCGCTGCCCCATATCCCTTCACTTCACGTCCTGCTTCACCGAGACCGGCAGCAATACCGTCCAAAAGCCTCTCGCGAGAGCAAAGGATCTGCGATACAGCCTCCGCGACATCAAGTTCCTTGCCGCCGTATAGCCGACTGCCACCAAAACCCTTGGCCGTGATCGCCTTGGCGCGGGACCGGGAGAAGCCATGCGCGCGCAGCATGCGCTCAAAATCGCGCGGGGTTTCAAGGTCTTGATAGTCGGTGGATTTAACGCCCGTCACCCGCGCCAGCTCATTGGCTGGGAAGGTCACGAGGGAAATCTCCATCAGGTCTGCTTTGGTGATTGTACGGGTGCCGGTCGCGGCATTGCGGGAGGCTTCGCGGGTCACGAACCCGATCGAAAGCCCATCAAGCGCCCCCATTTTGAGTAACTCATAAGCCTCGCGCCCCCGCCCTTCCATCGACAGGCGGCCCTTCACATAAAGGCCCTTCTTGTCCTCGCGCACCACATCGAACCGGCCGATGGGTTCCTTGGCGTTATGCTGCCAGAGCAGCGCAGGCATGCGGCCTTTCAGGCTTTCGCTGAACGCGCCGCGGGATACCACATCGCCGTCCCGGTCCAGGTTGCCAAAAATGGCGCCATATCCTTCGAACGTGCCGTTCTCACCGCCGGCGTCACCGGCAGCTTTCAGTTCAAGCGGGACAGACGTCACCTCACGGGTCATCGTTTGGCTGGTCGCCATTTGTTGCTCCTTCTTGCGCACTGGACAGGCCCTCGGCCTGCTGCTACGACTTTTTGACTGAGAGGCGCCCCAAAGCTGATAATCACAAGGCGCCCTGTTTGCGAGGAAAACTGAAATGTCTGATCAACAACCCCGGATGCCCCACAAGGCAGACCCAACAAGGCTTGCCAAATACCGGGCCTGGCTGTCTGTTGTCGCGCTGCTCGTTGCCGCCATTTTCGGCACGCTGGCCATGGGGTCCTTCGCGGCAGGCGAAGGGCTGGCGGGTGAAAACGGCATGGACCATGTTGGCCGCGTCATCATCACCTTCAACATGGTGGGCATTGTGCTTTTCGGCTTCGCCGCTGCCGCGCTTTATCTGGCCTGGCGCTTCCGCCCCGGCGGGGATTAGGCGTGAGAATTAGCCCACGCGATCTTATGCTTGCTATAGTTGTCACGTCGAGATAAGTTCTTATTTTGTTCTCAAAACGGCACGGGGCTCATCATGGGCATCAAACTGTTGGCCAGCTTCCTGACGGGGCTCATCCTTGGGCCTCTGGCCCTCTATTTCATCATCCTGCCATTCCCCATCCGCAATGCCATTTATGTCGAATATGAACCCGGCCCCATATCCGGCGCCGGAGGCGGCATGAACTTCCAATATGGCAGCGAATTCGCCCGCAACCCTGATGGTTCAGCGTTCGAGAAGGGCACCTTCTATCTGATGGCCCCTGAAGCCCTGGCCCCGACTGGCCTGAGCGAAGTCAAATCCGTCTGTGTGGAAGCCGCGTCATCCCACACGAGCAGGGATGGGCCCGCACAGTTGGATATCGCCCTCTCCTTCAAGGCTGAGGCAATCCAGCGCTTCACCGAAGCAACTGACCCGCTTACCGACGGCCCACTTTTACTGATGCTGGATGGCTATGTGATTGGCGGCGCGCCCCAGACCCGGTATCCAGATGGATCACCTGCATGGGATGCAACACTGACCTTTTCACGGCACAATATTGATGCCCTGGCACTGTTCACAGAGGCGCTTTCCCCCCTTGATCCATTAAAGCCGTGCGACCTGACGCCCTACGGTGTGGAAGACCCCAACACCGTCATCGAGCCCGAAGCTCTGGCCGACTTCAAGGCCTGGACAAACGCGCACAAGGAGGCATGGAACAACACCCCCTGGTGGTGACATGCCCATCAGTGTGTCGAAATTTCCATCCGGCTGCCAATGTCGGCACCATCAATAATGACCTGAATTTTATCATAGCCTTGAACGCGAGGTTGATAGCCAGCTGGGATGTCCCATCCGCGTAGCACAAGGTTGGTCCCTGCCCGATATCCGTTCGGCAGGGGTCTCACAGAAATTGATCCAGGTACCAGTGCATCACCTTGCCACTTCCACCAAGCCACTCGGATTTTTGCGGGGCCGATGCCGTGGTCTCCCAACCCTCGCAGATTCAGAACCGTGCGAGGCCGAATAAGATCAAAGAGTTCCACATGATGACTTCTTCGAATAGTGAACTGGCGCCACGCCTTGCAGGTCAGACGGACCTTGCAGGCCCCGATATGGTCGACGAGCGATTTGACTTCCACTTCACGCATCTTTCTTTCCTTTGCCAAACCCCAAAATCTTGCGTTTTTCCGGGTCGGTCAGGAAAGCGGCGTTTGCGATGCGGTCAAACCGCGCCGCGCGGCTTGAAGCGAGCGCTGGGACCTCATCAAAATCAGGCACAAGTTTGAGCCCACCGCCATACTTTGGCGCCAGCCAGTTGGTCAGTTCCTGCGCGATGTCCTGCGCCAATGGGATCACCGTGTCTTCCCACAGGCTGGCGCGGGCTTCCGCATAGTTTGAATAGGTCTGCGCGTCCGGCACACCCAGCATCTGGGGCGGCACACCAAAGGCCATGGCGATCTCGCGCGCGGTCATATTCTTGGCCGCCGTCCAGTCCATGTCCTTGGGGCTCATCCCCATGTCCTGCCACTTGAGGCCCCCTTCAAGAAGAAGCGGGCGCCCGGCGTTTGCGGGGCCGGTGTGGCGCGCTTCCACCTGATCCTTCAGGCTTTTGAACTGTGCGTCCGTCAGCGGCGCATCCGCGCCTTCCTGGTAAAGCACACCCGAGGGCGTGCCGCCGTTTTGGATCAGCGCCAGGTTCCAGCGCGTGCCTTCATTAAAGCTGTCCACCGCCAGCGCGGCGGCTTCAAGGGGCGCAAGGCCATACCAGTCAGAAAGCGGATTGAAGCTTTTCCAGTGCAGCACGGAAGGCGCGTCAAAGCGCTGCTTTTTGCCGCCCACATTCTGTTCGAACCCGCGCGGCAGGCCGTCCTCGCCCGCAAGCACGCTCATGCTGTCTGGGCGCATCAGCCACAGTTCCTTGGGCAGGCCGCCATCAGGCCCGACCGAAAGCGCATAGGCATTGCCCGCAATCAGGTAATAGCCAGCCAGGTTATAGAAGAAATTCTCCCCGCTCACCCGCGGGTTGGGACGCGCCAGAAGCTTCAAGAGGTCATGCTCATCAATTCGCGCGTCGCCGCGGTAAAGCCTGAGCGGCACGCTCGCAATGGCGCGGGACAAGAGGTTAATAGCCCGGTAGGCGATGACGTTGTCGCGGTAGCCTTCCGCCGCCAGCGCGTCATAGCGCCGGGGTGTGGCCACCGCCTGACCGGGGGTGATGCGCGACAGGATCGGCCTTGATACAGACTTCTCTTCGCTTTGCGTTGCCGCGTGCTGTCGCGCACCTAAAAATCGGTTCCAGAATGCCATGGGATAATTTCCTAGCTAAGGTTGCTTTGAGGGCGTAGACACCCGCCCGACACTTCCGTCATGCTGAACTTGTTTCAGCATCCAAGAACACCATCAGCATTCGGTACGATGGACCCATGGACCCTGAAACAAGTTCAGGGTGACACCCTCAAAGGAATGGCAGTTAACAGCGCACTGTAGTGCTTAAAGTGTTCGGATGTTTAACTGGGCGGTAGCACGGAGCATCAAGTCACTGAGCGCCCACACAAGAGCATCAACCCTGTCAGGGCTCTTGGCGGGGCTTTTGGCGGTGCTACGATTTGACCGCGTGCCCGTGAATTCACACATCTGGTCTTCAAGCTGCGCATGCGCCCCCACATGGTGCACCATCCCGCGTTCATAAAGCGCGGCCACAGGTTCCGCCCGCACGGCTTTTGACCGCGTGGCGTGCACCGTGCGCACAGGCACAGAAACGTCTACCTGACGGATCAGGCTTTCCACCATCGCTCCGCCCTGGTTTATTTCGGCAACGATACGGTCCGCCTGCAGGCTGTGATAGAGGCCCACAGCTTTGGACGCCCAAGCGTGCGGCGAAAGCCCCTGTGTGGTGCCATCCGCCAAAACGTAAGCATGACCGCGCGCGTCCTTGCCCACAGCCACCAGGCCGCATTCGTCCGCCTTCTCGCCCACTGTCGCCGGTGGGTCCACCGCCACGACGATGCGCTCTAGCTCAGGGGCGGTGCTTACGCGGGTGTCGTCGAGCATCGCGCGGGACCACAAGGCCCCAGGCACATCCTCCAAAATCTCGGCCATCAGCTCCTGCCGCCCAAGGCGCGTGCCTTCATATTTGGCGATGATCTCATCGCGGAAGCCGGGGGCCAGATTATCCAGATTGTCGAAGGTCGAACCCTTCGTGACTGTCACGTTCGTGGCCGCCACCAGCTTCTTGAGTAAGGCGGTCGGCTTCGGTGTGGTGGTGATCATGGTGCGTGGCTGCCGCCCCAGCCTGAGGCCGAACATCAGCATGTCCCATGTGTCCTCACAGCGCCGCCAGGCGCACAGCTCGTCTGCCCAGGCGGCGTCATGTTGGGGCCCGCGAAGGCGTTCGGGTTCTTCAGCGCCATAAAGCGTCGCCACCGCGCCCGATGGCCACTCAAGCGTACGGGTTGAGGACGTGAACTTGGGCCGCGCCCATGGCGGGCAAACGGCCATAAGGCCGCTGTCGCCTTCCACCATCACGGCGCGGGCGTCAGAAAGCGTGGGGGCAATCAGCGCAATGCGCTTAGCCTGCCCACCTTCCACAAGGCTGCGCACCCATTCAGCACCTGCGCGCGTCTTGCCAAAGCCGCGCCCGGCCAGCACCAGCCAGTGTGCCCAGGCACCATCAGGCGGCAGCTGGCTCGCACGCGCCCAGAAGCGCCAGTCATAAAGAAGCGCTGCGGCTTCAAGCTCTGTCAGGCTTCCGAGCAGCCTTAGCCGCTCCGCCGCCTTCAAGCGCAGAAGCGAATTTTTCGTATAGTGTTTCACGGGCACCCTTCACCTGGTCTTCAAGGGTTCCTTCCCCCGAAGCCCGCTCCCCGTGGCGCTTGAGAAGGAACATCAGCATGCTGTCTGAATATTCGGTCACGTGGCCCACAAGCTCGCCACCCCGGTAAACCGGTTTCTTGGTGCCTTCAAGCGCGCGGCGCGCAGCCTCGCGCTCCAGCGCCGTCAAGCTGGTCTTAAGGGCCGTCTGCCATTCTTCGGCAAACAGCGGGTCCTTGTCCCGCCATTTATAGACCGTGCGCGGCTGCACACCGGCGGCCTTTGCGGCGTCCTTGACGGCCGCGCCGGTCGCCAACGCGCCCAGGAAATCAGCCTGGCGTTTCTTGCGCGCCTTTGTTGCCTGGGTTGGGAAGGTCATTCACTAGGCATCCATTTGGGCACGCCGTCACCCTGAACTTGGTTCAGGGTCCATCTGCATTTGACGAGCTGCGATTTGGTCAATTGGAGGCTGTTCGCGAAGCTGGCGGTACGCCAACCAAGTTCAGCATGACACGATATAAAAACCGCCGCAGGCACGATGCCCCGGCGGTCTGTTCAGTCTGTTGCCAGCGCCCCCTGCCCGGGGCACAAGTCTCGATTTGATGAAAAAACTATAGCGAAACGCCGAATAGGGTGCAAGCTAATTTTTACGAATATCGTAATTTTTATTCAATAGCTACCAGAGCCCAAACGTCCGCACTATTCAGCCTTGATCTCAGTCCCACTCACGTCAAACCGCTTGATGCCGGTGCGCTTGCCTGTTTCGTCATAAATGAACCGCACTTCATGCGCGCCGCGGGCGTCCATGCCCGGTGTGCCGTCCAGCTTGAAGTAGCGCTGCCCGGCGCGTTGGCCAGATGGCAGGTAGCTGCGCCTGATCACCGGCATATCGCCGAACGGTTCGCCGGTTTCCGTTTTCACGTCCACCCGGTGCGGGCGGCCGAAACGGTCAAAATTGCTGTAGCGGATGTCAGCAAAGCCAGAGGGGAAATTCTTCGGGTTTCCGGCCGCGTCAAACACCTGTTCCGAGAGGAAATTGCCCTGCGCGTCAAAGCGGAAGCGGACTTCCGCGAAGCCGTTTTCGCCGTTCACCAGCGTGCCGTCAGGGGCCTGGTTCTGCCGGTAGGTGGCAAAATCATTTTCATCAAAAGCGAAGAAGGCCATGGCGAAACCATTATGCTCTGCCACCTGTTCGCCTGATGCGCCAAATCGTATTTCATGCACCCGGCGACCTTGGCTGTCGCGCGTGACCATCAGCTTGGCATAGCCGCCCGCGTTCACCAGCTGGCCGTCCGGCCCCAACGTCCGCTTCGTGGTCCAATACCCGTGCCCGGTGCCTTCATACCGGGTTTCCCAAACGCCGCTTGCATTTGCCACGCGCTCTCCCGCCACGTTCCGGTAGCTTTCAACCACGCTGGTCGCTGTCTTTTCGCGCACCAGGGCATGGGCGCCATAGTCGCCATGCGGGCTGGGTTTGCCGCCGTGGAAGAAGGTTACTTGCCTCAGGAAGCCATTTTCATAATCCAGAAGATAGCTGTCCATCACCCGCGCTTCCTCATCCGTCAGCGGATACATCGGGCGGGGCGCGCGTTCTGTATGGTCACGGTTCCAGTAAAGGTAATAGCCGTCTTGGGCAGGTGCCTGAGACGCGTGCGCAAAAGGCGCCAGCACGAATGCCAGCGCGATCAATAGTCCTCGCATAATCGTTTCCCGTTTTTACGGCCTGTTCTTTGGGTCAGGCTTTGGCGGACTTAAAGCCGAAATGAACGGCGCGCTCAAGTCACAAATGTGTCAGTCGATACAAAAACGAAAAGGCAGGCGAAAACCGCCTGCCCCTGCACTCGCTGATTGGCCCCAGCCCCTAGAAGAACTGAACCGGGCCGCCCGCCTGCTGGCGGTATTTCAGCACCGATACCGGCAGTTCCACGCCAGGTGCTGCACCAGCAAAACGGATCAGCGCGTCAAAGAAAGACACCGTCACATCGCTTGCGACATAATTGCCGCCATAGGTTGGGTTGTTCCAGGGCTTGAGGCCTTTGGTGTAAAGCGCCACCTTGTCCGCAAGTTGATCCTTCGTCAGGCCTTTGGTGGTGACGATCTGGCCCAGGGCGCCGAAGGCGTTCGCAAGCTTGCCGGGCATTTCCTGCAGGTTCTGGAAGGTCTTGATCACCTGCGCGGCGTTCGCTGGGCTGGCTGAAATATCGTTCGCCATATCCTGGATCTGGAAGAAGCCGGCGTTCAGGAACTTGTTGACCTGCAGCACCTCAGGCAGCGCGGTTTCCCAATCGGCCCCGAACAACTGGCCCATGTAGGCGCGCAGATATTTATGGTTCGCCAGCAGCGCCTTGGCCGCACAGTCCACAGCAACTGCATACTGGGCGTTCATGGCCGTGCAGAAGGCATCCGCGCTGGATTGATCGAACGACAGCAGCACCTCGAACTCCTCGCCCGGGCCGTTTGCCTTGCCGTAATCAATCATGGCTTGCGCGCGGTCCTGAGGTACAAGCTTGATGCCCACGAGACGGGTCAGATAGCTTTGCATCTCTGCCGCCGTGATCTCGCCCTTGTCGGCATCGCCGCCCTCCATGGAGGTCAGAGTGAACTTCATACCATCAGTGTTTTCATCTGCCGCGCGGTCCATCGCGTAAGTGGACGCCGCGCTGATATCGAAAGTGCGGGTACCCCACCAACTTTTCTTCACCCGCGTGACATCGGCCGTTGCCACCATCTGAATGCCGGACGGCAGGCGCACCACCGAAACACCGGACTGGGCGGTGAGCGCGCTGTTGAAGTCCATATTCAGGAAACCGATGGCCGCCGTGTCCGTGCGGGTGTGCTGCCACAGACCTTTGAGCGACCCTTCAAGGAAGGTCACCCCATCTGGCAGCGCGGCCAGGCTTGGGTTCAGCCATTCGCGCACCGTGGCGTGCGGCCGGGCCATAAGCGCATTATACTGCTGCTCGGCACCTGCAAGCGTGTTGGTGCCGTCTGCGGCTGTCGGGCTAAACTGGAATTTGCCAAGCCCGGTGATGAGCGACTTGTTCTCTGTCTGCCGGGCGATGGAGATGGCCAGCAATTCGGAAGAATCGTCAGAGATATAGTCCGTTACCTTCTGCAACTGGCCGCGGATATCTTCAATCACGCCAAGGACCTTGTCGGCGAAATTATTGATATCCTTCAGGTGCAAGAGCTTGGCGATACCCTTTTGCACTTTCGCGTCCAGGCCATTCAGCTCGTTCGTGACCTTGGAGATCAGCTCCTGCTGCGCTTCGGTCACGGCGGTGTCCACCTTCGATATCTGGCTGTTGATCTCTGTCCCCGCGCGGGAGACGAGCTCTTCCTTGATCTGGTTTGCAAGACTGGTGAGCGGCGTGCCCTTGAAAATGCCGACCGCGTCATCGGCAGCGTCGGCGATATAGGTTTCAAGGTCTGTTCCGAAATCCATGACCGTCCAGCCCGCGGGCTTGCCCAGAAGCTTGCCCAGAAGCGTGTTGAAATCTGTATCCGCGGCGAGTTTCGCCAGGACCGTCTTTTCGATATACTGGCCGGGCAGCAGGGTGTTGAGCTTGGTTTCAAGCTGCAGGCCCTTGTTGATGGCGGCTTCGGCCTCATCCAGTCCCTTGCCCACGTCGCCGAGCGCTGTCCTGATCGCCGACAGCACATTCTGGCCAAGGGCCGCAATGCCGACAGACAGGCCGAAGGTAAAGCCCGCTGTCTTGACGCTACTTTCATTCGAATTCAGGTCCACGATCAGCGATGCACCCTGGCGCGTCACGCCCATGGTGACATGCTTGCCGTTCACCAGGCTGGCGCTGATGCCGAACTTAAGGTTGCCCACCTTGAAGGGGATGGTGGCGGCAATGTTGCCCCCCGCTGACATATCGACACCACGCTGAAGCGTGATGGTCTCAAGCGCCACATAGCCGTCCGATACGCCGATGGCCCCGCTGGTGGCCTGAAAGTTGGTGACATCAAACCCGATCTGCGTCAGCCCCGCCGTCATGGCCAGCAGCATGGGCACCGCCGCGTCATTGGCGGCATCCACCTTGAAGCCGAAATCAACCGATTCCATGTAGGAAAACTTGGCCGACGCCCCAAGGCTGAAGACCGAAAAGCTGGCCTGCGCTTCCGCGCCCACGCCGATACGGCCCTGTGCTGTCAGGTGGAAGCTGGTGCCGGGGATGCTATCGGGTGCTGCGGGTGTATCTGCAGCGTCGACCACAAAGGCCATGCTGCCCGAGGCGCTGAGGTCAAGCGCGAAGGTGGCGAGCTTGACAGTAGCCGGCAGCTCTTTTGAAAAATTCCCCACGTTCCATTCGAACGTGCGTTCCGCCAGGCTGCCTTCCGCCACCACACGCACGGGCTTGAACTTATCGGTGATGTTCTGGATGTCCGCCAGCGGTTTTGCGAATTCCTGCTCTGCCTTGTCCGTGAGTTCAGAGCCGATGGTGGCTTCAAGCTTGGCCTTGATGGCCGCCGCGTCGCCAGAGATGGCAGTAACGCTGGAGGAGACAGCCTTGACCACGTCAAATAGCGGTTCGGCCGCAACGCCCACGGCGGGGGCCAGCTTGCCGGCGATCAGCCAGGGGTTGCCGTATGATTTCTGCCAGACCTCGGTTGGGGCGGCGGCGGGAACGGTTCCTTGTTCATCTGGCGGGGTCATGATTTCAGCTCCTGGATGGTTGCACGACAAAGCCGCCCATGGGCCGGGCGGCCATTTGAACGCATTACATGTATTTCATGGCAGGTGCCGGAACCCGGCAAAACGGAACTGCAAGAGACGGCGGAACGCCAAAGCCCCCGCCAAAACCCTTTATGAAACCCGCCCCCAACGGCCTGGCTGGCGCCCAAACAAAGGCGGCGCACCAAGCTGTCCCTGGGTTGTTATATTGCCATTTTCACTAGCACAAAATGCCCCAAAAGTCGAGCGTCATTGGTGTGGCGGCACCGTCTAATGGTTGTATTTTTTAAGTTGCATAAAATGTTACAACGTAGCTAGAGTTAGCGTAGTGGGGACGGAATTCAGGTGGTGACGGAACGCTTCCCCGACGTGAACGACCCGAAAATCGGCTGGCTGAGCGACGCCATCAGGGCGCACTACAACAAGTCTGAAACACTGGCGGAAGTGGTCGCGGTGATGGCTGGCCTGTGCCTTGTGCTGTGCATCGCCGCACTTTACAGCCTTGCCAGCCACTATGCCGCCACCCGCGCGCGGGAGATTGCGCTCAGGCGCGTTCTGGGTGCCGGGAAGCGGGAAATCAGCCAACTATTCCTCAGGAAAATGCTGTTGCCGGTGGCCATCGGCGGGTTGCTGGCGCTTGGCCCCATCTGGTGGCTGATGGCCCAGTGGATCACCAAATTTAAGGACCAGGCACCGCTGCCATACGGGGCTTATGCGCTGGCGCTTGTGCTGGTGCTGGCGCTTGCTGCGGCTATGCTGCTGGGCCATGTGCGGCGGGTGCTGAAGCTTCGCCCGGCCAGCGTGCTCTATCACGAATAGCGCATGTACCCCGCGCCAATTCGCCGCGCTTTTGTGATTGCGTTTTGACAACGCAACCCTTGGGCGTAGGGTGGCCCTGAGATGGATTACACACTGGTCAAGACCCTGCATATCCTGAGCGCCACGGTGCTGTTCGGCACCGGGCTTGGCATCGCTTTTTTCATGGTGCGCAGCCACTTCACAGATGACATCCAGCAAAAGCTTTATGCCGCCCGAAACACCGTGCTGGCGGACATG
>Ga0070726_10000956_pt1 | contig 31362 bp, 29 predicted proteins | sample tdAd471_FD_67275 | JGI IMG/M metagenome (GOLD analysis project Ga0070726, IMG submission 67275) | Marine sediment microbial communities from the Atlantic coast under amendment with organic carbon and nitrate - tdAd47.1 | ecosystem: Environmental > Aquatic > Marine > Coastal > Sediment | place...
CCCCCCATACCGGCCAGTATCGCGCCCACTAAGGGCGCAAAGGCGATAATCGAACAGATGGTTTTAATATCACTCATAAAATCAGCCGTTCAACTCGTGAATATCCTGAACATTGATCGAGCCTCGGTTACGCATCAGCAACACAATAATCGCCAGGCCGATGGACGATTCTGCTGCCGCGACGGTTAGCACAAAAAAGACAAAAATCTGGCCGTGTAAATCACCGAGAAAATAGGAGAAAGCTAAAAAGTTGGTATTCACCGCTAGCAACATCAGCTCGACGCACATCAGCAATACAATCAGGTTCTTGCGGTTAATAAAAATACCCAGGGCGCTGATCGCAAACAGGATAGCGCTAAGCACAAGAAAATCAGCCAGCGTGACCATCAGTTGTCATCTCCCGTGCTTTCAGCCGTTGAATCAGTACTGGCCGGCTCTCGCAGATCAACCACCCGTAAGCGGTCCCGCTTGTTCGCGGCTAACTGCTCCGCAGGCGCGATATAACGACTCTGTCGCCGACCTCTCAGGGTCATTGAAATAGCCGCAATAATCCCGACAAGAAGAATGACCGAAGCAATTTCCACCGGATAGATATACTGGCGATAGAGCAGCTGGCCCACCGCCTCAACGTTGTTTACCGCTACCGCTGCAGACTCGGGCGCTACAATCGCGAGTTGGTCAATGCTCAATATCGAGACCATTTCCGCAATGACCACACCCGCTACCAGCAAACCCACTGGCATGTGGCGACCAAACCCTTCGCGTAATCGCCCCTGATCCAGGTCAACCGACATGACCACGAACAGAAACAGCACCATCACCGCACCGACGTAAACCAGCACCAGCACGATGGCGAGGAACTCAGCGTGCAGCATCAACCAGAGCCCTGCCGCGGTAAAAAAAGCGAGCACCAGAAACAGCGCCGCACGCACAGAATGGCGCACTGTCACCACCATACTCGCAGCAAAAATCAGAATCGCCGCAAATACGTAAAAGAGAATTTTTTCGGTCAACATAAGTTCAATTTAAACCCGTTAAGCGACGCGATTAGCGAAACGCTGAATCCTGTTCCCGGTCCGCAGCGATCTGCGTTTCCAGCGCATCCCCATGATCCAGCAACATCTGTTTGTCATAGTGGAGTCCATTGCGTTCTTCGGCGTGGTAGTGGATATGCCGTGTCAACACAATCGAATCGACAGGGCAGGCCTCTTCACAAAACCCACAATAGATACATTTGGATAAATCCACATCGTATTTGGTTGTGCGCCGAGTACCGTCTTCGCGTTCTTCAGAATCAATGGTAATGGCCAACGCCGGGCAGACCGCCTCGCATAATTTGCAGGCGATGCAGCGTTCTTCACCGTTAGGGTAACGCCGCAACGCATGCAATCCCCTGAACCGGTTGGACATGGGTGTCTGCTCTTCCGGAAACTGTACCGTTACATTCGGTCTGAAAAAGTGCTTCAACGTTAGCGCCAGACCCGCGAGCAGTTCCAGCAATAACAAGCTGCGTAGATATCTTACGGCCGTGTTCATCCGCTTACCCTCTTATTCATCAGTCGAACCACCAGGGCAATTCGGCAACCACTGCGGCGGCGACCAAAACCAGCCAGACGATGGTTATCGGAATAAACACCTTCCAGCCAAGACGCATGATCTGATCATAGCGATACCGCGGAAAGGTTGCTCTAAACCAGAGATACATAAACCCCATCATCAAAATTTTGGTGAACAGCCAGACGATTCCGGGCACCCAGGAGAACAGGGCTTCGAGACCCGGTATACCTTCAAAGGGTGACAGCCAGCCGCCCAGAAACAGCAGTGATGTCAAGGTGCAAATCAGAATCATGTTGGCGTATTCGGCGAGAAAGAAGACCGCAAAAGTCATTCCCGAATATTCAACATGAAAACCAGCGACTATTTCAGACTCACCCTCGGCGACGTCGAACGGCGCCCGATTGGTTTCTGCCACTGCCGAAATAAAATACACCACGAATATAGGCAACAGGGGGAATACAAACCAGTGAGCTGCGCTCCCCTGCTGAGCCATGACTATGTCGGTGAGATTAATACTGCCGGCTGCAACAAGCACCGAGATGAGGGCAAAGCCCATCGCTATTTCATAGGAAATGATCTGTGCGGCCGACCGCATAGCGCCGAGAAAAGCGTACCGGGAGTTAGAGGCCCAGCCCGCGATAATCACCCCGTAAACGCCCATGGAGGTAATCGCTAGTACATAAAGCAGACCCAGGTTGATATCGGCGACTACCCAGCCCGGCTGAAACGGCACAACTGCCCACGCGGCCAGCGCCGGAGCAATAGTTAGAACTGGCGCCAGGTAGAACAACAGCGGGTTGGCCTTCACCGGCACAACAATTTCTTTAAAGAACAGCTTTACCCCATCGGCAATGGGTTGCAGCAGTCCAAAATACCCGACGCGGTTCGGCCCAATTCGGACCTGCATGCTGCCGATTACCCGTCGCTCCGCATAAGTGAAATAGGCAACACCGAGCATTAACGGAATGGTAATCGCGATAATCTGGGCAAGAATAACCAGCACCGTCTGTGCAGCCACCGGTAACCACTGCCACATCCCGAGGAATATTTCTATCAAGCTATCCATCACCGTCAGACCTGCGCCAGGGTTACGGGACCCACTAGTGGGCCGAGCAATTCGGTTCCGGGCACGCCGGCCGGAATATAAACACAGCCCCCTGCTACCCGGTCATCAACAATTACCGGCAGCGTCACCTCAATGTCGCCCTGAGTGACGACTAGTTGCTCAGTAGTGCCCACCTTATCGCGGGTACTCTGACTTAGGTAAACCGCCGCGGTCAGACTATCCGCCCTTTGCTGCAGCGGCTGAGAACGACGGGTGATGCTATCCACCGCGTATATCGGTGCATCACCAATGCGGATCAGCTGTTCACTGGGTGAAAGCAGATTAGGCGTCGTGGCAATACCCGCAACCGGGGTCAGGTCCTGAGCTGCGAGAAAAGCCGCCGTTAGCTGTTCAAGGTCAGCATAGCCACAATCCTCTATGCCCAGATGGTCAGCCAGTACCCGCAGCACTTTCCAGGCCGGTCGTGACGACCCCTTTGGTTTTACATTTGCTCGGTAATGCTGACGCATACCCAGCAGGTTGACCATGGAACCACTGTGTTCGGTAAAGGGCGCTATCGGTAGCAACACATCCGCATAATCACGCATCGCCTGGGTGACATAAGCATTAAGCACCACGACGGTTTCCGCCTGTTCCAGTGCTTTGATCGAGGCCGCCCCATTCCAGCAATCGTATTCAGGCTCAACCCCCAGCATCAGGTAGGCAGACAGCGGTTGATCAAACATACCCCGGGCATCGAGCCCGGCTTTATTGATCGCACTCTGACCAGGTCCCCGATGGGGAACGGCACCGGCCTGCCAGGCGCCGTGGCTGTTCGCCCCGTAGGATAATTCGATCAGGTCGGTACCAACCTGCCCAGCAAGCGCCAACGCCAGGCCCCGCAGCACAGAATATCCTTCACTAACAAAAGCCTGGTTGCCGATCACTACGCAGGGATTGGTCGCACCGCCAATCACGCTCGCAGCCTCACGGTGTTGATCGTTAATGGCCGAGTCCTGCCAACCGTCGATGGCGATACCATCACCACCGGGAAGCAATTTGATCAATGCAGCGAGATCGACGCTCATGCGGTCCGGCGAACCAACGAAGGCATAATCCGGTTTGATGGTCAGGTCATAATCCTGCGGATTTATCACCACTAACTTAATACCGTGATCACGCAATGCATTACGCACCCTGACCCACAGCAATGGCTGATCCTTACGCAGATTGCTGCCAACCAACACCACCACATCACTGCTCTGCAGGGTATCAACCGCTTTCGGATTAATCACTGCGCCAGTACTGAGCGCCCCGGAGAAATCGCCCTGGCGAGTCCGATGATCGATGTTGCTGCTGCCCAGGCCACGGATTAGCTGCTGCAGCAGAAAATAGTCTTCGTTGCTCTGGCCCGGTCCGGCTAACGTTCCCACCTTATCTGCGCCATGAGCATTTACTGCGTCCTTTATTCTGGTCGCCGCCAGTTCAAGCGCTTCTTCCCAGCTCGCTTCCCGCCATTGACCCTGTTCCTTTATCTCGGGGGTCAACATCCGATCATCGGCATTTAGCCCAGGATAGGAAAATCGATCTCGGTCAGACAGCCAGATTTCATTCACCGCCTCGTTGGTCCGCGGCACCACCCGCTTGACCTCACCCTGAACACAATGAACTTCCAGGTTACTGCCGAGGGAGTCATGAAAAGAGATCGACGGCTGGCGTTGTAATTCCCAGCTACGGGCGGTGAATCGAAAGGGTTTGGACGTCAGAGCACCCACGGGGCAGAGGTCAATCATGTTGCCGGACACTTCGGACTCGATGGCTTTTTCTACGTAGGTTCCGATGCGTAGCTGCTCGCCACGTCCGGTTCCGCCGAGCTCCTGGATACCGCCCACTTCTTCACCAAAACGGACACAGCGCGTGCAGTGAATGCAGCGAGTCATTTCAGTGGCGATCAGCGTACCGAGGTTTTTTCCAGCGACCGTCCGTTTGGCTTCTTTATATCGAGAAGCGACCTGTCCATAGCCCAGGGCCGTATCCTGCAGATCGCATTCGCCGCCTTCATCACAAACCGGGCAATCCAGCGGGTGGTTAATCAGCAGAAATTCCATCACCGCTTTTTGCGCATCCAGCGCCCGTTCAGAGGCTGTCCGCACGACCATGCCGTCCATCACCGGCGTCGCGCAGGCCGGCACGGGTTTCGGCATCTTTTCGACATCGACCAGACACATCCGGCAGTTAGCCGCTATTGGCAACTTTTCGTGATAACAGAAGCGGGGAACCGTAATGCCAGCAGCGTCGGTCACTTCTATCAGGTTCTGACCTTTACGCGCCGTTAACGTCTGACCGTTTACTTCAATTTGCAGGGTATCTTCACTCATCGCTCAACTGTCCCTGCTCAGGCCGCAGCACTGGCAGCGGACGAACCGACCATACTGCGCTTGTGCTCAATAAAATATTCAAATTCATGTCGATAATGGCGCAACATTCCCTGCACCGGCATTGCCGCAGCATCACCCAGGGCGCAGATCGTTTTACCGGCGATATTTCCGGCTACTCGATCCAGCAGATCGATATCTTCCGGCCGACCACCGCCCTGAAAAATCCGGTCAAGTACCCGATATAGCCAACCCGTTCCTTCTCGGCAGGGTGTGCACTGACCGCATGACTCGGAGAAATAGAACCGTGAGATTCGGCGCAGCATCTCGACCATGCAGACAGTTTCGTCCATGACCACCACCGCCCCGGAACCTAGCATGGAACCTGCTTTGGCAATCGAGTCGTAGTCCATATTAATGTCATTCATGATCTCGGCAGGCAGGATCGGCGTGGAAGAGCCTCCGGGTATCACCGCTTTTAACTGCCGACCTTTCCAGACCCCACCGGCCAGCGCCAGCAGGTCCTGAAACGAGGTTCCCAATGGAATCTCAAAATTTCCCGGTGATTCAACGTGACCGGAAACGGAAAAAATTTTCATACCACCGGCATTCTCAACGCCCATGGAGGAGAACCACTCCGCACCGTTGCGCAGAATAATGCCGACCGAGGCATAACTTTCAGTGTTATTAATCGTGGTCGGTCGGCCATAGAGCCCGTAGGCTGCTGGGAACGGAGGCTTAAACCGCGGCTCTCCCTTATTGCCTTCCAGCGATTCCAGCAACGCGGTCTCTTCGCCGCAGATATAGGCACCGGCGCCGATGGCGTTATGGAGGTCGAAATCAATACCCGAGCCCTGAATATTCTTGCCAAGCAAGCCCGCGTCATAGGCCTCTTTCAATGCCTGTTCACAGCGCTTGAAGGGTTCGTCTCCAAATTCGCCACGCAGGTAGTTGTAACCAACGGTTGAATCCGTCGTAAAGCCACCAATGGCCATGCCCTCAATCACCGCATGGGGGTTGTAACGCAGAATGTCTCTGTCCTTACAGGTCCCTGGTTCGCTCTCGTCAGAGTTGCAAACCATATAATTCTGGCCACCTTTGCCGCGAGGCATAAAGCTCCATTTCACACCCGTGGGAAACCCGGCGCCACCACGCCCTCGTAATCCGGATGCTTTTAAAGTGTCGAGCACTTCGTCGGCGGTAATTTCGCCGGCAATGATTTTCTTCCAGGCCGTGTAACCACCGTGTTTCAGGTATTTCTCCAGCGACCAGGGCTGATCATCGTCACGATTGAAGTAACAGACTTGATTTTGCAGCATCAGTCGAGACTCTCGAGAATATGGTCGATTTGCTCTGTCCCGTTCACCGGGTCGAGCCGTTCAAAATATTTGTGATTGACCTGCATCATTGGTCCACCGGCGCAACCGGCCAGGCACTCTTCTTCCGGTTTGAGGAAAAACTTTCCGTCTTCCGTGCTCTCGCCAACCTTGATACCGAGCTTCTGCTCCAGGTAATCGACCAGGTCATCCGCGCCGCGCAACATGCAGGAAATATTCGTGCAGATGGCAATGCAGTTGCGCCCGACCGGCTGGGTCTCGAACATCGAGTAGAAGGTCGCAACCTCGTATACGGCGATAGGTTCCAGCGCTAAATAGCCCGCAACCGCATCCATCAGTTCGACGGTCAAAAAGCCGTTATTTTCGTGCTGAACCACCGTCAGCGCCCCCAGAACCGCAGACTTTTTCTGGTCATCCGGGAATTTACTGAGCCAGTGATCAATTTCCTCGCAAGCATGAGCGGACAACACGCTAACAGGGTTCTCGAATGCGCTACTGTGACTCATCGATCTATCTCGCCGAAAACCACATCCATGGTGCCGATAATCGCAACCATGTCCGATAACATATGCCCGGTGGTCATTTCATCCATAGCCGCCAGATGGGCAAAGCCAGGAGCCCGAATTTTGAGCCGGTAAGGTTTGTTACCACCATCGGACACCAGGTAGACGCCAAACTCCCCTTTTGGATGCTCAATGGCCGTGTAAACCTCTCCGGCGGGCACGCTGTAACCTTCGGTAAACAGCTTGAAATGATGAATCAGGGATTCCATATCATCTTTCATCTCACCGCGGGACGGCGGCGTGACCTTATGGTCGGCAGCAATGACGGGGCCTGGATTCGCTCGCAACCAGTCGACACACTGGCGAATAATCCGCGTCGATTGGCGCATTTCCTCGACCCGTACCAGGTAGCGATCGTAACAGTCGCCATTGACACCTACCGGAATATCAAAGTCGAGCTTGTCATAAACTTCATAGGGCTGCTTACGACGCAGATCCCACTCAACTCCGGAACCACGCAACATGGCCCCGGTAAACCCCAGTGCCCGAGCCCGCTCCGGGGAAACTACGCCAATCCCGACGGTGCGCTGCTTCCAGATACGGTTATCCGTCAACAAGGTCTCGTAATCATCAACGCAGGCCGGGAAGCGTTGAGCAAAATCTTCAATAAAATCGAGCAGGCTACCGCCCCGCGCTCGATTCATCGTATTCACCTGTTTTTCGTTGTGCCATTTCGAGGCTTCGTACCGAGGCATCTGATCCGGCAGATCACGGTAGACGCCGCCTGGCCGATAGTAGGCTGCATGCATTCGAGCCCCGGATACCGCCTCATAAACGTCCATGAGATCTTCACGTTCACGAAAACAGTATAGAAAAACCGTCATCGCCCCGAGATCCAGCGCGTTGGTGCCCAACCACATCAGATGATTCAGCAACCGGGTGATCTCATCAAACATAACCCGGATGTATTGGGCTCTTTCCGGAACTTCAACACCCAGGAGTTTTTCAATCGCTAGCACATAACCGTGCTCGTTACACATCATTGAGACGTAATCGAGGCGATCCATATAGGGAATGCTGTGATTGAAAGGTTTACTTTCTGCCAGCTTTTCCGTGCCGCGATGAAGCAGGCCAATATGCGGATCGGCTTTTTTTACTACCTCACCATCCATTTCCAGCACCAGGCGCAACACGCCGTGGGCCGCAGGATGCTGCGGGCCGAAATTCATCGTGTAGTTACGAATCTCAGACACGCCTATTCTCCTGCCGACTCATAACGATTGTCCTCGCGGATCACTTTGGGCACCGTGATACGGTTTTCGATATCAACCGGGCGGTAGGCGACGCGCCCCTGTTCAGCGTCGTAAAACACCTCGACGTGACCGATCAACGGAAAATCCTTACGGAACGGATGACCAATAAAGCCGTAATCAGTGAGGATACGGCGCAAATCCGGATGCCCATTAAAAATGATACCGAACAGGTCAAATGCCTCGCGCTCAAACCAGGTCGCCGAGGACCAGATGCCACAGACCGACTCAAGCATGGGTAAATCCTGCGGAGCCATCACCCGCAGCCGGATTCGCCAGTTATGTTGTAGCGATAGCAGGTGGTAAACCGCGGCGAGCTTCAGCGGACCCGGCTCACCATCTTCAATACCGTATTCAGCGTAATCAACTCCGGCCACGTCCATCAGCTGGTCAAACCCAAGCGCAGGATCATCCCGCAGCTTAGTGGCGACCTCGATCAGCTTCTCAGGTGCCAGCTCGACCGTTACTTCGTCGATCGGATTCAACACCGCTTCGACAAACATCCCTTCCAGGCTGGACGTAACCAGCTCTAGCAATTGGCTTGAGTTGCTATTCATCAAATTTTTTTAAAAGCATCAGCGAGCGATAGTGGTCGTACGCTTTATCTTTTCCTGTAGCTGAATCAGGCCATAGATCAGCGCCTCGGCGGTAGGCGGGCAACCGGGCACATAGACATCGACCGGGACAATTCGGTCACAGCCGCGGACTACCGAATAAGAATAATGGTAGTACCCGCCGCCATTGGCACAGGAACCCATTGAAATCACCCACCGCGGTTCTGCCATCTGGTCATAGACTTTACGCAACGCTGGCGCCATCTTGTTTACCAGCGTACCGGCGACAATCATCAGGTCAGACTGACGCGGACTTGGACGGAAAATAATACCAAACCGGTCCAGATCATAACGAGCTGAGGCCGACTCCATCATCTCTACCGCACAGCAGGCGAGGCCAAACGACACCGGCCACAACGAGCCCGTGCGCATGTAATTAATGACTTTATCGGCAGTGGTGGTGACCACCCCTTCCTTGAGAAGCCCTTCTATTCCCATTCCAGCGCTCCCTTGCGCCACTCGTAAATGAAACCGACAACCAGCACAGCAAGAAACACCATCATGGTGATAAAACCGACCCAGCCGATACCCTCTTCACCACCAAGCACCGTGGCCCAGGGAAAGAAGAAGGCGATTTCAAGATCGAAGATTATGAACAGTATCGCTACCAGGTAATAACGCACATCGAACCGCATGCGGGTTTCCTCGTAGGCGGGAAATCCGCACTCGTAAGCGTCATTTTTTTCAGCATTGGGGGCATGGGGGGCCACCAGGCGACCCAGCACGATGGGTGCAATGCCGATAGCAGCGCCGACCAGGATAAACAGGCCGATTGGTAAATACTGTTCCAACATTTAAGCGACTCTTCCCCTGAACCTGCGACCTGTCGATAGCCGCTATTTATACCTCATCCCCGGCAACGCCGGGGCCACATTATGGTGCCGATGGCCGGACTCGAACCGGCACGACTTACGTCACTGCCCCCTCAAGACAGCGTGTCTACCAATTCCACCACATCGGCATGAGACCCGACCACATTACTACTCGGGAATCACTGGTAAATCTAAATCCTCAACAACCGCGTCTTCCACCGGCAGCACAACATCCTCAACCACCGGCACACCGACCCGATCCACCACGCTCTGCTGCTCAGCATTTTTTGAGGACATCCACGCCAGCGACAGACTGGTCAAAAAAAACACGATCGCTAACGAGGTGGTCGCCCGGGTAAAAAAGGAACCCGCTCCGCGGCTACCAAATAGCGTTTGCGACGCACCACTACCAAATGCAGCGCCGGCATCCGCGCCCTGCCCCTGCTGAATCAGCACCAGACCGATCAACGCGGCTGCCGCAATAACATGAACTGACAGTATGATCGTTTCCATTTAATCCGCCGCGCGACATATTGCCGCAAAAGTCTCTTCATCAAGGCTGGCACCGCCAATCAGGCCGCCATCCACATCTACCTGTGCAAACAGTGCATCAGCGTTTTCAGGCTTAACGCTGCCACCATACAAAATTCTGCTATCTACCGACTGCCTTACCAGCAGCCGGCGAATGAAACCATGCACCTGAGCCACTTGTTCGGGTGTGGCAGTCAATCCGGTTCCAATCGCCCAGACCGGCTCATAAGCTACCACCAGACCACAATCTTCCAGGCCTACTAACTTACTCAATACCGCTTCAAGCTGCCGGCCAACAACCGCTTCCGTCTCGCCTGACTCCCGTTGTGCCTGGGTCTCCCCGACACAGACGATCGGCACCAGACTAGCTCTCAACGCCGCTAACACTTTGTCAGCGACCAGCTTATCAGACTCACCAAACTGAGCCCGACGCTCAGAGTGACCCACAATTACATAATCGCAACCCACGTCGGCAACCATTTCTGCCGAGACTTCGCCAGTAAAAGGGCCGCTCGCGGCTACCGCTATATTCTGTGCGGCCACCTTAACTTCGTGATTCGCTAAAACAGTCGCGACATCCGCCAGAAAAGGAAACGGCGGCGCTACGACGACTTCGACACCAAGATTAGCCACTAGCGCGTGGATCTGCCCTGCTAATCGAGCCGTTTCCGCCCGACTACCATGCATTTTCCAGTTACCGACAACCAACGGCTGACGCATTACTTATTTTCCATTGTCAGACCGGCGTTAGCCTTGTTCTCAAGCGCGGCGATATTACCGATGAAGCTACCGAAAATCAACGGACAAACCGTCCAAAACCAGAGTCATTTAGTCTTACCCAACAAACTGAGCGACACCGGCGGCTACTGCGCCGGCCAACTCATCGCCAACCTGTCGGATGACATCCTGTTGCTGCCCCTCTACCATCACCCGAACCACTGGTTCCGTACCCGAAGGCCGCAACAAAATCCGGCCCTGATCGCCCAGCTTTTTCTCCAGGCCCGCTACCACCTTCTGTACGGTCTCATCGTCACCAACCTGATACCCGGGCCGGGTCGCAACGTTGATGAGTATCTGTGGCAACTTGGTCATCTGAGCCTTCAGTTGATGGAGCGTTTTACCACTTCCGAGCATGGCCGAAACGACCTGCAATGCTGCAACAATGCCGTCGCCCGTGGTGGTTTTGTTGAGGGCGATAATGTGGCCGGAATTCTCACCACCGAGCGTCCAGTTTTTTGCCTTCAATTGCTCAATAACGTAACGATCGCCAACCTTGGCCCTTACAAAGGGCACACCTAGCGCGGCCAACGACTGCTCCAGACCAAGATTACTCATCACCGTACCCACCACGCCACCTGCCAGGGTGCCGAGCCGGTGCTCCTCATGGGCCATCACACAGATAAGTTCATCACCATCGACACGGTCACCCTGTTCATCAATCATCAACAGACGGTCACCATCCCCGTCCAGTGCAATGCCGATGTCAGCGCGATGCAGCTTAACCGCGGCTTCCAGACTAGCCGGCGAGGTCGAGCCAACATCGTCATTAATATTCAGTCCATCCGGTTCAACCCCGACCGTAAATACTTCTGCGCCCAACTCCCTGAAAACTGCTGGGGCCACGTGATAGGTTGCTCCGTGGGCGCAATCAACCACGATTCTCATGCCGCGTAAATCACTGCCGCTGGAAAAGGTGCTTTTACAAAATTCAATGTAGCGGCCCGCCGCATCATCCACGCGGGTCGCCTTGCCCAGTTGGTCCGCTTCCACCGTGCGCATCGGTTTTTCAATCTGAGCCTCAATTTCAAGCTCTGCCTTATCGGGGAATTTCTCACCAATGCTGGAGAAGAACTTAATGCCGTTATCGAAGTAGGGATTATGGGACGCGCTGATGACAATACCCGCCTGGGCATGAAAAGTTCGAGTTAAATAGGCGACCGCGGGGGTCGGCATGGGCCCCAACATCATAATATCGGCACCGGCGGCTACCAGGCCGGCCTCCAGCGCAGACTCGAACATATAACCGGAAATACGCGTGTCCTTACCGATCACTACCTTGCTGCGGCCATCACGACTGAGCACCTTACCCAGTGCCCAGCCAAGCTTGAGTACAAATTCCGGATTGATTAGCTCGTTACCTACCCGACCCCTGACACCGTCGGTACCAAAATACTTTCGTGCGGCCAATTTAATTAATCTCCGATAGTTGAGCGGTCATCGCGGACCAGACTTTGATTGCATCCACTGTCTCAGCAACGTCGTGGCAACGAATAATTTTAGCTCCCCGCTCCAGCGCAATCGTGGTTGCCGCCAGGCTACCGGGCAACCGTTGGTCCGGGGCGCGCCCCAGTAAAGTGCCAAACATGCTTTTACGCGAAACACCCACCATCAGCGGCACACCGATTGAAGCAAAGTCGTCAAGACCTGCAAGCAGTTGCAAATTATGGGTTAGCGTTTTCCCGAATCCAAATCCTGGGTCAATCACCAGACGATCAGGCTTGATGCCCGCCGACTGACAGGCCTGAACTCGCCCAAGCAGAAATTGCCGGATCTCTGCCACCGGATCATCATAAACCGGGCTGTCCTGCATGGTCTGGGGATTCGCCTGCATGTGCATCAGACAAACGGCAACGTTGCTTGCAGACACCGCCTCGAGCGCTCCGGAAGCGCGAAGGGCATTGACATCATTAACCATGCCGACACCCGCCGAAATAGCCGCCACCATCACTTCAAAATGGCGAGTATCAATCGAGACGGGTATATCCAGCCGGGTTAGCAACTGCTCGATCACCGGTAACACCCGGTCGAGTTCCTGCTGTACCGAAACGGGCGCCGCTCCGGGCCGGGTTGACTCGCCACCAATATCGATTATGGCGGCACCTTCTGCGGCCATTTCCAGCCCCCGATCAAGAGCGCGGGCCGTGGAGGTGAATTGACCACCGTCCGAGAAGGAGTCTGGAGTCACGTTAAGCACTCCCATCACCACCGGCTGACTGACAACGAGCGGGCGACCCGCACAGTCAATAACCACCTGGGTCCGCCTTACGCTATGTCTGAGAAGCGGCGTCGCCGACGCCTTCTGATCCCTCACGATCATCGGACGAAGATTCTTTCGACTCGGCAGGGCCAGCGACATCGCTCGGAGGACGCGGTGGCTTGCCGTCCATCATGTCGCGAATCTGCTCTTCGTTAATGGTTTCCATCTTGATCAGGGCCTCTGCCATCGCGTGCAGAACATCGATTTTTTCTTTAATTATCGCCTCAGCCCGCTGGTAATTACGGTCCAGCAGCCCCTTAATCTCGGAATCAATTTTTGCGGCCGTCTCATCAGACATGTGCTTGGACTGAGTGACACTCCGCCCCAGAAACACCTCTTCTTCATCCTCGCCATAACTCAGCGGCCCCAGCTCGGTCGACAAGCCCCAGCGAGTGACCATATTGTGAGCCAGTTCGGTAGCCCGCTTAATGTCATTAGAGGCGCCGGTGGTTACACCGTCGGCGCCGAAAATCAGCTCCTCGGCAATTCGGCCACCATAGAGGCTACAGATCTGGCTTTCCAGACGCTGCTTGCTGTAGCTGTAACGATCTTCTTCCGGCAGAAACAGGGTCACACCCAGCGCCCGGCCATGGGGAATAATGCTGACTTTATAAACCGGGTCATGACTTGGCACGGAGAGACCGACAATCGCATGCCCTGCCTCGTGATAAGCAGTGAGTTTTTTCTCTTCCTCGCTCATGACCATGGAGTGACGCTCAACCCCCATCATGATTTTGTCTTTAGCTCGGTCAAAATCGTACATTTCGACGGTGCGCTTGTTGGCCCGTGCTGCCAGCAGGGACGCCTCGTTAACCAGATTGGCCAGATCAGCACCCGAAAAACCGGGGGTACCACGAGCAATCACGTCAACATCGATATCATCGGCCACCGGCACTTTACGCATGTGCACTTTCAGCACCTGGGCCCGGCCACGAATATCCGGCAACGACACCACCACCTGACGATCAAAACGACCGGGACGCAATAACGCTGGATCCAGCACGTCGGGTCGGTTGGTGGCCGCAATGACAATGACACCGTCATTCGCATCAAAACCATCCATTTCAACCAGCAGCTGATTCAGGGTCTGTTCTCGCTCATCGTGACCCCCACCCAGGCCAGCACCACGATGACGGCCAACCGCGTCAATCTCGTCGATAAAGATAATGCAGGGCGCACCCTTTTTTGCCTGCTCGAACATGTCGCGCACCCGCGACGCGCCCACGCCGACAAACATTTCAACAAAATCAGAACCGGAAATCGTAAAGAACGGCACTTTTGCTTCACCGGCAATTGCCTTGGCTAACAGTGTTTTACCGGTTCCTGGGCTACCCACCATGAGCACACCACGGGGCAGATGGCCACCGAGTCGCTGAAACTTGCCAGGGTCTCGTAGAAACTCCACCAGCTCGTGCACTTCTTCTTTTGCCTCGTCGACTCCCGCAACGTCCGCAAAAGTGATTTTTATTTGATCTTCATTGAGCAGACGCGCCCGACTTTTTCCAAACGGCATGATGCCGCCCTTGCCGCCGCCGCCCTGCATCTGGCGCATGAAATAGACATAGACACCAATCAGTAGCAGTATCGGAAAGGAGGAGATCAATATCTGCATCAGCAGGGACTGCCCCTCTGGCGGCTCAGCTCGCACTTCAACGCCGTTAGCAATCAGGTCGTCAATGAGCCGGTCGTCCCGAGGCGCGTAGACCTCATAGCTTTGACCGCTGCCATTCGACACCGTGAGGGTATTGCCCTGAATGAGCACCGACTCCACCGCGCCGCTTTTAACATCCGAGATAAACTGGGTGTAGGTGATGGGATTGCGCTGGCTATTACGGGCCGAAAAATTACTGAACACGCTCATTAGCACCAGGGCAACGATTACCCACAAAACAATGTTTTTGGTCATTCCGTTCAACAACAGATACCTTTATTTAATTAATCACGGTTAGCCACATGCTAGCCCGCTAACTTTTCTCTGTGCTCACCCACTAGCAGACAGCTATTACCCTGGAAAGTGCGTGACTGGAAGTATATATCGCCCTGCCATTTGGCGTTGTGCTGTTCTAAATCGGCAGGCTTAACTCGATTTGAAACCAGTTGCCAACAAATATTGCTCGACACTGGTATTTCGTGAAGCAGCTGGTTTACGCATAACCACCTGATTAAAGCGGTCTTTAACCTGCTGCCGATACTCGGCCATACCGGCTCCTTCAAAAGTTTTGGCCAGCATTTTTCCGCCGGGTCTCAGGACCTGCTGACAAAAATCTAGCGTCAGCTCCAGAAGATAGACCATTGCGGGTTGATCAACCGCCTTGATACCAGAAACATTGGGGGCCATGTCGCAAATTACAAGGTCTACCGGCTCTCCATCCAATGTGTTTAACAGCTGATCTAGTATCGCCTGGTCACGAAAATCTCCCTGAATGGTCTCCACTCCAGGAATGGCATCTATCTCCAGCAAATCCAGCGCAATTACTCGCCCTTTGTCTTTCAGTGCCCGACTTGCCACCTGCGCCCAGCCACCCGGGGCAGCGCCCAGATCAACTACCACCATACCCGGGAAAAAGAGCCGGTCACGGCGATCAATTTCGATCAGTTTGTAGCTGGCTCGGGATCGGTAGCCATCTAGCTGCGCCTGTTTGACCCATTTGTCGTTGACGTGGCGATCCAGCCAGCGCGAACTTGATGTGCTTTTTTTAGCCAACCAACACCACCGCAGGCAGGCTAGTCCGGCCTAAACATACTCAATATTGAGTAGTTCGTAAGTTTTATCTCCAGCCGGAGCTGGCACGATCACCTCATCGTCCAGTTCTTTACCGATCATCGCTCTGGCGATGGGCGAGCTGAACGAAACCTTACCGTTCTTTATATCCGCTTCGTCGACACCAACGATCTGATAACAGATTTCGCTGTCGTCTTCCACATCAAGCAGAGTCACTGTGGCACCAAACACCACCTTCTCGGTCCCCTCCAGCGAGAGAGGGTCAATGATATTGGCGTTAGCAAGACGACTCTCAATCTCGCTGATACGCCCCTCGGTGAAACCCTGCTGTTCACGCGCCGCGTGATATTCGGCATTCTCTTTCAGGTCACCGTGGGCACGAGCATCCGCGATCGCTTCAATAATCTGCGGTCGGGTCTCGTTCTTAAGCTTCGATAATTCTGCGCGCAGCACCTCTGCGCCCTTTTTGGTAATCGGTTCTTTACTCATGTCGTCAACTCACTATGTAAGCTCTGCAGGGATCTAACCCTGGGTTCCCCGGTCACTGCCAACGCCAGGCAGGTCGCCTGTGCGCCAGCCAGGGTGGTTGTATAGGGGACCACAAAACGCAGGGCCGCTCGGCGGATGGTGTAGGAATCAGTCACCGCCTTACGCCCTTCCGTCGTATTAATAATAAAATTGATATCGCCGTTCGTAATCCGGTCAACAATATGCGGTCGGCCCTGCTTAACCTTGTTGACCTGCTCACAATCGACACCGGCATTGAGCAGAAAATCGCAGGTCCCACGAGTGGCCAGCAGCTCAAATCCCGAATCAATCAGCGCTTTTCCAACCTCAACCAGCGCGGCCCGTTTATCCGCGTCACGAACGCTGATAAACGCCTTCCCCGGTTGCGGCATTGGGTTACCGGCACCGAGTTGCGCCTTACCAAAGGCTTCTCCAAAACTACTACCCACCCCCATCACTTCACCGGTTGATTTCATCTCCGGGCCAAGCAACACATCAACGTTGGGGAATTTATTAAAGGGAAACACCGCCTCCTTTACCGAAAAATAGGCGGGCACCAGCATCTGCGTACAGTTTTGCTGCTCAAGCGTTTCACCAATCATGCAACGAACCGCCACCTTCGCCAGCGGCCGGGAGGTCGCCTTTGAGACAAACGGCACGGTTCGCGAGGCCCGCGGGTTCACCTCAAGAATATAGACCTTGTCATCCTTAATCGCGAACTGGATGTTCATTAGCCCGATCACACCGAGCTCCTTGCCCAGCGCTATCGTCAACCGCTCCATTTCAGCCAATAACGGCTCGCTAATACTGTAAGCCGGTAGACAGCAGGCTGAGTCACCGGAATGGACACCGGCCTGCTCAATATGTTCCATCACTGCACCGAGGGTGACCTGGAAACCATCACACACCGCATCAACATCAATCTCGACCGCATCATCGAGAAAACGATCCAGTAACACCGGGGCATCGTTACTGACACTAACCGCGTTAAGCATATAGCGCCGTAACTGCTCGTCATCGCGAACAATTTCCATTGCCCGCCCGCCGAGCACGTAAGAGGGGCGCACCACCAGCGGATAGCCAACATCGGCCGCCCCCAGTAGCGCTTCATCAATACTGCTGGCAGTGGCATTGGGAGGCTGCAGTAATCCCAGCTTATCGGCCAGTTGCTGAAACCGCTCACGGTCTTCAGCCCGATCAATCGCATCGGGAGGCGTGCCAATAATCGGAGCACCGGCGGCTTCCAGCTGGCGAGCCAGCTTCAACGGCGTCTGCCCACCAAACTGCACAATTACTCCCACCGGTTTTTCGACGCGCACAATTTCCAGCACATCTTCGGCTGTCAGCGGCTCAAAATAGAGCCGGTCGGAAGTGTCGTAATCGGTGGAGACGGTTTCCGGATTACAGTTGACCATGATGGTCTCGTAACCGGCGTCACGTAATGCCATCGCCGCGTGCACGCAGCAATAATCAAACTCGATTCCCTGACCAATACGGTTAGGACCGCCACCGAGAATCATCACTTTTTCCCGGTCGGTTGGTTCGGACTCACACTCCTGCTCATAACTCGAATACATATAGGCGGTGGCGGACGGAAATTCCGCCGCGCAGGAATCAACCCGCTTGTACACCGGGTGAATTCCCTGCTGATAACGAAAATCCCGGATCGTCAGCTCATCCACGTCCCGGAGACGGGCAATACGACGATCAGAAAACCCGCGCCGTTTCCAGCTTCGCAGCAGGGCCGCATCAAGCTCACTCTCGGCAATCACCTGCTCGGTATCCAGCAATTCTGCCAACTGATCAAGAAACCAGCGATCGATCATGGTGACTTCATGGGCCTGATCCACGCTCATACCAGCCCGCATTGCCTCGGCCAGATGCCACAACCGTTTGGCCCCTGGCACCTGCAGGTACTGCTGCCGATCTTCCTCGTCCGTCAGGTCAATGGGATCAAGACCATCCACGCCAACCTCGAGACCACGCAACGCTTTCTGCATTGACTCCTGAAAGGTTCGACCGATGGCCATCACTTCGCCCACCGACTTCATCTGCGTGGTGAGTGTCGCGTCGGCGGCAGGGAACTTCTCGAAATCAAACCGCGGCACCTTGGTCACCACGTAATCAATGCTCGGCTCAAACGACGCCGGAGTAACACCGCCGGTAATATCGTTGCCGAGCTCATCCAGGGTAAATCCCACCGCCAGCTTGGCCGCCACACGAGCAATCGGAAACCCGGTCGCCTTAGAAGCCAATGCCGACGATCGCGACACCCGGGGATTCATCTCAATTATGACCAGCCGTCCGTCATCCGGGTTGATCGCAAACTGGACGTTAGAGCCACCGGTATCCACGCCGATTTCGCGTAGCACGGCAAGCGACGCATTACGCAGCAGTTGATATTCCTTATCCGTCAGCGTCTGCGCGGGGGCCACGGTAATCGAATCACCGGTGTGCACGCCCATCGGATCAAAATTTTCGATGGAACAGATGATGATGCAGTTATCCGCCGAATCGCGAACCACCTCCATCTCGAACTCTTTCCAGCCCAACACGGATTCTTCGATGAGCAGTTCCCGGGTCGGCGACAGATCGAGGCCACGCTCACAAATCTCGATAAACTCTTCACGGTTGTATGCAATACCACCACCACTGCCGCCCATCGTGAACGAGGGCCGGATAATGGTGGGAAAGCCCACGTTGGCCTGCACCTGGTGGGCCTCTTCCATGCTATGAGCCACCGCAGCGCGCGGACTCTCGAGACCGATGGAAGTCATCGCCTGACGAAACCGCTCGCGATCCTCCGCTTTGTCGATGGCATCGCGGGTCGCGCCAATCATCTCCACGCCGAACCGCTCCAGCACACCATTACTGGCCAGATCCAGCGCGCAGTTAAGCGCTGTCTGCCCGCCCATGGTTGGCAAAATAGCTTCGGGGCGCTCTTTTTCAATCACCCGTTCAACCGTCTGCCAGGTAATAGGCTCGATATAGATCGCATCCGCCATGTCCGGGTCGGTCATGATGGTGGCCGGGTTCGAATTTACCAGCACCACGCGGTAGCCTTCTTCTTTCAGCGCTTTACACGCCTGGGCACCGGAGTAGTCAAACTCACACGCCTGGCCGATAACGATCGGGCCAGCGCCAATGATCAGTACCGTATTGATATCAAGACGTTTAGGCATCTTACTGTTCCGCCTGTGTAGTGACGGCCGCAGCCATCAACTCAATAAATTCATCAAACAGGTGACCAACATCGTGGGGTCCGGGACTCGCCTCGGGATGCCCCTGAAAACCAAACGCCGGGGCTGCACGATGGCGCACCCCCTGAATGGTTTGATCGAAAAGCGATCGATGAGTGACCTCCAGCGACGCCGGCAAGTCCTTTTCCGACACGGTAAAACCGTGATTCTGACTGGTAATTACCACCGCTTTAGTGGCCAGGTTTTGCACCGGATGGTTGGCCCCATGATGGCCAAATTTCATTTTCTCGGTGGTTGCGCCGCTCGCCAACGACAGTAGCTGGTGCCCCAGACAGATGCCAAACAGGGGGATTTGCCGCTCAAGTAGCTGCTGAATTGCCACAATGGCGTAGTCGCAGGGCTCGGGATCTCCCGGCCCATTCGACAGAAAAACCCCATCCGGTTCCAGCTCCAGCACGGCTTCTGCGGTCGTGGTAGCAGGCACGCGAATCACCTCACAGCCTCGGTCGGTCAACAGGCGCAGGATATTATCTTTAACACCAAAATCGTAAGCCACTACGAGATAAGGGGTTTCACCGACCGGCAAAAACCCCTGGCCCAGGCGCCAGCTTCCTGCCGACCAGTTCTCGGATTCAGCGCAGGTCACTTCCCGAGCCAGATCCAGCCCAAGCAGGCCAGCAAAACCCTGGGCTAATGCAATCGCTTTATCCCGCGACGCCTGGCTGTCAGCATCCTCGCCGGCAATAATACAACCATTTTGCGCACCACCCTGCCGCAGGCGGCGGGTTAACGCACGGGTATCGAGATCACTGATCGCCACCACATCGTGTTTGGCCAGATACTCAGGCAGTGACCACTCGGCGCGCCAGCTGCGAGGGTTTGGCGGAGTGTCGCGAACGATAAGACCGGCCGCATGGACACGGGTTGATTCCTGATCCTCTAGATTACAGCCAACATTACCAATATGAGGATAGGTCAGCGTAACCAGCTGACGACAATAGGATGGATCAGTCAGAATTTCCTGATAGCCGGTGAGCGCGGTATTGAATACCACCTCGCCGACCCGCTCACCAGCGGTGCCAACACTGACTCCAGAATAAATAGTGCCATCTGCAAGGGCGAGGATAGCGGGTACGTGCAAGGAAACCTCCGGGGCAGCGTGTGGACAGGAGTCGGACATATAAAAAACGGGATACCCGCCTGGGTATCCCGTCTACTCAATCTGGATAAACCGCTTACAACCGCGGCATGGGGGAACTGTTCCGGGTTCCACCGGCACATCGCGATCGGAACCCCTGACCCCCTACTGTATTGCAGGCACTTATTTTACCCTCACAGAGCGGCGTGGTCTAGATTCAGTGGAGCGTCAATTGCGACTATATGCGGCCGGGCTCTACTCACCCTCAACCAGGCCCAGCACATCCTGCATGGAATAAAGGCCCGGTTCGCGCCCGCTAAGCCAGCCAGCCGCACGCACTGCACCACCGGCAAAGGTCATCCGACTCGACGCCTTGTGGGTAAGCTCGATGCGCTCACCCTCGCCGGCAAACAGTACCGTGTGATCACCGACAACATCACCACCGCGCACGGTCGCAAAGCCAATTGTTTTCCGATCGCGCTCACCCGTCTGTCCTTCGCGGCCATAAACCGCGCACTCGTCCAGATCTCGGTCCAGCGCATCGGCCACCACCTCGCCCAGCTTCAGCGCAGTACCCGACGGCGCATCTACCTTATGCCGATGGTGGGCTTCGATAATTTCGACATCATAATCATCACCCAGCGCAGTCGCCGCGGTTCGCAGCAGATTTAGCAACACATTCACTCCAATACTCATATTGGGAGCAAACACCACGGGAATTTCCCCGCTCGCCGCCTCGATCTCAGCTATCTGTTCACGACTCAGCCCGGTGGTGCCAATCACCATGGCCTTGCCCAGCCGCCGACACTCGCGCAGATTGTCGATGGTCGCCTCCGGCCGGGTGAATTCAATCAGCAGATCAAATTCCGCCGCCACCGACGCTAAATCAGCAACCACTTCAACACCCATGCGACCCAGACCAGCCAGCTCGCCCAGGTCACGACCCAGACAATCACTGTCTGCGTGCTCAATCGCTGCGGTCACCTTAACCTGACTGACCGCTTCACAGGCTTCAGTCAGGGTTCTACCCATGCGGCCGCCGGCACCACTAATCGCGACCCGGGTAATGCCGGTAGATTCATTCAAGGCTTAGCCCTCAAAAAAAGATTTAACCCGGTCAAACCAGGAGGTCTCTGCCGGCCGATGCTTATCACCCAGACTATCACCGAGCTCAGCCAGCAACTTTTTCTGCTTATCGTTCAAGTTCACCGGCGTCTCTACTGCCACCCGGCAAAACAGGTCACCGACCCCGCCGCCACGAACCGACGGAAGGCCTTTACCGCGCAGGCGGAAGACTCGACCACTCTGGGTTTCCGGCGGAATGGTTAAATTTAATCGGCCGCCCAGACTGGGAATTTCCATTTCTCCACCCAGCGCTGCGGTCACCAGACCAATCGGCACTTCGGTATGCAGATTATTACCGTCGCGCTGGAAAATGTCGTGGGGGCGTACGTGAGTCTCTACGTAGAGGTCCCCCGGAGGAGCCCCGGCCTCGCCACCTTCTCCTTCGCCCGTCAGGCGAATACGGTCGCCATTATCCACGCCGGCGGGTATTTTGACGGACAGTGTTTTGGTTTCCTGAACCTGACCCGAACCGCGACATTTGCCGCAGGGATCCTTGATGACCTGACCCTTACCGCGACAGGTTGGACAGGCCTGCTGTACTGAGAAAAATCCCTGCTGCATGCGTACCTGGCCAACACCGGCACAGGTCCCACACTTGGCGGGTGAACTGCCCTTTTTAGCCCCACTGCCGTGACACTCGCCACAATTTACACGTTTAGGAATCTCCAGTTTTTTGGTAAACCCGGTTGCCGCCTCTTCGAGGGTTATTTCCAGCTCGTAACGAAGGTCCGCCCCACGGGCCGGGCCGCCGCGGCCACCGCCAAAAATATCACTAAAAACATCACCAAAAATATCACCAAAGCCGGCCCCGCCCGGACCCCCGCCCTGGCCTTCCAGCCCGGCATGGCCGAACTGGTCGTAACGCTGACGTTTTTCATTATCAGACAGGATTTCGTAGGCGGTCTGTACCTCTTTAAATTTCTCTTCGGTCTCTGTATCGCCGGGGTTTCTATCCGGATGCAGCTTCATCGCCAGCCGGCGATACGCCTTTTTTATTACCGCGTCATCCGCATCGCGGCTAACACCCAAGACTTCGTAACAATCCCGTTTTGACATTCGGAGTACCGATCCACGCTAATTAAAATGATTTTCCAGAAACACAGAAACGCCACCTGCTTCAATCAGCAGGTGGCGCTCTGTTTTATAGGTTTGAAATAGCTACTTTAACTAACAGAGCGCTACTTCTCTTCTTTCTCTGCATTGACCTCTTCAAACTCGGCATCAACCACGTCGCCTTCAAGATCATCGCCACCACTGGCGTTGGCACCGCCCGCTTCCGGCGCATCACCCGCGGCATTCTCAGCCTCCCTGGCGTAAAGCTTTTCGGCCAGTGCCTGGGCCGCCGTCATTAACGCCGCCGTGGCCGCTTCAATGGCTTCCTTGTCACTGCCGTTCTCGGCCAGCACTTCTTCCAGCGCTTTGATGGCCTCTTCAGCCGCGCTCTTATCGGCCGCGTCCGCTTCATCACCCAGATCGGCTATCGTGGTGTTAACCGTATGAATTGCCTGATCCGCCGAGTTACGGGCCGTTGCCAGCTCGACCGCCTTGTGGTCATCTTCGGCATGCGCTTCAGCGTCAGCAATCATCTGCTCGACTTCTTCATCGCTCAGACCACTGGATGCCTTAATAACGATGGTCTGCTGCTTGCCGGTAGCCTTATCGGTCGCCGATACATTGAGTATGCCGTTGGCATCAATATCAAACACCACCTCAATCTGCGGAGTACCGCGACGGGCCGGTGGAATATCCTCAAGGTTAAATTGCCCCAGGGATTTATTGCCGGAGGCCAGCTCACGCTCACCCTGCAACACATGGACGGTCACGGCCGTTTGATTGTCATCCGCCGTCGAGAAAACCTGGTCGGCACGGGTCGGGATAGTGGTGTTTTTATCGATGAGCTTGGTCATCACGCCGCCCATGGTTTCGATACCCAGCGACAGCGGAGTAACGTCCAGCAGCAACACGTCAGTAACGTCGCCACCCAGCACCGCACCCTGAATCGCCGCACCAACAGCCACGGCCTCATCCGGATTCACGTCCTTGCGTGGCTCTTTACCAAACAGTTCTTTTACCGCTTCCTGCACTTTCGGCATCCGCGACTGACCACCAACCAGAATAACGTCACTGATCTCGCTGGCCGATATCCCGGCATCCTTCAGAGCAGTCCGGCAGGGGGTGAGACTACGCTCAATCAGGTCACCCACCAGCGACTCGAGCTTGGCACGGGTCAGCTTGACATTAAGGTGTTTCGGGCCACTCGCATCAGCGGTGATATAGGGCAGGTTAACGTCGGTCTGCTGGGCAGAAGTCAGTTCAATTTTGGCCTTCTCGGCACCCTCTTTCAGGCGCTGTAGCGCCAGCGGGTCGTTACGCAGATCAAGACCGTTATCCTTCTTGAACTCATCGGCAAGAAAATTCATTAACCGCAGGTCAAAATCCTCACCACCGAGGAAGGTGTCGCCATTGGTAGCGAGCACTTCAAACTGGTGTTCACCGTCAATTTCGGCAATTTCGATAATCGAAATATCAAACGTACCGCCACCGAGGTCGAACACAGCAACCGTTGAGTCGCCTTTTTTCTTGTCCAGCCCAAACGCGAGTGCTGCAGCCGTCGGCTCGTTGATAATCCGCTTAACGTCGAGCCCAGCAATGCGACCGGCGTCCTTGGTAGCCTGGCGCTGTGAATCATCAAAATAGGCCGGCACGGTGATGACCGCCTCGGTCACTTTCTCGCCCAGATAGTCTTCAGCGGTTTTTTTCATTTTCTGCAGCACTCGTGCAGAAACTTCCGGAGCCGACATTTTGGTTCCGTTCGCTTCAACCCAGGCATCGCCGTTATCGGCCTTTACTACTTTATAAGGCACGATTTTCAGGTCTTCCTGAACCACCTCGTCGTCAAACCGGCGACCAATGAGTCGCTTAACGGCGTAAATCGTATTCTCGGGGTTCGTCACTGCCTGGCGTTTCGCCGCCGAGCCGACCAGCACTTCTTCAGGCGTGAAAGCGACTATCGACGGGGTGGTGCGATCGCCCTCGGCGTTCTCAATTACCCGCGGGGTCTGACCTTCCATCACCGCAACACAGGAATTAGTCGTCCCCAGGTCGATTCCAATAATTTTGCCCATTTTTCGTTCTCCATATAGCCCGGTTTATGCCGGGCGGTTCGGGTTTAACACTTAACTGACCAGGATTGTTACTGTCTGCGGGCCTTTGCCCGTCATCGACGGCCACCGCCGGATCAACTTGCTTACTGGGATAAGTAGGGGGAGACCTGCCTGTTTTCAAGAGCGCCGGAGAAAAATTACTTCGCCAGCGACGCTACCGGTTTTAGTTCCCCAGCCGATTTATTCCGGTGCCTTGGCCACCACCACCATCGCTGGCCGCAACAGCCGATCGTGCAACCGGTAACCCTTCTGAATTACCTGCAACACGTGGTTAGCTTCTACCTCATCGGTGGGCTGCATGGTCATTGCCTGGTGCAACTCGGGATCAAAAAGCTCGCCCTCTGGCGACACCACCACCACCTGATTCTTTTCAAAAGTCTTTAGCAGCAGGTCCAGCGTCATCTTCACCCCTTCCCCGCCGGAATCTCCACTGGCCAACGCAGCTTCAAGGTTGTCCGCCACTTCCACCAGCTCCCGAAGGATTTTTTCTGCGCCAAATTTGTGGGCATTCTGCACGTCACGCTGCGTACGCCGCCGCAAATTTTCCTGTTCGGCGATCGCCCGCAACGAGGCATCCCGCAACTCATTCGCTTCATCCTTTGCGGCCTGCAGCTGCTCTTCCAGCGTCAACTCCGGCGCCTCCGCCGACGCCTCTTCCCGATCGGATTCCGGCGTTACGGACGCTTCTGGCGATGCGGACGCTTCTGGCGATGCGTCATCGGCCTGCAAAACTTCGCCTTCCTGGACTTCAGAACCTGCATCACTTTTCGATCCAGATGCTTCAGTTTGTTGTTCCATGCTCGCTTCCATAGTAGTTGTGGTTTGTGTATTAACGGCAGAATTCGGATAACCAAACCCACCCCCGAGCCGATAACCCGGGAACCGGGCCACGGGTGGGCAAGCTTTCTCAAAGAATATCGTCAGCGCTCGCCGTCTGCTCTACCCGTCATTTGGGGATGATCCAGACAGATTCAAGCCTTTTTAACGCGTTTTTATTTGTTCATGGCCGCACCGACCAACCGCGCCGTCACGTCGACCAACGACACCACTCGATCGTAGGCCATGCGCGTCGGACCGACCACGCCCAGCATACCCAGAACCTCGCCATCAACCTCATAGGGTGCTGCAACCAGCGAGTAGTCCTCGTAAAAGCCATACTCCGAACTGGCGCCGATAAACACCTGCACGCCCTGGGCGCGGGTACAGCGATCCAGCAACTGCAACATGGAACGACGCTCGTCAAAAGCGGCAAACAAATCCCGCAAATGTTCCATGTCGGCGGGTCGAGTCTGCTCGGTCAGCAAATTCGATTCACCCTTCAATACAAAATCGTCTTCGTCGCTCACCTGCTCGGAGAGCCCCACGGCAAGATCGGTCACTCCGCGCAAGGAATGCTCCACCTGCTGACCCAGCTCCTGCAGATGCTGGGCTAGCCACTCCTTCATCTCGGGCAATGTTTTCCCCAGGCAATGCTCGGCTAAAAACTTACCGGCTCGACGCAAATCCTCGGCGTCATAATCCTGCCCGCAATGGAAAACCCGGTTGCTAACCCCGCCATTGCGGGTCACCAGCACGGCCATTACCCGCTGATCGGACAGCCTCAAGAACTCGATATGCTCCAGGGTTTTACTCTCTGCCCGGGGCAACACCACCAGGCTGGCCAGATGGCTGACATCCGCTAGTAGCGACGAAGCCGACGCCAGCAAATCATCCGTGCCGGACCGCAGCGCCAGCTCGGTTTGCATCTGGTTCAACTGCCCGCCGGTGAGCGGTTTAACGGTTAATAAAGAATCAACAAAAAGCTTCAATCCCGCGTCGGTAGGAATCCGCCCCGCCGATGTGTGGGGGGAACGAAGCAGTCCAAGCCGCTCAAGATCGCCCATAATGTTGCGGATAGTTGCCGGGCTAAGGCCAAATCCGGCCTCATTGGCCAGCGTTTTTGAACCCACCGGCTGACCGTCCTGCAGATAATGTTCTACCAGCCCTTTAAATAGTACTAACGCTCGTTCGTCCGATCTTATCTCGCCCATCGTTCCAACCCCAGGTTCCTCTACTACGACTCGTTCAAAGGACGGCAGTCCCTGCTTCAGTATCGCTTATCGACCAACAAACGGGGCACCCAGTTCACGCTTATCTCCCTGCAATTGGCGGCTCCGAATGCTCATGGTAGAGTGCTTCGCCCATTCCAGGAAACTCATAAATGCCCAGCAGATTTAACCAGATTGGCGTCGTTTATCGCGATCAAAACGACACCACGCTCAGCGCCCTGAAACGCCTGCAGACATTTTTGAGCAGCCGCGAAATAAGTTATAGCGAATCCGTTATTGCTTCCCGGCCCAACGACAACCTCCTCAACATTGACGATGACTCGTCGATGCAAAACGCCGACCTGATCATCGTACTGGGGGGTGATGGATCCATGCTGGCCGCTGCGCGGGCCTTCTCCTCGCTAGAAATCCCACTGCTCTGCATCAACCTGGGACGACTTGGATTCCTGGCCGATATCCCGCTCGATGAAATGGAACCCATACTTGACCAGATTCTTGCCGGGAACCTGCTGGAGGAGCAGCGGTTACTATTGAAGATGGAAATATTGCAGGGTGACCAGGTCATCGCCTCATCCATCGCATTGAATGACATCGTGCTGCACAAATGGGAAAACCTGCGCATGGTGGAGTTTGAGACATTTGTCGACGACCGCTCGGTTCACCGCCAACGAGCCGACGGCATGATTGTCGCCACCCCCACTGGCTCAACCGCCTACGCGTTGTCGTCCGGTGGCCCCATCACCGATCCGGCCATGGAAGCAATCCTGCTGGTGCCCATCAGCCCCCACGCCATGACTGTCCGCCCGATGGTGCTTCCCGGCAGTAGCCGCATAGAGATTCAGCTGAAAGCACCTGCATTGGGTGCGCGAATTGCCTACGACGGCCTGGGCAATCTGAAGTTGACCGCAGATAACCGACTGCGGATAACCGCGAGCGAGCACAAAGCCCGCCTAATTCACCCGGCAGACTATGACTATTTCGAGTTACTGCGTACCAAATTACATTGGGGTAAGTAAAATCACGCCGAAGCGAGCATTAATTGCTGGCCCCCATCTCATCCATTACTGACCTAGTTCCAGGCCGATGCTGACCGATCTGACCATCCGTAATCTCGCCGTCGTCGAACAGGCTGAAATAGCGTTCGAATCCGGCCTGACTACCCTCACCGGTGAAACCGGCGCCGGAAAGTCGATCATCATTCAGGCCCTGCTACTGGTACTCGGGGAACGCGCCAGCAGCGAAACCGTACGCAACGGTGAAAAGCGCGGCGACGTTGCAGCCATCTTTGATCTCCGGGATAGCCCCGAGGCACTTGCCTGGCTGCAGGAACAGGAACTGGACGATGAGCTGGAGTGCCAGTTGCGGCGAACCATCACCGCCGATGGTCGCTCGAAAAGCTACATCAATGGCCAACCAAGTCCCGCCGGCCGGGTACGGGAACTCGGTCGCCTGTTGATGGATATTCACGGCCAGCACGAATACCAGCAGCTACTCAAAGGCGATGCCCAGCGCGCACTGCTCGACAGCTTTGGCGGGCTTAACGCCAGCGCCGACAAACTGGCCGACTGCTACCAGGCATGGCGCGAACTTGATCAGCGCTACAAGGACCTCAGCAACGATCAACAGGACCAGAGTGACCTGGTTGAACTGCTCAATTTTCAGTGTCAGGAGCTGCAAACACTTGCCCTGGAACCCGGGGAGTGGAATGACCTTCAGCAACAACACCAGCGCGCCAGAAACGGCAGTCGGCTGCTTGAAAACTGCCAGCAACTGACCCGCCTGTTTGATGACGACGACACCAATATCCAGTCGTTAATGGCGGCCGCCCGTCAGCTCATTGACCCCTTGCGCGAGATCGATCCCGAGTGCGCCACTATCGCGCAGATGATCGAGGAGGCCGATATTCAAATAACCGAGGCCAGCCGCTCCCTGCGTCATTACACGGACCGGCTGGAGATCGACCCTCAACAACTTGCCTGGCTCGAAGAACGGATCAGTGCCGCCAACGCCCTGGCCCGCAAACACCAGTGTGAACCGGCACAGTTACCTGAACAGCAACAGAAACTCACCGAGCGTCTCGAAGCCATCGAGCAGGGCGACGATCGACTCGCTGCCCTGCAGCAGGAAATTGAAACCGTACGCCAGACCTACGACCAGCTAGCGGCCGAGTTATCCAGCCAGCGCCAGCAGGCGGCGGACGAACTATCGACCCAGGTCACTGCCACCCTGCGCCAGTTGGGGATGAACGAGGCTACCCTGGTGATTCAGCTGGAGCCACGCCCCAACGACACCCCTCACCCCCAGGGCATGGAAAAAATCAGCTACCTGTTTAGCGCCAACCCGGGGATGCAACCCGGTCAGCTCGGGCGCATTGCCTCCGGCGGAGAACTGTCACGCATTAGCCTGGCACTTCAGGTTTGCGCCCAGGGACAAAGCTCCGTGCCCACCCTGGTGTTTGATGAGGTGGACGTCGGCGTTGGCGGTGCCGTGGCCGAAATTGTCGGGCAGCTGTTGAACCAGCTCGGCACACAGCGTCAGGTTTTCTGCATTACTCACCTGCCCCAGGTTGCCGCCCAGGGACACCAGCAGAGCCGGATCAGCAAGTCCGTCAACAATCACCAAACCGCGACTCAGGTCGAAGCGCTCTCCGGGGAGGAACGCGTGACCGAAATCGCCCGCATGCTCGCCGGAATTGAACTCACCGATGAATCACTGGCCCACGCACGGCAGATGCTTGCCCACCACCTTTAATCGCGTTGAACAACCAATGAACAGCACTGCCCCCCTGACCACGCTTCGGCCCGCCACCCTTAACGACGCCCGGGCCATCCACGACCTGCTCGTCTATTACGCCAGCCGCGGCAACCTGTTACCGCGCACCCATGAAAATTTATGCCGCCATATTCGCGACTTTGTAGTACTCGAGGAAGCCGGCAAAATCGTTGCCAGTGGGGCCCTTGAAGTGATGTCCAACGACCTTGGTGAAATTCGCAGCCTGGTGGTCGATGCGGATCAGCAGCGCCGTGGACTGGGCCAGCAGGTGGCTGCCCGGCTGATTGATATGGCCGCTGAAATAGGCCTGAAACGGGTCATGGCGCTGACCTACGTGCCGGAATTTTTTACCCAGCTTCAGTTTGAACAGGTTGAGCGCGAGAGCCTGCCGGAAAAAATCTGGCAGGTGTGCGTGAAATGCTACAAATTTGACCACTGCGACGAAATTGCGGTGATCCGCAAACTCTAATCCGTGGCAGCAACCCCCGCCCGGTAAATGGTTAGTCGGTTTCCTGCTGGCAGTCCGCGCAGATGCCCTGGATATGCAGACTATGGTCAACAATCTTGAAACCAAAGCGTTCCGCTACTTTGATCTGCGTGTTTTCGATCACCTCGTCGAAAAACTCCTGGATGCGCCCACAACGTTCGCAAACCAGATGATCATGATGGTTGGCTCCGTTATTAGCCCCCAGCTCAAACAGCGAACGATCGCCCTCAAAGTGGTGCCGGACGACCATTCCGGCCGCCTCAAACTGGGTCAACACCCGATAAATAGTGGCCAGGCCGACCTCTTCGTTCTCAGCCAGCATCGCCTTGTAAATATCTTCCGCGCTGAGATGCCGCTCTTCAGTTTTCTCAAGAAACTCAAGAATTTTAATCCGCGGCAGGGTCGCCTTCAGGCCTGCCTTACGTAATGCAGTGGTCGAACTCATACCATTACTCAATAGGGAGACAACAAATAATGAAAGTTTTGGGGAACCGCAAATTCGGGACGGAAATAACGATCTCGGCAGTCAACGGGTCGGCCAGGTCAGGGCTCCGAAAACCGGCCCTTTGTCTCAACTAGGCGTTTAGGTAGACTAGCAGAATCACCCAGTCGTTTCCACGCTGTCTAGCCTCGCCGATGACATCCGTTGACGGCCAGAACACTCGTCAGTATCAGGGCCTTTTTTCTGTATACCAACTGAAGCTTTCTTAACTGTGAATCCAACCATCGTGCCTAAAAAACTCACTCTTTTCGTCGCCTGTTTCCTCTCGCTGATGCTTGCCGGCTGTAACGCCTCGCTGCCATCCGCGCCCAAGTTACCCAAGCTCCAGGTCTACAAAATTGATATTGCCCAGGGCAACATCATCGACGCTAACCAGCTAGCCCAGCTCACGGTGGGCATGCCTAAACGCCACGTGCGGGTGCTACTCGGCACGCCGCTGCTACAGGATCCATTCCACCCGGAACGCTGGGACTACCTCTACAGTCTCCAGCCCGGCGGCGAAAAACGTCAGCAGCGTAACGTCAGCCTCTACTTTAATGATCAGGACGAACTGGTTCGACTCGAGGGCGATGTCGT
>Ga0070726_10000962_pt1 | contig 31238 bp, 27 predicted proteins | sample tdAd471_FD_67275 | JGI IMG/M metagenome (GOLD analysis project Ga0070726, IMG submission 67275) | Marine sediment microbial communities from the Atlantic coast under amendment with organic carbon and nitrate - tdAd47.1 | ecosystem: Environmental > Aquatic > Marine > Coastal > Sediment | place...
GGCTTCAAAACAACTGACGTTGTTCTGAAACACTCAACTTGAGGAGCCGGATGTGGGCCCACAAGTCCGGTTCTGTGAGAGGCCCGAAGGAGTAATCCTTCGGGCCTACTCGACCCCCAGGAAAACGATTGGAAAAAGTTGCGAGCCCCGGAGGGGCGGCCCCAGTACGTACCAATGCGACTTCGGGCCGCCCCTGCGGGGCTCAATGCAATCTGGCGTTCCGTTACCCAAGGCGGCGCTGCGATCTGCCCTGGGCTTGCATCGTGCTGCCCCTGCGGGGCGAAAACAGTTGCGGCTGGCCGGTGGGAACCGGCCCTACGTGCGTCTGGCGACTTTCTTTTTCAGGCGGCCGAGCAGTTTTTCGCGACCGGCGAACAGGACGAGCGAGCGGCTGTGGAGCTTGAACGTGTCGCCGTGTTCATACCGTTTCCGGCGGGCGTTCGGCGTGAAGGTGTCGAGTTCGCACTGCCAGAACTCCTGCAGCTCGACCTCGGGCAGGATGAACGGAATGTCGTGGTCGGCGGCGTTGAGCAGCAGCAGGATGTTGTCGCCGCGGATTGGTTCGCCGAGTTCGTTGACCTCTTCCATCATCCGACCATCCAGCAGCATCCCGACACAGCGGGCGTATCCGGCTTCCCAGTCGCTGTTCTGCATGGGCGTCGCGTTGGGTGTCAGCCAGTGAACATCGCGGTCGAAATCGTCACCGTGCATCGGGTGCCGGAAGAAGGTCTTGCGGCGAAAGACCGGGTGCTCCTTCCACAGCGACACAACCTTGCGGGTGAATGCCAGAATCTGCTTCTCTTCAGACGAGTGTTTCCAGTCGAGCCAGCTGATTTCATTGTCCTGGCAGTACGCGTTGTTGTTGCCGCCTTGCGTCCGGCCGAATTCGTCGCCGGCCAGCAGCATGGGGACGCCCTGCGAGAAGAACAGCGTCGCCAGAAAGTTGCGCTGCTGCCGGGCTCGCAGTTTGCAGATGTCCCTATCTGTTGTTGGCCCTTCGACGCCGTGGTTCCAGCTGCGATTGTGATCATCGCCGCTGTGTTCAAGGTTCGCTTCGTTGTGCTTGTCGTTGTAGCTGACGAGATCCCGCAGCGTGTAGCCATCGTGCGATGTGATGAAGTTGATGCTGGCCAGCGGGCTGCGTCCGTTGTGTTCGAACTTGTCGCTGCTGCCGCACAGCCGCGTGCCGACATCGCGAAGCCTGCCGGGATCGCCTTTCCAGAACTCGCGCATCGTGTCGCGGAACTGCCCGTTCCATTCTTTCCAGATGCCGGGGAACTGGCCGAGGTTGTAGCTGCCGGCGGCGTCCCACGGCTCGGCAATCAGCTTGACCTGCGAGAGTACCGGGTCCTGCTGCACGGCGTCGAAGAACGCAGCGCCCGGATCGAAATCGTACGGTTCGCGACCGAGCACCGAGGCCAGATCGAAGCGGAAACCGTCAACGTGCATTTCCTCGACCCAGTACCGCAGGCTGTCGAGGACCAGCTGCAGCGCGAAGGGATCATGCACATTCCACGAATTGCCGCAGCCGGAAAAGTTTTCGTAATAGCGGCGATCCTTCAGCAGACGGTAATAGCTGGAGTTGCCCAGGCCGCGAAAACAAATGGTGGGGCCGAGTTCGCTGCCTTCGCCGGTGTGGTTGTAGACGACGTCGAGGATGATCTCGATGTCGTGAGCGTGCAGCGTGCGGACCATCTGTTTGAACTCGTTGACCGCTCCCTGCGGAGTCGCCGCCGCCGCGTAGGTCATTTCCGGAGCGAAGAAGCCGATCGAGTTGTAGCCCCAGTAGTTGGTCAGGTTCCGTTCGCGCAGGAAGCGGTCCTTCGTGAAGTGATGAATCGGCAGCAACTCGACAGCCGTCGCGCCGAGGCTCTGCAGATGGCGGATCATCGCCGGGGACGACAGACCGGCGTAGGTGCCGCGTCGCGCCTCAGCCACTCGGCGATGGCGTTTGGTCGCTCCCTTGACGTGGCATTCGTAAATCAGCGTCTCGTTCCACGGAATGTTCGGGCGACGATCGTCCTGCCAGTCGAAGGCGTCATTGATGATCGCTCCGAGCGGCGCGAAGGCGGCACTGTCGCGTTCGTCAAACGACAGGTCGGACTCGCCGAGCGTGTAGCCGTACAGGCTGTTGTCCCATGTGGTGATGTCGCGACCGATCGCCCGGGCGTACGGATCGAGCAACAGCTTGTTGCGGTTGAACCGGTGGCCCTCCGCAGGCTCGTACGGACCATCGACCCGGAAGCCGTAGAGCTGGCCTGGTCGCAGATCGGGGAAGAACCCGTGCCAGACGAAATGGGACTGCTGCGTGAGAGCGTGCGCGTGAGATTCCCGCGTGGCTTCCGGGCCGTCAAACAGACACAGCTCGACCGCCGTGGCGTGCGGCGAGTAGACGGCGACATTGACGCCATCTCCGGTCCAGGTGGCTCCAAGCGGCCAGGGCTTGCCGGACCAGACGGGCATGGGCGACTCCGAAGATGATGCTGAGGGCTGAACACGCGGCAGCGGAGCGGCGGGCTGCATGCGTTTTTCTGTTGAAGACAGTTGAAAGCCCGTCGAGAAAAAGACCACTGCTGACTCTCCCTGAATCGGCCGGAGGCAGAAACGCCTCCAGTCCAGTTCTTCCTTTTCGACCGGATGGGGGCAGTGGGCGAGCCTTGCTGTGTCGAGTGGAGTTGTGTCGGTTCTTCCGATCGACCGCAACGCTTCCCGCCGCTCTCTGACGTTCGCATCGAAATTGTCAGATCGATAGTTTGCCTCGCAGTCTCCGTGTCGGACGCCGGCAGGCCGCTGTATGAGGAAATTTCTGCGTCGGGGAATGCCGTGAAACGCGGATTGGCAACGGCGGGTAACCTTGACCGCTGTGCCGGCTGGCTCGGCCGAACGTCATGAGGTCGCGAAACTCGTGCAGAGTTTCGGCGGGGTGGCCGAGAGTCATCACGTCGTTTCGGGGGTGGCCGAAAGTCTGCGCGACTTTGGCTACCGGCGGGGGGCCGGGAGAGCCGCCAACCGGCAGCGACAAACCTAAACGAAAACTCCGCAACGACGAGGACGCTGTGCAGAGCGACGCGGAACTGGTTCAGCAGTGCCTGTCAGGGGACGAGCTGGCGTTGCGCGCGTTCACGCAGCGGTATCAGGGACTGGTGTTTTCGCTGTGCCAGAGAATGCTCGGGCATCGCGAAGACGCCGAAGACGTCGCTCAGGAGTCCTTCCTGCGCGTCTTTCGGTATCTGGACCGCTGGGATTCCGAGCGACCGTTGAAACCGTGGCTGCTGACGATCGTCGCGAACCGCTGCCGCACGGCACTCGAACGACGCTCGAAGCTGCCCGGCCAGAGCGAACTGGCAATCGACCTCGCTGCCGAACGCCGCGAACACTCAAAACATTCTCAGGACGAACTGGACCTTGGCGAGGAACTCGAACTGGCCCTCGGCGAACTGCGGCACGAATACCGGACCTGCTTCGTGCTCTTTTATCAGGACGAACTGAGTTACCAGGAAATCGGCGAGGTGCTCGACTGCCCGCAGGGGACCGTCAAGACCTGGCTGCACCGGGCTCGGGGGCAACTGGTCAAGCTGCTCCGCGAACGCGGAGTCGTGGCCGACGGCGACGATGACCGCGGCAACGACAACGGCAGCCAAACCGGGCCGGACAAGCGTGCTGCCGTTTCAACGGCAGGCGGGACAAAGAGGAATGCGAAATGAACTGCGACGAATTTCAGACACTGCTTGAGGCGGCGATCGACCGGCAGCTCGACGGCGATTCGGGGCTGAAGCGCGATTCGGATCTGGGCCGGGATTCGGTTGCGGATACCGATCGGCAAACTGTCATGGCCGAGCTGGAAGCTCACGCGACGGGCTGCGAGACCTGCCGTGAACGCTGGCAGGATTTTGTGCTGCTGGAACGGGCCGTCACCGATTGGCGAGCCCAGCTGCGCACTCCGCAACTGAGTGGTGAGTTCACCGAGCGCGTCTTGCTCGAGGTGCGAGCTGCGGGTCTGCCATCAGACGAGGCTGCGTCGCTCGGTACTGACGAGACAAAGACGGTACCTCTTGAGACGCGACGCGCGGCGGCTTCGACCGCTCGGGAACCGAAGCCGATTCGAGCCTGGGAAATTCTCGTCACCGTGGCTCTGGTGCTGATCGCGGTGCTGGTCGTTTTCCATGACGGCAACGATCAGCTCGCGAACAACGATGTTGAGAAAAGTCCGACGGCCCCGTTCGAAACGTCGCCGGACGACGAACTGGTCGACCTCTCCGACCTGCTGTCCGACGCGCGGATTGTTCTGTCGAGCCTGACCGAACGAGCGTCGCAGAAAGCGGGAGGCTTCCGCGTGTTCGTGCCCGACGTGTCGAACAGCTTCACGCTCGAACGGGACGCGAGTTCGACAACGGCTCCCGCGATTGAGCCTGAGACTCGCCCGGTTGACGACGGCTCGTCAGATTCGGATCCCGACGATTCAGGTCACGATGGTTTTCGCCGCGCTCTGGATTTCCTGTTCGAAGCCACCGGCCCGCCAGACCAGCAAACCACTTGAGGATCACCCTGGAAGTAACTGTCCGGTATACCCCCGTAGCTACGCTCCTCCGTAGCTACGCTCGCCAGAGCGTGGAGAGATGCGCGAATCACGAACGTCCCACGAAAGCCCACCGTCAGGCGACGGCAGCGACGACAATCATTTCCAGGCCGCTCGACTGGGGGCTCGCTGAACTCGACGCCAGCCACCCGGATGAAGACAAGTTTGAAACTCACTCAGCGAGAGCTGCTCATGCTTCTCACCAGATTGACTCTATTCGCCACTCTTGCCGTCTCTCTCGCCAGCCACTCGCTGGTGAAGGGCGAGGATCTGTTTCGCCTGGTCCAGCCGGAAGCGACCATTTGCGTGCACCTTTCCGGAGCCGCGGAGAACTGGCAGCGGGTTGAAGACTCCGAGTTCGCAGAACGTCTGCAGGCATCTCCGTTCTGGGCGGACGTCGCGGACAATCCCAAACTGGGCGAACTGAAGAGCGTGCAGACGGCCCTGGAGACCGTCCTGCAGCGTCCATTGCGTGAAGCCGTCGAGTCGCTGTTCGGCCAGAACGTCGTGCTGGCCGCGTTCGCGTCGCCGGGGGGCGAACCGGACTTCGTCCTGCTGCTGGAAGCGGACAACGCGGAATCGATCGAGGGCGCCCTGCGCGCGTGGCAGGCGCTCGACGGATTCCAGCCGGTCGAGCTTGAGCATCGCGGCGTGAAATATCGATCGCTGGCGAAACCGGGACGCGACGCGAGCCAGAACCCGCTGGTCGCTCAGTTCGACCGGATTCTCGTCGTCGCGCAGACAGCCGAGCGGTTGCAGCGAGTGATCGATCTGCAGCTCGACAAATCCGCCGACTCGCTGGCCACACTCGAACCATGCGCCAAAGCGATCGACGCGCGACCGGACGCAGAGCTGGCGGCGGTTTATGTGAACCCACGGTCGCTCGACAGCGCGGTCAGCTACTTCATCACGAATCCTGAACAGCCGGGTTTCGTCCGGGCCTTCGCCTGGAGCCGCTGCCGGTGGCTGACGCTGAGGATCGTCCTCGAGACCGGTCGCGCGTCGTCGAGTGCTGGAGCCAGTGACGAACTGCGGCTCGAAACCGTGGTCGATTATGACTCGCAGGGAACTCCCGAGTGGTGGCAGCAGTGGGTCGGTCTGGCGACAACGCAGCGGCTGCCACTGAACCGGATCCCGAACGAGGCCCTGCTGGCACTCAGCGGGCAGTTCAGTCCCGACGCGTTGCAGACACTCGTCCGCAAAGCCGTGCCGACGGACGGGCAGCTACCGGGAGACGCTCGAAAGGTCCGTCGCGTCAGCCAGGGACTGCTGCTGGGACTCGACCCGCTGACCGATCTGCTGCCGGCACTCGGACCGAACTGGCTGGCGTATTGCGTGCCGCGGTCTGCTGCCGAGGCGAATGACTTTCCCGTCGATGCCCTGATCGCTCTGGACCTGCAGCCGGAAGAGTCGCCTGCGGCGGCGCGGTCGGAATCGGGCGAAACTCCGCGTCCGTCGCTGCAGGACTCGCTCGACAACGCGCTGCTGACCGGCCTGAACCTGCTCGCCGCCGAACACAACTCGCGGACGAACGGCCCGGTCGCTGTCCTGCGCCACAAGGCCGTTGCCGAAGGCACCATTCGCTGGGCCGAACCAGTCTCGCGATTCCGTCCGGCATACGCGGTCTCGAACAACTTCCTGCTGGTCGCCAGCTCGCCGGAATTGTGCGAACAGTTTCTGGAGTCCTCCGCGTCCCGCAGCGCATCACGATCCGCAGCGCAAGAACACGCGGCGGAGAAAACCGAGACCGAGCCCACTCAGTACGGGCTGGCCCGCTCAACCATCGCCCGGCAGATTCTTAAGGAACACCGCGAGTGGTTCCTCTGGCAGGCTCGTCGCGATCAGCTCTCCGACGACGAAGCCGACCGCCGCCTGCAGGAACTCGACAGTGTCCTGCAGCTTGCCGACGACGCAAAGTTTTCAGCATCGCTCAGCGTCTCACAGATTCGAGCATCGTTTTCACTGTCCGCGATGACGACTGGCGAGTAGCGCACCTCGTCGTGAGCGTCCGCCCAACTGAGGTAGCGAAAGTCGCGCAGACTTTCGGCACGATCAATCTGCCGAAACTCTGCGCGAGTTTCGCTACGCAAGGAGGGCTGGCGGCTTCGAGCGACGGGTGGGCAGCTCGCCGCTTCACGATCAGGAATCCGTCTTTTGCCCGGCTGTTAAGCCAGGAAGGCTCAAGCGAGGCTGACGGTTGTGCCGATTCTCCCGGCAGGGGCGTCGCCGTGCGGCAGGTGTGAGACCGTGCGCGACTCTGTTTCCACCGCCGAAACCTGCCCCGGCAGACGAAAAGGGAGTCTCGTCATGCGTTACGTTATCGCTTCGGCACTGGCCATCGTGGGCCTGGCTCTAACCGTTGGAACGCCGCAGCCGCTCTCGGCCGGACTGTTCGGATTCGGGGAGTGCAACCGCTGTCGGCACCAGAACCCTTGCCAGATGCATCGGCATTCGTGCCAGAGGTGCCAGGTCAATCCGTGTGCCTGCACGAGAACGGCTCCGGTTTCGCAGGTCACTGTGCAGCCGCAGGTCCAGATGGTGCCGCAAACGGTCAATGTGCCGCAGGTCACTTACCGCGACGTCACGCGGACCGAGTACCGCACGGAGGCTCAAACACAGACCGTTCCCGTCACGACTTATCAGACGGTGACGGTCGACGAGGGCAGCTGGCAGCAGGTCTGGGTGCCTCGCATGGTGCAGAAACAGGTGCCGCAGGTCAGTTACCAGCAGCAGATTTCGTATCGCCAGGTGCCGTATCAGGTCACGCAGCGCGTCCCTCAAGTCAGCTATCAGACTCAGACGACGATGGTGCCGCGAGTCACCTCGGTTGCTCAGTCGACCTGCAACGTCTGCGGGCCGTCGGGAGTCGCCGCCGCTCAGGTTTATCCGTCGCCAATCGCAACCGTCCCGCCGCCCCCGCTGGCGACCGCGCCGCCTCCGCCAGTCGTTGGTCCACAGCACGCGACACAGCAACCAGTCATCCTGAGCCCGGAACTGCAGCCGCTCTCGTCGCTGTCCGGCACGCGGAGCTATCCGACAACGGCCTCGACCGGCAGCCTGGCACCGGTTCCTGATCCGAAGTACCTCGACACCCCCGGATCGTCGTCGTACGACACGGCATCCTCGGACGCCTGGACACCGGTCCGCACCGCCGAAGCACCGACGCCGGCCTACGAGTCGCCAGCCCCACGAACCAGCTCCGCCTCCGGCCTGTTCGTCCCCGCCCCCGCCGCAGCGAACGTCTGGCGAACAAGAATCCGCTGAGCGAGCCTCAATCTGAGCGAGGGCAGGATGGAGCTGGCAAAGGGAGCCCCGGACCTGCGATTCCGCCCCGAAGGGGCAACTCCATGCCAGCCCAGGGCAGATTGCAGCGGCGAAGCCGCGTAACGCCGCCCTGGGGCCGTTCCCAAATGAACGATCAAGCCCTGAAAGGGCGCCCCGAACAATGCCGCCTCCCTGTTCGGCGAAGGTCTCCCGACCTCGCCGCCAGGTGGACCGCAGGTCTCCCCGAATCCTCCGGATGCGACGCGAGCTATCGCTCAGTGATGGAGACCTTCGGTCATCACAGTGCGGGGGCGGGAGACCCGCGCACAACAGGGCCTGTGAGCGATGTTCTGTCTGACGCTGATACTCAGTCGTTAATCCGTGCGGTTATCTGGTGAATATGCGATGTGAGCCAGTCTTCCAGTTCTTTACGCGTCAGATTGCCGGCTGCAAGTGTGAGAATGACGGACTCGGCGTCATCAACATCTGCGACGATCTCGAAACCGTTAAGCACCAGAAAAACTTCCATCGCCGCGTGGCCAATCCGTTTGTTGCCGTCGACAAACGGATGATTCATGATCAGCGAGAAGCACAGCGCCGCAGCCTTGGTGTGGATATCGGGATAGAGTTCCTGACCACCAAACGCCATCTGCGGTTGAGCGATCGCGGATTCGACGCTGCCGAGGTCACGAATCCCGTCAGCGCCTCCCGATTGTGCAAGGACACGACGATGCAGCTCCAGGACCTCGGCCAGCGTGAGGTAGCGCATTAGCTGAGCCGCCGGTAGAGTTCACGATTCTTGTCCAGCACAAACTCAGCAGCGCGATCGAAATCGGCACCCGTTCGACTAAGCAGGTCGTTGACCGCAGCCCTGGCAAGTTCGCGAGGATCAATCCCGAGTTCCCGTGCGCGTTCAATGAGCCGTTCCGACTGCTCGCCGTCAATTTCCAGCGTGATTGTCATCGTTAGCGACTTTCTACAGGAAGCAGGGGGGGGGGGACGTCGCCCCAAATTAGAGCCAACAGCGCTGGCCTGACCGGACGATTCTAATGACACAGCCCGCACCCGATGAAGTGGGAAGGCATGTTTGGCAAGGATGCCAGACCTCTGATGCGGCCCTGCTGTGTTGGGCAAAACCGCCAACTCACCAGCTTGCAGAGACTTCCGGCTGAATGGCGGCAACGAGCGTCGGAGATGCTTTCGCAGGCTCGACAGAAAGCGGCTTTGTGCGGGCAATCGGATCCCAACCATGCGCGAGGCCGTAAAGGATCAGTTCGCGGACCATTGCGGGAGTGACGTGACAGGAGAAGTATTCGACTTTCACACCTTGAGGGCCAAAAGCAGGTCCCCGCTGAATCGTGTAAAGATCGACGTACGTCGTGAGCGACGGACCAGATTGCTCTTCATTAACAACCTCGATCTGCAGATATGGCAACGCATCATTCTCGTATCGATGTACGCGCCACAGATAGGAGACCGAATCGATGATGATCGGGCGGAGGTACTTTCGAGGCATCGCCATTGATTCACCCAACGCGTTTCTTAATGACAGCTCTCTCGTTTTTGCAGAACACTACTCTGTTTATCCAACAGATTAGTGCGCATGTCAATGTGGCCCGAGCCTTGTGATTCCGTGCTCGATTCCGCTGCTGCCCGCTGTGAGTTCGTCTGAAAAAACCGGTCTTGTCTCAAATCGCCAGTTTTCCGCACACTCTCCAGCCGCCGCCGGATCGATGGCGGCTCACTCCTCTCTTTGATGGCTTCGTTCCTGCTGCGTTCTGTGGTCTGGCGAGGCACTCACCACGACATCCCACCTCAATCGTCCTTCCTCTCTTCAGGGTTTCTCACGATGAAGCTGCGCCAGGGATTCGGCGCGTTTGCAGCGCCCGTTGGTCGTCGATCGCTTGCGGTGGCCTTGCCACTGGTCTGCCTGATTGCCTGGGGGTGCCGGCAGGTGCCGCTTGGTGAAAAGCGGGTCGGGCTCAGTCCAGATGCTCCGCTGATCGGGATGACCGAAAGCGAAGAAGTGCAGCTCGGCCTGACGACGTATCAGGACATCCTGCAGAAAGAGCCGCTCTCGCAGAATCAGCGGTATGTCGAGATGGTCCGCCGCGTCGGCAACCGCATTGCGGCGGCGGCGAACCGACCGGACTACGACTGGGAGTTCAACGTCGTCGCGAAGGACGTGCAGAACGCCTTCGCTCTGCCGGGCGGCAAGGTCGTCGTTTACGAAGGCATGCTGCCGGTGTGCCAGTCGGAAGCCGGACTGGCGGTCGTGATGTCGCACGAGGTCGCTCACGCGCTGGCGCGGCACGGCGGCGAGCGTATGGCGGCTCAGAAAGCCAAGCAGATTGGCAGTCTCGGCGTCGACGCGGTCGGACGCTGGATGAAAGGCGACGAGTACGACAAGCATCAGGAGATCGTACAGACGGTCTACAACGTCGGCACCGAGTACGCCGGCGTGCTGCCTTACAGCCGGCTGCATGAATCTGAAGCCGATCAGATTGGCCTGAAGCTGATGGCCAAGGCCGGGTACGACCCGAGCGAAGCTCCGAATTTCTGGGAACGTTTTGCCGCTGCGAAGTCGGGCGACCAGCCGCTGGAATTCATGTCGACACACCCGTCCGACGCTCGCCGAGCTGCCGACCTGCGGGCTCGCGTTCCCGAAGCCTTGAAGCTGTACGAGCAGGCTCCCGAGAAGGCCGGGCTGGGAGAACCGATCATGGTCGAATCGACGAACGTCACGCTGCCACTCAACTCTGAGACGCGTTTGCGGTAGGAGCGACTGCCGCCCAATGTGGCACTTCGCTCCGCGAAGCTAGCCTGGCTGACGCCGCGGAGCGGCGTGCCACTTTGAATAAGGATCGCAATCATGTTCTTCCTCAAACCGCTTCGCTTTCTGGCTCGAGCCCTCGTGCAGGACAACACGCCCTCGCAGATGGCGCTGGGCTTTGCTCTGGGTTTGATGGTCGGGCTCGTGCCAAAGGGCAACCTGATCGCGATCACGCTGATGATCGTGCTCGGGTCGCTGCGAGTGAACCTGGGCGTCGGGATGCTGACGGCGCTGGGTGTCTCGTGGCTGGGGCCGCTGCTCGACAACCTGACGCATCCGATCGGCCAGACGCTGCTGGCCAACGAGGCTCTCACATCATTCTGGACCGAGCTATACAACATGCCGGTCGCTCCGTGGACGAAGTTCAATAACACGATCGTGCTTGGAAGTTTTGCGCTGGGGCTCGCGCTCGCACTGCCAGCGTTCGTCGTCAGCAGGCCGGTGTTCGCGAAGTACGTTCCCGACTGGTCGGAGCGGCTGCAGAAATATCGCCTGTGGCAACTGCTGCTGGGTGGCGAGCTGGCCAGCAAACTGAGCTGAAGCAGAAAGTGTGGGCCTCTTGAAGTGACCTGCTGGAAACTGAGCAGGCTGTAGTGGACGAGGTTACGAGTCCCAGACAGGCGGCCAGGGTGAGGGACTCGTGACCTCGTCCACTACTCCAGAAGTCGAGTTTGACGAAGAACTACGTGTTGGCGGAAAGGACTCCGCAATGGCTGATGACAGCAAGACTCCGGAAGTTGCTGAAAACGAGATCGACTCATCTGAATCCGCGGTGACCGACGGCCTCGCCGAACAGACAGCGTCGCTCTCTGCTGTAAGCGACGCAGCGCAGCCCGACGCGATGACGGGCACAGGCTCTGAAAACGAGGCCGTCCCGAAAGCCTCGGAGAATGAAACCGTCAGTGAGAAACCTGCTGACGAAGAAGTCGCCGCGCGGCCAGACAGCTCGGTGGAAGCCGTCGAGCTCGAAGGTGAGAGCGAAACTGATGCGAAGAAAGCCGAAAAGAAGAAGCCGGCAGGGCTCGGGCCACGCTGGAGCTACCTGGTCACTCGCGGCCTGGTCGTCGCGTCGGTCTGGGCGTTCTTCGCATTTCTGTTTGACCCACTGTTAAGAACCGGAGCGATTACCGGTGGCCAGCAAGCGGCTGGGGCGAAGGTCGAGATTGCCGGCCTGACAACTCAGCTGTTTCCACCGCGCGTGCATCTCGAATCTGTGGCCGTCGCGAATGCGAAGAAGCCGATGACGAATCTTGTCGAGTTCGAATCGCTGGAAGGCGACGTCGACGGGATGGCGTTGCTGCGAGGTTCGTACGTGATCGACAAGGCCACCGTGACGGGCCTTACCTGGAATACGGATCGCGCCGAGTCGGGACTGCTCGACGGTGTCGAGCCACCACCGGAAGAGGACGGCGACGGGATCGACTTCGAGAAGCTCGGCAAGGACTGGGCGAAGGATGTCTTTGAACGGGCAAAGCTCGAATATGATCCGCGAAACCTTGAGTCCGTCCGCCTCGCCGACCAGCTCGAAGATGAATGGAAGCACGACTTCGAGGACCTGGAAACGCGGGCGAAGCAGATCGATCGCCAGTACAAGGCCCTGGAAGACCTCCTGAAACTTGCGAAGGGCGGCAACCCGCTGAAGAAGCTGGAGACGTATAAGAAGGTGGCCGACGACGGACGGCGTCTGCTGCAGAACGTCCAGCAGGTGCGGCTCGACCTGCAGCAACTTCCGCCGAAAGCGACGAGCGACCTCGGGCAGTTGAACGAAGCCCGGCAGCGCGATCAGGAAGAGATTAAACGCAAGGTCAACGAGCTGATCGTTGATCCGGACAAGCTGTCCGAGTTTCTGCTCGGGCCGGAACTGCATCACAAAGTTTCGACCGCACTGTCCTGGGTGCAGTGGGCGAATCGAACGGCCGGGCATTTCAAGAGTGATCCGAAGCCCGAACGAATGCGTGGCGAGGACGTCCTGTTTCATCGCGATGTCGAACTGCCAAAGTACCTGACGCGACTGATCAATGTCTCGGGGCATGGCCTGATCGGTGACGACGAGTTGCGGATTGAAGGCACGATCGCCGACGTCAGTTCTGACCCGATGCTGTACGGCAAGCCGACCGTCATTCGCATGACAGGCAGCGGCGAGGCGGACGTGCAGATGAAGGGCGTTCTCGATCGCACGACGGAAACGCCGGTCAACGAAGTCGATCTCGAATACGAACTGGCCTCAACGACGACTCAGCGGCTGGGCGACGACGATTCACTGGCCATTGATGTCGAGGCACAATCGACCGAATGGACGGTTCATCTGAGGACGACTGCGGACGACCTTTCCGGCACAATCCTGCTCGTCCAGAAACCCGTAACGCTGACGCCGCATGTGAAGGCGGGGGTTGACGAAACGCTGGTGCGGATCATTGGAGCCTCGGTGCAGAGCATTGACCGCGTTGAAGCGACGGTCGCACTGTCCGGAACGTTGAAGAAGCCGAAGCTGAAGCTGAGCACGAACCTCGGCCCGGCGATTGCCAACGGAGTCAAACGAGGACTCGGCAATGAGGTCTCGGCTCAGAAGGAAGCCCTGATTGCGCAGCTCAATGAACGCGTCCTCGAAAAGGACCAGAAGCTGCGAGGCATGTTCAACGAGCGGTACAAGGACATTTTCTCCGACTTGAATGGCAAGCAGAATCTCATTCAGGGGCTGATGCCTAACGTCGCCGACCGAGGCTTCGATCCGACGAAGCTGTTCCGGTGAGCAATCTCGGGAGGCGGGCCGCTATCGCTCGCCTCGTTTGACGTTCGGCAGTCGGCGCAGGCCATCAGGAGGGTGCACTCAGATTGGATTGTGAAACCGAAGAGCATCGTAGCTACCGTCGCCAGACGGTGGGGCAGTCCACCGTCTGGCGACGGTAGCTACGCCGGGTACCGAAATCGCTGAGGGCGCACCCCCATCAGGGCGATGTCGAGCGTCAGGGTTGCCGGCGCCTGCGGCTGGGCGTTAAACGACGAAGTCATCGGGCGGCGGGTGCCGTTCTGCGACTTCGAAGTACCGGGAGTTCCCATGACCGCTGACGAACTGAAATCCGTGCAGGCACCGTTGAAAGCTCAGTACCGCGAGGAGCCCGAGGCAGCTCGCAAGACATTGAGCGTGACCGGACAGGTGAATGTCGAATCGTTGATCTGCCGCCTGAACACGGCCGTCGGACCGGTCGACTCGGGGCTGCATCCGGCAGCTGGCGGTTCGGGCGAGGAAGCCTGCTCGGGCGACATGCTGCTCGAGGCGCTGATTGCCTGCGCCGGCGTCACCTTCTCGGCCGTCGCGACGGCGATGAGCATCCCGATTCAATCCGCGTCGATCACAGCCGAAGGCGTCATCGACTTTCGAGGCACGCTGGGAATCTCGAAGGACGTGCCAATCGGGTTCGAATCGATCAAGCTGAAGTTCGACGTGCAGAGCGAGGCACCGCAGCACCAGATCGAGAAGCTCGTCGAACTGGCCGAACGCTACTGCGTCATTCTGCAGACGCTCAAGACTCCGTTGACCATCGAAGCGTCGCTCACATAACGCTGCGAGAATTGTTTCCCCGCAGGCGAATGCGTTGTGGACCGCGCCATTACCTGTTGCTTCCGGGCGAACGAAGACGGCCGCGACTCATGACCACAGATCATCATCGAGAGAACTCACCATGACGACTTGCCGACGATCAGTCCTGAAGAGTTTTGTGGCCTGTTTTCTTATGGGTAGTTTTCCAATGACGGCTGAATCCGCAGAGCTGGCCGCGGCCGGCGACAAGTCGATCGTGCTGCCGGAATCGAAACTCGAAACGCTCTGGAGCGATGGCGGCTTTACTGAGGGGGCGGCGGCGGGGCCGGATGGGTGCATCTATTTCAGCGACTTCGCTCAGCCGTTCGAGTCCGGGCCGGCGCGCGTGATGAAGTTCGATCCGCAGACGAAGAAGGTCTCGGTCTACTGCCCGGACAGCGGGATGGGCAACGGGCTGATGTTTACTCGCGACGGGCGGCTGATTGGCTGCTGTGCGTCGCCGCTGGGCGGGCATCGGGCACTCGTCGAGTTCCTGCCCGACGGTTCGGTCAAGCCGCTGGTCTCAAAGTTCAACGGCAAACGGTTCAACTCGCCGAACGACCTGGTCATCGATCGCCAGGGCCGCGTGTACTTCAGCGACCCGAAGTACGTCGGGCCGGAGAAGATGGAACTCGACGAGTTCAATGTTTACCGCTTCGATCCGGACGGTTCGCTGCACGTCGCGACGCGCGAGATTGAGAAGCCCAACGGCGTAATGCTCTCACCGAACGGCAGGACGCTGTACGTTGCCGAGACGAACAACGGCAGTGCAACCGCGGACCTCGATAAGGAGCCCGCCACGCCAGGGCGGATGACGCTCAATGCGTTCGATGTCGCCACCGACGGAACGCTCAGCAACAAACGCGTGCTGCACAACTTCGGCAAGGAACTGGGCATCGACGGCATGACGATCGATCGCGAAGGCCACATTTACGCTGCCGTGCGATCGGCCAGCCGGTTCGGCATTGTGGTCTTCAGTCCGGTCGGCAAGGAACTGGCCTACGTGGAAACGCCGGTCCTGCCGACGAACTGCGTGTTCGGTCGAGGCGACCAGAGCCGCACGCTCTACATCACCGCCGGCAGCGGCCTGTACCGCATCGCCCTGGGGATCGCCGGGCATCACGCCGCTCTGGCGAAACCGTGATCGGGAATCACGACGGCGACCGACTGAGGGAGCGTGTCGGAAATAAATTCCCGAAACCGCTGGCGAGTCTCAATCAGGGGCGTCCTGAAAATCAGGGGCCAATGTGATCAGCCGCAGGGCGTTGCCCCCGGTTGTTGCTGAGAACCGGGCCGAACGTCCTGCGGCTGATCCGTGACGGCAAATTTCAGGGCGATCTCTAGCGCTGACGTGCCGCTCAGAGTCACGTGCAATTGGCGACACTTGGCGACTCGACCGAAACCGATTCAGCGCAAGCGAGTTCTCAGCGACGGAAGCGGGGACCGCGGCCTCGGGGCATCGGCGGTCGCAGCTCATTGCCGGGGCCTCGGCCTTCGTGGGATTCCATCCGTGCCTGGACGTGGTCAAGAAGTTCGTCGGCGGTGACGCTGCCACTCTCATCAGCGTCGGCTGCAGACAGTCGCGTCCACAGATTTTCGGAGACCTCATCAGCGGTGATCTCGCCGTCGGCATTGCCGTCCAGGCGGTCAAACAGGTCGGCGACGCGCGTCGCGATGAACTCCTGCACTTCCTCGTCGGTCGGACGGTCGCCCATGCCGTTTTGCGGGTCGCGGATGACGTTCTCGCCGTCACCGCCGTCGAGCGAATCTTCGTCCGAATTGCCGACCAGCGTGTCGTTCCCCTCGCCGCCGTTGACGATGTCCGCGTCGCTCTGGCCGTTCAGGCGATCGCCCCCGTCACCTCCGTCCAGAATGTCAGAGCCGTCGCCGCCATCCAGGTCGTCTCGACCGCCGCCTCCGGACAGCATGTCGAGTCCCCGGCCACCACGCAGCCGGTCGCGTCCAATGCCTCCACCGAGGTCGTCATCGCCGCTGCCGCCGTTGAGAAAATCGTGCCCGTTGCCGCCGGTCAGAACGTCGTCGCCAGCCTGACCGATCAGCCGATCGGCTCCGTCGCCACCGTCAAGCGAGTCGTCGCCTCCGCGTCCCTGAATCCGATCGCGACCGTCTCCACCATTGATCACGTCGTTGCCGTTGCCGCCGATGATCCGGTCGTTGCCGGCTCCCCCCTCGATCGTCGCGTCCTGATCGACCCCAAGCAGGGCAACCCGGTCGTTGCCGTCACCCGCGTTAACCTGAATCTCTTCGACGTCGGCTGCGGCAAATTCGGAACGTTCGCCATTGACGACGACGACCAGATTCTCGTCCTGATTGAAAATGCGAATCCGGTCAGCGTCGTCGGTTCCGTCGACCGTCAGCGTGCCCGCGTCGAGCGTTGCCGACAGCAGCAGTCGGCTTTCGAGACCTTCCGTCGGAATCTGCATCGCCGCGCGTCGTTGTCGAGCACTGCGTTGTCGAGGTCTGTGCATCGTGAATTCCCTCGCGTGTCTGCGTCGCATGATCGGCTGTTGGGACGGGCCGGCGTCGCTGCCGAACGTCGAACAGCCATTTGAAAACCACACGGGGAATTACGCGAACCGCTCCTCGATTCCACAGCGATTTCGAAAAAGCCTGAAACTTGTGGGGCTTGATTTTCAAACGCCGAGGCCACAGAGAGCCTGCGTGGAAAACGGGGCGGCTCTGCGGGTTTTTACCTGCAAACAGCCAATCTGCTCGTGCGTTGCCGACTTCTTTGCAGGCAGGAGAATGCAGAGGCAGGAAAATGCAGAGGCATGAAAATGCAGATGCAGGGATATGGTCAGAATTGTGAGGATGTCTTCTACTCATATTCCTGCCATGAAATGTTCCTGCCTTTCATGCCCTTCGGTTGATGACAGCTCTGCCGTGCCAGAATTCTTCGACCGTCTCAGCGATTCGTGACGGTCGCTGCTCGCCCTGAGACTCAGCCGACGTCGAGGCCGACCATGCGCATCAGTTCCAGGGCGTTGCTTTTCTTCACGACGCCGGGACGCACTCGATAGTCGAAATACATCTGGCCGTTGATCAGATGATCTTCCAAATGCACGTTCTGCGCGGCACCGTCGAGCGTGTCGACGATCTCGGTCAGCGCGAGGTCGTGCGTTGTGACGAGGCCGATGGCGCCGCGTTCGACCAGCTGGCGGATGATCCCGTCAGCCCCGACACGGCGGTCGTGCGAGTTCGTGCCGGCGAGCAGCTCGTCCAGCAGGAACAGCAGGGGCGGAGTCTGGCCAGCGAACTCGACAATTCGTTTGACGCGGGAGATCTCTGAGTAGAACAGCGACGCTCCGTCCTGCAGCGAGTCGTGAACCCGCATCGCCGTGCCGACCTGCAGCGGTGTCAGCGTCAGCCGGGTTGCTCGGACCGGAGCCCCGCACATGGCCAGCACGCTGTTGATCCCGATCGTCCGCAGCAACGTGCTTTTGCCGGACATGTTCGAGCCGCTGACCATGATCAGCCGCATGTCCTTGCCCAGCGTCACGCTGTTGCGGATGCAGCGGTCGGCGGAGAGCAGGGGATGTCCGATCTCTTCGCCGTCGAACGCCGGGAATTCCGTCTCGCCCTCTGATGCGGCATCGACAATCTCCGGAAAGGGATCGGTGGGGTGCTCGAACGCGAAGCAGGCCAGCGAGCTGAGAGCTTCGGTCTGACCAACAGCGTCCAGCCAGTCGGGAATGTGCGGCCCGACGTGCTCGCGCCATTGCTCGACGCGATGCACAACGTGAACCGGAATGCCCAGCACAAACGCGACGGGTCCGAAGAACTGATTCTGCAGGCAGTTGTTGAGCGACTGAATCAGGTTTCGCAGCCGCGCGATCTGCCACGACGGCGGGTGCCCGTCCGTGTCGAGCGACGATCGCAGGCGAGCCAGCAGCGGCGACGAAAACTGTTGTCGTTCGAGCAGCTCAAGTACCTGGCTGAGGATTGCCAGTCCCGATCCCGCTTCGTCGGCATCGTTGGCGACCGCTCGAATCTGTCCGAGCAGCCCGGCGTAAACGAGCGTTTCGATGCTCACGACCAGCAGAAAGGGCCACAGCCCGAAACCAGCGATCCAGCCGATGCCCGTCAGGATGGCCAGTCCGCCGAGAATCGTGGCCGCCGTCCGCTGCCACTGCGGGACCGGTTGCGGGGCAGCAGCCGCCCAGATTCGCAGGCGGTTCTGGTCGATCTCGTCCTGCACTTCGGCGTCGAGCAGCGACTGTTCCTCGCGAAAGTCGATCTCGTCCCGCAGTTCGTCAACAGCCTGCTGTCGTTCGCGAATGACGTCTGGACCGGCGCCCTGCGACAACCAGTCCGCCAGTGTGTCTTCCCCGATGCGTGTCCGGCTGCCGCAAACCAACTGAAACAGCGAGCCTCGTCCGAAGATATCCAGATCGCCCGAGTACGGATGGTCGGGATCCCGATACCGTTCTCCGGAGACACCGGTTCCCTGCCAGCGGTCGGCCAATCGGTCCAGAGCCCGGTCGTAGTACGCGACGGCCCGTTTTGCTCGTTCGAGTCGGCGCGCCACTCCGGCGTGAACGACGACCAGGCCGACGAAGACGACGCCCGGCACCGCCAGCCAGCCCACCGAAACGCCCTCACCCCAGATGACAAATCCCAGCAGGATCAGCGAGCCGAGAAAGACGCCACCGCGCATGGTGGCCAGTCGGTCGTCCTGAGCTTCCAGCAGCTTCTGTTCGGCACGCCGATCGTCGCGGCGGGCTTCGTACGCGCTGCGCGGACCGCTGACCTGCTCGGCGGGCAGATCCACAGCGGGAGCGTCGGGGGCAGTTGCGTCTGGCATCAATTCGGCAGTTCAATCCGCGGTCGGGCCGCACTTCGTCAACGCCCGTCCGGGCCGGAAAGTCGACGGACTTTAGCTGTCTTTCAGGGACGCGGCAATCAGCCCTGCCGACACTGATTGCGTCGTTTTCGGGCATCGACTCTACTACCGCGGTCGGGGCTCCTTCGGGGTGTGACTCCCTGTAGCTACCGTCGCCAGACGGTGAGCCCACCCGAAACCCACGCTCTGGCGAGCGTAGCTGCGTGTCGATTTCCGCAGACAAAATGTCCGATTTCTGAACGTTCCCAGCAGCACGTCTCAGTCGCGACCTTCAACCACCAAGCCATCTCATGCAGCCGATTCTTGTTACGGGCGGAGCCGGGTTTCTCGGCAGTCATCTGTGCGACCGCCTGATTGAACGCGGGCACGACGTCATCTGCGTCGACAATTTCTTCACCGGCCGCAAGCAGAACATCGCTCATCTGATGGGCAATCCGCAGTTCGAGGTCATTCGACACGACATCGTGCAGCCGCTGACCGTTGAGGTCTCGCAGATCTACAACCTCGCCTGCCCGGCCTCGCCCGTCGCGTATCAGTACAACCCGATCAAGACGATTAAGACGTCGTCGGTCGGCATGGTGAATATGCTCGGCCTGGCGAAACGCTGCCGGGCTCGCGTCCTGCAGGCATCGACCTCAGAGATCTACGGCGATCCCAAGATTCACCCGCAGCGGGAAGACGACTGGGGCAACGTCAACCCGATCGGCCCGCGAAGCTGTTACGACGAGGGCAAGCGCATTGCCGAGTCGCTCTGCACGAACTACTCGCACGCTCACGGAGTCGAAACACGGATCATCCGCATCTTCAACACGTACGGCCCGCGGATGGATCCGGACGACGGTCGAGTCATCTCGAACTTCATCACGCAGGCTCTGCGGGGCGAACCATTGACCGTTTACGGCGACGGATCACAGACGCGGTCGTTCTGCTTCGTCGACGATCTGATCGACGGAATGCTGCGGCTGATGGGGCATCCCGACAACGAGATCGGTCCGGTCAACGTCGGCAACCCCGTCGAGATGACGATGCTGGAACTGGCCGAGGCGATCATCGAGGTCATCGACTCCAGTTCGCAGGTCGACTTCCAGCCGCTCCCGAAAGACGACCCCACGCGTCGCTGCCCGGACATCTCGAAAGCCCAGGCACTGCTCGACTGGGAGCCGCGAGTCGACCTGAAAACCGGCCTGGCGAAAACCATTGATTACTACCGCGAAGAACTGCGCCGCTCAGGGCAGATCTGATCGCGATCTCAACGAGGAGCCAGCTGATGGCTGAAGAATCCAACGACCTGCTGCGGGAAGCTGTCGAACTTCTGCGCGGCATTAAGACGAGCCTCGACGACGCCGAACGCGCACGCGCCGAAGCGCTGCAGAACTTTCAGGCTCAGACCGACGAACTGATGAGCGGTGTCGACTACGACGACTTCGACGTTGAGGAACCGCCGTTTGGCGACGAGCCGGCCTTCCAGGCGGAAGGCACGTTTGGAGTCGGCCCGTTCGACGTCGACGAACTGGAAGCCGAGTTCCAGGAATGCCAGGAAGAGGCTCGGCGGTTTGAAGAAGAGACCCGCGACTTCCGCGAAGTCGTCACGCTGGAACTGCGGCGGCAGAGCGCCATTCTCGAACGGATTGCCGAGGCCCTCGGAGCCTCACGAAAGGACAAGGAACAGGGATGAGCAGGTATCTGGTCACTGGAGCGGCCGGTTTTATTGGATCTCACCTGACGCAGCGGTTGCTGGACCGAGGAGACGAAGTCGTCGGGCTCGACAACCTCAACGACTACTACCGCGTCCAGTTGAAGCTCGACCGGCTGGCGCGACTGACCGGTCGCGACGGGTTCTCGTTTCTCGAACTGGATCTCGCCGACCGCGACGCGATGAAGAAACTGTTCGAGACCGAGCAGTTCGACCACGTCGTCAATCTGGCGGCGCAGGCCGGCGTGCGGTACTCGCTGACGAACCCGCATGCGTACGTCGACGCGAACCTGACCGGCTTCGTCAACGTGCTCGAAGGCTGCCGGCACTCGGGCGTCAAACACCTGACGTATGCGTCATCGAGTTCCGTGTACGGCGGCAACACGACGATGCCGTTTTCGATTCACCACAACGTCGACCACCCGATCAGCCTGTATGCCGCGACGAAGAAGGCGAACGAGCTGATGGCTCATACCTACAGCCATCTGTACGGCCTGCCGACGACCGGCCTGCGGTTCTTCACGGTGTACGGTCCCTGGGGCCGGCCCGACATGGCTCTGTTCCTGTTCACCGAAGCCATCCTCGCCGGCAAGCCGATCAACGTTTTTAACAACGGCAAGATGCGCCGCGACTTCACCTACGTGGACGACATCGTCGAAGGCGTCATCCGCGTCTCGGACAACATCCCGACCGGCAACCCCGATTGGAGCAGCGCCAGCCCCGACCCGGCGACGAGTGCCGCTCCGTACCGCGTTTACAACATCGGCAACAACCAGCCCGTCGAACTGATGCATCTGATCGAGGTCCTCGAAGGCTGCCTCGGCAAGAAGGCCGAGAAGAACTTCATGGAAATACAGCCCGGCGACGTTCCGGCCACCTACGCCGACGTCGACGACTTGATCCGCGACGTCGGCTTCAAACCGTCAACGTCGATCGAAGACGGCGTCGCGAAGTTCGTCGACTGGTACCAGAGTTATCACAAGTAGCCGTTTAACGAATCTGCGGTAACGGGACCGTAGCTACGCTCGCCAGAGCGTGGAACCACCGTCTGGTGACGGCAGCTACCGGTTGCCATTCGTTCTGCCCTTTGCCATCACCACGAGAAACTCACACCCGGGATCGCCGGAGCGGCGCTCTGCTTGATCCGGCCTGCAACCTGTCTTCATTCCGAATTCCGCATTCACTTGAGCATCCCCATGTCCGAAATCTACACCGACTACTCCAAAATGATCGACCACTCCCTCCTGATGCCGACGATGACCGTCGCGGATCTGGAGGCGGGGTGTCGGCTGGCGGTGGCTTACGACGTCGCCAGCGTCTGCATCATGCCGTACTACCTGAAACGCTGTGCCGAGATCCTGTCCGGCAGCACGGTCAGGGCGAGCACCACGATCGGCTTCCCGCACGGCGGCCACACAACGGCGATCAAGATTGCCGAAGCGAAGCAGGCACTCGCGGATGGCTGCGAGGAACTCGACTTGGTCGTCAACATCAGCCAGGTGCTCAGCGGCAACTGGGACTACGTGGGCGGCGAGGTCAAAGCGATCGTCGACCTCGCCCACGCTGCCGGCCAGAAGGTCAAAGTCATCTTCGAGAACTGCTACCTGAACGACGACCAGAAGATCCGCCTGTGCGAAATCTGCTCGGAAGCCGGCGCCGACTGGGTGAAGACCTCGACCGGCTACGGAACCGGCGGCGCGACGATCGAGGACCTGAAGCTGATGGCCGCCAACACGCCGGAGCACGTGCAGGTCAAAGCCGCCGGCGGCGTCCGCGACTTCGAAACCCTCAAACAGGTCCGAGCCCTCGGCGTCACCCGCTGCGGCGCCAGCCGAACCAAACAGATGATGGACGAATGCCGGACAGCCCTGGGCCTCGACCCGATCGAAGGCAACTTCGATGCAACATCAGGCGGCTACTGACGTAGGGCCGGTTCCCACCGGCCGATCCAGAGCCGTTGCAAACTGGCCGGTAGGAACCGGCCCTACGGAGACGGAATTACTCACACAAAGGCACGAAGGCACAAAGAAAACAAATCAGCCGACCGCATCAACTTCGTGCCTTTGTGTGAGTCCCGACTGCCTGGCTCTTTGATTCGTTCGAGCATTGCGAACTGAGGTGACATGAAATCACACACCGAATACCTGACGTTCAATGTGCCCGAGCGGATGGGGTTTCTGAACATCACGCCGCGGCTGGAATCGATCGTGGCCGAGAGCGGCGTGCAGGAAGGGCTGCTGCTGTGCAACGCGATGCACATCACAGCTAGCGTGTTCATCAACGACGACGAACCGGGCCTGCATCGGGACTACAAGAAGTGGCTCGAAGAACTGGCCCCGTTTGACGCCTCGCCCGAGCGTTACCATCACAACCGCACCGGCGAAGATAACGCCGACGCTCACCACAAACGCCAGATCATGGGCCGCGAGGTCGTCGTCGCGATTACAGAAGGCAAACTCGACTTCGGCCCCTGGGAACAGGTTTTCTACGGCGAATTCGACGGTCGACGATCGAAGCGGGTTCTGGTCAAGGTCATTGGGGAGTAGACCATGTCATTTCCAGTCGAAGAGCGATTCATTGTCGAGACTGAAAAGAAGCTGGGGGCAAAGCTGCCGCCTGACTACGCCAGGAAGATGATGAATGAGAATGGCGGTAACGTTCAGACGCCGCCGGATGCATGGGTGCTTTATCCGATTTTCGACACGAGTGATAAGAAAAGACTGAAAAGGACTTGCAACGATGTTGTCAGAGAAACTCAAAACGCCAGAGGCTGGACTGATTTTCCCGACAACGCCGTAGCAATTGGAAGCAACGGGAGTGGTGATCAACTCGTTCTGCTTCGAGACGACGCATGCCCAGAGTCGCTGGGGGACGAAGTGTTCTGGTGGAACCACGAGACCGGCGAATTGAGTTTGATCGCTTCGAGATTTAGCGATCTCGTGACGAACTGATTGCGTCAGTGAAATAGGGCGATTCCTGTCGGCCAATCTGAAGGCAAATCAAATCTGGCCGGTGGGAACCGGCCCTACGGAGGGCAGTGTGATGTCGCGAGTGCTGTGGTCTCTCTCGATTGTTCTGATGGCAACCGCGGCTCAGGCGGCCTTGCCGGAGGCGGTTCCGCTGTGGGCGGACGGGGCTCCTCATGCGGTGGGGAGCGAGGAATCGGATACGCCGTCGATTCGGGTTTATCTGCCCGACGACGGCAAGGCGACCGGATGCGGCGTCGTGATCTGTCCGGGGGGCGGGTACGGGATTCTCGCGACCGACCACGAAGGGCATCAGGTGGCGAAGTGGCTCGCGCGGCAGGGAGTCGCTGGCTTTGTGCTGCGGTATCGGCACTCGCCGAAATACAAGCATCCGGTGCCGCTGGAAGATGCTCAGCGAGCGATCCGCTATGTCCGCCACAACGCGAAGCAGTACGGCGTTGATCCGGGACGCGTCGGCATCCTGGGCTTCTCGGCGGGCGGGCATTTGACGTCGACCGTCGCCACGCACTACGACCGAGGCAAACCGGACGCGGCGGATCCGATTGACCATCAAAGCTGCCGGCCGGACTTCGCCGTCCTGTGTTACGCCGTCGTCAACTTTGTCGAGGACTGGGCGCACAAGGGCTCGGCCAGAAACCTGCTGGGGCCGGACCCCGATCCTGAACTGCTGAACTCATTGTGCAACGATACGCAGGTCACGAAAGACACACCGCCGACGTTCATCTTTCACACTGCCGAGGACCCCGCCGTCCCGGTTCAGAACGCCATCGCCTTTTTCACCGCGCTGAAGAAAGCCGGCGTCCCAGCGGAGATGCACATTTACCAGGACGGCCCGCACGGCGTCGGCCTCTCACCCGCCGATCCCGCCGTCTTCGGCTGGAAGGACCGCCTGCATGCCTGGCTGAAGTCGTCCGGATTTCTGGCTGCCGTTAAACGGTCCGAGGTCTCCGGCAAGCTGACAGTCAACGGAACTCCGCTGCGCTGGGGCATGATCGCCTTCGTCCCCGAAAACCCAAACGCTCCCCGAGCCTGGGCGATGGTCTCACGCGGCAGCTACAGAGTCCCGGCCTCGCGCGGAGCCGTCGTGGGCGTCAACAAGGTCGAAGTCTACGATCTCGGCGACGTCCAGCCGTACCCGACTCAGGACGACTACGAAGTGATCTACTCAGCGGAAAGGTCCCCGCTGACCGTCGATGTCGTGGAGAGCGCGAACACGTTGGACTTTGACATCAAGAAGTGATCGTGGGTGGCCGGGGCTGGACTGAGCCTGCGAAGGAAGCCCCGGAAGTGTCGAGCTGCAACAGACGCAGACCGGGGTTTCGCTCGTACCTCGCTCCAACCCCGGCCACACTCGTGCATAATCACCGCGAACAGACAGCACACGTTTTGAATTGAACGAAGGACTGACTCGATGAAACCACCGGAAGTTGGCAAGCGAGCCCCCGCGTTTTTCCTGCAGGCACATCCCAAGGGAAAGGTCCGGCTCAGCCATTTCAAGGACGAGAAGAACGTCGTCGTCTACTTCTACCCGAAGGACGACACGCCAGGCTGCACAACGGAAGCCTGCGAGTTTCGCGACTATCACGCGGCGTTCGAGAAGGCTGACACGATCGTGCTGGGGATCAGCCCGGACGGCGTCGACTCACACGCAAAGTTTGCCGGCAAGTACGGAGTGCCGTTCACTCTTCTGGCGGACGAGGACCATTCGATCTGCGAGAAGTACGGCGTGTGGGTCGAAAAGAACATGTACGGCAGGAAATTCATGGGCGTACAGCGGGCGACGTTTCTGATCGGCAAGGACGGCAAGCTCGCCGCCATCTGGCCGAAGGTGAAGATCTCGGGCCACGTCGAGGAAGTCCTGGCCGCCGCCACGGAACTCAATGGCTGATCGGAACGGTCTGTGGCAGAACGTGTCGACAGAGACTGGCTGAAGCAGCAACTGGCGAAGGTCGGTGTCGACGGAGCGGTCTTCTTCGCCGTCGTCGCTCGGGCCTGGCAGTTTGTGTCGGGCCCGATCACGCTGCTGCTGATGACGCTGTACTTCTCGCCGGAGATGCGGGGCTACTTCTATACCTTCGGAACGATTCTGGCCCTGCAGGTCTTCTTCGAACTCAGCCTGCACATCGTGCTGATCAGCGTCGCCAGTCACGAATGGGCTCATCTGCGGCTGAACGATCAGGGGCACGTTGAGGGAGACGCTGCCGCTCACGCCCGGCTGATGGCCCTCGGTCGGACCAGCCTGCGCTGGTACGGCATCGCCGCGATCCTGTTCATCGTCTGCTGTGGCAGCGGCGGAGCCGTGTTTCTCGCCCAGGAATCGCTGCCGATCTCGCAGTGGCTGGGCCCGTGGATCGCTCTGGTGGTCTTGACGGGCGGCCTGCTGTGCTGTCAGCCGCTGACGTCTCTGCTGGAAGGCTGCGACCAGCTGGCCATCGTCAATCGATACCGGCTCCGCCAGTCGCTGACCGGCAGCCTTGTTGTGTGGGGCATGATTCTGAGTGGGCTCGGTCTGTGGGCGGCAGTTGGTTCGTCCGCCGTGCGGCTGTTCTGGGAAGTTCGTCTGGTGGCGTTTCGTTATCGCGGTTTCTTCCGTGATTTGTTTCGAACAACCGGGCAGCACTTGATCGACTGGAAGCACGAAGTCTGGCCGATGCAGTGGCGACTGGGGCTGCAGGGAGTCGCGACGTGGTGGGCGATGCAGTTGCTGACGCCCGTCATGTTCCAGTACCACGGAGATGTCGTGGCCGGGCGGATGGGAATGACCTGGAGCATCCTGTCGTCACTGCAGGCCGCGGCCTTTGCCTGGGTCGAAACCCGGCGTCCGAAATTCGGGCAGCTCATCGCGACGCGTGACTTTGACGATCTGGACCAGCTGTTTTTCCGCTCGTCCGCACAATCGATCGTCATTCTGGTGACGGGAGTGCTGCTCTTCTGGGGAGGCCTGTTCGGACTGAACCAGCTGGAATTCCCGCTGGCAGTCAAGATCGCGGACGCACTGCTGCCTCCCCTGTCGGCTGCCGTGCTGTGCCTGGGTGTGATCCTGTTTCAGATTCCCAATTGTCTGTGTGTCTATGTGCGAGCCCACAAGCGTGATCCGTTTCTCGTGCCGAGTCTGATTCTCTGCGGATCGGTCGGCGGACTGGTGACCTGGCTGGGACGCACGCACGGGCCGCTCGGGGCCGCCATCGCGTGGGCCACTCCGATCCTCGTGTTTCAGCTTCCGGTGTGGACGATGATCTGGTATCGAGTCCGCCGGGAATGGCACAGGCCGCTGCTTCCAATGGACGGCCAGAAGAACTGTGACACAGCCGGCTGACTGTCGGCTTCGACCGTGAGCGACTGAAGCGTTGAGCGAATCGGAATCTCAAACTGTCATCCAGCTGCACGAGGTTCCGTGTCCGGTCTGCGGCTCAGAACGTTTTCGCGTTCATGTTCAGCTGAGGGATGATCTGCACGGCGTGCCGGGCCTGTTTCAGGTCGTTCGTTGTGCCGACTGTCGGCACTTCTTCATGAATCCGCGACCGACCGACGACTCGCTGGCCGCCTGCTACACAGACGCGTACGCACCGCACGCTGCCACAAAGCCTCGTCCAGTCAGCGGCGGCTCGACTGGAGACAGTCAGGCAGGACCGTCACGGCAACCGTGGTATCTGCGTTTCGGGCTGCGCCGCGTTCCGGGACTGCGGAGCCTTTATCGCTGGCTGAGTGACAGTCGGGCAGACTTCATGCCTCCCGTCAAAGATGGTCACGACCAGATTGTCGAACTGGGATGCGCGACCGGCAGCTTTCTTGAGAAGCTGCGCGACGCTGGCTGGCTGGCTTGCGGAGTTGAGCCTGCCGCCGCAGCTGCGGACGAAGCTCGACGCCGTGGATTCGAGATTCACACCGGCACGCTCGAATCGGCAGAGTTCTGCGATGAGTCGTTCGATGCCGCCTGCGCGTGGATGGTCATCGAACACGTGCCCGATCCTCGCCGATCGCTGTCGGAGATTGCTCGTGTTCTGCGTCCCGACGGCTGGTTTGCCTTCAGCATTCCAAACGCCGGCTGCTGGGAGCGGCTGGTGTTCGCCAGTTGCTGGTACGTCTGGGAGCCTCCGCGGCACCTGCAGCACTTCACGCCAGCCTGCATTCGACAGTTGCTGACCGATGCCGGCTTTGATCGGATTCAGATCGTGCATCAGCGCAACCTGCTGAACGTGATCGGCAGCCTGGGAATCGTCGTTGATCGTGTTTTCCCGAGGAGCCGGCTGGGGCGTCGCCTGATGAAGTATCCGGACAACCCGACCATGTGGCCGCAACTCGTGATGGCTCCCCTGGCGATTCTGCTGTCGGTGTTGAAGCAGGGAGGCCGTCTGACAATCGTAGCTCGCAAGCGGGCCACTCCGAGCCCGGGAGGATCGCCATCGGCAGGCTGAACGCCGATCGCTCATCACCCATGAAGATTCTGTTCCTCAGTTCCGGCGATCGTGTTCCCTCGTCGCGATACCGCATGCTGCCTTACGTGCGGCATTTTCGCGACGCCGGCCACCGGTGTGTGGTCGCGTCGAGCTTCCCGCAGAAGTACGACTATTTTCCGACGATCGGTTTTCGACCAAGCCAGAAGCTGAAGCGACTGACGCGCTGGCGACACTGGCTGGCATCGCGATGGCGACGTGACGACGTGGTCGTCATCGATCGTGAAGTTTTCGACGCACCCGACTCGTTTTTCGAAGAACGTTTTCGGCGCAGTGCCAGACGACTGGTCCTGGACATCGACGATGCCGTCTTCCTGCGATATCCCGAGAAGTTCGAGCGGCTCATCCCGATGGCCGACCTCGTCATCTGCGGAAACTCGTTCATCGAGCGGTGGGTTCGCGAGTGGAACGAGTCGACGATCCTGATTCCAACATGCGTCGAGATCGACGAGTACGCCGGGAAGGACTGGGCGGCAGCGACCGGCTCGCGGCTCCGCGTCGGCTGGATCGGAACGCCTGCGAATCTTGAAGCACTGCACGTCGCAGCGCCTGCGCTTCGGCAACTCGCAAAGAGGCATGACTTCGAACTGCTCGTCGTGACATCGGATGCAGCCCCGCTGCAGAACGTTGAACTGCAGGGGGTCAATGTCAGGTTCGAGGCCTGGAATGCCGACACCGACCTGGAACAGCTTCGGCAGTTCGACATCGGCATCATGCCCTTGCGCGCGGACGTCGAATGGAACCAGTTCAAGTGTGGGTTCAAGCTGATTCAGTACATGGCGACCGCCATTCCGGCGATCGCTTCTCCGGTAGGAGTCAACGCGGAGATTGTTTCGCACGGAGTCGACGGCTATCTCGCCTCAAGCGACGACGACTGGACGCAGATTCTTGAGCAGCTGATTGGCAATCCGGACCTGCGGCGGAAAGTGGGGACGGCTGGCCGCGAAACGGTTCGGCAACGCTTCTCTGTCGCTGCGCACTTTCCAGGATACGAACAGGCGTTGAAAGATCTCGTCGCCGGTCATCTCCTCACAGGCGACTGAGGGACCTGTCGGAGATTACCTGCCGTGATGATTCATCAGGTCCGTGGTTGAGCGCGAGGTTTCGACCTTCCAACCACATGAGTTTTCAACGCGTCCGGCAACTTCTGCGCTGCCCACGAACTTCCCGAAGCATGCCCTGAGCGACATTCTGAAACTCAGTGCCCAGCAGAAACTGCCAGGAGATTTCCGTCTTCATCAAACGGCATCTCGAAGGGGCCGTCGATAATTTCCAGGTCGTCGCGGGCTTCCACATCAGGCAGGTACGCCTCGCTGACGAGCACCTCTCCCAGGTGCAGCGTGTTCGGGATCTGCACGACGCGGGCGTTCTCCGGTTCGACGAGGCCGATTGTCTGCAGAGCCTGCTCCAGCACGAGCTGGTCGGTTTCGTACCAGGCGGGGGTGCCGGCGGCGGTCGGGTGGTTGCCGGTCATTGAGTTGATCTGCGTGATATTGCGGTCGACCGAATCGACGCAGCGCTTGTTGGTGAACTCGGCCATGCCCAGGCCGCAGGCGTTGCCGTGCGTCGCTTCCGTGAGGCCGCGAACGAAGATGCGGCGGACGCGGACGTTGTCCTTTTCTGTTGCCGCGTGATCGTTGTACTTGCGACCGATCACGTTCGTGTCCATGCCCGAGCCGCTGATGTCTTTGCCGATCTCGTCAACGATCAGCAGGCTGATGTCTTTAAACGGCAGCCGCGGCATCGACGCCGTCGCGATCTTCAGCAGTTCGACTTCACGTTCGTAAAACTCGGCGGGGGCGACAGCTTCGATCATGCCGGTTTCGTCGTACGCGTTCTCGACGATCGCCACGCCCGCGATGACGCCGCACTTCTGCAGAACGGTCTCGCCGACCGCGCGGATGATTTCGAGAAAGCTGAAGTCAGCGATGGCCCGGTGATAGATCTTCGCCCCGTTATGCTTGCCGAGGCCGATCAGCATCATCTTGTGCAGGCCGGATTCGATCGGGCCGACGAAGCCGGTGTGCGGCTTGATTCGCCCTGCGACGATCACGTGATCGCACTCGAAGGCGTTCTTATCGAAGTGCACCGGGATGCCTTGCGGCGTCTCGTCGACGACCACGGTCTCCATGCTTGACCGGATCTCCGCACCACAGAAGTCTTCTGTGATGCCGTAGCCCTCCAGAATGCCTCGCTGGCCTTCCGCCGTCCCGCCGCCGTGGCTGCCCATCGCGGGGATGATGATCGGCACGCCGCTGACCTTCTTCACATGGTCGCATATGGCCTTCGTGATGACGGCGATGTTCGCGATGCCTCGGCTGCCGGCGGTGATGGCCACGGTCTGGCCAGGCTGGACGACCTGCCCAAGCTGCAGACGCTCAAGTTGCGCATCGACTTCGGTGGCGATATCGGCAACGCGAGGTGCATCAAATTTCTGCCGCACTCGCAGCATTCGGGGAAACGCCATGTTGAAAGGCCTTGAAAAAATTATTCGGGAGTTTCTTCAATTCCGTGTTGCTGCCGATGAGCTGCCGACTTCAACTCGGAATTCTGAATTCCGTCGCGGAAGGGCGGCAGAGGCAGCCGTTCCTGATGCCGCCCTTGTGCCGTGCGATTCTGTGAGTTGGCCCGGATGTTCGCCGCGGACTGCTCGAAAGAGAGTGATGAATACCGCAACGGATTCCTCGACACAACGGGCTCGGGACGAGCGGGCCCGGCGGCAGCAGATGGACATTTCGCTGGCGTCACTCGATCAGCACCTTCCGCGCGCAGCACGAGCGGGGATCGTCCCGTCGCATGGTGAAGCGATCGAACAGGAGCCCGCGTCTGGACAGAGCCGCTCGGCAGGACGGCGATGTCGGGCGTCCCCGTCGTCGATCCTCAGATTCTCACGGCGTCATGGATGTGGGCCGCGATCGACGACCTCAGCATTGCCAGGCATCGTGAGCGGTTGTGCGGGCGGGACGTCGAACCTCGGCGGCAGTGTTGGC
>Ga0070726_10000963_pt1 | contig 31229 bp, 19 predicted proteins | sample tdAd471_FD_67275 | JGI IMG/M metagenome (GOLD analysis project Ga0070726, IMG submission 67275) | Marine sediment microbial communities from the Atlantic coast under amendment with organic carbon and nitrate - tdAd47.1 | ecosystem: Environmental > Aquatic > Marine > Coastal > Sediment | place...
TCGCAGCTTTGTGGTGTTTGCAGTTTTCGTCGTCACAGCACTTGCCGGCAGCCACCAGTTTCGCAGCCAATTCGTTGTGCGTGACGTTTGCCTCGAAAACGCCAATCATGACTCCAGGAGGAGCCATGAAGGCCACGACAGACGCCGACTGATTTGCCGGTACCTTCAATTGCTTCAGGAACTTGGCCTCGCTCGGATCATCGGCCTGAACCGTCACGACGGCTGTCCGTTCTGAGTACAGCTTGTCAGCACGAAACTCCTTCACCCCTGCCGGAATCTCCGTGTCCGCTGCGGGCTGGGCACAAAGAGCCACAATCTTTCCGTCCTGCAGAGCCTTCAGGCACTCTGCCTGACCGGGCGAGACGATGCAGGCGACGAGCCGTTGCTCGCTGACGCGTTGCGGGATCACGCTGCAAACAGCACCGTTTGGCGCCAGGACGGCAACCGCAGGCATCGGGATACGTGTTGCATCGAACTGTTTGACGAGCGCGGCCTCGCTGGCATCACCGATTTGAACGGGCACGATGGTTGCGTCACTACGTTCGGACAGAGTGGATGTGAGCACACGACGCATGTTTTGCGTCGCTGCATCATTGCTGCGGTAAAACATCACAAAAGCGAATTTGTTGTTGCGGGAAGCGGTCGCGACAGCTTGTTCGCCGCGGCCAGCTCCCAGTGCATTCTGCGTTGCCAAAGTCAATGTCCAAAGCAGCGCGACGATGAATCCATTCGTGTTGACGGTCCGTGTCATTGGGAAACTCCATTTGGGCGCCGAAAGGTTGGTGTGGCGCAATGGCCGCACGGCTGGCGAACATAGCGCTTTGATCAACAGGTTGAGATTGCGGATGCAACGTCACATCCGCCAAGTGTTCCATGACCTTCGAGGTTGGCTAATGCTCGTGCCCTTCGTGGTCATGCGTGATCACGCCGCGGTAGGACTTGCCGTTGATGGTCAGCACCAGACGCGGCTCGGCATCTTCTTCATCGAGGTGATGAGCAAGTTCTTCATCGTTGGAAACAAATCGAGAGGATTTCCCCTGTGGATCATTCGTGTCGGGCGAAGCTGCCAGCTTGAATTGTTCGGGCTTGCCGTCGTGCGTGGCGTTGATCATGACTTCGGTGGCGTCAATCGGTACTTGCTCCGTGGCTGCCCCATCGAGAACGTAAATGGTGATTGTGCCTGCATCCGCATCGTGCAGAATTTCGGCGTGATATTCTTCGTTGCCAAGCTCGACGAGGTCGCCGTGATGCGGGCCTTCTGTTGGATGGGCGTGCCCCGCATGTGAATCCATCGTGGCGGGTGGCCCTGCCGTTTCCGGTCCGGATGTTGTCGTTCCGGAAGATGAGTCGTCGGCGCATCCGGCAACGGACAATGCGCCAAAGGCGAATGACAGGGTGAACAATAAGGAAAGCGATCTCATTGAATTCTCCGGTGATGTGGTGGTGAATGAACAATGCGGTGGCAGCCGATCGTCATCGAACGAGCGGCTGCCAGCCGAGGTGCGTGAGGCGTTTCCGCATCAGTGTTCGTGACGGGTGGCAAAGCCGTTTTTCTTCAGCCATTCTTCCCAACGTGCTGCGACTCGGTGAGAATCGAATTCGACATGCTTCCACGTCGGACAGCGAACGGTGAGGTCTGCGTGCCCGCCATGCTTTTCTGAGCGCACCTCGCAGCCGAGTCCCTTCATCAATGCAACCAGTTCGGGCAGTTGTCGTTCGTCTTCAACGTGGATTGTTTTCCATCGCGACAATTGATACGCCACTTCCTCCGCTTCGCCAGGGCCGTGGTTGTGCCCGGCGTGGCTGTGGCCCGCATGATCGTGGCCGGAATGGTCATGACCGTCATGAGCCGAGTGGCCGGACCCATGATCGGCGCTGTGACCGTGGACAGTCTCAAAGCCCGCTTTCTTCAACCAGTCTTCCCATTGATGAGCCAGTTCGTCGTTGGCAACTTCCATGCTCTGCCATCGCATAGACCGGTAGGCCACGTCGGTGTGTCCGTTATGCGAATCCAGGCGAGCCTCGCAGCCAAGCTTCTTCACTGCTGCCAGGTGCTGTTCCGCTTTTCGCGGATCATCGAAGTGTATTTCCTTTGTTTCCGACAGGCGGTAAGCGATGGATTCCGCGGCTTCGGACGTGTTGACGACCGCTGCCAGAGCCAGACAGCAGACGATGGTATTTGTGAACTTCAACATGATTGTCTCCTTCAGGAGATTCACCGACTGTTACCCGTCATTGGGCAGCAGGAGCGGTCACAGGTCCAGTGGTCTCCGTCGTCCCGGACGAAGTGGGAATGCTTTCATGAGCGCAGCGTTCCTCGTCGGCCTCTTCGACGAGTTCAATTTCCGTGTTCGATTCATTGACGACGCGTTCGGCTTCCTTCAGCCCGATCAACCAGAACAACGCGGGGTGCACGAAGAAATCGAGCAGCGTGGAACTGATGAGGCCGCCCAGGATGACAGTTGCGACCGGATAGAGAATCTCTTTGCCTGGTTCGCCTGCCGCGAGCACCAGCGGAACCAGACCGATTCCTGATGTCAGGGCGGTCATCAGTACCGGTGCGAGTCGTTCGAGGCCGGCACGCACGATCATTTCCCGGGTCCAGCTCTCGCCTTCGTATTTGACCAGGTGCAGGTAGTGGTTGAGCAGCAGGATGCCATTTCGTGATGCGATGCCAGCCAGAGAAATGAAGCCGACCATCGCCGCCACAGTCAGTGTCTGCCCCGTGACCACCAGTGCAACAACCGAACCAATGAAGGCCATTGGCAGGGCCATCATCACCTGCAGTGACAGATTGACGGAACGGAACATGGTGAACAGCACGAGGAACACGCCGATCATGGATACGGCGAACAACGCGCCGATGACACGAGAAGCGGACTGCTGACTTTCGAACTGGCCGCTGTATTCCACGAAGTAACCCGCTGGCAGTGATTGAACGACTGGTTGAACGCGCTGTTGAATGTCCTGCACGACATCCACAACGCCTCGGTCGGAGACATTGCACTGCAACACGATTCGGCGGCGGACGTTCTCACGATTGACGGTGTTGGGCCCGCCGGATTCGTAGATCTTTGCGACGGCTTCCAATGGAAGCTTGCCACCGTCATCGAGATCAATCGTCAGTCGTCGCAGAGTCTGAAGGTCTTCGCGGTAGTTTTCATCAAGCCTGATCAACAGATCGAACGTCCGCTGTCCGATCAGCACTTCTGAAACCACCTGTCCATTCATTGCCGTTTCGATGAATTCGTTGACATCGGCGGGAGCCAGGCCGTAGAGCAGCAGCTGATCGCGGTCGAGTTCAATGCGGAGCTGCGGGATCGTCACCTGTGGTTCGACGAGCAGGTCCTTCACGCCTGAAACAGATTGCATCGCGGCTTTCATTTCGTCCGCCTTGCGACGCAGCGTATCAAGATCGTCCCCGTAGATCTTGATGCCAATTTGAGCCTTTACGCCGGAAAGCATGTGCGAAATCAGATGCGCGATTGGCTGCTCCACCGCAGTCACAATGCCGGGGATATCGGCCATGGCTTCGCGGATTTCTTCGAGTTGCTCTTCGCGAGAGCGAGGCGATTCAGGGTCAAGCTCCAGAATCAACTCGCTCATATTCACGCCTTCCGCGTGCTCATCGAGTTCCGCTCGTCCAGTGCGACGGACAAACTGCTGAATGTCTTCAATCTCCTGAAGCCGCTGCTCAACTCGCTGTCCGATCTCGTTTGAAGTTTCCAGTGATGTGCCTGGTGGAAGGACAACGTTCAGTTGCACAGCTCCTTCGTTGAACGGCGGCAGGAAATCACGATCCAGTCGCACGACGAACAATGCCGCAAGCGCAACCAGAACTGCGGTCACGGCCAGATTGCAACGTGGGTAAAGCAGGCTGAAGCGAATCACCTTGTCGCCAACCCACTTGATCACTCGCAGCACCAGGCCGTCTTCTTCGTGTTCCACCAGTTGCCGGCGACCCAGCAGCCAATATGAAAGCACCGGTGTCACCGTGAGTGAGACAAGCAGCGAGGAGAGGATCGAAACGATGTACGCCACACCGAGCGGCGCGAACAGGCGGCCTTCCATGCCAGATAACGCGAACAACGGGACGAAGACGAGAATGACGATCATCGTGCCAAACACGATGGAGTTGCGAATTTCCACGCTGGCCTGAAAAACAACCAGCAGCGGATTTCTGGGATTCGACCTGGCTCGATTTTCTTTCAGCCGACGGAAGATGTTCTCCACGTCAACGATTGCGTCATCGACGAGTTCTCCAATCGCCACTGCCAGACCACCCAGAGTCATCGTGTTGATTGAGAGGCCGAAAAACGAAAAGACGATCGCGGTCATCACGAGTGACAAAGGGATTGCCGTCAACGTGATGAACGTCGTGCGGAAATTCATGAGGAACGCAAAGAGTATGATGACGACCAGAATTCCGCCGTCGCGAAGTGCTTCAACGACGTTCTCGATTGCTCGGTCGATGAACGACTTCTGTGTGTACAGCGGCTCAATTCGCAGATTGTCCGGCAGCGAAGGCCGCAGATCGTCAATTGCAGCCATCACATCATCGGTCACGCGCCGCGTGTCGGCTCCTGGCTGTTTGTTGATGGTCAGGATGACGGCCGGGCCGCCAGAGAATGTGCCTTCCTCGTCGCGAACAAAAGCGGCGCTGTCGCCCCGTTTCACTTGCGGTCCTTCAACCACTCGAGCGATCTGAGCCAGAGAAATCGGGCGCCCCTCTCGCATCGTGACGACGACCTTCTGCAGATCTTCAATCGTCTGGACGCGGCCGAGTGCCCGAACGAGCAGTTCATTCGGCCCCTGTTCGTCGAGATAGCCGCCAGTCGCGTTCTCATTGCTCTTCTGCACGGCTTGTTTGACCTCGTGCAAAGTCACCCCGTAACGCAGCATTGCATCCGGATCGACCAGCACCTGAAACTGCTTGCGGCCCCCGCCCATCGTGAAGACCTGAGACACCCCGGGAATCGTCAGCAGACGTTGACGGACGACCCAGTCGCCAAGTGTTCGCAGTTCAAGCGGCTCAGTGGCATTGCCTTCGCTCCACATGCCGAGCATCAGGATCTGGCCCATGATGGACGAGATCGGAGCCAGCGTCGGACTGACACCCTCCGGCATGCGTTCCTGAACAAGTTGCAGCCGTTCGTTGACGATCTGGCGGTCGTTGTAGATGTCCGTCCCCCAGTCAAATTCGACGTAGACGACGGAAATCCCGACTCCCGACGAACTGCGAACGGCCTGGACTCCGTTCGCCCCGTTCATCGTGGTTTCAATCGGGAACGTAATCAGCGTTTCGACTTCTTCCGGCGCCAGACCCGGTGCCTCGGTCATGATGACCACGCGCGGGCGGTTCAGGTCCGGAAAGACGTCGATCTGGGCCTGCATCGCCTGCCACGTTCCGTATCCGACAAGGAACAAGGCGGCAACAACAACCAGCAATCGCTGCCTGAGTGCAAATCGAATAATGGCGTTGAGCATGGTGGGGCCCCTTAGTGGTTGTGGCCGGCATGCGGATCGACTCCACCACCGGCTTTGTTCTTGAGGGCCATTTGCATCTGATGAGCACCACGCAGTGCCACCACGTCACCCGGAAAGAGTGAGCCATCATTTTCGATCACCGCCGCGTATTGATCGCGATACCTGACGTGAACCGGAACTCGATCAAAATGGTCGCCGTTCTGCTGAAATACGAAGGATTCCGCTCCTTCGCGGGCGACCGCCTCCACCGGAACGACAATCTGGTCAGGCCATTGCTCGACCGGTACACGCAATTGCAGTCGCTGTCCCGGCAGGTACTTCCATTCCACATATCGATTGCCTCGGTCACGCCGATCTTTGGTGACTTCGTTGGGCAACCGAACGTAGAAGTGCAGAGTTCTCGAATTGGCATCGATCGTGTTTGCGAGGTAGGCGATCTCCAGATCTTCGACGACCAGTCTTGCATCCCCCGGCCGCTGGAAGATGGCATCAACGGTCCATTCGTTTGCGGAAGCCTGTCGGAGCTGGCTCACGTCCTGTTCAAACGCCATTCCTTCAATGAACAGTTCGTCATAGTCGGTCAGAACACACAGCGTTTCACCGGCGCTTACCGACTGACCCTTGTGGACGTCGAGCTGCTGCAGGATCAGTGGTCCGGTGTGCGCCTGTTGGGGTTCCTGTGGCATTGGCTGCTGGAGACTTGCCGGACTGAGGAATCGCCGCGTCAGTTTCAATTCTTCTTCACCGTGGCTGTCAATCGATGGCGCAAAGATCTGCAGCTCACGAAGCAGCCGTCGTTCACTCACAATCTGGTCAATCTGCGTTTCCGACAATCCGTGGAGTTTCAAAGCTTCCCGTTGGGCACGCAGCATCGCTGTCAGTTTGTCGCGGGCGTACTTCCGTTCCAGTAATAGCCTTCCTGCGACGGCTCCACTTTGAGTGACATCTTCCAGCCGCGCAATCTCCTTCTCTTCAACCTCCAGTTCACCCAGCGTTCTGACAAATTCTGTCTGTGCATTTACGAGGTCTTCGTGCGTGAGACGAATCTGAAACAGCAGCGTGCCCGGTTCGACAGCCTCCCCCTGCACAGCATGAACGTGAGTGATGACGCCGGTCATCGGTGTCGCGACCTGCACACGTGAGCGCCCGGGCCGTTCGACAACAACGGCCGGAATTGTGATCGACCTGTGAAAGGTCTCGAGCCTGATCGGCTGAATGGTTTTGTCTGACAGTCCAATGTTTCGTAATGCCTGATCCGACAGCTCCAGCGAAGTCTCTTCGCTATGCCCCGCATGTGCACTGTGGTCATGACCGGCATGCGGGTCATCGGCGGCGTGAGATGCCTCCTCACCCGTTGTACCGCCGCCACGAAACACAGTGATTGTGTCATCCACCCACGAAGTGGCCTCCGGGAACCAGCGGTTCCACGTCGCACCGCCGACAACGGCGACGATCAGGAGCCCGACAATCCAGACCCACTTCACTGGTATTCTGGGATAGCGTATTTTCATTGTTCTGCATCCAGCACACGGGAAATCATCCAGCCGGCGTACAGCATGTCCGGGACATGCGCAGCGCTTAGCGATCAATCAGTCGCAGGGGGGAATCAGACCAGGGCACAGAATGCATCCGGCATCTCAAGTGGAACGACTTGTTCAAGCGGCATCGAATGCCACGTGTCGTTACCAGCCGGAATCAACCCTGGTCGCGTGCTCTTACAGCCGCCAGACCTGAGTTGTGACGCGAGCGGGACCCGACCATGAAAGCGGATCGGGTGGCGTTTCGGCGGCAGAGTGCAGCGATAGCAGACTCTGAATGGAATCCGCATGAGCGACATCGCCCAGCGCCGGACACCACTTCGAGAATGTGAGCATCAACTCAACATCGATGCTTCGCTGCGCAGACGTAAAGCTGCAATCGGCTTCGTCACATCCGTGGGCCGGGGCACTGTCGTGCTCGTGGCCGGATCCGTTGGCGGGGTCAAGGCTTGACGGTTCACCGTCTTCTTCATCCTGATGCTGATGAACGTGTGCGTGTGAGCAGTGGGCATCAGCTTCGACGAGATCCGTAGACTCAGCTCCCGATGCATGTGAATCACAGGCATGGGCATGGTGTACACAGCATCCCAGCATCGCGTGCAACGCAACTGCCGTCATCGTCAGAATTGTGATGATGCTGTGGAACATGGTTGTCCTGGGAAACTCGATCAATACGGGCGCAGTTCTCCCGCCAACTGAATTCTTATCGGCAAGTCGACTGTCATTCTGGAGGAGATACGCCTTTGGTTGGTCATGATGCAAGCCGCATGCCAATTTGTTTTCCCCGGATAATGCCGTGAGAAAGTGGATGTGCGTTTTCAATCGGACAAAGACGCGCCATCACAATGATGTCATTCAAAGATGGCGTGTGGTGGCGGCCTTTCAGGGAGTTCTACGCGTGCTGAGGTGATCTCATCAATGAATTCCGGCATTGCTGACGGATGTCAAAGACCGGAAACAGAAACTTGTAATTCTGGACCGCATTTTGCAACCCTTACAATTGTCGCGTCACCGAGACGGTAATCGACGCAAGAAAATCGATGGAGCGGTACCAGGGCATGGAGGCTCTTCCACACTTCTGACACCAAAGGACAGTTGACATGACGACTTCTCGCCTTGCGCTGGTGGCGGCAATCCTGTTTCCAGTGACGACCCAATCCACTTTCGCCCAACATCATCACCATCGCCGGAATCATTACACACCTGGTTACCACATTGACCACCATGACCATGTCGTTCGTGATTCCCATGGACATGTGATTGGTCGATACCATCACGATGTCGTTCATCAGAATTCGACTTATATCGTGCCCCACACGTCGCACTCTGCTCATCATGGAACATACCACGTTCACAACAATCGCTACTACTACACGCCGCAAACGGCTTCAACTGGAACTCGGCATGTTGTTGCCAGTCCAACTGTCGTCGAGTTCGGCAGCTTTTCGCACGTAGACGACCTTGCCGCGCGGCTTGAATCACTCTCCAACGAGTTCCTGCTTGACCTCCATTACAACTACTCACACAACCACGGCTTTCGCGAGACTTACGCTGAGGCGTATCAACTGATGGAGGTTGCGAGGTTCATCCATGCAGCGGAACACCAACACGACCGCGAGGCGATCCAGGGCAGACTCAATGGCATGGATTCTCTGTTCCATCATCTTCAGGATGACGTCCGCGGGTGGTCACGTCACCATCACGTCCAGATCGGCCAACTCGGAATCCTGTCAAAAATGGACATGATTGAGTCCGCTCTGCATCACCTGATGAACGATGTTGGCGTCCAGCAGGCTCCAGCACCAGGAGCCAACGGACAGGCTCCGCCGCCGGCTGGCTCGGCAGGCTCACCGCTGACAACGGCTCCGCCGCCATCGACAATTCCGTAACTCAAACGCTCAATAGGGAATCTGGTAAACGCGAGAACGCCGATGGGTACGATGGCGTTCTCGCGTCCTGTCGGTGTCTACTGTCCGCTGAGTGCCTGCCCTCGCAAATCGTCGCCGACTCCGTAGGTGACGGCGTTGGACAATCCGCCAGTCAGAAGCAGTCCATCGATCTTCGCATTGGCTTGAGCCAGTTGGCTCATCGCGGTGACGTACCTCAGGTTTGCATCGAAGTAGGCTCGCCGAGCCGTCAACACACGCAGAAAATCGAACTCTCCGGCGTCCCGAGCCTCCTGCATCAGCTTCAGAGTTTCTTCCGCCTTCGGAAGAATCGACTTCTCATACTGCTGAACGGTCGCCTTGGCGATATTGAATTCCCGCATCACTTGAGCCAGATCGAGGCGAATGCTCTGACGAATTCGTTGTACGTTTTGAGTCGCGGCACAGTATTCGGCTTGTGCCGCTCGAATGTTTCCCTGGTTCCTGTTGTGGACGGGAACGGGAAGGCTCAACTGAACGTTTGCGAATGCATTTCCAGTCCCGTCATCCCCACCCGCGCCAAGCTGAGCGGTCACGTTCGGAATCGGCTGAACCTGCTGACGCTGTATGTTCGCTCTTGCCCGATCGACCCGCGCCTGAGCAGCCGCCAGCTGCGGACTCGCGGAGACGATCTGAGCGAACTCCGATTCGGTATTTCGCGAGTCGAGGCCAGTCTTGAGTTCACCAGTCAGAGTTGTGGATCCGAGGTCAGACACTCCCGCAAGTGCCGCCAGTTCGTTCAATGAAGCCGACAACTCAAATTCGGCCTGCTGTATGGAAAGATCGACTTCGTTGAGCTGAATCTGCGACTGCAGCACGTCCGGTCGTGTGCCCACCTTCGCGACGACTCTTTCCTCAGAGACGGAAACACCCTCCTCAGCGACGCGACGAAAATCGCGAGCGAGATCCAGTCGCTTCTGCGCTGCGAGGGCATTGTAGAACGCCACTCGGATGTCAGTCCGAACCCGATGCCGCTGTGTTTCAATTTGCCAGTTCATCGCATTGACGTCGTGACCAACCACTTGCTGATTCCACGCAAGCTTGTCGCCACGGACGAACGTCTGTGAAATGAAAACGCCGTGCAGTCCGCCCGCTCCTTCATTGCCGATTTCTTCACCGAAATACCCGATCGAAGGATTCGGTTTGAGTCCAACCTGAGCCCGAATGCCACCGGCTCGGGCAGACGCAGCATTTGCCTGTTGAATCGCCGGATTATTGGCAATTGCCAGTTCTTCGATGGCCTGCAACGTCAATCCGGATTCGTGCACGGAATCTTCAGAGGGTACGAGCGCCGCGGCTTGAAACGCAGCATCCATCGAGGCTGCGACCGCATCGTCCGTCTCAGCAGCGCGAAAAGCAACGGTATGAATTTCCGGCTCGTCGAGGGCTCGAGGCGACATGTTCGAATCGAGCGACCGCTCCCTCAGAGTGAATCGCGTTGGAAGCGAAGTGCTGTCGGCAAGCTCGTGTCGTGAAGTGGAGCAGCCGCCGCCGACCAACGGCAGGGCAGTCACGGCGAGAAGGAGATATCTTCCGGGAAAACTCATGGCAAACTTCCTGAATGCGGTGAACCAGTCAATCTGAACGCAACAAACTTCGATGAACCGAAGATTGCTAGATCAGAAGGCTGATACCGGTGTTCAGAAACTGATGTCCGAGAAGCTGCCGCAGGAGCGCCTGATGCAATACCGCAGGTTGCTCGCTCGCGTATTCCCCTGTATTGCACGGCATCGCCAAAGTCGGATGGCTCAAGTGAATGGATGCCGCATTGTCCCCAAGAAAATGCAACAGCAGGCCACCGCAATACGGGCACTCGCCTTCCGGTAAACGCCCCTCGTCTGAAGGGATCGGTTCCGGCTGCGGCGATTGTGACCGCGGGCAACAGGAGCACGAACGAGTGACTTGCGTTGCTGCCGCTTCTGACCCGTCGCCACAGGACAACAGTTTGCTGATGGCACAGCACGGCACGACTGACTGAATCATCAGCAGTGCGGCGAGGAGCATTGATGGAGCAGAGCGGAGGAACACCAGAACATCCTTGTTGGTGGTGAACTCTTTGTCATCGCGCCACGAGGTCACTGCAAATTCGTGACAGCGGACCGCGATAGTTCTTCGGATCTATCGACTTCTGCCGGACGAATCGCCTGTTCTGTTCGAGCGAGTGTTGCCAGCGGAATAATCGGCAGATCTTTCCTCCGGCCATTTTTGATCGCCTGGAGTCCAAACGGCTGGAAATCAGCATCAACGCGACGTCATCGCGCCATCATGTTGACAGCAACGCTGGCGTGATTGCGGCAGAAAATGCCGTGTTTCGCGTATGGCACGCGCCGTGCAACTTCAGGAAATCGCGACCGGAACGCATCACTTTCTCTTCCTCCCAAGAAGGATTGACCCATGAAATGTCTTCTCACACTGACGGCACTCGTTTTCGGCTTCAGTCTCCTTTCCTCAACCTCAGTAGCCCGTGACTGGCATCTCGGTGGCTATGGATCGCACCAGGGACATCACGGATATCACGGCGGATACGGATACTCTCACGGAAACAGCTATGGCGTTTCACCGTATTCGAGTTATGGCACCGGAGCGTATCACGGTGGCCGATCCTATAGCTTTAGCAATGGATATGGACTTCAGCCGCGCTTTCGCAGCGGATATGCACCTCAGTACCGGTCCTTCAATCCATATCAGAACAGTAGATCACCTGTTGGAGTCGGATGGCCTCAGTGCGGGTACGGCGGGCGCTACTGATTGACACTCACGTGTCCTCGAAATCTGCTCCTGTGAGCCGTCGAGTTCTCGGCGGCTCATTCTTGCCGGCTTATGCACAGCCAATGGGATCACACGAACAACCACAGCGGGATGATTCGATTCACTTGGACGGTCCCCGACTTCGATTGCCTCAGGTTCCTTGAATCCACCAGAAACACCAGCCCACGGCAGTTCAGCACTCCACCGCCACCGACTTTACGAGCTGATCAAATCCCGATCGGGATGGAAGCCGCATTACGGCAGCGGCTGAGCTTTTTTGTGACGAAGCAAGGATGTCTGTCGAATGCGCTCGATCTGAAGCTGGTCTGGAGCCGAAGCTACTTGTAGCCTGCGCTACATCCTTCGAAAAGGGTGCGCTTCGAGAGATTTGTCCTGATGGAATAGCCGAATGATTATTTCGCCGTTGTCCATTCTGCGATTTGCGTCATTCGCCACGCTCCTCCTCGTCCTTGTTGAGCCAGGCAGTCTCACATACGCGCAAGAAAGCTGTGACGAACGATATCGTCCGACATCTTCCACAGCCCTGTTTGGCCGTTCCCGCTGCTCGCGCGGCACGCTGTTTCAGTGGTCATCATCGCCTTGTTTTCAGGGTGGGCCGGACCTTGATGCACCGTTGGTCACTGACCGCCCGGACTTCACGGAAGCGAGCTCAACAGTCGGGAGGGGCGTCGCCCAGCTCGAAATCGGCTACACGTTCACTCACGACGACGCAATGGATACACGTTCCCATTCTTTCCCTGAACCCTTGCTCCGTTATGGCGTTCTTGAAGACTGGCTCGAACTCAGGGTCGGCTGGAATTACGCGGATGAGACCACGAACAGACTTGGGGTGAGCGGTGCGGAGGACTTGTACCTTGGTTTCAAGATCGGACTGACACCGCAGGAGGGCATTCTTCCTGAAATGGCTTTGATTCCGCAAATGACGGTCCCCACCGGAGCATCAGCCTTCACTGCAAACGAAGTTCTCCCCGGAGCCAATCTGATCTACGGATGGGAAGTCAATGACTTCTTGTCGACGGCCGGAAGCACTCAGTTCAATCGCGCGATCGACGGTGGTTCCGGACGGACATACACCGAATGGGCACAATCATGGACGGTCGCCTATTCGCTGTCAGATGAATGGGGTGCATACACGGAATGGTTTGCATTCATTCCAGACTCGGCCGACACCGCGCAAACCGAACACTACTGCAACGGCGGGTTCACATTTCTGCTGAGCGACGACGTTCAATGGGACATTCGCGCTGGCACCGGACTCAGCGATGCCGCCGATGACTTCTTCGTAGGTACTGGTTTGTCGCTGCGTTTTCGGTAGTCAGCCCGTCTGGCTGCCCGATTCACGCAGCAATCGCAGCCCATTCCCAATCACAAGCAACGAGGCTCCCATGTCGGCTGCGATTGCAGCCCAGAGTGAAGCGAATCCCGCGAAAGTCAGGACGACGAACATCACTTTGACAGCCAGTGAAAAGGCGATGTTCTGTCGAATGATGCTGAGTGTTCGTCGTGAATGGTGAATTAGCCACGGTAGTTTCGACAGGTCGTCTGACATCAGCGCAATGTCGGCGGTTTCGATTGCGGCGTCGGTTCCGGCGGCTCCCATTGCGAGCCCCAGGGATGCTCTTGCAAGAGCCGGAGCGTCGTTGACGCCGTCCCCGATCATGGCGACGAATTCATATTGTTCGACCAAACGCTCAACCGCAGCGACTTTGTCTTCGGGAAGAAGTTCGGCGTGGACTTCGTCGATTCCTGCTTCCCTGGCGATTGCTTTGGCAGTCCCTTCGTTGTCACCGGTCAGCATGACCAGTTGCCTGACGCCCGCGTCGTGAAGCTGCCTGATCGCATCGCGAGTCTCGTCGCGGATCGCGTCGGCCAGCGTGATGAAGCCGCAGACATGCTCGTCGTTTCCGATGACCACGACAGTCCGGCCGGCGTCCTGCATTGCTACAAGCTGCTCGTGAACGTCGGGCGTCTCCTGTCCTCGTTCTTCGAGGTAGCGATGTGACCCAAGCCAAAACGGATTGCCGTCGATCACGCCAGACGCCCCTTTGCCCTGAATGGTCTCGAATCGCTCTGCGGCGGGAATTGTCATGCCGCGTCTCTGAGTTTCTTCGACGATCGCGCGGGCCAGGGGATGATTGCTGTTCCGTTCCAGGGCTCCTGCACGAGTGAGCAGTTCCGCTTCGTCATGCCCGTTCATCGGAACGACATCAATCACGGACGGTTCCCCGAGTGTCAGCGTGCCGGTCTTGTCCATCGCAATCGCTTTCAAACGCGCAGGCAATTCAACGAACACACCGCCTTTGATAAGCACCCCATTGCGTGCCGCCGCAGCCAGTGATGCCACCACGCTCACCGGCGTTGAAATCACCAGCGCGCACGGACACGCAATGACCAGCAACACCAGCGAGCGGTACAGCCAGTCCGCCCACTCGCCTCCGAATGCCAGAGGCGGAATCACCAGCATCAACAGAGCAACGATCATCACAGCAGGCGTGTAGACCGCAGCGAACTTCTCGACCCACTTTTCCGATGGAGCGCGCCTGGAACCGGCGTCCCCAACCATTTTGATGATACGAGCCAGTGTCGTATCGTCAGCCGCTTTGGTCGTTTCAATCTCCAGCAATCCATCGCCGTTGATGGTTCCGGCAAACACTTCATCACCCGGTTCTTTTTCAACGGGGACGCTCTCTCCGGTGATCGGGGCCTGATTGATTCCGCTGATTCCGCTCACGATCTTGCCATCGAGCGGAACCTTCTCGCCGGGCCGGACGACGACGATCGAGCCGGCAGGCACATCCGCCGGAGCCACATCATTCAGTTCGCCCGAGTCATCCCGAAGGTGAGCGGTCGGAGGTGACAAGTCCATCAGTGAAGCGACGGCTCGGCGGGCACGTCCAATACTCCAGGATTCCAGTAGCAATGAGAATGAGAACAAGAACGCGACGGTGGCACCCTCAAACCATTCGCCGATCAGCACAGCTCCCGCAACGGCCACCGACATCAGCAGGTTCATGTCGGGCCGAAGTGCGACGAACGACCGCCACGCCTTGGGCAAGACGATCACCAGCCCACCGACAATCCCGATGCTGTACAACGCGATGGCCACGACCGGCACGAATTCGGACTCACCAGCGACAAGCTGCACAGACAATCCAGCAAGTCCGAATAGTCCGCTGACAGCCGTCAGGATAGTTCGTCGATTCCGCTGCCAGAACGACGGCTCGTTTCGATTCTGCGGTTCATCCTGCCACGGCTCGGCCTTCAGCCCGCTTCGTTCGATCGCAGTCAGCACTTCCATACGCGAAACGTTCAGCGACGACATATCGACTGTCAGCTTGCCATTGAGCAGATCAAAACCGAGTCGATCTTCATCACTCAGGACTGGCATCAGCTCACGCTTGAGCAGCGTCACTTCCTCAGCGCAGTCCATGCCATGTATGCGAAATGCAATTTCGGCGTCCGTATTCTCCATACTCACTCGTCATCACTCCGTTGGCTTTGGTGGTTGCTCACCGAACTTGGCTTCGTATCTTGCGGCGAATTTTTCGAACAGATCGGGATTGCAGGTGAAGCACTGCGAATCGGGTCGGCCGTGTTCTTCGCACCAATCGCCATTAGCTTTGAACTCGGCCACCAGTGACGTTTTACATAACGCGCATTCATCTTCGGGCACGCCGTGTTCGTTGCACCACCAGCCCCTGTGGTCGTGTGAAGCATGTTCCGCACCTTTGTGATTGTGGTCATCATGTTCCTCCGTGCTGACAGTATCCGTGTTCGAGCTGCAGCCCGTGATACCTGACGTGGTCCATCCGAGAATCGCCACCAGAATCATTCCATAAAACAAACGCATTGCAGTTCTCCATGCAATCAACCTTCATCAGCGACTGTCGGCACCGAGACGACTCGGTTGCCTTTGCGTAGAACTTTCGCTGAACACTTCACTTTCGACCTGTTCGCCATTGATCTTCTGCGGTGAATCTTCGTTCTGGATCAATTCATCCGCTGAACCCAAGGGGCTTTGAAATACCATGTAAAGCACTCGCAGGACCAGCAGCGACATCACCATCGCACTGATCACGCCACCAATGACAACGGTCGCCAACGGCCGCTGCACTTCGGCACCCATCCCCGTACTCAGTGCCATCGGGACAAATCCCAGGGCGGCAACAAGCGTTGTCATCAGCACTGGGCGAAGGCGAGTCAACGCGGCTTCTTCCACTGCCGTCTCCAGGTCGCGACCACGCTGCCGGAGTTGACGAATTGTGGACACAAGCAACATGTCATCCAGCACCGCCACGCCGGACAGAGCCACAAAACCAACGGCTGCCGAGATCGAAAACGGCATGTCTCGCAACCACAACGCGATCACTCCTCCTGTCCATGCAAACGGAATCCCGGTGAAGACGCGAACAGTGTCAATGACGTTTCCATAAGTGACGTACAGCAGCGTGAAGATGAGGACGAGTGCCACCGGCACTACGATCATCAATCGTTGCCTCGCTTGTATCATGTGTTCAAACTGCCCGCCGAACTCGACGTAGTATCTGGCCGAAGGCAACGCGACCTGATCGGCAATCCTCTGTTTGGCCTCTGCAACGAAACTGCCAACATCACGACCGCGAACATTGACTGAAACAGTGACTCGACGTTGTCCCCATTCGCGAGCAATTTGAGAGGGGCCGTCGGTGAAGCTCACTTCTGCCAGTCGTTCGAGCGGAATCTGTTCGCCGCGTGGCGTCGTGACCGGAATGGACGCGATCTTTTCGGGATCGTTTCGGTAGTCGTCGGGAAGCCGAACGGTCAGTGGAAAGCGAAGCTGGCCCTGAAACACATCGCCGACCGGACGATTGCCAACAGCTTCGACCAAATCCAGCACGCCGGAAGCAGGCACACCGTAACGTGCGATTTCGTCCTGCTTGATTTTGACTTGCAGCATCGGTTGCCCGGTCAACTGCGTCGCGCCCACATCCGCCGAACCGGGCACGTCCAGCAGCACACGTTCGATCTCGGTTGCCTTGGCGGCGAGCGTGTCCAGATCGTCTCCGTAGAGCTTGACCGCAATGTCGCTGCGGCTGCCGGTTCCGAGCTCGTCCATTCGTAGTTTGATAGGCTGTGTATATGCCAGTCGCTGGCCGGGAAGCGTTCTCAGTGTTTGCTCGAACAACTCCGTCAATCCGGCTTGTGTCGATGCTTGCTGCCACTGGTTTCGTGGCTTGAGCGTGATGAACACATCGGTCAGTTCCAGTCCCATCGGGTCCGTGGCAATTTCAGCCGAACCGATGCGACTCCACACATGAGCAACTTCGTCAGGAAACTCGTCAAGCAAAACTTTTTCCATCTGCGTGTTGAATCGCATGGATTCATCGAGTTGAGTTCCCGCGAGGCGAACAACGTTGATCGCCACCGAACCCTCAGAAAGCTGAGGCATGAACTCAGTGCCAAGATGAGGAGCGATCATCCCGAACGCAACCACCAGAACGGCCAATGCGAATCCGATGATTGCCGTTTTCTGGTGCATCGTGAAGTGCAGCACCGGGCGATAAAGCCGCTTGAGGATGCGAACGAGCAGCGGCTCGCGATGGCTCATGTGTTTTGGCAGAAACAAGCTGGCCAGTACTGGCATCAACGTCATCGAAAGCAGCATTGAACCGGCCAGGGCGAAGATGACGGTGAGCGCCATCGGACGAAACATTTTGCCTTCGATGCCCTCCAGCGTCAGGATTGGCAGATAGACGATCATGATGATGAGTTCACCAAACATCGTTGGCCCGCGAACTTCGACCGCCGCGTCCCGGATGCGTTCCAGTCGACTTCGATTCAAGGGATTGGCGTGCGACAGATGCCGGACGCAGTTCTCAATCATTACGACCGAACTGTCGACAACGAGTCCAAAGTCGATCGCTCCCAGGCTCAGCAGGCTGGCCGAAATTGCGAATCTCCACATGCCGCTGAACGCGAACAGCATCGAAAGTGGAATAGCCAGTGCAACAATCAATCCGGCTCGCAGGTTGCCAAGAAAAAAGAACAGCACGGCGATCACCAGCAGTCCGCCTTCAAACAGATTCTTGCGAACCGTGTCGATGACGGAATCGACCAACTCCGTGCGGTCGTACATCGTGACCAGGGTCATCCCCGGCGGGAGATTCGTTTTGATTTCTTCGACACGACCCTTCAATGCATCGGTGTATTGATGCGTATTCTCGCCCATCAGCATGAAGCCGAGTCCCATGACCGCTTCGCCGTTGCCGTCCGCCGTTACTGCACCGCGTCGAATTTCGTGCCCGACTTCCACGGTTGCGACATCCAGAATTCGCACGGGCACGCCATCGACCGCTTTGATGACGATGTTTTCAATTTGCGGAATGTCGGTTGTGCGGCCCAGCCCCTGAACCAACAGCATTTCGCCCATGCGATCGACATTGCCGCCGCCGACGTTGCGATTGTTCTCCTGCAGGGCATCAACCACCTCGCGAAACGTCAGGTCGCGAGAGACCAGTCCGGCAGGATCAATGCGAACCTGAAACTGCTTTTCGTAGCCGCCCCAACTGTTGATTTCTGCCGTACCGGCAACTGTTCGCAATTGCGGTTTGACAACCCAGTCATGGGTGGTGCGAAGTTCCGTCAGCATCCGTGTGCGTTCTGCTGCCGGCAGCCTGTTGAAGTCCACACCGGGATAGGTCAACACGTAGTGAAAGACTTCTCCCAGACCCGTGGCGACTGGTCCCATTTTCGGTCGTCCCACACCACCGGGAAGCTCAACCGTCGCAAGTCGTTCTCCCACGACCTGCCGGGCGAAGTAGATGTCGGTGCCGTCCTCAAACGTCACGACGACCTGCGAAAATCCATACTTCGAGACCGAACGAATGTTTTCGAGTGATGGAAGACCGCTGAGCGACTGTTCGATCGGATATGTGATCTGCCGTTCGATTTCTTCAGGGGATAGAGCCGCAGCGGTCGTATTGACCTGCACCATGATCGGCGTCGTATCGGGAAAGGCATCGACATCCAGCTGGCTGAGCGCATAGCTGCCACCAGCAATCAGTACAGCCACGCCGAATAAGACGGCGAAGCGATGATGCAACGAGAGTTCAATCAGGCGCGTGAGCATCGTTGTGAGAAGTCCTTTTCAGCAGGCTCAATGACCGCAGGTGCAGCCCGCACCCAAGTTGTTCTTCAGCAACTGTGCCCGCAGGACATCACTTCCGCTGCTTGCAACGACTTCACCAGGCAACACGCCGGCGATGATTTCCGTGAAGCCATCCTGCGTAACTCCCACACGCACCGACCGAGCAACAAAGAACTTCGGTCGTTCCTTCTCAAAGAAGCGGGCATCACGAATGAACACTAATGTGTTTTCGCCATCCCACTGAACCGAAGACTCGGGGACCACGATCGCGTCGCTTTCATCGCGAAGGATGATCTCGCCCCTGCCGAAGGATTCATTGCGCAGCTCCCCATCCGAGTTGGCTAACTCCGCACGGACGCGGACGGTGCGTGTTTCGCGATCCACGTCCGAACTGATCCAGATGACCCTGCCGCGATGCTGGGTCGTCTGCCCGTCGGGCAGGTAACGAACTTCCTGTCCGATTTCAGCCAGCGTGGCTTCCTCCGCCGAGACGCGGAGATCCAGCCACACCGTCCGCGTGTCCGAAAGGCGGAACATTCGCGAACCACGATCGACGACTTCTCCGACAACCGTTTCCCGATCAACGACTCGACCAGCCAATGGAGCGACGACGGCAATCAGGTTGTCGCTTCCTCCATGATCCTCGATCTGCTCTGTGCCCAGCTTGCCAACAGCCGTGCGGGCGTCATCGGCCGGAAGCGAACGGATTCGTTCCAGATCAACCGTCACCCCAAGGTTGCCGAGCGAACGGACAGACTGCTCGACCAGGGAAGTTGCCTGCTGGAGTGCGGCCTGGCTCTCAAGCATCCGCTTTCCTGGAATGACGTTGCGACTGGCAAGCGGCTCGATCCGGCGAACGGCATCACGCTGGAGACGTTCGTCGGACAGCGCTGAAAGAAGCTCAGACTTGAGCCGCCCGACTTTCTCGGAGTCCACGACTGCCAGCACCTGTCCGGTTTCGACCCAGTCTCCGACATTAACAAGCACCTGCTTGACGATGCCGTCAGCAGGGGGCGAAACCTCAGCAGTTTTCGTTGCGTCGTAGCGAATCTCGCCAGCGGTCGCGACACCTTCAACGACCGGTTGACGCTGCACCGGTTCGACGTCAACACCCGCACTCACCATAGCATCGACCGACGCAAACTGAATTCGCGAACCTGGCAATTGGCTGAGTGACAGGTTCTCGCGCCGTGGTCTGACAGACAACGCACGCTCCGTCCTCGCGAGGTCATTGGCAGTGACTTCCACAGGGGACGTTGTTTCCGCCAGCGAAGAGTCATGCAGCACACAGCCGTGAACGCCGTGCACGTCGCAGAATGTGAGCTCCTGTGCTTCTTCGATGAGTCCCGGTATGCAATTGATGCATTCGGCTTCGGGCACACCATGACTATCGCACCACGCCTGACCACCGCCCATTGACGAGGCCGAAGCCGCGAAGCTCGGTAGCTTCCAGTCGTTGTGATGCCCATACCACGCTAACGCGGCCAGTCCGCCAACAACCGCGACCGTGGGTACCGACGAGAGCAAGGCGGCGGTGAATCGCCGGACACGCGAATGAAGAAGGCGATTGACCGCATTCTCCTGAGTCTCGTTGATAGCTTGCTGCGTTTCGACGATCGGCTTTGAACGTGGGGATTCTGCCGAAACTTTCGGCGAGTCGATGACTTCCGACATAGGGCTGCTTCTGCTGCAGAGGAAAGGCACTCAGACGATGCTTACTGATAAGCAACGGAAAAGACCGTTCTCCAGCAGCGCAGCGCGAAGCGACAAATAGTCGCATCGAAGTGCAGCGGAGAAGCGGCGGGCTGAGTGTCTTAGAGCAGAAGCTGGCAATAAGACGTCAGTAACGCACGACCGTGCGGCGGCGATTCGTCTCGTGAAGCAAATTCGAGACGCTGAGAGCTCGTTGCATCTGCCAGATTCTCAGCGGGAGCGACAGCCGAGACACTGAGCGCCCCGGTCACTTCTGCCAAAGGACCAAACCCCGGCGGCAGAGCACCGGCGCAGAAGCAGTCGTGACAGGGCTCCGGACAATCGGGAGCCGCCGGAGCCTCTTCATGCTCCGAATCGCAGCAGCAACGATCCTCGCACCCGTCTGTATCTGTGACCGACCCATCCGCAATCCCACAACACGTTCCACCCAGCGCTGGACAAAGCAGCACGGTCAGGCACATCAGGAGGTGGATGAGACGAGTAATCATTGGTCTGCAAACCAATTGGCCGACGAAAGAGAAGATGCGACTGTCAACCAAACAGTATTGGTCAACTTGTCTGCCGAGTCAATGTCGATGTTGCCTCGACAATCGTTGCACCATCAAACGTGGCTGGAATAATCGGACTAAATGCAGTCAGGACAGGAAGCGATCTGGGCTCGAAGTCGGCAGCAGCGATGGTCGATGGGCACTGCAAGCTGGTTCACGCCGTTCTGAAGCAATTCGTGCTGGTGAAGGTTCATACGAGCATCCGAAACTCGCATAACGCTTTGATGTTGTCGGTCTGCCCGATCTCCGCTTTCTGGACCTTGAAGGCAGTAAAGTCAAAAGGCTGACCGCCTTTCAGGATGCCGCCCATTTCGTCGAAACCCCTCGGTGCCGCAGATAGTTCGAGTCTGGCGCTAAAGACCGATTTGGTTCGAATTTCATCCAGCGCTGTAAGTCAACTTCCGTTGCGATGTCTCAAACCAATCAGTGTTTCGACTTATCCATGCGAAGAAGAGAGGCACACCCGGTAGGATGTGCCTCGCACAGATCGCCAACTTTCGACGTGATGTTCAGCGAACAACCGATTCCGAAGAACGCCGACTACTCAAATATTGCCCGGGTGCGTTCTTCAGCCGATTCACGCAGCCTTCACAGCAGACGAATACGGAGCGACCAGCAACGTTCACGCGGATGGGTTTGCCCATTGAGCCCAGAGGTTGCTTCGTCACAGGGCATGTGCGTTGGCGGAGGGCCGCTTCCCGTTCGGACGCGGGCAGCAATGCGACGCCCTCCATTTCACGCGGTATCTGTGTTGCTGGCTGACTTCGTTGTGGGGGACGCGGCGAATGTGAGAAGTCATCGCGATTTGGGTTAGATAAACGAGTCGGCTGAGCCATGCTCGAAAGGTACGTCTGCGGATCGCTTTTCAGGCGGTTCACACAGCCTTCGCAGCAGACAAAGACAGATCGGCCCGCGACGTTCACGCGCATCGGAGTTCCCATTGACCCCAATGGCTGTCGCGTAACGGGGCAGGTTCTCTGCTGCAATGCAGCGTACTGGTCGGCGACAGACAGTTTGGCAATGCCTTCCATTCCTCGTGGGGTCGATGGGGCACGCTGTGTCTGCGGAAATCGAGGTGCGTACTGAGACTGAGGTTGATACGACTGATCGTACCGATCGCGACTTGGGTAACGTGGTGAGCAGCCGCCCGAGTCACAGCGATCGGGCGAGTAGTAGCCGTTGTCAGTTGACAGGTACGCAGAGTTACTGCTGCCTGTACAGCCACAGCCCGTACTGCGAGCTGTCACTAAATGGGAGTGTCCGTCGTGTGCCAATGCACCGGTCGTTCCGGAGAGCAATAGAGCCATGCCGGGAACGAAGTTCAGCAAGCGAGTCATCGTTGGTTCTTTCATTCAAAACGAATCGAATCTGTTGCGACGTCAAATCGCTGGCCGGCAAACGTTTCCTTGTGTGCCATTGTTGACAGAGGATTGGCAATCGCTGTGCCAATCGAAGCAATTCGCGGAACACGCGTCTATCGGTTGTGATGGCCGATCATTCGATTGAAGTTTTTGCAACTCTGATGCATGTCGTTGCGAGATTGACAAGGATTGTGTTCCACCTGACGACACTTCGTTGGTGAAGTCTGTGGAGTTCCAGAGCCACGAGGGCAATTCATCGATTCGCCCGCGCGATGCGTTGCAGGCCCAGCGCTTTCTCCACCCCGTTCGCAGTCGGAATATAAGACGCTTCACGCATGCGGTTGGACGGCATTCGGCACCACCTCTTCCGTGAATCAGTCGACAGGCCCCAGTCCCAGGGCCGTACTGAGAAGCGATTTCGACGTCATTCGTTCGCTCGCGAGAGAAGCAGTGATGCCGGACGCGAGTTCCGATGCTCCCACTGAAACATTCTGCACCCTGAGGTCTGCAAATCTGCGAATGGGCCCAGGTTGGCAGCGTTTATTTTGGGTTCTTTGAACAAAGTGTGAAGAACGGCGGTCTTCAAGCATCAGAGAAGGTGCTCGCCAGGATTGCTTCTTAAAGCGGCGAGCGGACGGCATAATGTCAGGTCTTCCGCCCCCAGGAGAATCCATGATGGATGTGTCGCGATGAGATGCACCGATGTTCAAGATCGACTTTCGGCATACTACGATGGTGAGCTGTCTGCCGAATCTCAGACCGGGATCAGTCGACATCTTTCCGAATGTGCGTCATGCGCGGCGGAGTACGCGAAGTTCAATGACGTCACCCGGGCTGTGAAACGAATGCCACAACCACGCGTTTCCGCTGCTGTCTGGGACGGTCTCACGGTTGAATTGGTGGCCGCCGAGTCAAACGACGCGATCCGGCGCGTGTCAGCGTCCAGCCAGCGTAAGTACCGGCACAGGTGGATGTCATTTCCGCGACTGGCGCTGATTGCTTCGGTGCTTCTGTCGCTGGGGCTCGGGTATTGGATCAGTCGCGACCTGGGGCATCTCAATTCCGCGGATCACGGGCACAGTGCCGACTTCCTGGCGACGATGGACCACTATCTCCGCCAGCTTCCAGCCGACCCTGATGCCGCTGAGCAGTTCTTGTTGAGTAAATACAACGGCCAGATCGTCAATTCAGACACCGCCGTGCAGTTCGTGGGCTATCGACCTGCCGTCTCTGAGGGTCTGCCGGAGGGTTATTCGCTGGCTTCTACAAGCGTCCTGAAAATGCCCTGTTGCACGTGCGTCAAAGCGATGTGCAGGCGGCAAGACGGTTCCACGCTCGTTTTGTTTGAGCATGACGACGACAAGACGGAATGGTTTGGCGAACGTCAGTCAAACATGGCGATGTGCGGTGACAAGGAATGCTGTCTGGTCGATCTCGATTCGAGCATTGCGGCAACCTGGAAGCGCGGTTCGCGATCGCTGACTGCAGTCGGTGTGAGAGATATTGATGAAGTAGCCACGCTGGTTGGCTGGCTGGATAAGAAAGTCGGGCCAACACTGTAGGCAGTGGTGCATGAATTTGGCCAGGGCAACCACGATGAATCGACTCAGTGAGATTTATGAAACGCATCGCGGCAAACTGTGGATGACTCAGGCCGTGGGATTGCTTGGTTTTGGCTTGCTGCTGGGCATGTCGATGCGAGGCGATGGTTCGTCGGTTCATGGTACGTCGGCGCAGGAAGTGCATTCCGGCCACAGCGATGCGTCAGCCAGCGAAGACGAAGCACAGATTTGGACGTGCTCGATGCATCCGCAAATCCGCCGTGACGGACCGGGTAGCTGTCCGATCTGCGGGATGGACTTGGTCCCCGTCAAAAAGTCGGTCGGCGGTGTCCGTACCGTTTCGATCAGCAGCGATGTCAAGAAGTTGATGAACGTGCAGACCGTTCCCGTCGCACATCGTTACGTCACCGCCGACGTGCGCATGGTCGGAAAGGTCGAGTACGACCGAACGCGTCTGGCTCATATCACTGCCTGGGTTGACGGTCGTCTGGATCGCATGTTCGTCGAGTTTGAAGGCGTGGAAGTCAAGGAAGGCGACCACATGGCCTACATCTACAGTGAAGAACTCTACACGGCTCAGGAAGAACTTGTCTCTGCTCTGCAATCGAAAGCGGACCGCCCGTCGTCACGCTTCGTAGAACCGTTGGATCTTGCCGAGTCAGGTCGCGAGAAACTACTGCGACTTGGGATTACCGAGAAGCAGATTCAGGAAATCGAACAGCGCAGAAAACCCAGCACACATTTGACGATTTACTCTCCCGCTGGTGGCATCGTCGTCGAAAAACACCGCGAGGAAGGCGATCGTGTTCGTACGGGCGATCGAATCTACACGGTTGCCGACCTGGATCATCTTTGGGTGCAAATGGATGCGTATGAATCTGACCTGCTTTGGTTGCGGTACGGACAGGATGTCGAGTTCACCACGGAAGCCTACCCCGGTGAAGTGTTTCATGGTCGTATCGCGTTCATCGACCCGGTGCTGAATGAAGCCACGCGAACGGTTAAAGTTCGTGTCAACGTCTCAAACGACGACGGACGCCTGAAGCCGGAAATGTTTGTGCGGGCGATTGTGAAATCCAGGATTGCCGCTGGCGGACGAGTTCTTGATTCCTCGCTGGCCGGCAAGTGGATCAGCCCGATGCACCCCGAGATCATCAAGGATGAACCGGGCGATTGCGATGTTTGTGGGATGCCGCTGGTCCGTGCCGAAACGCTCGGCTATGTCACTGCTGAACCGAGTGACATGGCTAAGCCGCTGGTGATTCCGGTTTCGGCTGCGTTGCTTACCGGAAAACGAGCCATCGTCTACGTGCAGGTTCCCGAAGCGGAAGAGCCAACTTATGAAGGACGCGAGATTGTGCTTGGTCCGCGTGCCGGAGATTACTACCTCGTCAAAGCGGGTTTGAACGAAGGTGAATTGGTTGTCACCAACGGCAACTTCAAGCTGGATAGTGCTCTGCAAATTTCCGCCAAGCCATCCATGATGACTCCCGAAGGTGGTGGCGGAGGTGGCGGGCACGACCACGGCGGCGAATCCAGGCCAGCGGCTGACGGTGAGCCGATGCAGATGGCTGAACACAAAGGAATGTCGCTGCCATCCGAGTTGGAGAAGCAACTGCATCAGACTATGGAGTTGGTGCAGAAAATCGGGGAAGCTATCGAGGCCGCAGAGCTGGATGCAATTCGCAGCGGCTTCAGTCGACTCGGGAAAGGCATCGCTGCACTCAAAGTTGACCAGTTGTCCGGCGACATGCGGGCACAATTCGAAGAGTTTGCGATGCTTCTCAGGAATGATTCCGTCGAAGGACGGGGCGTAAACTCGCTGCAAGATGCCGACCGAGTCTTTCTGGTGACGAAACGGCACGCTGAACGCCTGCAGCAAATGTTTGGGCTGTCTCACGCCGGACACCAGATGGCTGACGAGAGCCTTGACGTGCCTGTTGAATTTCGCAATCAACTCAGCAAACTCGTCAATCCCTACCTCGCAATCTCGCAGGCGTTGGCGTCAGATGACGCTCAGGCGGCAACCAACGCTGTGACTGGAATTCATCAGGCCGTCGGTACTATCAACGCACAATCGCTAACGGGCAAAGCGGCTCAGCGATGGCAGTCAGAACTGAACAGTCTCTCGGCCATCACAGCTCGACTGTCAAAGGCCAGCGACCTGAAGACGCTTCGTTCCGCGTTCGCACTTCTGTCCGACGAACTGCTGACGCTTCAGCGGGTTTTTGGAGTCGCAGGCAGTGACAAGCTCTATGAACTTCATTGCCCGATGGCGTTCGAGGGACGCGGAGCAAGCTGGATTCAAGCGAACGATGCCGTTCGCAATCCGTACTACGGAGCTTCGATGCTCAAGTGTGCGGACAAGGTCGAGCCGCTGGGCGAGAAAACGCCGCCGGATGAGCACGCCGGGCACAACCATGGGTAGGAGAACGATTCGTGCAATTCTTCCAGCCGTAATTCTGGAAACCAGTAGCGAGACGACAAACCTTTGATGACCGATCCTTCCAATGACACAGCTCCTGACATCGAAGCCGGTCGTCGCACCGTGCTCGGCGGTATCATCTGGTTCTGCCTGCAAAACAAACTCGTCGTCTTTTTGCTCGTCCTGGCCATCATGGGCTGGGGCGTCATGGTCGCCCCGTTCGATTGGCAAGTCGGCAGCCTGCCACGCGATCCGGTTCCTGTCGATGCAATTCCCGACATTGGCGAGAATCAGCAGATCGTCTTCACCGAATGGATGGGCCGCAGTCCGCAGGACGTTGAGGATCAAATTGGCTATCCGATGACGGTTTCCCTCCTGGGCATCCCGGAAGTCAAAACCATCCGCAGCTACTCGATGTTTGGCTTCTCAACGATCTATGTGATCTTCAACGAGAACGCAGAGTTTTATTGGTCGCGTTCGCGAGTGCTGGAAAAGCTCAACAGCCTACCTGCCGGAACACTCCCAGAAGGCGTGCAGCCAACACTTGGCCCCGATGCAACGGCACTCGGTCAGATTCTCTGGTACACGCTCGAAGGCCAGGACCCGGACGGCAATCCGACCGGTGGATGGGACTTGCATGAACTTCGGACGATTCAGGATTGGTATGTTCGCTATGCAGTGGCTTCTGCCGAAGGTGTCAGCGAAGTCGCTTCGATTGGCGGTTTCGTGCAGGAATACCAAATCGACGTTGATCCCGACGCAATGCGAGCGGCCAAGGTATCGTTGGCCGACGTCTTTCAGTCAGTGCGGATGACGAATGTTGATGTCGGAGCGAGAACCATCGAACTCAACAAAGCCGAATACGTCATTCGAGGTCTCGGCTTTATTGAGCAGGTCGAGGATATTGAAAAGACCGTCGTCAAAGTTACCGATAACGTTCCCATCACAATCAAGGACGTGGCAACTGTCGCCCTGGGCCCGGCATTGCGTCGTGGTGCCCTGGATAAGGCAGGAGCCGAAGCCGTTGGCGGCGTGACTGTCGTTCGCTACGGATTCAACCCGCTCGAAGCGATCAAAAACGTCAAAGCCAAAATCGAGGAAGTCTCGCCGGGCCTGCCAAGCAAAGTCCTGATCGACTACACGCGAACCACGAGCGAGCAAGTTGATGCGTTTCGCACAGCCCACGATCTACCTTCACTCGATGGCATCACCCCCGACTACGATCCTTGGGTGCAACACCTGCGTGGTGCTCCACGCGACCAGTGGCCGCACTGGATCACAACCAGCCAAGTTCGAGTCGTCCCCTTCTACGATCGAACCGGCGTCATTTACGAAACGCTGGGCACGCTGAATACGGCACTGTCGGAAGAAATTCTCGTCACGATCATCGTGATTCTCGTGATGGTGCTGCACCTGCGTAGTTCCATCCTGATCAGTGCATTGTTGCCGCTGGCCGTGCTGATGGTCTTTATCGCCATGAAGACCTTCGGAGTCGATGCCAACATCGTTGCGTTGTCGGGTATCGCGATTGCCATTGGAACGATGGTCGATATGGGCATCATCTTGTGCGAAAACATTCTCAAACACCTGGACGAGGCTGATCCCAATGAAGATCGCGGCCACGTCATTTTTCGAGCATCGAACGAGGTTGCCAGTGCTGTCTTGACTGCTGTTTCGACGACGGTAGTGAGCTTTCTTCCTGTGTTCACAATGATTGCTGCGGAGGGCAAGCTATTTCGGCCTCTCGCCTTTACGAAAACGTTTGCGCTCGCGGCATCCGTGATCGTCGCCCTCACAATCATTCCACCGGCAGCCCACATCCTGATGGGTGGGCGGATGCAGGCTGGATCACTTCGCAGGTACTCAATGATGGCTCTTGTCGCCGCCGGAGTGCTGGCGATGTACTTCGTCTCATGGTGGGTGGGAGCCATCGTCATCGGGCTTGGACTCTATCAGCTGCTCGAACCACGCATCCCGACAAAATACAACCACTACGCCCCCTTCCTCGCCAGTGCCATCGCCGTGCTGGTCGTTGGCGTCATCCTGACTGAGCACTGGTTGCCGCTTGGGCCGCAAAAGGGACTCACGCGGAATCTCATGTTCGTCGGCCTGCTTATCGGAGGGCTACTCGGATTCTTCACGATCTTCCAACGCTATCTGTACGAGCCAATCCTGCGATGGTGTCTCGCCCACAAGCTGCAGTTCCTGTCCGTGCCGGCCGCCATCCTGCTGTTTGGCGGCAGTGCGTGGCTTGGTTTTGACAGTGTGTTCTCTTTTGTCCCGAAACTGGCATCGAAAGTCGGCATCGAGCAATCGAAGATCCGCGAATCGAGACCCTGGGCAGCCGCCAGCGAAACGCTACCCGGCATCGGCAAAGAATTCATGCCGCCTTTGGATGAAGGTTCGTTTCTTTATATGCCGACAACGATGCCGCACGCTTCAATTGGCGAAGCAATGGACGTGCTGCAACTGCAAAACAAGTTTCTCATTTCCATCCCTGAAGTGGATTCCGTCGTTGGCAAAATTGGCCGAGCTGACAGTCCACTTGACCCGGCTCCAATTTCGATGATCGAAACGTTCATCACTTATAAGTCGGAGTACAAGACAGACCAGAACGGGAATCGCCTGAAGTTTCGCTATGACGAAGAGACCCAGGAATATGCTCGCGATGAACAAGGCGAGCTGATCGAAGACCCGCACGGTCGTCCTTTCCGGCAGTGGCGAGACGAAATCAATTCACCGGACGATATCTGGCAGAAGATCACCGAAGCGGCCGACATTCCCGGCACAACGTCAGCACCCAAGTTGCAACCGATCGCCGCACGTATCGTGATGCTGCAAAGCGGGATGCGGGCACCAATGGGCATGAAAATCAAAGGCCCCGACCTCGAAACCATCGAACGAGTCGCTCTGCAAATCGAAGGACTACTGAAGCAAGTTCCCACGGTTCAGGCTTCCGCCGTGATTGCCGACCGCATCGTCGGAAAACCGTATCTCGAAATTGATATCGACCGAGATGCGATCAAACGCTACGGCCTGCATATCCGCAGCGTTCAGGACGTGATCGAAGTCGCAATCGGCGGACGTCGTATCACGACAACCGTCGAAGGCCGCGAGCGCTATCCCGTACGTGTTCGCTACGCACGCGAACTGCGTGACGATGCAGAGTCACTGGAACGCATTCTCGTTCCGACGCCGATGGGGCAGCAGATTCCACTCGCCCAGTTGGCCGACATTCGTTATGTGCGAGGCCCGCAAGTCATCAAAAGCGAAGACACGTTTCTGTTGGGTTATGTCCTGTTCGACATGAAGCCAGGCAACGCCGAAGTTGACGTCGTCGAAGATGCTCAGGCATTCCTGCAGGAGAAGATTGACAGCGGAGAACTCGTGTTGCCTGCGGGTGTCAGCTACTCATTCGCCGGGAACTACGAGAACCAACTACGTTCTCAAAAGACGCTGATGGTCGTCCTGCCACTGGCACTCGGAATTATCTTTCTGATTCTGTACTTCCAGTTCAAATCCGTCATCACGACATCGCTGGTATTCAGCGGAATCATGATCGCGTGGTCCGGTGGATTCATCATGCTGTGGTTGTACGGCACCGACTGGTTCCTGGATTTCAGTCTGTTCGACACCAACATGCGGGAACTGTTTCAGGTCCATACGATCAACCTCAGCGTCGCAGTCTGGGTCGGATTCCTTGCGTTGTTCGGAATTGCCACCGACGATGGTGTTGTCATTGCGTCCTACTTGGAAGACAGCTTCCGTCGAGATCGCATCACCGATGCACAACACGCTCGCGAAGCCACCGTCACAGCCGGGCTGCGTCGTGTCCGCCCGTGTCTGATGACGACGGCCACGACAATTCTCGCTTTGATTCCCGTGCTGACGTCCACTGGCCGAGGAAGTGACATCATGGTTCCTATGGCCATTCCCAGCTTTGGCGGCATGGTCATCGCAATCATCACGATGCTGGTCGTTCCCGTGCTTTACTGCTGGGCCATGGAATGGAAGCTCAAGCTTGGAATCCACGACCCGAGATTCTCCGAGAATGCTTGATTGCCATGTCCGTTACGCCGATTCCAACTCCACACAATCTGACGAATCTAAAATGAAACGAATTCTGGCAGTGTTGCTTGCGGTGTTTATGTTGCCCATTGCTCCTCCGCTTGAGGCCCGGGACACGGTTTGCGTCGTTTCATCTGACTCTGTTCCCGGTGTTCAACAACCGCAGGTGGCGGTCAACAACGCAGGGCACATCTTTGTTGCCTTCGGAGCAAACGAGAACATTTTCGTCTGCAAATCCGTCGATTCTGGCAGGACCTATTCGGGGCCTCGGAAGATCGGTCAGGCTTCCAGACTTGCACTGGGAATGCGACGAGGGCCGCGGATCGTCACGCACGGAGATTTCGTGATCGTGAGCGCAATAGGCCACGACAGCGGAAACCTCATGGCATGGCGATCAGAAGACGGAGGGGAGACTTGGCACGATCCAGCAGATGTCAATGACCAGCCCAGGAGTGCTCGGGAAGGGTTGCACGACATGGCGGTGGGCACGGACGGCCTGGTTTTCTGCGCCTGGCTGGATTTGCGCAGTGGGAGCACTCAGGTCTTCGGAGCCAGTTCACAGGATGGTGGCAAGAGTTGGTCGAAAAACCGCCTCGTCTACGCATCACCATCGGGTACTGTATGCGAATGTTGTCATCCCTCAGTTGCAATCAGCAATGACGGCGTCGTTTTCGTGATGTGGCGGAACGAGTTGGATGGCAACCGCG
>Ga0070726_10000965_pt1 | contig 31176 bp, 22 predicted proteins | sample tdAd471_FD_67275 | JGI IMG/M metagenome (GOLD analysis project Ga0070726, IMG submission 67275) | Marine sediment microbial communities from the Atlantic coast under amendment with organic carbon and nitrate - tdAd47.1 | ecosystem: Environmental > Aquatic > Marine > Coastal > Sediment | place...
TACGGCTTCTCGATCTGGATGGCCGGCGGTGGTGTCAAAGGGGGAACGACGTACGGCTCGACGGACGAATTCGGGTACAAGGTCATCGAGAACCGCGTCGAGATGCACGACCTGCACGCGACGATGCTGCACCTGCTGGGAATGGATCACGAACGCCTGACGTACCGCTTCGGCGGGCTCGACATGCGGCTGACCGGGGTCGAGGGGCACGTTGTCCACGACATCTTGAGCTGAATCTCTGGTCTTGCCGGATTTTGTGAATTTGGCCTATCGTCCAGAAACTCTTCCCGGATCGGACATTCCGTCCGTCCAAATCTGGTGGTTTCTGAAGCGTTCTGTCGGGCCAGCAGGCCGGCATCGACGCGTCTGAAGCCTTGCGGCTGATATTCGAGCTGACGATGGGCGATTGGATCGTCCGGGTTCAGACCGTTCAACTGCAGAACCAGCCAACCTGACCTCTCTTCTCGACGCTCGCGTTGTTCAAGGCAAGGATGCCGGCATGAGACAGTCGACCACGCTGATACTCGGTCTGACGATCCTCGCAGCCAGTTCCGGCTGCACAATGTTCGGCAACCCACTGGCCCGCACGGACCCGGCGGAAGCCGCTCGCGAACGTCAGGCTGCTGAAGTTTCGGCGCTGCTCGCCCGCGGCGATTACGATGGCGCCAAGCGGCTGATGGACTCGATGCAGGCCAGTGCTGCTCCCGCCGCGTCGTCAGTTTTTGACCAGACGCACGCGCTCAGGTCGGAAGCCGAACGCGAAGCAATGATCGAACAGCTTCTGGCCGGTCAGCCCGGCGAATGGCGGGAGATGCTGCGGCAGAAGTACTCGCAGCTGGGCACGGCACGGCTGGAAGAGCTGGTGGCGAAGAACAACGAACTGCGCGGCATCGGCCAGGGGTCGGTGCCTGACCCGACGATCCCAAAGCTTGTCCAGGATCCGTCAATTCAACTCGCCGGAAATCAGCAGCAGACTGGACAGAACGCGAGCGTCACGCAGGCGCAGAATCGGCAGCCCGGACAGCAGACTCACGAGACCGCCGACGGCTTCGGCATTGGCTTTCCACATCGGCAGAACACCGGCGAACTGCACGCTCCGGATCCTCGGCCTCAGGGGAACGCCCGGCCGGGGCAGACACCGTCCGGCAGCGCGCCCGGCAACGAAGCTCCCCGACTCCCGGACAGTATCGACTTCAAGGTCAGCCAGGCCGGCCATCGGGGGACGACGCCTGGAGCAGTTCAGCCTGTGGGCGGAATTCAGAACCACAGCTCCGCATACCCGATCGGGACTCATCACAACGGTCAGACGGCCTTCGCCGGCAATCAACAGAACACGATTCCCTTCGCCGGTGCTCCCGGAACATCCGCTGGCCAGCTTCCGGTCATCTCGCCGGGCAACAGTGAACTGCAAGCTCCAGACGCCCGATTCGCGGCCACTGCGCAGAACCCGTTTCCTCAGAACCCGCCCGGAATGCCGTACGGCTCGCAGAATGGCATTCAGACCACGGGCGGTTACGCCGATCAATTGCCGGCGTCTCGTGGCGGCGTCGCTCTGGAGAACCGCATTGAGATCGACTCGGGAACCGTCGACGGCTCAGCCACGACGCAACTCGGTGGAGACGTTGGCAATCCGTTTCCGCCCGTCACTCAACAACCACTCGGGACGCAAACTGGTGGGCTGAACTCCGGCTTCGCGACGGGCTCGACACCCGGCGGCCTCAACGATTCCCGCGCCGGGACGCCGTCGGGCGCGGACTCGCTGACGGGCAGTCCGGCTCCCAACGGTCAGCCACTCGGTAGCCAATCGACTGACCAGAGTCTGCTCCCCGGCGTCTTCCGCGGCGGCATCGAAACGTTCCGCAATGCCACAGCCACCGTCACCGAACGCGGCCTGCGGACACTGGGAGCGATCAACGACGAAGGAGCAGCGGGGCCGGCAATGAATCAGCCGCTGGCCACGCCCGCCCAGCCTGAAAGCATCGACGACTTGATCGCCCGCATCGAATCCGAACTCGCCCGCACGGCTCCCGGCGACACGGAGACCGAACGGCTCAATCACGTCCGCAAGCAGGTCAACCTGCGGATGCTCTATCTGATCGCCGACCGGATCGATCAGTCGATCGAACCGATCTCCGGAGCGGAGCCCGCTGACCAGGAATTCTGGCAGCAGCTCTTCTTCGCCTACGTGAATTACTTTGACGCTCAGCAGATGCCCCAGGCCAGCGACCGCGCGACGCAGACGATCGATCAACTGCGTACCGCTGTCGCCAAACTGCGACACCGAGCCGACCTGAAGCTCAAGAACGTCACCTTCTGCCATCACATCGTCAGCTTTGGTGATTACGAGCGTTTCAGCGCCGACCAGTTCACGCCGGGCCAGCCGCTGCTGCTGTACTCGGAGGTCGAGAACTTCTTCAGCACGCGGACCGACACCGACCGCTACCGCACGGTGCTGCAGTCACAAATCGAAATCTACGACAACAGCAACATGCAGCGGCCCGTCGTTACGATTCCGTTTGACCCGTCGGAAGACATCTGCCGCAACCACCGCCGCGACTTCTTCCACAGTTACGAGTTCACCGTGCCACAGGACCTGCAGCCCGGTCTGTACACACTCGTCCTGCGAGTGACCGACCAGCTCAGTCAGAAAGTCGCGACATCGCGTCTGAACTTCCGCGTCGAGTAGCACCGGTTTCCCGTTTGGTATCCTGACTGAGCCGATTGCCAAAGTAGCGAAACTCGCGCAGAGTTTCGGCTGCTTCCGCCTGGCCGAAAGCCTGCGCGACTTTCGCTACGCGATACAACCAGCATCGAGTCTGCAATGTCCGCATCAGTCGTGACCTTCGACGTCATCGTTGTCGGCACCGGCGGCTTTGGCAGCAGTTGTCTGTATCACCTGGCGAAGCGCGGCCTGCGAGTGCTCGGCCTCGACCGCTTTCCCGTCGCGCATGACCGCGGCAGTTCGCACGGCGACACGCGCATCATCCGGCAGGCGTATTTCGAGCATCCCGATTACGTGCCGCTGCTGCTGCGGTCCTACGAGTTGTGGCGGGAACTTGAAACCGAATCCGGTCGCGACCTGATGCGTCTCTGCGGCCTGTTTGTTTCGGGGCCGCCCGAAGGGCATGCCATCGCGGGAGCAAAACTCGCCGCGACCCAGCACGGCCTCGATCTGCAGCCCCTCGCCCCGGCTTCGGTCGCGGATCGGTTCCCGGCCTTTCGACTGCCATCCGGGTTTGAGGCAGTGTTCGAACGCGACGCCGGCTTCCTGTTCGTCGAAGACTGCGTCCGCACTCACGTTGAACTTGCGAAGCGTTACGGAGCGACAATTCAAATCGGAGAGGCCGTTGTCGACTGGTCGTCCGATGGCAGTCGCGTGCGGGTCGCCACTGATTCGCAAACGTACGAAGCTGCGTCGCTCGTCCTCACACCGGGAGCCTGGGCCGGTCACATTCCGCACCTGGCCGATTGCCTGCCGCCGATCGAAGTCCGTCGCAAACTGCTGCTCTGGCATCGTGTCGCCGAGTCCCACTTTCACGTCGACAACGGAATGCCGGGCTTCTTTTTCGAGATGCCCGAAGGCGAGTTCTACGGCTTCCCGTCGCTCGACGGAGCCTCGCTGAAACTCGCCCAGCACAGCGGAGGAGAAGTCGTTACGGATCCGCAGGCCGTCGATCGATCCCTGCGCGCGTCCGACGTCGAGCCCGTGACCGGCTTCCTGCAGCAGGTCATGCCGGGTGTCGAGACGACGCCGACTCGACACGCCGTCTGCCTCTACTCAATGAGCCCCGACAGCCACTTCCTGATCGATCGCCACCCGCAGTTCGCCAACGTCGCATTCGGAGCCGGCTTCTCCGGCCACGGCTTCAAGTTCACAACGGTGATTGGAGAAGCGCTCGCCGACCTGGTCGAAACCGGCGCGACAAACCTGCCGATCGACTTTCTCTCGCTGCGAAGATTTGCCGAGTGACCAGTCGACCGGACCGATTGCAGCGAGTTCCGGCAGCCTGCCGTGCAACGATGAATTGAAACGCGTCCGGAGGAACTTTCCGAATCGGCTCGTCAGTTTCTATGGCTGAGTCTCAGGTTGAAGTTCGCGCAATCGCGCGTAGCTGGATTCGCAAGAATTCAGTTGTTTCCAGTGAGACTGAATTCTTGCGAATCCAGCTACGCGCGATGATCAATCTGTTGGTCCGCTATCCGATCTCCTGCCCGAAGGACAGCCGCATCTGCGGGTCCTTCTTTTTTTCTTCCCACTCCTTGTACAGCAGGCTCGGCTGAATGTCCGTGTTGTCCTGGTACTTGCCGGCGGCGTACTCGGTGATGTCGCCTTCCAGCGTGTGGTAGAAGATCTGGCAGATCGGCGTGCCGGGATAAATTCGCACGGGCTGGACGGCGAACATCTCAAGCGTCCAGTACCCCTTGAAGCCAACGTCGCCGAAGCCAGCGGTGCAGTGGACGAACAGGCCAAGCCGACCGACCGACGAACGGCCTTCGAGCATCGGGACCAGATTGTGCGTCTCGGTCCGCTCGATCGTCCGTCCCAGATAGAGCTGGTTGGGATTCAGAACGAAGCCGTCTTTCGGAATCTGATAGCGGCGCAGGCGGTTCGGTCGCTTCATGTCGAGGATGATTTCCTCGTACACCAGCAGCTCGTCATGCAGGCACAGGTTGTAGCTGTTCGGGTTGAGCAGCTCTTCGTCGAACGGGTCGATGACAATGTCGCCACCGAGTCGCTGCCGGATCTCATTACCGGAAAGAATCATGGTGCGGCCGGTGCATCGCGAGGGAAGGGCTCCGTAACGCGGCCAAAGTACGGTCTTCGCCCCGGTGATTCAATCGGGCTGACAATCCCGGCATGGATCGCGTCGTCAGGCCTCGCTGCGTTCCTCGTCGGACAGGTCGCGTGCCTGTTCAAGCCCGCGGGCGACGTCGAGCAACTGGCGCAAGGGCAGTTCGAAACCCGGCAGCAGTGGTGTCGAATAGCTCCCGTCGGCGGTGATGACGATCTCCGGCTGATCCTCGCCTTCAGAAGCACCTCGTCGGATCACTGTCATCTGTCCGGCGAATCGATCGATGATCCAGTATTCGCGAATCCCGGTCGCCAGATACTCAGCCCGCTTGACGACGTAGTCCCGTTCGCGATCTCGCCGGCCTTCAGAGACGAATTCGACAGTAATCGACGGGACGTCGCGCCGTTCGTCCGGCAATCGACCGAGTCCTGTCCAGATCGAACGGTCTGCCCGGCGGCGACTGTCCGGCGTGCGGACATAACTCTCGGGGAGCGTCAAATCGAGTGCCGAGCCCTGCGGGTGCGACTGCTGGTATGTCCCCAACAGAAAGCCAAGCTCTTCGTTTGGTCCACGTTCGCCGACTGAGGGAGGGGGCGTCGCAACGAGCACTCCATGCACGAGTTCGTACTTCCAAAGCTCGTCACAGTCCTTGACCGCATCGAACTCCTCGGGCGACATCAACGTTCCCGCCACTTCCGGGCACAGGTACAGGCCGGTCGTCGGTTCCGCAGTGCTCATATCTCGCTCCCGTTCGGCCCGTCGACGAAATCCCGGCTCGGTCGTCCGTCACAACTCGCATTGTGCCAGGAAGTGTTCTGATTGTCAGACACGACCTGCTGCCTGAATCCAGTTTCGGCGAGGTCTGCCAATGTGACCGGCACCGCTCTGAGGCCCGCTGATTGCCAGAATGGCATTCTGTCGCCGAGCGGATTCGCGATCGCTGATTTCTCGTAACCCTCGGCGAAACAACAGGAAACGTCGCGTCCTGGCAAGAGAACGCTCTCTGGCATACTTGTTGCTTTCCCGGCGGGGCAATGAGAATTCCTGCCCGAAACGGGCCCGACAGTTCTCCGACTGCGGATACACATAATCAGCCGGGCAAGACGAATCCGGCGGACTCACTCAGGGAGCACAATCATGGCTGCAGGGGAAAAAGTCATCGGTATCGATCTCGGAACGACCAACTCGGTCGTGTCCGTGATGGAAGGTTCCGAACCGAAGGTCATCGCCAACCTCGAAGGCAACCGGCTGACACCCAGCGTCGTCGCCTTCACGGATAAAGGTGAAACCCTGGTCGGTGAGCCCGCCAAGCGACAGGCCGTCACCAATCCGTCAAACACGATCTACTCGGCGAAGCGGTTCATGGGCCGCCGTCACAACGAAGTCTCCTCGGAAGAGAAGATCGTTCCCTACCAGGTCGTCGGCGGACCGGAAGACTATGTCAAGATCAAGGTCAACGACCGCGACTACACGCCGCCAGAAATCTCAGCCAAGGTGCTGCAGAAGCTGAAGGAATCCGCCGAGAGCTACCTCGGCCACAAGGTCAACAAGGCGGTCATCACCGTTCCGGCCTACTTCAACGATGCTCAGCGACAGGCGACCAAAGACGCCGGCCAGATCGCTGGTCTGGAAGTCTCGCGAATCATCAACGAACCGACGGCGGCTGCTCTGGCTTACGGCCTTGAGAAGAAGAAGGACGAAAAGATCGCCGTCTTCGACCTCGGTGGCGGGACGTTCGACGTGTCGATCCTCGAAGTCAGCGACGAATTGGTCGAGGTGCTCAGCACGAACGGCGATACGCACCTGGGCGGTGACGACTTCGACGAAGAGCTGATCAACTTCATCGCCGACAAGTTCAAGGCAGAGAACGGCGTCGATCTGCGCGACGAGCCGATGGCTCTGCAGCGTCTGCGTGAAGCAGCCGAAAAAGCGAAGAAGGAACTGTCGAGTGCCCAGTCGACCGACATCAATCTGCCGTTCATCATGGCCGACGCGTCCGGCGCGAAGCACCTGCAGATGAGCATCTCGCGGTCCGAGTTCGAAAAGCTGATCGACTCGCTGGTCGAACGCACTCGCAACCCGGTCGTCAACGCTTTGAAGGACGCGAAGCTGTCGCCGAAGGACATCGACGAAGTGGTCCTCGTCGGTGGCTCGACGCGAGTCCCGAAGGTGCAGGCGTTCGTCAAGGAACTGTTCGGCGGCAAGGAACCGCACAAGGGTGTGAACCCGGACGAAGTCGTTTCGATCGGCGCCGCAATTCAGGGCGGCATCATCAGCGGCGACGTGACCGACGTTGTGCTCATGGACGTGACCCCGTTGTCGCTCGGCATTGAAACCGAAGGCGGCGTCATGACGGCTCTGATCGAACGCAACGCGACGATCCCGACGACGAAGAGCGAAATCTTCTCGACCGCTGCCGACAACCAGCCGGCTGTGACCGTCAGCGTTTATCAGGGCGAACGTCCGATGGCTCGCGACAACCGCCTGCTGGGACAGTTCAATCTCGACGGCATCCCGCCGGCGCCACGCGGCATTCCGCAGATCGAAGTCACGTTCGACATCGACGTGAACGGGATTCTGAACGTCTCGGCCAAGGACAAGGCCAGCGGCAAGGAGCAGTCGGTCCGCATCGAAAACTCCAGCGGCCTGTCCGAGGAGGAAATCGAAAAGATGCGGAAGGAAGCCGAGGCACACGCCGCCGAGGACAAGCAGAAACGCGAACTGGCCGAGCAGAAGAACAAGGCGTCGAGCCTCGCTCACCAGGTCGAAAAGTCGATCGGCGAACTCGGCGACAAGCTGGACGACGCATCGAAGGCAGCGATCGAAGCTTCTGTGGAGAAGGTCAAGAAAGCCGCCGAAGGTGAAGACGTCGAGGCGATCAAGTCGGCGATCACCGAACTCGAACAGGCCGCCCAGGCCTTCGCCGCCCTCTACCAGCAACAGGCCGCCGAAGGCGGAGCCCCGGACGCGGGCGCCGCAGAAGCAGCCGGAGCCACAGCCAGCGGAGGCGACGACGTCATCGACGCCGAGTTTGAGAAGAAGTAGGTCGCCCGCGAACCTGTTCGTCGTGCCTGTTCCGCGACGGGCAGGTCCGGGCAGCTGATCGATCCCGCAGGGATCACAGAGAGTAGCCGGGGGTCGAAGACCCCCGGTTTTCTTTTGCGCGGATGGTCGCATCCTGGAAGGATGCCAGAACGTGGCTCTGGTTTTCGCTCACAGGATCTCGGGCATCCCTTCAGGATGCGGCATGACGGAGCTTCGATTCCAAGCGTCTCCGCTGCGCTCCGACACTCGCCTGCTTTCTGCGATCACTTCGTGATCAACCGGGTGGATTCGCCGCAAGCTGCGCTGCATCCGGTGCCGTCAGTGGAGACGCTTGTGGAGGCAGCGGCCTGGCGGTCTGAGAACAGAGCGGTCGGTTGCGATTGCGGCGTCGCGGGCTACAGCTGCCGACTGACCAGCTCGGCGAGGTACTGGCCGTAGCTGGAGTTTTTCATTGGGTCGGCCAGCCGCAGCAGCTGCTCGTCGTCGATGTACCGCAGCCGCCAGGCGATCTCTTCCGGGCAGGCGACTTTCAGACCCTGTCGCGCTTCGATGACGGCGACAAACTGAGAGGCTTCGACCAGCGATTCGTGGGTTCCGGTGTCGAGCCACGCCGTGCCGCGTCCCCACAGTTCGACCGAGAGCTGGCCCCGTTCGAGGTACTCGCGGTTGACGTCCGTGATCTCGAGTTCGCCGCGCGGCGAAGGCTTCAGGTTTCTGGCGATTTCGACCACCTGGTCGTCGTAGAAGTAGAGCCCCGTGACCGCGTAGCTCGATTTCGGCTGCTGTGGCTTCTCCTCGATCTCAACCGGACGACCGTCGGCATCGAGGACCACAACGCCGTACCGTTCGGGGTCGCGAACATGGTAGGCGAACACGGTGGCCCCCTGCGGACGGACCGTTGCCGCTTCCAGAGTCCGGGCAAGGTTGTGTCCGTAAAAGATGTTGTCTCCCAGGACCAGACACGACGGTCGCCCGGCAACGAAGGAATCACCAATCAGAAAGGCCTGTGCGAGCCCGCCGGGTTCCGGCTGCTCGGCGTACTGCAGGCTCAGGCCCCACGCCGATCCGTCTCCCAGCAGACGTTCGTAAAGAGGCAGGTCGGTCGGCGTGCTGATCACCAGAATGTCGCGAATGCCGGCAAGCATCAGCGTCGACAGCGGATAGTAGACCATCGGTTTGTCGTAGACCGGCAGCAGCTGCTTACTGACGACCTGGGTTGCCGGATGCAGCCGCGTGCCGGCACCTCCGGCCAGCAGAATGCCTCTACGCTGCGATGGATCTGCGGGGAGTCTGGATGGGCTCGTCATCGAGTCTTTCTTCCGGGCGATCGATGGGGAAAGTGCGACGTACAGGGTAGCGGCCGGTTGCGTTCCACGAAGCAAGGCGGGATCCTCGGTGAGGTTCCGCAGTGCCCGTGTTCTGGTCAAGGTCGTCCCTGGAGCGGTGGTGACTGCAAACGCAGGAACCCGTAGGGAACAACTTCCCGAAATCGTTCCTGAATTCCTGTTAGTCCCGACGTTTACGTCGAGGTTTTCACTGTGTCGGAAAGCTCTCTGCGATGCTGCATCACCTGGGAATTCTGCTTCAGATTGTGGCGATGACCGGGCTGCCTCTGGTCATTCTGTACCAGCTGAATTTCGGTTTTCAGCTCACGATCATGCCGATCTGCACCGTCGCGGCGATCGTCATTTTCGTTCTGGGAACGCGGCTCCGCGAATACGGGGCGAAGTGAATGCGCGGGGTCGAGCCGATTGTGCTGACGCTGATTGTCGCGAGTTCGATCCTCCGGTCCGTCTCGGCACAGGAGCCGCTCGCCGCCGCGGGGCCGTTCCGCGAATCCGTCGCCATCCATGTCGACTCGCGTACGGTGCGGTCAATCGAAACCGCCCGCGAGCACCTGTCGCAGCGTCAGTGGTCAGAGGCGATCCCCATCCTGCAGCAGATTGTCGAGAGCCGGGAATCGTCGCTGATTCCCGTGGAGCCGGGCCGGTATCTCAACACCGCCGACTACTGCCATCTGCTGATCTCACAGTTGCCGAGCGAGGGGCTGGCCGCGTATCGCGCGCAGATTGATCCGCGGTTTCGCGAGCGATTCGAAACGGCTCAGAAGACACTGGACGAAGCCGAGCTGTCAATGATCGTTCGCTCGGCTTTTAACTCCTCGTTCGCCGACGAAACGCTGCTGCTGCTGGCGGATTTGAAGTTCGAACGGGGCGAGTACGCGGCGGCGCGCGAGCATCTCGAGTTACTCGTCCCGGCGAACGGCCCGCCGCCTGCTGACTCGGTCGACGTCGAGCAGGAGAATCGCACGAAGCCGCTCCATGAGTCTCATCTGACGTTCCAGGATTCGAGCCTGCCGCTCGAGGAAATTCTCGCCCGACTGACTCTGTGCAGCATTTTCGAGGGCGATCAGCAGCGAGCGGCGAACGAACTCCGCGCGTTCTTCAGCTGGTACGCCGATGCAGAAGGGGACCTTGCGGGACGGCACGGCCTGCTGATCGAAACGTTGCAGGCCGAGCTTCAGAAGTCGTTCAGCTGGCCATCGTACGGGAGCGGGGCCCAGGCAAGCTTCGCCGGACAACCATCGCGCAATCCGATTCCCGCCCGAGCCGTCCGACCGAATCGCGTTCTCTGGCAGCAGCCGCTGCCGCGTTCTTCGTTACGATTGCCCGACGTGCGTCCGTTGCTTGCCAGTGAGCAGCCACTTTCACTGCACCCCATCGTTGTCGACGAGAACCTCTTTGTCGCGAATGCGGAAGCTGTCTTCGCATTTGAGCTTGAGACCGGTCAGCCCGCCTGGGCCGGCGAAGACGCCGATGCTCGCAGTGCAGATGACGCGGTGATCTTTCCGGGCCGCAGCATGCGCAACGTGCTGCACCGACAGGGGACCGGCGTGCCGTCGTTCACATTGTCAACGGCGTCGGGACGGCTGTTCGCCCGGCGAGGCAGTCCGTTGCTGCGAAAGTCTCCGTTTGAAACACAAGCGGTATCGGAGATTGTCGCGCTGGATATCGCGCAGCGCGAGGGGCAGCTGGATCTGCGCATCACGTCGAACGAGATTGAGCCCAAGGCCGGTGCGTCTCAGACGGAGGTCCGTCAGTTTGAAAAGTCTCCGGAAGCGACACCCTGGTCATTCGAAGGAACGCCGGTGGTCGAGGATCGCCGGCTGTTTGTCTCGCTGCGTCAGGGGGCTCCCGAGGATCGAACCGTTGTTGCCTGCTTTGACAATCGCACGGGCGCGCTGGTCTGGAAGTCAGACGTCACGGCCAACCTCAGCAGCCTGCCGGACCACATCAATCTGGTGGGGACGAATCTGCTGACGCTCGACAACGGGCGGCTGTTTCTCGCGACGGGAACGGGGGCGATCGCCGCTCTGGATGCGGACACCGGTCGAGTGCTCTGGGTCGTGACGTACGAATCCCGGCCTCCGGAAAATCTGGAAGCATTCAGCGACCCTCGCCGGATTGGCCTGACGCCCTGCCTGAGCGCCGAGGGAATCGTCTTCGCGGCGCCGCCGGATTCCGAACTGCTCTACGCGCTTGAAGCGACAACAGGCCGCCTCGTGTGGGCACGTCGATTGTCGAGGCAGCCGCAGCATCTCATCGCGGTCCGAAGCGGACGTTTGTTTGTGTCGGGAGATTCGCTGCAGGCACTCGACGCGCTGACGGGCGCGCCGGCCTGGCCACAGCCGGTTTCGTTCGCGAATCTCGCTGGCCAGTCATTCGGACGACCGGCGCTCACGCTGACCGAGATCATCTGGCCGTTGCACGATGAGCTGCTGTACGTCGACCAGGCTTCCGGGCGGATCAATCACCGCATCAATCTGCGACAGATGTTTGGAATTCCTGCCGGCAATCTGCTGCTTCACGACGGTCGCCTGATCGTCGCGCAATCCAAGTCGGTCACGGTTCTGGATGTTGCTGAGTTCGCACCCAACGCCAAGTGAGCCGTCTTTTCGGTTACCTGTCGCCGGTCCGCATTCCAATCTCCGCCAGGCGTTGCCGGATCTCCTCGTCCGCAAGGAGGCTGATCAGCATCCTGACCGCCGGCCTCTCGCAACGCTCCGTGGGGATCAGGAAGTCGTAGTGCTCGTCCTGCAGCGGGAGAAACCCGAGGCCGTACTGCGTGGCGACACTCTGAATGGCGATGCCCCAGTCAGCGCGCTGCTGGACGACGGCCGTGGCGACCGCGTTGTGCGACTTTGTCTGCACGTTGAACCCCGGCGGCCGCGCACCGTCAAGCAACTGATCAATCAAGACTCGAGTGCCGCTGCCAGGATTGCGGTTGATCATTGAGCAGTCGGGATCGGACAGCGCGCTCGCGACCGCAGCCTCAACGGACCGCCCTTCAAACCGCGCATCACCTGCACGAAACACGATGCCCTGCTTGCGCCGGTAACCCTCGACCAGACGAACCGATTCACTGACGAAGTGCCGGTTGTACTCGCCAGTTTGCGGATCCATCAGATGCACTCCGGCGAGGTCGCATTCCCCGCGACGAACGGCATTGACGCCGCCCATGCTGCCGACGCTGAGCACCTTCGCGGAAAAGCCGCGCAACTTCAGCTCACCAATCAGTAGGTCGAGCCCGACGCAGTGACTGCCAATGACGACCAGATCCGCCGGCTCGACGGATTCACTGAGCAGCGTCACCGTGACCGTCTCACCGGCGTCGATGATCTCCGTGTGCTGATCGATCGTCACAAAACCGTCGGCGAGACTGAACGTCGTCACGGACCCCGATCCCCGGCCCATCGGCCAGGCAGTGAGTCCCTCGCCGCCAACCGCTGATGATTCCCTCTCCACAGCCATTCCACTGTTGACCAGGCTGACGAGCAGGTACTCGGTGCGACCGCGTTCGGAGTTCACCCGCTGCGGCAGACGAGCCTCGACGGTCGCCCGCTGGTCCGGCGGGAGACCGGCCATCTCGCGGAGCACTGGCGCAACGAATTCGTGAAACGTGAAGACGGCAGACGTTGGAAAGCCCGGCAGCACAACGACTGGTTTGCCACTGGTCACGGCCAGACAGATCGGCTTGCCCGGTTTCAAAGCGACGCCGTGCGCTACAATACCCGGATCAGACAACTCGCTGACCACCTGATACGAGAGGTCGCCGGCGCCTTTCGAAGTTCCGCCCGAGAGGATCACAGCGTCGCAATCGAGTGCCCGTTTCATGACGTCCCGCAGACGGCCAATGTCGTCGCGGACCGTTCCGAGGGGAACGGGCTCGCAGCCCAGCTCAGCGATGGCAGTGCTCAGAATGGCCGCGTTCGAGTCATAAACGCAGCCTGCAGGAAGATTGTCACCGGGAGCCACGATTTCGTTGCCGGTTGAAATCACGGCGACTCGCGGCTTCCGCAGAACGTCGACAGACTCAAGCCCCAGCGCGGCCAGCACACCGATTTCACGTGACGTCAGTCGCTGGCCGCAACGCAACACGGTTTCGCCGCGCGCGATATCCGTTCCGGCAAACGTGATGAGTTGCCCCGGCGCTGCCGAGCGAAAAACCTGCAGTCGATGTTCCGCCGCGTTCAGCGTCGCGCCGTCCGGTTCAACCGCCTCGGTGTGTTCGATCATGACGACCGCGTCCGCACCGCGCGGAACCATGCCCCCTGTGGCGATCGGCGTTGCTGTGCCGGCTCGAACCTCAATCTGTGGGGCGAGGCCGGGGGCCAGCACCTCCTGATTGATCACGAGTTCGAGCGGTTCTTCTTCGGACGCTCCGCTCGTATCAGCAGCGCGCAATGCGAAGCCGTCAACATTCGACCGATCAAAGCCGGGGACATCGATCGGCGCTGGCACATCATCGGCCAGCACGCGGTCGATCGCGCTGAACAGAGCAACGGATTCCGGCGCCTGCGGTCGAGGCTGCAGTTGCGACTGAAACCTCAACACAGCTTCGTCGCGGGTGACGACGTCGAGAAACTGTTTCTGACGGATGGCGTCGCGCCAGTCTTCGAGATTCGGGGCGTGATCCATGAGTGTCTGGCTATGAACGGGGAGCGTTGCGATGTCGACGGCAGTTCCGGGACAAACGCCGGAGATTGTGGCGATTCCGGGGACGAGACAGATACTATTCGGTCTGCCTTCAGAACGCTCCGCAGCGTCCCGGTCGCCCCGCCCTCCTGCACTCGCGGCTCTGGCGAAACTCTCGAAGACTCGGAACCAATGGAATGAACTGGCTGCTTCTGTGCCGCAACCTGGGACTGTTGGGAATTCTGGTTGGAGGGTCGATGACTTTCAGTCTGCCCTGGGCCTTCCCGGCATTCGGACAGACGGGCCTGTTCGAGGCCGATGGTTTTCGCGGCTTGCTGATTGCCATCGCGGTCAGCGTCGGTTCAGGCGGAATTCTCTTCGGTGTCGGACGTCGCGAAAAAGGAATCATCCTCCGCAAGGAAGCGCTGGCGATCGTCGGCCTGGGCTGGCTGTACGCGGGCCTGCTGGGAGCGCTGCCGTTTCTGTTCTCGCACACGCTCCGGCACGAGGGCGACCGCATCGTTCCGATGAGCGTTCCCGATGCCGTCTTCGAATCGATCTCCGGTTTTACAACGACCGGAGCTTCGGTGTTGACGCATCTGGAAGCGCCGCGCGTCGAGGATGATCTCGCTGTGCTGGATCCGAGCGAGCTGCATCCCGAAGACGAATCGCTGGCCAGCGTTGCTCCGACGAAGCTTGTCCCGCGCTGCATCATGTTCTGGCGGAGCTTCACGCACTGGCTCGGAGGCATGGGGATCATCGTGCTGTTTGTCGCGGTACTCGGCCAGCTGGGCGCCGGCGGCAAAGCGCTGATGCGTCGTGAAGTTCCCGGCCCGATTTCGGAAGCGGTGCGCCCCCGCGTCCGCGAAACCGCCCTCACCATGTGGGCGATTTATGTCGGCCTGAGCGTCGTTCTGAGCATCGTCTACTGGCTTGAAGGCATGACGTTTTTTGACTCGCTGTGCCACACATTCGGTACGCTCGCCACCGGCGGTTTCAGCACCTGGAACTCAAGCCTCGGCCACTACGGAGCCATGATTCAATGGACAACGATCCTGTTCATGCTCCTGGCCGGAACGAACTTCAACCTTTACTACCTGATGCTCACCCGGCAGCACGGCGGTGCAAAGCGGAGCCTCGTGGACCGGTTGCGGCCGTTGATGCGCGATCCGGAGTACCGGCTGTACCTCACGATCATCGTGGTTGTCACGCTGCTCCTCGGTGCCAGCCTCTGGTCGCATCGCACGTACGGTTCTGCCGAGGAGACAATTCGCCACTCGCTGTTCTCAGCGGTCACTGTCATGACAACGACCGGGTACGGCACGGAAGACTTTGACCAGTGGAGCAACACCTGCCGCGCTCTGCTGCTGGCCCTGATGTTCGTCGGAGGCTGCGCGGGATCGACCGGCGGCGGCATCAAGGTGGTCCGCTTCCTGCTGTTCGCACGAATTCTGAAGCTCGAACTTGAGAACGCGTTCCGACCGAATGTCGTCCGGCCTCTGCGCATTGCCGGAGTCAATCTCGATCATGGACTGCGGCACGAAGTGATCGTCTATTTCAGTTTCATGCTGCTGATCTTCGTGTCGAGCTGGCTGCTGCTGATGACGATCGAAACCGGAGCCCCCTGGGATCACACCACGTCTGGAGGCCATCAGTTGATCGACTGCGCGTCGGCCGTGGCTTCGTCGCTGAACAACATCGGCCCCGGACTCGGCGCGGTGGGACCGTCAATGAACTACTCGCAGTTCGCGCCGCAAAGCAAACTGCTGCTGGCCCTGCTGATGCTGCTGGGCCGCCTGGAGCTGTTCGCGATTCTGGTCCTCTTTATCCCGTCGTTCTGGCGGACGCATCAGTAACCATCGCCAGACACGCGAGCCTTCCGTCATCTCACGGAGCGGCTGCAGGATTGTCCGCCGGTTTCGCTCGTCTCCTACGGAGGCGGCAGTTTGGAAGCATTGTTCTGAAAGATAGCGGCGGTCGTCTGCCCCACAGCGCCGATCGAACCGATGACGATCAGAAAAATGACCATCATCATCACCGCGTACTCAGCTGCGGTCGGACCATCTTCTTCCCGCAGGAACCGCCACACACCGCTACATAAGATTCGCATGAAACGCCTCCCGAAAACGACAACCGCCAGTCGTTGACCTGGCGTTTCTTCGAGCGTTGCGGGAATGCAACACCAGAAGTTCCTCGGCCGCAGTCTGTCGCAGAACTGCAACACAGCCGACTCATGAGCGGCAGCGTGGCACACAATGCACGCTCCATGCCGGACTTCACCCGTACTCGGCGCTGCACTCAGGTTTTCGGAGTGTCATCGCCTTTGGCTGAAGTCTCGACAGGCTCCATGATCGCGGACCGGAACTGCTCCAGGAACGTTTTCAGTGCGTCTCCGGTCAGAGACTGGTTGTCATCGCGGGCAACGATTCGAAACTCATTCGCGTAGCGATAAGTGACGGCTGCGAAGTTGGTTCCCGGACGCTTCGGCGGTGCGACGCGGATGTCCGCAATGATCATCTCGCCCGAGTGAAACCGGTCGTCTCGATGCGGGAGCAGCGAGTTGAAGGCCACGGTCACTCGGCCAAGGCTGGATAACACAGCCGTTGCCATGCACGAGTCGCGGTGAATGATCCAGCGCGCTACTGCCGGAATCCGAAACAGTCGACGAAGCCAGTCCAGATGCGCGGAGGTGCGATGCGTCCGCACGATTGCCATTTCGCCAATGATGCCGGAGAGAAGTTTCGCCCAGTCAACTCGCGAGCCCAGTCGTCTGGATACGAACTTGTAACTGACGTGATTGGCGGCTGTGCCTGGCGTGTTCCTGTCCCGCAGGTCGACGGGAACCATGATCCGCATCCATCGTTTTCCCATGAATGGCTGATGCCTTGCGTTCCAGTCGACGCAGGTTCGCAGCAACGCCGCCAGCAACCAGTCATTCAACGTTCCACCAGAACTCTCCACCGACGACGACAGCGAATGGAAACTCGGCTCGGACAATCGAGTTTCCCGGATCCCGCTGCGCGGCTCGTTTTCGAAGGATGACTTCCCGGACTCGCTGCATTCTGCAAGCGGCCCGGTCGCGGCCAGCGCGATGCGGATGCGGCGCAGGATGGCCCGGCACCGGTCCAGCACAGTGAGCGGTGGACGAACTGACGCTGGCTCGCGGTTCTTGAGCCAGCTCAGGTCAACCGGAAGCAGCGGCGCAGGAATCAACCCTGCGTTCTGGAGTCGTCCGTAAGCAGCCAGCCATTCGAGGACAAACGTGAAAATTCCGGCTCCGTCCGCACAGGCATGATGAAAATGCACAAGCAGCTGCATGCGTTCCCCGATTGATCGCAGCCGCAGCCGCAATCCCGGTGCGCGCTGCAGATCCAGTGGCTCTTCCAGCTCTGGTAGGGAATCGTCCCTCGACGAATCGGTAACCAGTACGGGCCAGGTCTCGGCAGGAATCCAGCACGGGACACCGCGACTGTCGTCGTGGATTCGGGAAACCAGCAGAGGGTGACGCGGCAGAACTTCTGTGAGAGCTGCCTGCAGTAACTCCTCATCGACGAGCCCGTCCAGCGTCAGTTCGATCGTGCACGACATCGGATGCGACGGTCGATCATCGAGCAGCATGAAACGTTCGAACGGAGTACACGGCAGAGGGAACAGGTCTGACGGCAGGTCAGCAGACACAGGCCAGTTCCCTTTTTCGTGAGACGTCCTGAAACAGAACGTCGCTGATTTCAAGGCGGTCGGGAATCGAAGTCGAATGACGGTACGTGACGCTTCCCGCCCGCAGAGTACTTCAGAGCGACCTCCGCACAGACAGCCTTTTTCAGGACAGAATCTCGGTGACGACGTGCGACGGTTCCGCACCGGTCAGTTTCTGTTCAAGCCCCTGGTAGCGGAACGTCAGGCGGTTGTGGTCAATGCCAAGCTGATGCAGCAGGGTGGCGTTCATGTCCCGGATGTGAACCGGGTTCTCGACAATGTTGTACGACCAGGCGTCCGTGCGACCGTACTCGAAGCCGCGTTTGATACCGGCTCCGGCCATGACCATCGTGAAGGCGCGACCGTGGTGGTCGCGACCGTGATTGTCTTTCGTGAGCTGCCCCTGCGAGTAGACCGTGCGTCCGAATTCGCCGCCCCAGACGATCAGCGTGTCGTCGAACATGCCGCGTTGTTTGAGGTCGCGGATCAGGCCGGCAATCGGATGGTCGACCGTTTCGCACTGGCCGCGAATCAGCTTCGGCAGGCTGCCGTGCTGGTCCCAGCCGCGATGGAACAGTTGGATCACCGGCACGCCCTGCTCTGCCAGTCGTCGCGCGATGACGCAGTTGCGAGCGAACGTTCCGGGCTTCTCGGCGTCGGGGCCGTACAGGTCGAGCGTCTCTTTCGTCTCGGTGCTCAGGTCCATGATCTCCGGCACAGACATCTGCATCCGAAAGGCCATCTCGTACTGAGCGATCCGCGTCTGCGTCTCCGGGTCGCCAAAGTCGTTGAAAGTTTCCTCGTTAATCTTCGCGATGCGATCGAGCATCCGGCGGCGCATGTCGCGATCGACGCCGTCCGGATTCTGCAGGTACAGCACCGGCTCATTGGCCGAACGGAGAGCAACGCCCTGGTGCTTCGACGGCAGAAAACCGCTGCCCCACAATCGCGAATACAGAGCCTGCTTCTGCCCCGGCCCTTTGGAAATCATGACGATGTACGCAGGCAGGTTTTTGTTGGGACTGCCGAGACCGTAGCTGACCCACGAGCCCATGCAGGCCTTGCCGGGTTGCTGCACGCCGGTATTGATATAGGTAATCGCCGGATCGTGGTTGATCGCTTCGGTGTGCAGCGACTTGATGATGGTGAGGTCGTCAACGACGCCCGCGACGTTCGGCAGGATCTCGCTGACCCAGGTACCCATTTCGCCGTGTCGCTGGAACTCGAACATCGGCGCGACGACGGGGAACGACTTCTGCCCCGACGTCATCCCGGTCAGCCGCTGCCCCTGCCGCACGGACTCGGGCAGTTCCTGGCCGTGCAGTTCGCGAATCTCCGGGTGGTAATCGAACATGTCCAGGTGCGATGGCCCTCCGCACATGAAGAGGTAGATCACCCGCTTTGCCCTGGGAGCAAAGTGCGGCAATCCAGCCAGCCCGCCACGGTCATTCGTCGCCGCTGCCGCCTTGTTAGACGGAGCCAGCGACTGCCCGAGCAATCCCGCCAGCGCCGCCCCACCCAGAGGCCGCGCCGAACTGGCCAGCAACTGCCGGCGGTTCATCAGAGTCTGGAATTCAGAGATTGGATTCATAGTGATGGTCTATCGTTTTATCGAAAAGCAGGGATGTCGACCGGCAAGCCGACGCGCATAAAGAATCGTGCAAAGGCCTGCGAAAGGTGCTCGCGGTATGGCGGCAGCAACCTGAGACGCCGCCCGTCAGCAGCTTTCTTGCGAACAAATCGAACAGGAAGAGAAAACACTCGCCGGAAATCGACGACTCGAACTTCACGCGAAAAGCCATTCGCCTCGCAGGCTGCCAGGACGTGAAACCCTGGCAGATTGCCTCTCCGCGCGTCCTCCATTCCTTTTGAGGTTGCCAGATATCCTGTCAGTTCGGAGCGATCCCAGACGGTCCCGAGCAGCACTTCGGTCAGTTTCTCGCGACCAGGTACGAGATCACACGATTGCGAAAGGACGATCAGATCACGTTCTTCCCAGTCGAACATTGCCAGCGTTGGATCATCGAGATCTTCAACCGGCAGATAGACCGGACACGATTCGATCAGATCACCCTGCTCCAGTACGTCACTTTCAACAACGGAGTACCAGGGATACGCGCTGTCGGTCATGACTCGGCCCTGTTGTCCAGATCCGGCTCGAATGGAATCGGAACGGCGCGGCCACGAGGACGCAGTTTCGCGATAAATCTGCCGCCCGGTCGCGTCGGTGCCGGCAACTCGACATCCCAGTTCAGAACGTCGTCGGGTGCCTCTACACCATCGTGAGGCAGAGTCGGCTCCTGACTACTGGCATCAGCCTTTTTTGTCTTTTCGGACATAACCCTCTCCACAGGATTCAGGGATCGTCTCTGAAATCGTATCTCCGTCGAGCATTCACACATACGCGGTTTCATGACGCGACAACTCAGCCGCGCGTCAGTCGTCCGCGAATTCGGTTCCCACTGGCCAGCCCGCCTTCATTGACCGCGCGAAAAGTCCAGCACCTGATGGCCCGCCGAGTTGATTGTGATCTCAAGATCGCCTCCCATCACGATTGCTCCCGGTGTGCAGACCGGGAAGAAATGAACGACGTAATTCCCATTCTTCATCGACGCCGAGATGTCCATATTTTCAACCGGATAATTCAGTTGTCGTGCCTGAGAGAGTGCTGTTTCGATCGCCCCAGGCAGTTGGGTGTCGTCAACGTGAGCTGTGCTCATGACCGGGCCTCCGTTTCCGTAGGGCCGGTTCCCACCGGCCAGTTCATCGCCGCGTTTCAAATGTGGCCGGTAGGAACCGGCCCTGCGTGTCACCCTCGCGTCAGGGTTTCGTCGAGGTTCAGGATCATGCTTGTGACGATCGTCAACGCCGCGTGGTCGGCGGGGTCGAGGGATTCGTCGCGGGGGGATTCGCCGGATGAAATCAGTTTCTTCGCCCGATCTGCGTCTTCGGCAAAGAGCGCGCGCTCATCGTGATACGTCTTCTTGAGCAACTCACGGACGACGGACTTTGGTCGGACGCCAGTCGCAAGTCGGTAGGCGTACTCGATGCGGTCGTCGATCGCCGCGCCGCCGTGTTTGATCGCTCGTTCGGCGAGCATCCTTGCGGCTTCGACAAACTGGACGTCGTTCAGCGTGACGAGTGCCTGCAGCGGCGTGTTGGTGCGCGACCGGCGGAGGACACATTTCTCGCGGGTCGGAGCGTCGAAGATCGTCAGTGACGGAGCCGGAGCGGACCGCTTCCAGTAGGTATACATGCTGCGGCGGTAGAGCTTTTCGCCGGCGTCCCGTTGAAACGTCGCGCCACTGAGACTGACCTCATTCCACAGGCCGGGTGGCTGGTAGGGCTTGACGCTCGGACCACCGATCCTGTCGACGAGCAGCCCGCTGGCGGCGAGCGCGTTGTCGCGGATGAATTCTCCCTGCAGACGGAAACGCGGGCCGCGAGCGAGCAGCCGGTTCTCCGGGTCGTGTTCGAGCAGTTCCGGCGTGACGCGAGCCGTCTGTCGGTAAGTGCTCGACATGACCATCTGCTTGAGCATCCGTTTGATGTCCCAGCCGCTTTCGACAAAGTCGACGGCCAGCCAGTCGAGCAGCTGCGGATGGCTCGGCCACTCGCCCTGTGACCCGAAGTCTTCGAGCGTTTTGACGATGCCCGTGCCGAAGAGCATTGACCAGTAGCGGTTGACCGTGACGCGAGCGGTCAGCGGATGATCGTCCTGGACAATCCACTGGGCCAGACCGAGCCGGTTCTGCGGTGCTTCGGCGGGTGGCGGAGGCAGCATCGAGAGCACACCGGGATTGACGGCCCGCTCCTTGTTCGGATTCGCATAGTGGCCGCGTTCGAGCACGAACGTCTGCCGCATGTTCGGCACATCCTGCATGACCATGACGGTGCTGATCGGCTTCTCGTTCTCGCTGATCTTCGCCTTCAGGACCTGCAGTTCCTTAGCGGTTTTCTGGTACTCGGCATCGACCGACGTCAGGTAGTGCGTCCGCAATGTCTGAGTCTGTTCGGCAGTCCGTTCGTCCGCTTTGAGTGCCAGCAGCGGGCGAATGGGATCGCTGCCCGCGAGCGACTGAACTTCGACTTCCGTCAGCGCCCGATCGTAGACGCGGACCTCGTCGAGCAGTCCTTTGAACGGAGCACTCGTGCTTCGGCGACCGAGATACAGCGGCACTTTCGAGCGGATTGTGTCGCTGAGCCGGTCCTGCTCGATGGTCCATTCCTGCAACTGGCCATCGAAGTAAATCTTCAGACCGGCGGCTTTGCTCGACCCGTCATAAACAACGAAGACGTGCTGCCATTCGTCCTTCTTCAGGCCGTTCTTCGTGTTGACCTTGATCGCGTTCGTCGGCCACGTATTGATGATGTGAACGGCCAGCTTGCCGTTGCTGAAGAGCATGTCGAAACCGCGGTACGCGTTGCCGTCGTCCATCTTCGCGATGGCTGTTCCATTGGCATTTCCATTCGGCTTGAGCCAGCAGCCGTACGAAAACGCGTCGGTGTGAGTGAAGTCGGCGGCGTTGCCGAGATCGACCCAGTTGCTGCCGTCGAGCTGAAACGCTTTGCCGAATCGACCGTCGGCCCACAGCGTCTTGCCTTTGATGGATGCCTCGCGTTTGTCGTCGAGCAGGTCGGTCAGTGATTCGTCGAGCGGCAGATGCAGAACTCCGCCGCCGGGCAGCAGCGAGTCAGCATCGACATCGGCCGACGCCTTTTCGAGCCACGCAACAAACTCGGGTTCAGCGGCGGCCTTGCGGGCGGCCAGACGCTCTTCGATCGGCGGCAGATCCTGCTTGAGAATTGCGGCCTGTGACAGCCTCTTTGGGTCGAAGACGTCGACAACGGGCGCCTGGTTGCCTCGGCGAGTCTGCATCCCCGGATCGGACGCCTGGTTGAAGTACGCGAAGACGCGGTAGTAGTCCTCCATCGTGATGGGGTCGTACTTGTGATTGTGGCACTGAGCGCATTCGAGGCTCAGCCCCATCCACACCATGCTGGTCGTCTTGACGCGATCGACCGCGTACTCGACACGGAATTCTTCGGCGATGACTCCGCCTTCGTCTGTCGTCGCGTTGTTGCGGTTGAAGCCGGTCGCGATCTTCTGCTCGACCGTCGCGTCGGGGATCAGGTCGCCGGCAAGCTGCTCGACGGTAAACTCGTCAAACGGCTTGTTCTCGTTGTAAGCCTTGATGACCCAGTCGCGCCACGGCCACATGTCGCGCGGGCCGTCCGCGTGAAAGACGCTCGAATCGCCATACCGGGCAGCGTCCATCCAGGCGAGCGCCATTCGCTCGCCAAAGTGCTGTGAGGCCAGCAACCGATCAACAGCTCGTTCGTACGCACCATCGGGGTCGGATTGCGACTCGGCAAGAAACGCGTCGATCTCTTCGAGCGTCGGAGGCAGGCCGGTCAGGTCGAACGTGACGCGCCGCAACAGCCGCTCACGATCCGCTTCTTCGCTGAGCGACAGGCCGTCGTTCTTAAGCCGCGCGGCGATGAACGCGTCGATCGCGTTCCGAATCCGACCGGCATCTTTGAGGTCAGGAATCGCTGGCTTCGTCGGTGTGATGAATGACCAGTGGCCTTCCCAATTCGCTCCGGCTTCGATCCAGCGGCGCAACGTTTCGCGCTGCTCGGGCTCAAGTTCGATCGGCGAATCCGGCGGAGGCATGATCAGATCCGGATCGGTCGCCGTCAGCCGCTGCCAGGCCTCGCTTTCCGTGAGCCCTCCGCCAAACGCATGAGCGATGCCCTCTTCGGTGTCGAGCCGCACGTCGCCATCGCGAGTTGCCTCGTCCGGACCGTGACACTTAAAGCAGACCGACGAAAGAATCGGCCGAACATCGCGATTGAACTGCGGCACCGAATCGGCGGCGCTCGCGTTCAATGCAGCGGCAGAAACCGTGATCAGACCGGCGGCAAAGCAGTGGAAGACGATGGGATTCAGAGAACGCATCTGCGACTTTCGGAAACAGTCAGAGGGATTGGCAATCAGAGGCGGGACGCGTCGGACCGAGCCGGCGGCGACTGGGCGGGACCCTGTGGGGATCGATCAGTCTAGCCTGATCGAAACGCGGACAGCGAGTCAAACTCGTGCGGCGTCGCTGGTCGCGTGCCCTCAGCGATTTCGGTACCTGGCGTAGCTACCGTCGCCGAGACGGTGGACTGCCCCACCGTCTGGCGACGGTAGCTACGATGCTCTTCGATTTCACAATCACATCTGAGTGCACTCTCGCTGGTTGGCGGTTGCGCGTTCCGGCGTCTGAGCAGAAAGGCATCCTGCGTCGTGACCTCGTCCACGACGACCTGTATGTCAGAATCTCCGACAGACGGTAGACTTCCGCCGCGACGGACTGAAGATCATTCGCTGCTGAGAAGAGAAAGGACACTCGGGATGCTGCACACGGTTGTCATGGCGGGCGGAAGTGGAACTCGATTCTGGCCGGTCAGTCGGAAGGAGCTGCCGAAGCAGTTTCTGTCGCTGTTCGGTGATCACTCGCTGATTCAGCAGGCGGTCGGTCGCTGTCGAAGTCTGTCGTCGGACGAGCGAACCTGGATCGTGACCGGAGCCGCTCACGCCGTCGAAACCGGGCGGCAGCTTCCGGACGTTCCGGCGAGCCACATCCTGATTGAACCGTGTGGCCGGAACACGGCGCCGTGCATCGGCCTGGCCGCTCTGTGTCTGCTGGCGGAAGATCCGGATGCCGTCATGCTCGTCACACCGGCCGACCACGTGATTCGTCCCGAGGCGGATTTCGTCGCCGCAGTCGAACGAGCAATGGCGACGCTGGAAAGCTCACCGGAGAAGTTATGTCTGTTCGGCATCGTGCCCGACCGGCCCGCAACCGGCTACGGTTACATCGAGCGCGGCGGACCATTGGCCGATACGGACCGCGTGTTTGACGTCGCTCGATTTCGCGAGAAGCCCAACCTCGAAACCGCCCAGGAATTTCTGGAAGCCGGCAACTTTCTGTGGAACAGTGGCATCTTTGTCTGGCGAGCGGACACGATTGTTCGTGAGCTTGAACGCCTGCAGCCAAAGCTGATGGTCGTCCTCGACCGAATTCGTGACCGGATCGGCGAAGCGGACTTCGCGGAAACACTCGAACGAGAGTTTCCCAACTGCCCCTCGATCTCGATCGACTATGCCGTGCTGGAGCATTCGCGTGATGTCTGCGTGCTGGAAGCTCCATTCGGCTGGGACGACGTCGGCAGCTGGTCGGCACTCGCCCGGCTGCACCCGCGCGACGAGCAGGGAAACACGGTGCTCGGTCGGCACGTTGGAATCGAAACAGAAAACTGCACGATTTTCTCGTCAGGCGACCACCTCGTGACAACAATCGGATTGGATGACTGCGTCGTCGTCCACACTGACAAGGCAACGCTGGTCGCCAGACTTGATGACGAAGCTCAGGTCAAAGAGTTGCTGAAGGCGATCGAGACAGCCGGACTCGAAGCGTTTCTGTAACGCCGCAGTCTGACAGTTCGTCACCATCCCTTCAGGAGCGTCGACCGTCAGGCACGAGCAATTGGGGAAGGCAGCACGCTGGTTGGTCAGCATGCAGAGAATCAGTGAGTCTCCTCTCCGTGGCTGAGACCGCGACTCTCCAGTAAGCGGGAGAGTGAAGTGCAATGTGCGACGCAGCTCGAAGTATGTCGACGCGTTCCTGAACTGCATCGACGACCGATTCCTGACGAGGGAAGCAGAGCGATGCCCGTTTTCGAGAAGTCGACCGAACTGCCCGTCTCGGCGGAGGCCGCGTTTGACTGGCACTGCCGGCCCGGCGCGTTCGAACGTCTCGCACCACCGTGGGAATCCATCGACCTGCTCTCGACCGATGGCGTGGTCGACGGCGGAATTGCTCGGCTGCGAATGAGAATGGGGCCGCTCTCGAAGCTCTGGGTCGCTGAACACGGCGGGATCGTTCCGGGACGTGAGTTCTGCGATGTGCAGCGCACCGGCCCATTTGCCCGCTGGGAACACACGCACGCGATGCAGCCGGTTTCAGAGCAGCAGTGCCTCCTGACAGACCGGATTGAGTACCGCGCACCGCTGGGGCTTCTCGGAGAGGTCATCGCTGGCCGGTTAATCCGTCGGTCGCTCGAACGGACGTTTCAATATCGGCACCGGGTGACCGAGCTTGATTTAAGATTCCACACCTCAACACGGGAGAAACCAGCCATGAAGATTGCAATCGGCGGTTCAACAGGAATGGTGGGGACGGAACTGGTTTCGTTTCTGACAACCGGGGGACACGACGTCGTACGTCTGGTCCGCGAGAAGACATCGGCTGAAAAGGCTTCGGACGAGACAACGGGGACGGTCGCCTGGAGCCCTGCCGAGGGCACGATGGATGCCGCCGGTCTTGAGGGTTGTGACGCGGTCGTCCATCTCGGCGGATACAACATTGCCGAGCGGCGCTGGTCGGACCGTGTGAAACGTCTGATTCGGGACAGCCGTGTCGACAGCACGTCATTGCTCGCCCGCACTCTCGCCGGGCTGAAGAATCCGCCAAAGGTTTTCGTTTGTGCTTCGGCGATCGGGTACTACGGCGACCGGGGCGACGACCTGATGACCGAAGACAGCCCGCCGGGACCGAGCTTCCTCAGCCAGACGTGCGTCGAATGGGAAGACGCGACGCGGCCAGCCCGTGATGCCGGGATTCGAGTCGTCAATCTGCGGATCGGCGTCGTGCTCAGTCCCAAAGGCGGCGCGCTGAAGAAAATGCTCACGCCCTTCAAGCTGGGCGGTGGCGGCGTCGTGGGCAACGGTCGGCAATGGATGAGCTGGATTGCACTCGACGATCTGCCGCGAATCATTCAGCACTGCCTGCAGGAAGATTCGCTCAGCGGGCCAGTCAATGCGGTTGCTCCTGGAGCGGTCGACAATCGCAGCTTCACAAAGACGCTTGGCCATGTCCTCCGCCGACCGACAGTTTTTCCGCTGCCCGCCTTCGTCGTGCGAACGCTGTTTGGTGAAATGGGCAACGAGCTGCTGCTGGGCAGCACGAACGTCGAGCCGACGCGACTTGAAGCGAGCGGCTACGACTTCGCATTTCCAGAACTCGAACCCGCGCTGCGACACTTGCTGGGCCGGTGACGGAGAGACCCTTCTCGTTTAATCCGAAGCCGGAGGCGACGGCGTTTTGAGAGTACGAAACGCCATCGCCTCCGGCTTCGGGTCAAACGAAACACTGTGCCAAACGAATTACCATGCCAAACGCAAAAACGGCGAGGTCCAGTTTCCCGGACCTCGCCGTCGGTTCCTGCAGGGAACGTGTTTCAAACCGCGTGCCGTGCCCGATCGCAAACAAGAGTCAGTTCATCAGGTGGTGGCAGTTTTCAGAGCAGGTCGATCAGAGTGAAATCGGACCGGGCTCCGGCACGCGTTGAGGAAGCTACTTTTCCAGTCCGTCGATGACGCTGTCGATGTCATCTTCGCGAGGCGTCGGGACGAGGATGTCACGCGGCTCTTCGTCAGTGAAGAGTTCAACATCGTCCAGCTTGAGCTTCGGCGATGACGGACGACGAACCGTCTCATCTTCGCGGGCTGCCAGTCGAGAGGAACGCTGCTCCATGATTGTGCGAGCGGCAGCTCGAACATCTTCGCGGCTCATGCGACGCAACTGGCTGACTTCCTGCAGCGGCTCCAGAACATCGACCGCTTTGGCAACCGTCGTTTCCAGCAGGATGATGTCCATCAGACCTTTCCGCATGTCGCCCATCGAATCGACCTGCGTCTGCAGTTCGTCGCTCAGGTCGGTCAGAACTTCCAGCGTTTCAATCGCGTCGATGACGTCGCCGGTCTGCGTGTTGAGGTCATCCTGAATCCGCACGAGCTGCGTCAGCTTCGACTGAGCATTGTCGAGGTCCATGTCGGCATTCAGCTCGTCACGCAGCGTGAAGAGTCGCTCGGTGTGCTCGAACGCGGTTGCCGTATCGCCACCGTTCTCAACGATGTCGTTCTTCAGTGTGAAGAGATCGTCGGCGTGCTGCTGAGCGTCGAGAATGCCGTCCGCTTCCCCGTTGAGATCGTTCTTCAGGGCGATCATGCGGCGGGCTGCTTCGTGAGCCGTTTCCGTATTCTCTGCCGAATTGAAGATGTCGTTCTTAATCGCGGCGAGGCCGGCCACATGCTCACGGGCCGCGTCCAGACCGTCACCGTGCATGAAGATTTCGTGCTTCAGATCCTTGAACTGACGAACGGTCGAGAACGCCTGAGCGACTTCAGACTCTGCGACTTCGACGCCTTCGCTTTCGACGACGATCTGCTCTTTCAGGTCGCCGAACTTCTCAACCGCGGCGAGCGCGGAATCAATATCGGCACTCTCAATCTGAGCCGCTTCGCGAACTTTCAGCAGGCCGGTGATCGCCTCGACGGCCTGATCAGTGCGCTGCCCGGCCAGCACGGCCTGTTCCTGCAACGTGACCATGCGGTCGAGCTGCCCTTCGGCGGTCTCGATATTCTTCGTGTTGGTGATGACGCTGTTCTGCAGGCCGACCAGACGGTCAAGCTTGTTGAAGGCGACTGTTGTGTTGGCGGCTTCGGCTTCGACTTCTTTGCGAAGCTGTTCCATCGCGGTGACGCTGATCCGAGCGTCTTCCAGTTGCCGGTACTGCGACTTCAGGCTGGTCAGCAGGTTGTTGGTTTCCCAGACCTGATTGCGGACACCGACGAGTTCCTCCATGTCGCCTTCGACAGAATTGAGTTCCGAGCGGACCTGAGCGAGTTCCCGCATCATTGGGCGGCGAACCATCAGATCCATGCCGAGAAAGCCGACGGCCAGGCCGACAAACAGCATGCTCCAGCGAAACGCGGGACCAGCGACAAAATCGGGAGTCGCTGACGATTGGTCATGGCTTGAGATTAACAAGGGAGTACCTCCGGAGGGCGTGATGCGAAGTTCGGTTGATGCTCTCGAAGAATCTGTTTGTCTTCCGAGAGCACCCCGACTTACGGGACGAGCAACCGTTGACGCCGGGTGAAACATTGGCGGGTCGAACAACAGCAGGCGTCAGTAGAAACGCCGCGTCGCAGGCCGAAGCCTTTGCCGAATCGGCCAGGTCTTCGTGATGCCTGCGGCCTTACTGGTATCGCCAGTTCGCCTCAGCGGAATCGCTTCACAATGCTCCGCAACCTCTACGATTTCACAGGGTCGGATCTGCATTCGGCACAGGGCGCGAGCACCTCACATCCAGCCTCAGGCGGCACAGCCGGAGCATCCGAAGCAGCTCGAAAAGGACGCCCTGTGCGGTGTTTGCACAGTCAAAAATCCGCGCAGAGTTCTTGACGGAAAAGCATTCGCGCGCTTCTGACAATCGTCAGAACGCAGCGCGCCTTCGTTTAACGCCCAGCCGCAGGCGCCGGCCACCTCCGACCCGCGCAGTCTGGTGGCCGGCGCCTGCGGCTGGGCGTTAAACGAGATAGCGCGACTACCAGTCGATCCAGATCAGAACATCGCCAGCAGCGGATAAACTTCCGTCTGCAGCTCGCCGCCGGTCACATGCACGTTGCCGTCGCCGTCGACGAACACGTCGACCTCACTGCGAACGCCGAATTCCGGCTGATAGATGCCCGGCTCGATTGAGAAGCAGGTGTTGCGCATAACGAGCCGTTCTTCGCGGGTTTCCAGGTTGTCCATGTTCGCTCCGTTGCCATGCACTTCCTGCCCGATGCTGTGCCCCGTGCGATGGAAGAAATATTCGCCATAACCGGCGTCTTCGATCACAGCCCGACAGGCGGCATCGACTTCCCAGCCCTGCAGAGCCCGTCCATCCGCGTACGCACTGCGAACACACTCGATGGCGGCATCGCGGGCGGCAGCGACGATGTCAAAGATGTGGGAATACTTCTCTGGCACGGTCGTGCCGACAAAGCAGGTTCGGGTGAGGTCGCTGTAGACGGCCCGCGGCCGATCCATCTTCGCCCACAGGTCGACGAGCACGAAGTCCCCTTCGCGAATCTTCGTCTCCCCGCTTGTGCCGGTTTCGTAATGGGGATCCCCACTGTGCGGCCCAACGCCGACAATCGGCGGGTGATAGGTCGTCATCTTATTGTCAGCGAAGTGCTGCATGATGACGTCGCTGACGGCGGACTCTTCCGCGAACCCGACCGACCGCACCTGCTCGACGATGTACCGGAAGGCCGCCTCGAACGCCGCGTTCGTATGAGTGGCTGCTTCCTGATGCAGAGCCCACTGCTCCGCGTCCCAGGTCGCCTCGAATGACTGAATCAGATCGCCCGACGGCACGATCTCGCACCCGAAACTGCGGACCAGTTCGACGGTCCCGGCATCAACACGCGAGATATACGGATTCGCATTCCGCGGCGAGTACTCCATTCCCAGCCGCGAACAACCACTAACGAGCGACTCGATCCCGGCCTCCAGCTCCTGCCACTTCAGATAAACCGTCGCCTCGCCAGGCAGATGATCGAAGACGCCCGACTCGATTCGATGGACCAGCTTTCGCGGCTCGCCTTCGCGCGGAATGAAATACAGACACCGCCGCGAGCCCATCTGATCATCCGGCAGTTCCAGGACTCGTCGAGCCAGAACGTTGCTGCCGCGAAAGTCGTACAGCAGCCAGCCGTCAAGATTCTGTTCCGCGAGTGCCTGTTGAATGCGAGCGAGGTCGAACATCGTCGAGTCCTTTCTACCGGATTGAAAATGCAGATTGATCGATTCGCGATTCTAGTTGCCGTCCCCGCCACTCTGCAGCTCGCCGCCAGTCTGCAACTCGCCGGGAATGATCCGGTCGTTCGCTGCGGCGACGGCATGAATGCGCAACGAACTCGTCCGACCGCATCCACAAGACGTTGCGGTCACCGGTCGTCAGCAGCCGGCAGCGTGATCTCGAACTCCGCCACGACGGGACGATGATCCGAACGCAGCGACCACAGATGCCGACAGCGGTGCCAGTCAATGTTCGCGTTGCCCCAGATCTGGTCGAGCTTCATCAGCGGCAGAAACACCGGCCACGTTTCGCGAAAGCCTTCGCCCGACTGCTCGTACGCATTGGTCGCACGTTCGCGCAGCGACCCGGCAACGGCGGAATCAATGGGCGTGTTGAAGTCGCCGGCGAGAATGAACGGCTCGCCCGTGTGTCGCTCAAACAGCTTTGCCAGCGCCAGAAATCCGGGCTCCCGGAACAGAATCGGGTTTGAGGTGAAGTCAACGACGCCGACCTTCAACGACCTTCCTCGCACAGAAACATCAGCCACGCGCCAGCGGCACACTGGCCCGGCACGATCATGCTCGACCAGCGTCGCGTCGCCTCGAACCAGCAACGTCATCCCCGAACTCAGCGGCAGCGGCGTGTATTCCGGACAGGCAACTCGCCAGAAATCCGGAGCCTGGCCGCGACCGATCGCTTCGGTCATCGTAACAATGTCCGCATCGAACTCCGCAATCAGCCGGGCGACGTTCTCGTACCCGAAGTCGCCCCGCGAGACATTCCAGAAGACAAACCGCAAGGAATCGTCCGACGGAACAGGCTGCTCACCGCGAAACGCCGCGCTGCTCCAGAGAACAAGCTGCAGGACTCCGACGGCAGCCACGACGCGAGCCCCCCGAATCCGCCCTGAGCGCCGCAATCGCAGGCCAACAAACAGCGCGAGCACAACCAGCAGCGGCGGCGGCAGCGCGTAGAAAACTGTGGCG
>Ga0070726_10000967_pt1 | contig 31144 bp, 22 predicted proteins | sample tdAd471_FD_67275 | JGI IMG/M metagenome (GOLD analysis project Ga0070726, IMG submission 67275) | Marine sediment microbial communities from the Atlantic coast under amendment with organic carbon and nitrate - tdAd47.1 | ecosystem: Environmental > Aquatic > Marine > Coastal > Sediment | place...
GCGGCGCCGACGTGGCGGTCGGCGCAGTCTCAGCAGCAGCACCGGGCTCGGCCTTGGCGGCGGGCGCAGGTTCGGCCTTGGCGGCGGGAGCAGGTTCGGCCTTGGCGGCGGGCTCCTCGACCTCGGGCTCGGGCTGCAGGCGCTTGGTGCCGAAGCTGGGGAGCGCTGCGCTGTCGCCGCGGCGCGGCGGCTGGGCTCGCGGCTCGGGCTCGGGCTCGGGCTCGGGGTCCGGGGCCGAGGAGCGGTAGATCGAGCGGGTGGTGGCGGCGCTCGCGCTCTTACCGCGCTTGCGCTTGCGCTGCCGGCGTCGACGGCCCGTGCCTTCCTCGCTGGCCGGGGTCTCGGCGGCGGGGTCGCTCGCCTCGTCGGCCTTGGCGTTCGGGGTCGGCGTGGCGGGCGCCTCGGCCTGCTCCTGCGCCTCGGTCGCCGCCTCCTGCGCGGGCTCCGCGTCTTGGGCCTTGGCCGGCGCGGGCTCCGCGGCCGGGGCCTCGGCGGCCTCGGGCTCCGCGGCCGGGGACTCGGCAACCTCGGGCTTCGCCTCCGGGGCCTTGGGCTTGGGCTCCGCGGCCGGGGTCTCGGCAACCTCGCGCTTCGCGGCAGGCTTGGGCTCGCGCTTCGCGGCAGCCTCGGGCTCCGCGGCCGGCTCGGGCTCGGGCTCCGGGGCGCGTTGGCCGCGCTCGAGGGCGGCCTTCAGCTCGGGGAGCTCGGCGTCGCTGACGCGGAGGAAGTGGCTGGGGGCCTCGAAGCCGCCGGCGCGCAGGGTGGCGAGCAGCTTGGAGGGGGTCAGCCCCCACTCCCAGGCCAGGTGGTAGAGGCGGACGTGATTCGCCGCGGGGTAGGCGGCGATCACAGGGAAGGCGAAACCATGCTGGGAGTCCTCGTGGGGTGCGTAGGCGAAGGATAGCCCAGGCGGAGGGCGGGATCACGCCTCAATGCGCAGAGCTCAGAACGGGGCATAGGCCGGGCAGTCCGCTGGCCCGTAGCACACGGCCTCGATCTGGACGTCGCCCGCGGTCTGCTCGGTGGGCATGCGGCAGGCCCATACGCAGCTCGCGCAGGGGTCGGCGTCGAGGGCGCCGTCGCCCAGCGGGCGGTGCCCGGCCGCGCGATAGACCTCGAGCGGCTCGGGGGCGCCCTGCCACGGCGGGCCCGCGTCGCTGGGCTCGGGGCCGGGCTCGCGCTTCAGCTTGCTCGCTTTGTGCAGGTCGCAGCCGTAGCGCTGGGGGTCGTCGACCGGGACCCCGGCGCCGCTGACCGTGTCGCCCACGCGAAAGCCGTGCTTGGCCTGCGCGGCCTTGCCCAGCCCCACGTCGAAGCGCCGCTCGGCCTCGCCGAGGGTGCCCTCGAGGGCGAGCACGTAGCCGGGGTAGTTGTGCTTGAGCTCGCCGGCGAGCTGGATCGCCTTGATCCGCGGGCGCACCGCGAGCACCCGCCCCGACCAGCTGAGCTTGGTCGCCTTGCCCGCCGCCGCCTTCGGCTTGCGCTTGGGTTTGGGCTTGGCCCTGGGCGCGTTGGGCAGCGCCAGCAGCGCCTCGATCAGGGGCGACGCGTGCTGGCGGTCGAGGTGCTCGAGCTTGTGCACACCGCCGACCTCGAGCAGGAGCGCACCCAGGCGCGCCTCGTCGAGCCCCTTCTGCTCGATCAGCGAGCGCACGAAGGCGAGCTGCTTGTCGCTCGGCGGGTCGATCGCGCCCAGCCCGGCGCGGACCGCGGCCTCTTCGGCGGCGTGCTCGCGAGCTTCGCTCAGCCAGGCCTGGGCGACCTCGAACGGGACCTCGAGGGGCGGCTCCTCGGCGTCGGCGAGCCACGTCCGCAGGCGCTTGGCCCGGGTCTGCGGTTTGACCTTCGCGCGCCAGGGCTTGAGGTCGTCCCAGGTCGTGCCCGGGCTGACCTTCCGCGCCTGGGAGATCCCGACCCGCAGCGCGAGGGCGTCGTCGAGGCGCACGGCCAAAGCCAGGGGGACCACCGGGGGGACGAGGTTCGCGAAGTCTTGCGGGTCGGTCTGGCGCTCGACGGGGTAGACCCGCGCCAGCTCGGCCCAGGCGTGGCCGAACCCCGGCGCCTCCTCCGCCAGCGCGCGCTGGACGACGTCGGCCAGCGCGCTGGGGTGCAGCAGCGGACAGCGCCGCGGCTCGTCTTCGGCGTATTCGGCCAGCAGCGCGTTGGCCTCGTGCTCGATCTCGCTCAGTCGCGTCTGCAGCAGGTCGTCGAAGCGAGCGGGGGTCAGCGGCTCGGGGTCGGGGACGGCGAGCAGCTCGGCCGCGGCGTCGCGCAGGGCGCGCTGGGCCTGGAGCTCGGGCTGCGGGTTGGGTTCGTCGGGTCCTTCGACGGCGTGCTCGTTGTCGCCCACGGGCGCCTCCACCCCCGAGCCTACCAAGGGCCACGGATGCCCCGCGGGCGGGGCGCCCCCCCGAGAGGGGCCTGGCGCTTGCGTGTCAGCCAAGGGCGGCGGCGAAGGCGTCGTGGTCGGCGACCGCCGCCGCGCAGCGGGCGATCAGGGTGCGGGTGGCCGCCTCGTCCATGAGCCCCCCGATCGCGAGGGTCACGACCATGGCCTCGAAGGGGTAGCTGAGGTGGGCGGCGTAGCGCTCGCGCAGCCCGCTGAGGTCGGCGGCGGGGACCCCGGCGCCGAGGAGCGCGGCCCGGTAGCGCTCGAGGAGCGCCTCCTCCTCCGCGCGCCGCACCTCCGGCTCGAGGCAGGTCGCGAGGAGGTAGGCCACGTCGCCCACGCCCGCGCCGATCCGCACCAGCTGCCAGTCGAGCAGCCCCGGCGCCTCGCCGCGCCAGTAGAGGTTGCCCGGGTGGCAGTCGTGGTGCACGACGCAGGCGGGGCCCGTGCTCAATCCGCGCATGACCTCTCGCCGGGCGCGGGCGTAGGCCAGCGCGCCAGCGCGCAGGGAGTCCGGGGCGGCGCCGCCGGCGCGGGCGAGCCCGCGGCGCATCAGCGGCAGCGCCAGCGCGCTCCCCAGGCGGTCCTCCAGCCGGCGCACGGGCCCGGCCAGCCAGCTCAGCTCGGCCTCGAGCGCGGGCGCCTCCCACAGCTCGGCGTGCAGCCAGGCGAGGAGCTCGACCAGCCCCCCGGCCTCGGCGGCGGTCAGCGCCAGGCCCGCGGTCCCGACCCGTGCGCCCTCGGCGACGAGGTCTTCGAGCACGAGGGTGAACCCGCGCCCCAGCCGTCGGGCCGCGGCCAGGGCGCGCGGACGGGGGACGCGCAGCCGCGGGGCGAGCTCGGCGTAGAAGCGGACCTCGGTCTGGGGCAGCTGGGGCAGGGCGGTGATCGCGCGCGCGCGCCAGGTCTGAGCGGGCAGCTTGACGAACCAGCGCCGGGCGACGTCGGGGGCGTCGTGCTCGAGCTCCAGCCACACGCGGGTCGTGGTCCCGGGGTCGACCCGACGCAGCCGAACCTCGCGCACCCGCGCCCCGGGCGCGTGGTGGTCGAGCACCCGCTGGGCCCAGGCGCGGTCGAGCTGCGCGGGCCGGCGCACCAGCAGCGCGGGATCGAGGAGGGGCGGAGTCACCGGCGCAGTCTAATCCCCGGGACGGCCCGGGGCGCGGCTGCGCGGCCGGGGTGAGCCGTTACTGATCGCCCTCCGGCTCGTTCATGTCGTGGGCGCGCTGGCGTGACTCAGCCAGCGGGGGGACGCCCCACGTGGCGCGCTCGGCGTCGCTGACCCCGGCGTCGACGGGGGCCAGGATCCACTCGCCGCCGACCTCCTGGAACTGGGTGCCGTAGCGCTGGCGCTTGCCCTGGGCGAGCAGCCAGCGGTCTTCCGCGGCGGCCTTCAGCCAGCGCGCGTCGGCGTAGCCCTCCTCGACCGCGGCGAGGGCCAGCTCGCGGGCGCGGGCGTAGTGCGCGACCTGGCGCCCGTGCTGGAAGATCATGGCCGCCGACCACAGCCCGCGGCCGTCCTTGATCGCGCCGGCGTCGAGCCAGGCGCCCACGATCTGGCGCCGCTCGGCGTCCTCGACCCGCAGGCGGTCCCAGTCGACGTGCTCCTGGCGGCGGGCCGCCTGATCGGCCTCGAGCAGGGCCTCGAGGGCCTCGGGGCTGTAGGCAGGCACGTGCTCGAGGGGGGCCAGCTCGGCGTCCGAGCGGCGGTCGTGGGCCGGCTCCGGCGGGCGGGCGAAGATCGCGAGGCCGGCCACGGCGAGCGCGATCGCGGCGGCCAGCAGCACGGGGCGGTGGGCGGTGGACATGTCGGCGGGGGCGTCGTGATCCATGCCTGGATCTTACGCCCCGGCCGGACGCGCTACCGCAGCAGCTCGAGCTGGACCGGAGGCAGGTGCTCGCGGCCGAGGGTCGCGTCGCGGACCGTGCGAATGAGCTCCAAGAGCTCTTCGGGGGTCAGCGACTCGGGGTGCGTCTCGAGGTAGGTCGTCACCAGCGAGCTGACCGTCCTCAACCCTGCGGGGTCGAGTCGGCGCAGCGGGGGCGGGTCGTCGTCGTCGCGGCTCAAGAGTCGGATCATGGTTTGAGGCAACGCTAGGCCGCGCCTGTCTCCGTGCATGTACTAGGGGTTGATGGCGATCGCGGTCCGTTCGGCGCCCTTGGTAGACTTCGCCCGTGGCACCCCCGCCCGAGGATCAGCCCTCGACTCGCACCCAACGCCTCGTCGCCTGGGCGGCGTGGGCCGCGTTGCGCACGCTCTCCGCGCTCCCGCTGTGGCTCGGCTACGCCCTGGCCGATCTGGTCGCGCCGCTGCTGGTCCTGTTCACCCTCCAGCACGAGCGCAAGGTGCGGCACAAGGGGCGCGGGCTGTTTCGCAACCAGCGGATCGTGTTTCGCGACGCGTGGACCCCCGAGCTCTCGCGGCGCCTGCTCTGGGGCTGGGCCCGGCACATGACCCGGCTGGTGGTCGACTTCGCCCGGATCCAGGTGCTCGACGCCAAGGCCATGCGCGCCTGCTTCGACATGCGCGAGCTGGCCAAGGTGCGGGACCTGCGCGCCAGGGGCCAGGGGGTGATCTGCCTCACCGGGCACATTGGGGTGTGGGAGCTGAGCGGCCACCTGGCGGCGGTCAGCGGGTGGACGATCACCTCGATCGCGCGCCCACCCAAGAACCACGCGCTGTCCGACGTGGGCAACGCGATCCGCGGCAGCGGCGGGCAGATCGTGCTCGCCAAGTGGGGGGTGCTGCGGCCGATCTTCAAGGGGCTGCGGCGGGGCGAGCTGGCGGGGGTGATCGCCGACGAGAACGCGCGGACGAACCCCGTGTTCGTCCCCTTCCTGGGGACCCTCGCCGCGACCAACCGCGCCCCGGCCTTGATCCACCTCAAGACCGGGGCGCCGATCGCCGTGGTCAGCGTGGCCCGGCTGGAGAGGGGGCGGTTCCGCTTTCACGTGTGGGACGTGATCGAGCCCAGGCCGAGCAGCGGCTCGCGGGAGGTCGACGTGGAGCGCGTGGCCCGCAGGATCAACGACGGGCTGAGCCGGGCGATCCTGGCCTACCCGGAGCAGTGGCTGTGGGGCATGCGCCGCTACCACACCCGCCCGCCGGGCGAGGTCCTCGGCCCCGACGGCCTGCCTCCGGTGGCCCCCGACGGCCCCCAGGAGGCCTACCCTCCTGGCTACGACGCCGCGCCGGGCCAGGCGCGCGGCGCGATTTCCCTCCACTGAGCGCAGGAGCGCCCGCGGGCCCTTGCCCTCAGCGCTGACGCGACCGGAGGGGGTGCTAGACTGCCGCGCGCGGAGAGGCCATGAAGACCGTCCTGGACCTGATCGAGAACCTGGGGCAGGAGACCGAGCACGGGATCACCGAGCACGACCGCCGGGGCAAGCCGGTGGTGACTCGGACCTACGCCGAGGTCGTCGAGCGCGCGCGCGCGATCGGCGCGGCGTTCCTCGAGGCCGGGGTCGAGCCCGGAACCCCGGTGTTCCTCCAGCTGCCCAACGGGCTGCAGCTCGTCGAGAGCTTCCTCGGCGGCGTGCTCGCGGGCGCCTTGCCCTGCTGCCTGGCCCCGCCCCGGGCGCTGGGCGGGATCGAGTCCTTCCAGGCGAGGATCGCGGGGCTGTTCTCGGCCTTCCCCGCCGCGCGGCTGGTCGCCGACGAGGACACCGGCGAGCGCTGCGGACAGCCCTACATGCTGCCCCCGGAGCCGGCCCCCGGGGCGAGCTGCCCTCCGCGCGAGGCCGACCCCGAGGACGTGGCCTTCCTTCAGTTGACCAGCGGGACCACCCAGGCGCCGCGCGGTGTGCAGATCAGCCACCGCGCGCTGCTGGGCAACCTCGACGGGATCTGCCACGGCGGCCGCCAGGGGCCGACCGACGCCTACGTCAGCTGGCTGCCGCTCTACCACGACATGGGCCTGGTGGGCCTCTTGTTCTGCGCGCTCTACACCCGCTCGCCGCTCAAGCTCTTCCGCCCGGAGACCTTCGTCGCCCGCCCGCTGACCTGGCTCAAGGCGATCTCCGACTTCAAGGGCCGGCGGGTGATCTCGACCGCGCCGAACTTCGCCTACCAGCACTGCGTGAACGCGCTGCCGCCGAAGAAGCTCGAGGGCCAGGGGCTGGACCTCTCCAACTGGCGGCTGGCGGGCTGCGGCGCCGAGCGCGTGCGCCCCGAGACCCTCGAGGCCTTCAACGCCAGCTTCCGCCCGCACGGGTTCCCCAGCAACGCGTTCCTCCCCTGCTACGGCATGGCCGAGGCGACCCTCGCGGTGACCTTCACCCTCCTCGACGGCGAGCCGCGGGTGGTCGACGGCCACGTCTCCTGCGGCTGGCCGGTGCGCAACACCGAGGTCGTGATCCGCGACGTCGAGGGCAACCCGCAGCCCGACGGCGTCGACGGCGAGATCACGGTCCGCGGCCCCGGGCTCTGCTCGGGCTACACCGGAGACGCGAACGTCCCCCAGCCCGTCCGCGACGGCTGGCTGCACACCGGCGACCGCGGGCACCTGCGTGACGGTGAGCTGTTCGTCACCGGGCGCTACAAGGACCTGATCATCGTCGAGGGCCACAACGTCGACCCCGACGAGATCGAGTTCCACGGCGACCAGGTCGTCCAGTTGCCCGGCTGCCGCAGCGGGGCCTTCTCCGTCGAAGTCGACGGCCGCGAGCGCGCGGTGCTCGTCGTCGAGACCAGCGGCAAGGAGCCCGCCGAGCAGCTCCCCGCCTGGGCCGACGAGATCGGCAGCCGCGTCGCCAACTCCCTGGGCTTCAAACTCTACGACCTCTGCTTCCTCCGCCGCGGCGGCCTGCCCACCACCTCCAGCGGCAAGGTCCAACGCAGCAAGCTCCGCGAGCGCTACCTCGCCGACGAGCTGACCTTCCTCTGGCAGCAACGCGCTGGAAACGAGACCGCATGACCCCGGCCGAAGAGAAAGCCCTCGAGATCCTGAGCACGGTGTGCAACGTGCCCCGCGAGAAGCTCGTCCCCGAGGCGCGCTTGATCCAGGACCTCGATATCGACTCGGTGGTGACCCTCGACCTGCTGATGGAGCTCGAGGAGACCCTCGGGATCGACATTCCCGAGGTCAAGGCCGCGGAAATGCAGACCGTGGGCGACGTGCTGGCCTACGTCAAAGAGCACGCGTGATCCTTGTGAGCGCCGCTGACGCGGCGCTCATGGCTCGGCTCGCTCGCGGCAGCGGGGGATAGCGATGCGCGCGGCTGGGTAAATGGGAGAATCGCTCCCTCGCAGACGCGGCGCAGGGAGTAGCGCGTGGATCCGTCCGGCAACGAACCCGATTCGTCTTCGGAGCCGGAGATCCCCGAGCCGACGCCGGAGACGGTCGTGACCCCGCCGCCGCGCGGCGCAGGGACCCCGGGCACCGTCTCGACCCCGCCCCCCGGCGGCGCAGGCACCCCGGGCACCGTCTCGACCCCGCCTCCGAGCGGCGGGGTGGCCGAGACCCTGGTCGTGGGCCCGCCCGCGCCGGCAGCCACGCCGCCTACCGTGCTGACCCCCCCGCCCGGAGGAGCGTCCGCCGGGCCCGGCGCACCGCACGAGGCGGCCCAGCAGATTGGGCGCTACGCCGTCGTGCGCGAGCTCGCGCGAGGCGGCATGGGCGTGGTCTACGTCGCCCGGGACACCCAGCTCGGCCGGGAGGTCGCGCTCAAGATCATGCGCGCGGGGGCCACCGCCACCGAGGAGGAGCGCGAGCGGTTCCAGATCGAAGCTCGCGCTGCCGCGCGCCTCAAGCACCCCAATATCGTCGGCATTCACGACGTGGGCGAACACCAGGGCCAGCCCTACTTCGCCATGGCGTTCGTGAACGGGGAGTCGCTGCAGCGCCGGATCGAGCGCGACGGGCCGCTCCCCCTCCGCGAGGCGGCGCGGCTGACCGAGCGGTTGGCCGAGGCGCTGTTCTACGCCCACTCCCAGGCGATCCTCCACCGCGACATGAAGCCGGACAACGTGCTGATCAACGCGTCGGGCGAGCCGCTGATCACCGACTTCGGCCTGGCCAAGGACGTCGACCGCAAGGACGAGGGGCTCACGAAGAGCGGGCAAATGATGGGCACCCCCGGCTACATGCCGCCAGAGCAGGCCGCCGGCCGCCTGGACCAGGTGGATCGACGGGCCGACGTCTACTCCCTGGGTGGGACCCTCTACGCCATGCTCACCGGCCGCCCGCCCTTCGCCGGCGACACCCTGGTGAACACCCTGACCCTCGTGCTGACCACGGACCCCGCGCCGCCGCGCAGCCTGCGCCCCGACCTGGATCGGGACCTGGAGACGATCTGCCTCAAGGCCCTCGAGAAGGAGCCCGAGCTGCGCTACGCCTCGGCGCGGGACCTCGCCCTCGACCTGGGGCGCTACCTGCGTAGCGAGACGATCCTCGCCCGCCCGCCGACCCTCGGCGACCGCGTGCGCAAGTGGGCGCGACGCAACCGCGGCACAGCGAGAGCCGTCACCGCGGTCGGCGCCCTGGCCCTCGCGATCGGAGTCGCGGTGACCGCGGTCTTCGTCAACCGCCTGCAGGCGGAGACCCGGCGCGCTCAGGCGAACGAAGACCTGGCCACCCAGAACGCCGCGGAGGCCGAGGCGCAGCGCGACCTGGCCGCGAAGAACGCCGCGGAGGCCGAGGCGCAGCGCGACCTGGCGACCCAGCGCCTGGCCGAGGTGCAGCTGCGGATCGGCGACGCGCAGGTCGAGAAGGCGCGGGCCGCCGCCGAGCGCTTCCAGTGGCGGGACGCGGCCGCGCTGCTCGGAGCGGCGCTCGCCCAGGAAGATCGGCCCGAGCGACGCGGGCGACTCTTGAGGGCCGTCTCCGCGATCCCCACCCTGCACGAGCTCAGCGGGCACGAGGCCACGGTGCTGGCCGTCGCGTTCTCGCCCAGCGGAGCGCGCCTCGCGAGCGCGGACTCGAGGGGCGCGGTCCGCGTGTGGGACACCGCGAGCCTGGCGACCGTGTGCACGTTCACGGTCGCGAAGGTCCTCAGGCGTGGCCTCAGCTGGGCGCCGGACGGCGAGCGCCTGGCCTGCGTCGTCGGAATGGGCGTGGAGGTGTGGAGCGCCTCGGGCGAACGCCTCGCGACCCTCGCCGGACACGAGTCGAACGTCCAGTGCCTGAGCTGGTCCCCGGACGGAGCGCTGATCGCGCTCGGCTCGCGGAAGCCGTCGGTGAGCATTTGGGACGCAGCCAGCGGCGAGCGGCGCGCAGCCCTCGCCCGGTTCAAGGGTCGCGTCGAGGCGCTGGCCTGGTCTCCCGACTCCTCGCTCCTCGCCTGCGGATCGAACCTCGGGGAGCTGCGCCTGGCGAGCAGAGCGTCGGCGTGGGCCGAGACGCCCCTCGACACGGGTACCCACGCCGAGATCAACGAGCTGGCCTTCTCTCACGACGGCGCCGAGCTGGCGTCGGCGGTCTCGGACTACACCACGCGGATTTGGGATCCGGCGAGCGGAGAGCAACTCGCGACCCTGGGCGGGCACTCCCTGGGCGTGCGCTCGGTCGCCTGGACCCCCGACGGGGCCCTGATCACGGGCTCCCTCGACGGGACCGGCCGCCTCTGGGCGCGGAGCATGCGATCCAAGCGCCGCTACGCGCAGACGGCCACGCTGACCGGGCACCTCGACGTGGAGCGCGTCGCCGTCGCCGCCCACGGCGGGCGAGTCGCGACCCTCGGGCGCGGGCGAGCGCGGATCTGGGATCGCCACGGCGCGCTGCGGGGGGAGGTCGTGCTGCGAGGACCCGTCAACCCAGAGCCGGTGGTCGCCTGGTCGCCCACGGGCAGCCTGCTCGCCGCGGCGTCGCGGAAGCAGGGAGACCTGGCGGTCCTGCTCTGGGACACGCGCGAGGCGCCGAACCTCGTCCTGCACCAGGGCGAAGGGCAGGTGGGGCGCGTGCATTGGCTCGGAGGCGATCGCCTGCTGACCCGCAGCGCGTCCCTCCAGGTGTGGCGCAGCGACGGAGCCCCGCTGAAGACGCTGCGCTACGAGCCGCCCCTCTATCGCCCCCAGATCGACGTCGCCCCGGACGGCTCGCGAGCAGTGATCCGCACCGGAGTGGGGGCCGACCTCTACACCCCCGAGGGAGTCCGTGTCGCGCAGGTCGCTCGGGTGCAACGCGACGGAGAGTCGGTGGCTTTCGCCCCCGGCGGTGACGTCGCCTTCGCCACGCCCCCCCACGCCGCCCAGATCTACGCTCGCGACGGGTCGCTGCGGGCCGAGCTCTCCGGCCACACCGGCGCGGTCCTCTGGCTCGCCTACTCCGCCGACGGGCAGAGCCTGGCCACCGCCTCCAAGGACACCACGGTTCGGCTGTGGGACGCCCGCACCGGGGCGTCACTGCGCGTCCTCGAGGGGCTCGCCGACGAGGCGTGCCTGGTTGCCTGGTCGCCCGAGGCCGATCGTGTGGCAGCCCTCTCCTGGAAGGGGCAGCTCGTACTCTGGGACCCCACCACCGGCGCCGTGCTCGCCGACGTGGCGGACGCAGGTCGGGCGCTGGCGTGGTCCCCGGACGGAACCCGCCTGGCGACGGGCAGCGGGAGCCCAGGCAAGCGCGCGCAGATCTTCGACGCAGAGGGAGCGCCCCTGGCCGCGCTGAGCGTGTCGGTCGAGCGGCTCGCCTGGTCGCCCGACGGAGCCCGGCTCGCGATCCTGAGCACGAACGGCGGGGCGCTGCTCTGGGACGGCGTCGCGGAGGCAGCCCTCTGGTCGGAGGAGCACGTGGGCGACCTGGCCTGGGCGCCCAGGGGTGCGGTGCTCCTCACGAGCCGGAACCACGGCCGCCGCAGCAACCACTCGCCCACGTGCGAGGACCACTCGGTGCTCCTCGTCGACGGCGAGCGAGGGCGCGTGCTGGCCGAGCTCCCCGGTCACACCGGCGACGTCGAGTGCGTCTGCTGGTCCCCGAGCGGGGACTGGTTCGCGACCGCGAGCGCCGACGGCACGGCGCGGCTGTGGGACGCCCGCCTCGCGCTCTCCCCCGCGGCGCTCCAGGAGCTCGCGGCCCAACGCAGCGAACGCGTCGTCGACGTGCTCAGCGTGCGCCCCCGGGAGGTCGAGGAGGCGCGCTGACCGCCGGAGCGGTCCCTCCCCCTAGTCGGACACCGGCACGAAGGTGCCCTCGACCACTCGCTCCTCGCCGTCGGGGACGGGGCCTGGCCACACCTTCACGTTGGCGACGCCGACGATCTGGGAGCGGCTCTTGACCCAGGAGTTCCGCTCCTCGATCCACTCCAGCACGGCCTGGCGCGCCTCGGGGGTGATCTCCCGCGTGTCGGCCACGTCGGTGGGCCGCAGGTCGGCGTCGTAGTGGTAGCTGATCTCGATCGGGCGGTTGGGGTCCGCGGCCGCCATTTGCTGGCGGTGCCACTCGGCCTCCTCCTCGCGGTTCGCCTTGGCGCGTTGGCGCGCGGCCTCGTCGGCCTTCGCGTTCAGCTGGTCCTTGAGCTGCCGCTCCTCGTCGTCGAGGGGGCGCATGCAGGCCCTCAGCACGCTGCCCACCTGCTGCGCGACCTCGCGATCGGCGACGCCGCACACCTGAATGAACTTGGGTCGGTCCACGAGCCAGGCCTTGGCCGCCTGTACGGACTCGAAGGTCTGGGTCCCCTCCAGGTCGTTTTGCAGGTCGTGGACGTTGAGCTCGACGTTCATGGGGCCTCACTGGTTCGGTTCCGCGCGCCGGCAGCATAGCCCGTCGTGGCGCTGGGGGCCCGCCAGCGAGACTCAGCACGGCGGGGCCGGCGTTTTGGCGGGCGTTTCCCGGGAGGTGTGGCACCATTCCCGCACAGGAGCTGCCATGCCGAAGACCGCCCACAGCCCCTACCGGGACTCCAACGCCAAGCACCTCGAGATCGCCGAGCGCGGGCTCTCCGCCTGGCAGCGGCTGTGCCCCAACGACAGCTGGCGCGACCCGGTGCTGCTGGCGATCGAGCGCTACCTCGACGAGCCGGAGACGCGCGAGGCCATGTGGCAGCTCGAGGGCGACGAGGTCTACCCGCGGCCGGTGCTCGACGGCATGCGCGAGCGCGGGCTAATGACGATCTTCGCCCCGGCCAAGGACCCGGCCGTCGGCGACTCGCGGGTCACCGCGTTCCACCAGTGCGCGATCAACGCCTCCGACGCGCGCCGCAACACCAGCGTGGCGGTCACGATCAGCGTCAACTCGCTGGCCTTGATCTCGGCCTACGTCTCGGCGACCCCGGAGCAGTTCGCCGCGATCAACGCCCGGGTGCAGGAGGGGGCGTTCTCCTCGCTCCTGCTCTCCGAGCTGAGCCACGGCAGCAACCTCTTGGCCAACCAGTGCCGGGCCGAGCGCGGGACCCTCGACGAAGACGGGGGCTGGGTCGCGGTGGGCGACGACGAGCCCTGCACCCACTACAAGCTCTCGGGGGAGAAGGACCTGATCAACGGGGCCAACGAGCACGAGCTCCTGTTCCCGTTCCTCCGTACGCGCAACTTCGACGTCACCGACCCAAAGGCGATCAAGCCGCTGCAGGCGCGGGCCGACTTCAGCATGTTCTGGCTCGAGCGGCAGCCGACGATCCAGCCCCTCCCGCGCTGGAAGACCCTGCCCGCCCAGGGCGCCGACATTAGCGGGCTCGACTTCAACGGGACCGTGGTCACCGCCGACCACGTGCTCGGCCGCGAGCACGGCGGCATGACCGTGGCTCAGAAGACGCTGATCCTCTCCCGCGGCGGCGTGGCCTCGCTGGCCGCCGGGTGCCTCAGCGGCGCCCGCGACCTGGCCGTGCACTACGCCCAGCGGCGCGCGATCTACGGCGAGCCGATCCACACCCTGGGCGCGATCGCCGACCACCTGCTCAAGCTCGAGGCCCTGGACCGGGTCGTGTCCGCGATCTCGCTGCGGACCACGGCGTTGATCAACGCCTACGGCGTCGGCGTCAGCCACTACACCGGGGTGGCCAAGGTGATCGCGAGCAGCCTCGGCGAGGAGGGGGTGACCGAGGGCAAGAGGGTCCTCGGCGCGCGCGCGCTGCTGCGCGACTTCCCCTACGCGCGCTGCATGCAAGACGCCGTGCTCTACGCGGTGTTCGACGGCACGACGCACCTCATGTTCCAGGAGCTGAGCCACGGCCTGGCCAAGGAGTCGCGCCGCGCGGCCAAGGGCCCCAGCGAGCAGGACACCCTCGCCGTCATGCGCGAGGTCTACGCCAAGCCCGCCGTGCCCGTCTACCAGAGCTTGAGCGAGAAGCGCCCGCGGCTGGTCTTGCCCCTCGAGCGGCACCTGCAGCTCCTGGGCGAGCTCCCGGGCGCCGCGCCGGTGGGCGCGCTGAGCGGGGTGTGTCAGCAGCTCTTCGCCGCCGTGCGCGGCTGCGAGGCCAACGGGGTGTGGAAGGCCGAGCAGCACCTCAAGCTGCGCGCCGCCGAGCTGTTCGCGACGCTGGAGGGCCTGGCCGCGTTCGTCGAGCTCGCCGACGTCGAGCGCCGCGCCGCCCTCGGCGTGCCGCCGGTCGCCGAGGCGCGCGCGCTGGACGGTCCGCTGGCGAGCTACACCGTGAGCTGGCTCGGGCGCCGGGTGCTGGCCGGCGTGCGCGAGCTGGCCCTCGACGCCGGGCTCAGCGAGTGGGAGGCCGCGAGCGCGCCGGGCCTGGCCGAGCTCGAGGCCGAGCTGGCCGCGGGCCAGGTCGCCGTGCGGCAGGCCTGCCGCGAGGCGTTGGTGGGCTAGGCGAGGGTCAGTCCATGCCGACGTAGGCGTCCACCTCGTCGGCGTCCCGGTTCATGGCCTCCTCGAGCAGGAGGCGCTTGTCGGCGAACGAGCGCTTGTCCAGCCTCCGCTCCAGGTAGAGCGGCTCGCCGATCAGGACGACCAGGCGCGCGAAGGGCAGGGGCAGGATCGTGCGGTCCCAGGAGCGCATGCGCAGGCAGGGCTTGCAGGCGAAGCTCACGGGCACGATCGGGACCCCCGCGCGCTGCGCGGCCGCCAGGATCCCGGCCTTGCACTCTCGCCGGGGTCCCCGGGGAGCGTCGGGGGTCAGCCCGCCGGACACGCCCTCCCGCAGCAGGCCCACCAGCTCCAGCAGCGCCTTGCGGCCCCCGCGGCTGCTCGACCCGCGGACCACACGGTTTCCCAGGCGATTGATCAAGCCCGAGGCCCAGGCCCCGTCCTTGCTGCTGGAGGTGAGGAACCAGCCTCGCTGCCAGCGCCAATACCAGGCCGAGAGGAAGATCCCCCGGTGCCAGGTCGCATACAACACCGCGCCCTGCTCGCGCAGCCGGCGCTCCCGCTCGGCGTGGATCACCTGCACCCGGACGGTGCGGAACCAGCACCAGAAGATCACCGCGCCCAGCGTCGTCGCGACCCACACCAGGGCGCGAAAGTGCAGCGGCAGGTAGCGGGGGCTCTCGTCTCCCCGACCTGGTTTCGGGGGCCGCGCCGGTTCCGTCGCTTGGGGGGCGTCAGCGGTCAAGCGAGCCCCGCGGTCGTGGGGGAGTCGAAGGTGGGGGCGGTGAGGGTCATGGGTGCACGTGGTCTACCACGGCTGTGCGCCGAACGCTTCAGTCGCGCCAGGGGCCCGTGGAGCGAGTCGATCCTCTCAGCGGGGCTGGAGCACCAGCTCGCGGTAGGTGGTCTGGGGGTCGGGCTCGCGGGCGAAGCGCAGGTCGTCGAGCTGGACCAGCACGACCTCGGCCGTGGTGTAGACCTGCGAGCCGTCGAGCAGGTGCCCGCCGATCGTCTTCCCCTCCCCGTCGGAGAGCGCCAGGTGCAGGTGCCCGCCGCCGGGCTCGAGGGTCCCGACCAGGGACACGATCTCGAAGTGGCCCTCGAGGCGGGTCGGCTCGGGCTGGTTGGCGTAGCGCAGGGTGACCTCGGTCAGGCTCCCCACGCAGGTCACGACGCCCACCGCGCTCAGCCCCAGCTCGTCCACCGCGCGCAGCAGCTCCTGCCGCAGGTCTTGCCCCGGGCGCAGGCGCAGCGCCACGTGGCGCGCGCGCGAGGCGGCCGGCCCCTCGGGGGCAGGCGGCGAGCCCTGGCAGCCGACGGCGCCGGCGAGGGTCAGGAGGCAAGCGGCGAGAGGTAGAGTACGCATGGGACCCCCGGTGTGGGTGGGCATGGTGCCAGATCGGCGTCGGGCCTGCGCGAGCAAGAGGAGCTGCAGATGAAGACGGCGGTGGTGATCAACGGCTCCGGCATGGGCCACGGCGACCCGGAGCTGGGGCGCAAGATCCTGGGCACGTTCTTCACCAAGGCCGTCGGCGCCTTCGAGGAGCTCGAGGCGATCGTGTTCTACAACGCGGGCGTGCGCTGCCTGGTCGAGGGCTCGCCTTACCTCCCCGCGCTCTCGACCCTCGACGAGGAGGGCGTGGATCTGATCGCCTGCGGGACGTGCGTCGACGCGCTGGAGGTCCGCGAGCGGATCCGGGTCGGCGAGGTCGGCTCCATGGACCGGATCCTGCGCGAGCTGGAGCGCGCCGCGAAGGTGATCACGCTCTAGCAGCGCGCGTCGACAGCGCGTTGCTCGCCTGAGCTAGTCGCCGCGGAGCCCGAGGCCGCCGCCGCCGCCGCTGGAGGGGCGCAGACCGCCGCCGCTGCCGCCGAGGCCGCCCGAGATCTCGTCGTCGCTCTGGATCAGGCGGTCGGCGCGCTGGGCGAGGTAGATCGCCTGGGCCAGGCACTTCTCCAGCCACTCTTGCTCGCTGCCCTGCTGCACCGAACCCGCCGCAATGTGCGCCGAGTAGATCTGCGCCGCCGCGCGGAACACGTGCGCCTCACTGGACTGCAGGCTGATCCGCTCCTTCTTCTGCATGGGGCACTCCTCTACGAGCAGGGTAGCCGCAGACTCGGGCTCGCGATATCCGGGCCTGCGCTACCCTCGTCCCATGGAGGTGAACGCATGGCCACGATCGTTCAACACACCAAGACCCGGAAGCGCTACGTGCTCCTGGGCACGGGGTTCGGCAGCTGGAAGTCGTCGAAGCCGAACTGGTTCTTCGGGGACCTGATCGCCGACGTCAAGCAGGGCCAAATCGCCATGGTGTGCGTGTGTGACGAGAAGAGTCGAATCGGCTGGCTGAACTCGGCGGAGGTGACCGTCGTCAGCGTCGACGGGCAGGACGTCCACGGCCTGCTGAGTTGAAGGAGAGGAGGGCGGAGGCGAGCTCCGCCCCTACGGGTCGGTCGCGGGCGTCGACTGACTCGCGACGAAGCCGGCGTCTGCGACGGCGAGGCCGGTGGCGCCGGGGGCGAACGTCTCGCCGGCCAGCGCCGCCGCGACGCTGGGGACTACTCGCAGTCCGGCGGCGCTCACCGCGGCGGAGTCGAGCCCCTCGCTGGCGACGACGACGCGCACCCCGCGGGCCTCGAGGGCGCGCCAGCGCAGCGCCTTGTGGTCGCCGAGGGTGTAGCCGTCGCGGGCGATCACCTCGCGCGCGGCCTCGACCGTGGGCGCCTGCTCGAGCAGACGCACGAAGCGATCGGGGCCCAGCCCGTCCGTGAGCTCGGCGACGAGCACCAGCAGCCCGCCGTCCTTGACCACCGCCTCGTGGTTCTTGACGCCCTTGTCCGCCTGATACAGCGAGCGGCTGAGCGGACCCTCGACCCGGGCCACGACCACGTCGACGGCGTCGGCCTGCTCGTGGGCGCAGCGCGCGCGCGCCAGCGGGGTGACTTGCTCCAGGGCTGCGTCGGGGTCGCCCCAGCCCACCGCCAGGGGCACGCCCTGGGGGTCGAGCACGTGGTTCACCGCGAGCGCCGGCGGCCCCTGCTCGACCAGCGCGCGCACCCCGGCCCGAATCCCCTGAGCGACGGGGTTCGCGTCGCTGGCGTCCAGCGGGCGCGCGTCGAGGCTGCACGCGTGCGCGTGGTTGGCCTGGACCGTGGCCCGGTCCCAGAGCCCGACGCTGAGGGTCTTGTGGGCGCCGGTCCAGCCGGCGAAGTAGTGCGGCTCGACCGAGCCGACGCCGATCACGCAGCTCGCTTGCAGCAGCCGGCGGTCGACGGCGAAGCCGCCGACGTCGACGTGGGCGGCGGCGTCGTCGCAGGCGTGGAGCAGCACTGGGCAGCCCAGCCGCGCGGCCTCAGCGGCGGCGTCGCCGGCGTGGGTCCCGGTGGCGACCAGCACCTGCAGCGCCGGGGCCAGCCCGCGCAGCTCGTGCAGCAGCTGGGGCAGACCGCAGTGGATCACTCGCGCCAGGTCGTTGACCACCAGCAGCGGAGCGTCGCCGTGCTGATCGAGCAAGGTCCGCAGCTCGAGTCGGGGGAAGCCGTCGCTCTCGAGAGCGACGAGGGTCGTCGGCTGCACGGGGGTCCAGTCGACCCCCGGGCAGGCCGCCCGCGCCTCCTCGACCAGCGAGCTCACGCGTAGCTGAACGCGTCCTGGATCGCCTCCACGTCCAGGGGGCCCTCGGCGATCCGCTCGATCGCGCTCACCGCGGCGGCGGCGGCCGGGATCGTGGTGAAGCAGGGGATCGAGCGGGCGACGGCGAGGGCGCGGATCGTCTTCTCGTGCTCGTGGGCCAGGCGCCCGTGGCTGGGGGTGTTGATGATCCAGCCAATGTCGCCGTTGCGCATCAGGTCCAGCGGGCTCGGCCGCCCGGCGTTGATCTTCTGCACCAACCGCAGCCCCTCGACGCCGTGCTTCTCGAGCACCTTGTAGGTCCCGCGGGTGGCCACGATCTCGCAGCCCATGCTCGCCAGCTTCTTGGCGATATAGATCACCGAGTGCTTGTCCTTGTCGCGGACGGTAATGAACACGCTGCCCCGGGGGCTGAGGTCCTCCTTGGCGCCGGCCTGGGCCTTGGCGAAGGCCGCGCCGAACTCCTTGTCGAAGCCCATGACCTCGCCCGTGGAGTGCATTTCGGGGCCGAGGAGGATCTCGCAGCCGGGGAACTTGCTCCAGGGGAACACGCTCTTCTTGATCGCGAAGCGGGTCGGCTCGACCTCCTCGGTCGCGCCCAGCTCGCGCAGGGTGCGCCCGACCATGATCTGGGCCGCCATTTTCGCCAGCGGGCGCCCGGTGGCCTTGGCCACGAAGGGGACGGTCCGGCTCGCGCGCGGGTTGGCCTCGAGCATGTAGACCACGTCTTCCTTGACCGCGTACTGCACGTTCATTAGCCCCTTGACCCCCAGCTCACGGGCCAGGCGCGCCGAGGACTCGCGCATGCGGTCGAGCAGCACCGCGTCGAGGGTGTAGGGGGGCAGCGAGCAGCTGGCGTCGCCCGAGTGCACGCCCGCCTCCTCGATGTGCTCGAGGATCCCGCCGATCACGACCGCGCCCGAGGCGTCGGCCAGCAGGTCCACGTCGACCTCGATCGCCTGCTCGAGGAAGCCGTCGATCAGGATCGGGTGGTCGGGGTTGACCTCGGCGGCCTGGGCCACGTAGCTCTTGAGGCTCTTGTCGTCGTGGACCACGCTCATGCCGCGCCCGCCGAGCACGTAGCTCGGGCGCACGACCACCGGGTAGCCGATCAGCTTGGCGACGTCGATCGCCTCCTCCACGGTGTTCGCGATCCCGTGGGGCGGGGTGGTCAGCTCGAGCTTGGCCAGCACGCGGTCGAAGGCCTCGCGGTCTTCGGCGAGGTGGATCGCCTTGGGGCTCGTGCCCAGGATCGGGACCCCCGCCGCCTCGAGCCGGCTGGCGAGGTTCAGCGGCGTCTGCCCGCCGAGCTGCACGATCACGCCCATGGGCTGCTCGCGCTCGATCACGCCCATTACGTCTTCGAAGGTCAGCGGCTCGAAGTAGAGCCGGTCCGAGGTGTCGTAGTCGGTGGAGACCGTCTCGGGGTTCGAGTTGATCATGATCGTCTCGAAGCCGTCTTCGCGCAGCACGAGGGCTGCGTGAATGCAGCAGTAGTCGAACTCGATCCCCTGCCCGATGCGATTCGGGCCGCCGCCGAGGATCACGACCTTCTGCTTGCCGCTGGAGGGGACCTCGTCGTGGGCCTCGCCGTAGGTCGAGTAGAAGTAGGGCGTGCGCGCGTCGAACTCGGCGGCGCAGGTGTCGACGGTGCGGTAGGCGGGCACGATCCCCTGGGCCAGGCGCGCCTCGCGCACGGCGTCGTCGCTGCAGCCCAGGGCGTGGGCGATCTGCACGTCGGCGAACCCGCTGCGCTTGGCCTCGAGCAGGAGCTCGTCCAGGTCGCGGGGGGCGGTGCCCTTCTGCGCGCGCAGCTTCTGCTCGGTCTGCACCAGCTGCTCGAGCTCGCCAATGAACCAGGGGTCGATCCCCGTGATCTCGTGGATCTCTCGCGGGGAGATCCCGCTCAGCAGCGCGTAGCGCAGGTAGAACAGGCGCACGCTGTTGGGGCGCGCGAGGCGCTCGACGATCTCGCCGCGGGTGGGGTGGTTCTCGGTCTCCCAGCGGTCGACCCGGTCGAGACCCAGCCCGGCGCGGCCGCGCTCGAGGGAGCGCAGCGCCTTCTGCAGCGACTCCTTGAAGGTCCGCCCGATCGCCATGGCCTCGCCCACGCTCTTCATGGCGGTGGTCAGCGTGCCGTCGGCGCCCGGGAACTTCTCGAGGTCGAAGCGCGGGACCTTGGTCACGATGTAGTCGATGGTCGGCTCGAAGCTCGCCGGGGTGGTCTTGGTGATCTGGTTGTCGAGCTCGTCGAGGGTGTAGCCGAGGGCCAGCTTGGCGGCGACCCGCGCGATCGGGAACCCGGTGGCCTTGGACGCCAGCGCGCTGGAGCGGCTGACCCGGGGGTTCATTTCGATCACGATCAGGCGCCCGGTCTTGGGGTCGACCGAGAACTGCACGTTCGAGCCGCCGCACTCCACGCCCACCGCGCGCAGGATCGCGAAGGCCGCGTTGCGCATGCGCTGGTATTCGCGGTCGGTCAGCGTCAGCGCTGGGGCGACGGTGATCGAGTCGCCGGTGTGCACGCCCATGGGGTCGAGGTTCTCGATGGAGCAAATGATGATGCAGTTGTCGGCGCTGTCGCGGACGACCTCGAGCTCGTACTCCTTCCAGCCGAGGATCGACTCTTCGACGAGGACCTCGGTCTGCGGCGAGGCGCGCAGCCCCGAGTCGACGAGGGCGTAGTACTCCTCGCGGTTGTAGGCGATCCCGCCGCCGGTGCCGCCCATGGTGAACGAGGGGCGCACGATCAGGGGCAGGCCGAGGTCCTCCTCGGCCTTCCGCGCGTCCTCCTGGTCGTGGACGATATGGCTGCGCGCCGACTCGAGCCCGATCTCGGTCATCAGCTCGCGGAACTTCTCGCGGTTCTCGGCGCGCTCGATCACCTCGAGGTCGGCGCCCAGCAGGCGCACGTCGTACTTCTCGAGCACCCCGGCCTGGGAGAGCTCGACCGCGGCGTTGAGGCTGGTCTGCCCGCCGAGGGTCGGCAGCAGCGCGTCGGGGCGCTCCTTCTCGATGATCCGGGTCAGGGCTTCGCAGGTGATCGGCTCGATGTACGTGCGGTGCGCGACCTCGGGGTCGGTCATGATCGTCGCCGGGTTCGAGTTGACGAGGATCACTTTGATCCCCTCCTCGCGGATCGCCTTGCAGGCTTGGGTTCCGGAGTAGTCGAACTCGCAGGCCTGGCCGATCACGATCGGGCCAGAGCCGACGATCAGCACGCTCTTGATGGTCGGGTCGCAGGGCATGAGGAGTCCTTGTGCGAGGGGCTGACGCAGGGCGCGCATTGTCAGGGGCTGGGCGCCTGGGTTCAACCTCCCGTGTTGGGTAGAGCGTGCCGGCGGAGGCGGGATCGTCCCGATCCGCGACACCTTCCCGGGCGCCCTGGAGGCGGGGTTCGCGGCGACGCGAATCCGTTTGGGGGAGCGTGGCGGGCTTTGGTAAACCTGTGCGCGGAAGAGTGGAGAGAGACACCGGCTGAATGTCGAGGTTGATCGCGATCGGGGCCGTGTGCGTCCTGGTCGGCTGCGGCGGCGGGTCGTCCGACCCGGCCCCCGCCAGCACCGCGCCCGCGGCGACGAACGCGCCGTCCGTCGCCCTTGTTCCGATCCACGTCGCTCAGGCCCCGGCGGGGACCGAGGTGTTCCTCCTGGGTGAGCCCGAGGGCGCGGATCTGCTCGGCTGGGCCGCGGCCGTGCTCGACAGCGTCGAGCTGGACGCCGACGGGCGCGGGGAGCTGCTCGCCGACCCCGCGGCGCAGCGCGCGCTCGTGCGCGCGCCGGGGAAGGCTCTGGCCGAGTTCGTCTGGCCGCCCCAGGGGGAGTGGACGCTGACCCCGGAGGCCCGGGTCTCCTGCCGGGTGGTGGACGCGGGAGGCGTGCTCGAGGCCGGCGCGTTGGCGATCGTGTTCGACGCCCAGGGGCGTCCGCTGCCCCTGCCCGCGCTGGAGCTGGTGGCGGGGCCGGACGGGACGTTGACCCTCGCCGGGCTCCCGGGCGGGCGATTCCGGCTGCGGGTGCTCAGCGCCGACGCCGAGCGCGCGGCGGACCTCGAGCTCGACGTCGCGCCCGGGGTCCAGCGCAGCCTCGAGGTGACGTGCGCGCCAGGGGAGGCCGTGGCCGCCTTCTGGGCCAGCGTCGACCGCGAGCTCGCGGGCTGGGTCAACGGAGGGCAGGAATGAGCGGGCGGGTTCTGGGGTTGCTCTTGCTCCTCGCTGGGAGCGTGTGGGGCCAGGGCTTCGAGGGGCGCTACCGCGTCGTGGGCGGGGACCCGCTGCGCGGGCGCTTCACCGGGGAGCTCGAGCTGCGTTGGCGGGGCGGCGACTACGCCCTGACTCGGGTGGTGGAGTACGCCTCCTGGCGTCCGACCGGCAAGCCGGTCTCGCTGGTGTGGACCGGGCGCGCGGTCGAGCGCGGGGCGGTCCTCGAGGTGAGCCTCGAGCTGCAGCGCATGGGCTGGGCCGGAAGCGGCCCGGGCTACGCCCCCCGCTCTGCGGCGGACGCCGCGCCGATGCCGATCACGGCGACCTTCTCCACGGGCGCGGGGGGGGCGGACATGACGGGCACGTATCACGGCCAGGGCGCGCCCTTCACCGAGCCCACCGACGCCTGGGTCTACCAGGGACCGCTGGCGCCTGCGCCATTGTGGGTGCCGGATCGCCAGGTGCTGCCCTCGCACTCTGCGCCCAGCCTCTGGACGCGGCTGGGGCTGTTCGTCCTCTTTCGCAGCTACCACCGGGCCGGCCACGTGCGGCCCTACGTCGGGCGCGCCGAGTTCGACGCGGCCGTGCACTACTTCACCTACGACCGCACCGACTTCGCGCTGCACCGGCAGCGGCCCGACCTGCTGCGGCTGGAGAACACCCTCGTCGACTGGCTGAACCTCGCCGAGGCACAGGTCAAGGCCGACGCCTTCGGCAAGCCGTTGATCGTGAAGGCCGCCCAGGCCGACGCCGAGGTCCGCTCCGCGTTCTGGGATCCGGCGGGTTCGCTGTGCCGGCGGCGCAACGGCGCTCCGGCTCCGGATATCGACGGGGGCCTGTGGACGGGGGCCTACGTCTACGCCCAGGCCCTGCGGCACCAGGTCACCGGCGACCCCGCCGCGTTGCAGGCCGTCCGCGAGGGGGTCGCCGGCTTGTTGCGGCACATGACGATCAGCGGCACGCCGACGGAGTTCGCGCGGACCCTGACGTCGGTGCCTCAGAGCGGCTCGCGTTGGGCTGCGGGGAGCGGCGCCCACGCCGGGGTGTGGTGGATGCGCGACGGCAACAACGACATGTACAAGGGGCTGGTCTACGGGGGGCTGGCGGCCATGCGCTTGCCCGCGGGGGACCCGCTGCGCGCCCACTACGGGCAGGCGCTGTGGGCGCTGACCCAGCAGCACGCGATCATGGGCGAGCGGCGGGTGGCCAACCGGCTGATGGGCGCCGGGATCAGCGCGGCGCTCACCGGCGAGCGCGCCGCGCGACGCCGCTACCGCAAGGACGCGCGGAACCCGTTCTTGCACCTGTTCAACCTGGCGGCGGGCGGCGGCTTCCACTACCAGGGGATCGCCGACTGGAGCGGCATGAACCTCAACGTCACCGGGCTCCTGGCGCAGACCTTGCTCGCCGAACACCACGGGCGGAGCATGGCGCTGAGCCTCAACCGCCGGGCGCTGCGGCGTTCGTCGCGCATGCTCCGCCGCACCCGGCGCACGCTGCACCTGTTGGCGGCGGCGGGCAAGGGAGGCCGCGCGGGGATCGACCCCAGCGAGGCGATCTGGGCGTTGCGCGAGCTGCCCTTCCCGCGCCCGGCCCTGCTCGAGGATCGCGCGCTGCGCGCGGACTACTGCCTCGCCCCGTACCCCAACCTGCCCTGGAAGAACGACTGGGAGACGAACCTCGGTCGCGCCCACGGCTACGTCAGCGCGCCCTGGTTCGCGCGCAACCTGCGCAATTACGTGTGGAAGGAAGACCCGTTCCCCAAGCTGGTGGGCAGCGGGCGCGCCGGGGAGGACTACGCCTCGGTGGACCTGCTGTTCGCCTATTGGGCCGGACGCGCCTGGGGCCTGATCTCCCCCAACGACTGAGGGGCGGCGGCAAGCTGCGCCCCGATCTTCGATTGGGCTAGGATCCGAGCGCATGCCGCTCGAGGACTACACGCGCAAGGAGGCGATCGGCCGCGGGGCCTTCGGTTCGGTTTACCGGGCGCGGGGCCCGGCGGGGGAGGTCGCGGTCAAGCTGCTGACGATCCAGGACGCTGGGCGGCGCAAGCGCTTCGAGCGCGAACTGGAGATGATGCTCCGCCTCGGTCGCGAGCCGGGCTTCGTGCCGGTGATCGAAGGCGGCGTGGAGGGCGCGCAGGCGTACCTCGTGATGCCGCTCATGAGCGGGGGCACCTTGCGCCAGCGGCTGCGCGCGGGGCGAATGCCGGTCGACGAGGCGCTGACCTTGCTCGCGCGGCTGGCCGACGCCATGGGCACCGCCCACGCCGAGGGGGTCGTGCACCGCGACCTCAAGCCCGAGAACGTGCTCTTCGACTCCGACGGGCGCGCGTTCGTGGCCGACATGGGGCTCGCGCGCTGGGTCGAGGGGGTCGGCGAAGAGTCGCTGGGGCTCTCCAAGTCGGGGCAGATGCGGGGGACCGTGGGCTACATGCCACCGGAGCAGCTGCGCTCGGCGAAGTCGGTGGGGCCCTCCGCGGACGTGTTCGCCCTGGGGGCGATCCTCCACGAGTGCCTCAGCGGGGAGCCGGCCTTCGGGGCCGACACGGTGCTCGCGGTGGTCGCCCGGATCGAGGAGGGGAAGTTCGAGCGCCTCGACCCGCGCGCGTTGGGGCTGACCCCGGCGCTGGTGCGGGTGGTGGAGCGCTGCCTGCAGCCCGATCCCGCGCGGCGCTTCCCCCACGGCTCGGCCCTGGCCGTGGCCCTCCGCGCGCCGGAGACGCGGGAGGCGTCGTCGCCTCGGCTGGCGCCGCTGGTCGTCGCGTTGCTGCTGGCGCTGCTCGGCCTGAGCGGGGTCGGCGTCGCATTGGGCCTGCGGCTGCAGGCGCCGGTCCAGCGCCTGGACGGCGGCGGAGACGGGCTCCCCCCCGAGCTGCGTCAGGCACTCGAGGGGTTCCGCAGCCTGGCCTGGGAGGGGGCCCTCGGGAGCGAGGTCGGCGAGCTGGGGCCCAACGTGGGCGTCTTCTCCCTGAGCGACGGCGGCTTCCTCACCACGCGCCTGGACCTCGAGGCCAAGACCGTGGCCACGACCCGCTGGAGCCCCGAGGGCGTGCGCGCGGGGAGCTCGCGCACCCTGCCCGTGCGGAGCGTCCGCCAGGTGAGCAGCGACGGACGCGTACTGTGGGCCATGGCCCCTGAGCTGCAGACCGTCTACGAAGACGGCGAGGCGTGGCGCGAGCCCCTGGCCGGGAGCAACGCCGACACCGCCGACGCGCGAGTGTTCGACGGGGTCGCCTGGTGGCTGGGCCACCGGCCAGGGCTCGAGGACGCGGTCGGCGCGGCGTTCGTGTGGCGGGCCGAGGGTCAGCCGCTGCGCGAGGCGCCCTTCCCCGACGGCGTGTGGCGCAACGGCGAGGTGCTCTTCCTCGGCGGGCCCGGGCGCGCGGTGTGCGTGGCGGCGCGGGGAGAGAGCGCCGACCCAGAGCGGCACCTGATCGCCTGGGACCTGGAGCGGGGGCGGGAGCTGTGGCGGGTGCGCGGGTTGCGCGAGCAGACCCACGTGCGCTGCAGCGAGGCCGGCGGCTACGTGCTCAGCGTCGAGCACCCGGACCGGCGGATCTCTTGCTACGACGGCGCGACCGGCGAGCTGCAGTGGCGCCTGCCGGTCGAGGGGGAGCCGCGGGAGCTGATCGTACTGGGGGAGACGCACTGCGCCTACACCTCGGCCCTGTCGGAGGTGACCGTTCTTCGCCTGGCGGACGGCGAGCGCGAAGCGCGCTGGACGAGCGTGAGCGGCGCGAGCTCGCTGGTGGCCCACGGGGAGCACCTGCTGCTGTTCTCCTACGCCCACGGCACCGTCGAGCGGCGGGACTGGCGCAGCGGGGCGTCGCTGTGGACGCTGCCCCTGCAGCGCGGTGAGGTGCTGGGCGTGAGCGGAGGCGACGAGGAGCTGCACGTCGCCGACGCGCTGGGGGTCGTGCGCTGGCGAGGCGGAGCGAGCGAGCGGGTGGCGAGCTGGGGGCTCGAGCTCGACCACCAGCCCAGCACCGTGGAGCTCGTGGTCGGGGTGCGCTGGGCGGTGGCCTTGCTGCCGCGAGGCGGCGTATGGGGGACCTGGGCCTTCCCCCTCGACGGCCGCTCACCGCGGCAGCTCGAGGGTCTCAGCGGGCGCTATACCCCGCTGCACCTCGAGGCGGGGTTCCTCCTCGCCGGCTCACGGGACGAGCTCGTGGGCTACGACCTGGGGGCCGAGCGCGTGATCTGGCGCCACGAGCTCGGCGCCGCCAATCTGGCGCTCGCGGCGCGGGAGGCCGACGGGGCCTACCTCTGCGCCTTGCCCAGCGCGGAGCTCGTGCGGGTCGGCGCGCGCGACGTGCAGCGCGTGGGGCTCCTCCCCGGGCGCCCGGAGCGGCTCGCGTTGGAGGTGGGCAGCGGTCGGTTGGCGGTGGCCATGGACAGCGGGCAGGTGCTCGTGGGCACCCCGCGGCAGCTCGAGCCTTGGGGAACCCTGGAGCGGTCGCGCGACCTGGCCTGGCACCGGGGCCGGCTGCTCGGCCTCGACGTCTACGGGCTGACCGTGTGGGAGGCGGGCTTCGTCAGCGAGCGCCTGAACCTGAACGCGGTGAACTCGGGCGGGTTCCGCCTGTGGGTCGACGCCAGGGAGCGGGTCTACCTGGGGACCGAGTTCGGCAGCGTGCTCGTGTTCGCTCCGCGATAAGGGCTCACTTCAGCTCGCGTAGGGTGCCCTCTGCGTGGGCGCGCGTGCTCGCGGGCAGGTCGTCGAGCTCGAGCAACGCGCGGAAGTCGGCCGCGGCCTCGGCGCTGCGCCCGAGCTCGGCCAGCAGGTTGCCGCGGTTGAGCAGGGGTTCGAAGTCGTCGGGTCCGAGCTGGATCGCGCGGCTGTAGTCGGCGAGGGCTCCGGCGTGATCCCCGAGCTTGCGCTTGAGGACCCCTCGGTTGCAGTAGGCCCCCGCGTGGGTGGGCAGCACGCGGATCGCGCGCCCGTAGTCCTCGATCGCCTCGGTTCGGCGGCCCAGGGCGGCCTTGGAGTTTCCGCGGTTGTAGAGGGCCAGGGCGTGCTCGGGGGAGAGGGTCAGCGCTTCGTCGAAGTCCGCGACCGCCGCGGCGTGGTCGCCGAGCCCCGCGTGGGCCAGTCCGCGGCCGAAGAGCGCGGCGACGTCGTCGCCGCGGAGGCTGAGGGTGGCGTCGAACGCCGCGATCGCTTCGCCCAGGCGGCCCTGCTCTGCGCGGGTGCGGCCGAGCCAGTAGTGCGCCGTGGCGAGGGCGGCGTCGATCGAGATCGCGCGCTCGAGGGAGGCCCCAGCGCGCTGCAGCTCGCCGAGCTGGAGCAGGCACATGCCGCGGTTGAGGTGGAGCCGGGGGTCGTGGGGAGCGAACCCCTCGGCGTGATCGAGGTCCGCCAGGGCTCCTCGGTAGTCCTCGAGCTCGCGCTTGACCGCGGCGCGGTTCGTGAACTGGCGGTGGTTGGTCCCGTCGAGCTGAATCGCCTGGTCGAGGTCGGCGAGGGCTTCCGCCCAGCGGCCGAGCTTGGCGTAGGCGACGGAGCGGTGGAAGTAGGCGTCGACGAGGGTGGGGTCCAGCTCGAGCGCCCGGGCGTAGTCGGCGAGGACCTGGTCGGGGCTCAGGCGGAGGTCGAAGCCGAGTTGGGCCCGCTCGCAGTAGGCCTCGGCGTTCTCGGGGTCGAGCCGGATCGCCTCGGAGTAGTCGGCGATCGCCGCCTCGCTTCGGCCGAGGCGAGCGCGCACGCTGGCGCGTCGCACCCAGGCCGCGCGCACGCTGGGGTCGAGCTCGAGGGCGCGGTCGAAGTCCGTCAGCGCGGCGTCGAGCTGGCCGGTGCGCTCGCGCACCTCGCCGCGGTAGGCGTAGACCGAGGCGGCTTCGGGGGCGAGCTCGACGGCCTGGTCGAGCAGGGGGAGCGCCTCTGCGTAGCGTTCGGCGTCGCGCAGGTCCACCGCCTGGGCGACGAGCCTGGCCGCCGAGGGCTCCGGGGTCGGCTGCTGCGCGGACGGAGGGTCCGCGACTGGGCGAGGGCGATTCCAGAGCACCAGCCAAAGCGAGGCGACGACGGTCAGCAGCAGCGCGACGACGAGGGCTGGCTTCGGAAACGTGGCGGGCTCCACCGGTCCGGCGCCGCGGAGCAGCGCCTGCTCGACTTCGCCCGCGGACCGCGGGCGAAGTCGGGGGTCCCGCTGCAGGCAACGCATGCAGATCTCGTCGAGCCAGGCCGGGACCTCGGGGCGTCGGGTGCGCGGGGGGATCGGCTGGTAGTTGACCTCGTCCATGAGGTAGGCCTGCAGCGTCGGGGCGTTGACGGGAGGCTCGCCGGTCAGGCAGGCGTAGAGCACGGCCCCCAGGCCGTAGAGGTCCGAGTGCGGGCCAATCGCCGCGCCGTCGCCCCGGGCTTGCTCCGGCGGCCAGTAGCCGGGGGTCCCGAGGAAGGCGCCCGTGGCCGTGAGCTTGTGCGTCGACGCGCTGGGGTCCTTGGCGAGGCCAAAGTCGGTCAACCGCGCGCCGTCGGCGCTGAGCAAGACGTTGCCTGGCTTGAGGTCGCGGTGCAACACCCCGCAGGTGTGCACGTAGTTCAGCGCCTTGGCGAGGTCGCGCGCGACCGCGAGCGCCTCGGGGATCGGGAGCGGCCCGGTGCGCAGGCGGTCCTCGAGGGACTGCCCGAGCACGTACTCGAGGGCGATCCAGGGCGCGCCCTCGTGCTCGCCGACCCCTACGATCGCGACCACGTTGGGATGTCGCAGGCGGGCCAGGGTGTGGGCCTCGGCCTGGAACCGTTGGCGGGCCTGGGCGTTGGCCGCGCGGTGCGAGAGCAGGAGCTTGAGCGCGACCGCGAGTCCGTCGGGGGCCTGGGCGCGGTAGACCACGCCCATGCCCCCGCGCGCGAGCTCCTCCACCAGCCGATACGGTCCGATCTGCTTCACCGAACGCAGTGTGGCCCGTCCGGAGCGGACGGGCCACAGGGGTCGGTCGGCGCCGCTAGTTGCGGTCGGCGAGGAGGATCACCCCGAAGGCGGTCTCGGTGGGGGCGGGGTCGACGGCGATCGCGGTGCGGATCTGGCCCGCCGCGAGGCTCAAGGTCCCGGTGTCGATCGCGACGGAGAGGCTGCCAGCCAGGGCCACCCGTACCTGGTAGTCCCCGGCCGGCGCCTCAAGGTAAGCGGACGATTGGAGGAAGGTCACGTTGCTCAGCGTCGGCGTCGCCGCGGCGAGGTCGGCGCCGGGGGCGGTGACGTAGATGTCGACGGGCCCTGCGCTGGGCGAGCCGTGCACCAGGCGCAGCTTGAAGGAGCCCGGCGCGGGCGGGGTGTTGTCGTCGTCGAGCACGAGGGCGCTGATCTGGCTGACGAGGTCCACGGCGATCACGGTCGCCTCGCTGCCGGGGAGCACGGGGAGCGGAGCGTCGATCACCGAGGTCGTGGTGTTGGCGGGGTTGACCTGGATCCGCTTGGTGCCCGCGAGGGTCGAGAGGTAGCCGCTGGCCTGGCGGTAGCTGACCCCGGCGGCGACGACGGCGCCGTCGACCAGGGCGTCCACGGCCGGAGCGTCGGGGGAGCCGTGCACGATCCGCAGGCGCGAGGTCTGGTCGCTGAGCTCGATCGTCGGCGTGGTGTCGTCCCCGGTCAGCGCGACGAGGCTCACCGGCGAGAACCCCGCGCTGGCGTCGACGGCGACCAGGGTCAGGTCGGCGCCGTCGGTGAGGGCGACCGTGCCCGAGTCGTAGACCGCGTCGGGGGCGCCGGCGAGGGTGATCCGGGCGCGGTAGTCGCCGGCGGGGACGCCGAGGTAGGGGGAGGCGTCCTTGAAGGCGACCCCGGCGAGGGTCGGCGTCGCGGTGGCCAGGTCGTCCCCGGGTGCGGTGAGGTAGACGTCGACCGGCCCCGCGGTGGGGGAGCCGTGCACGATCCGCAGGCGGGCCTCGCCGGGGGCGGGGCCGCTGGGGTCGTCGACGAGCAGCAGGGGCTCGATCGCGCTCAGCTGACCGACGGCGATCGCGGTGTAGACGCCAGCGGGGTCGAGGGTCGGGGTCACGTCGATCACGGTGGTCGTGGAGCCGGCGGCGTTGACCTTCAGGTTCCGCGGTCCGGCGGGCACCGCGAGGTAGCCGGAGCCTGCGGTGTAGGGCACGCCGGCGAGCACCACGACGTCGTCGACGAGCACGTCGACGTCCGGGGCGTCCGGGGAGGCGTGCAGCACCCGCAGCGACGCGTCGGGCGCAGGCGCCTGTTGGCTGGAGCTGGCGGCGGTCGACGACGCGGCGGTCTGGGCGCCGGAGCGTCGGTTGGAGTCGCTGTTGCAGCCGCCGAGCGCGGCCAGGGACAGACAGAGGGCGGCGAAGCCCAGGGAACGGGTGCAGGTCATGGGGGTCCTTCTCCGCGGCGCGCCTCGCTCGCCGCAAGTTTCTCTTCCACCTGGGCTACGCCTGCCACCCGCGGCCTGGATCACCGCGGTCGAGATTTGCTCCGCGCGCGGGTATCCGTCAACCAGCCAAGACGGTCAGAAGACTGAGACCGGCTCGCAGCGGGGAAGGCGGCGGGCATGCACTATGTTGCTGGTCTTACGCCGGCAACCGGTTCGAATCCGTCTCAGCGGGTCCCGGGTTCCCGCCCCCCTGTCGTACGCGTGTGAACACCGGGTGCAGGGGCAGGGGTTAGCGGGGTCGACGGTTTGCACGGTGGGAGGCATGACGCTTCATTCTGGAGTTTCACTTACCACCTTCCTGAGCCTTCCGATCCTGGTCGGCGCGTTGAGCGCTGGCTGTTCTGGGGGTGGGGGCGGAGGCGGAGGCGCTTCAACCTCGGCGCCGACGACGTCTTCGACCCCCACCTCGCCCAGTTCGCCCACGCCCACGAGCTTTGGCTCAGCGGCCTGGCCGCAGCACTTCGCCTCTCGGCGGATCGAGGAGCACCCCTTCGCCACCGCGATCGCCTGCGCCAACTGCCACAGCACCGACCCCGTCGCCAACCGCGACGCCGCCGGGCGTGACGTCTCGCCCTATCAGCTGTGGCAGGCGAGCATGATGGCCAACGCGGTGCGCGATCCCCTGTGGCGGGCGCAGGTCTCGGTCGAGATCGCGGCGACCCCCAGCCTCAAGGGTGCGATCGAGTCCAAGTGCATTAGCTGCCACGCGCCCATGGCGCAGTTCGACGCGCAGTCCAAGGGCGAGCCGCTGCGCATGGAGATGCTCGAACAGGACACGCCCCGCACCCAGCTGGCCCTCGACGGAGTGTCGTGTTCGGCCTGCCACCAGATCGAGCCCACCGCGGACGT
>Ga0070726_10000971_pt1 | contig 31083 bp, 23 predicted proteins | sample tdAd471_FD_67275 | JGI IMG/M metagenome (GOLD analysis project Ga0070726, IMG submission 67275) | Marine sediment microbial communities from the Atlantic coast under amendment with organic carbon and nitrate - tdAd47.1 | ecosystem: Environmental > Aquatic > Marine > Coastal > Sediment | place...
GGCTTCGATCTCGAACGAAACTGCCCTTGCAAAGGCCACCAGCCTTCACTGCGGGCTTTTCCGCCCGATCTCTTCGCCATTTGAACGCCATGACCGCGAAATTAATGGGGCCTGACCCTAGGGGAAGCGGGCTGGCGCCGTATCTGTATTAGAGCTGGTCAAGCATATATTCGGCAGTTGAAACCTTGAAGTCACCCGGTGCTTCGACGTTGAGTTCTTCCACTACGCCATCATTGATGATCATGGAGAAGCGCTGACCACGTGTACCCAGACCAAAAGCGCTGCCGTCCATTTCAAGACCCACGGCCTTGGCGAATGCGCCATTGCCATCAGCGAGCATTGTAACCTTGCCATCGGCGCCAGCGGACTTGCCCCATGCGCCCATCACGAACGGATCATTGACGGCGGTGCAGGCGATCTCATCGACGCCCTTGGCTTTGAGCGCTTCGGCTTTCTCAATGAAACCGGGGAGATGCTTGGCAGAACATGTTGGCGTGAATGCGCCGGGAACCGAGAAGAGAGCAACCTTACGCCCTGCAAAATACGCCTGCCCTTCAATTGGTTCCGGACCATTTTCAGTCATGGTTGCAAATTTGCTGGCGGGCAGTGTGTCACCTTTAGAAATCGTCATTATCAGTCTCCTCAGCTTTGTATCGGATGCGCTTACTCAAGTGGGGCATATGATTATGAAATCAAGAGTACGAACGCAGATGGCTTCGGTTTTTGTTGCCCCGACAGAGTTGCTGGTTAGGATAGCATCATGGGAAATTTCGAACCGCTGGACATATCGCCACGATTCTACGCTGGACGCATGCTGCTCGCTATGCCGGGAATGGCGGATAGCAATTTCAGTCGTGCGGCTATTGCCATGTGCGTGCATGATGAAAATGGCGCCCTCGGGCTCGATGTTGGCAATGCGGTCGAGGGGCTAAGCCTCACCGAGTTGATGGCCAGCTTTGATATTGATACACCGCAACTCAGCCACATTCCGGTGATGTGTGGTGGCCCTGTTGATCCCCAGCGCGGCTTTGTATTGCACAGTATTGACTGGTCTGGTCAGGAGTCGGTGCATATCAATGAGGAATGGGCGCTTTCCGGGTCTCTGGATGTCCTCAAGGCTATAGCTGGTGCCAGCCTTGGCGAATGCGCCGGACCAAGCCGTTATATTGTTGCGCTGGGCTATTCTGGTTGGGATGCGGGTCAGCTTGAACATGAGATGACCCGGCATGGCTGGTTTTTGGGTGATCCTATTCCTGAGACATTGGCCGCGACCAGTCCCGGCATGCGGTGGGATGAAGGCTTCGCCTCCTGCGGTGTCGATGCGCGTTTGCTCTCCGGCAGTGCCGGGCAGGCCTGAGCGGCTCCACTCTCTGGCAACTATAGTGGTGCCTTTGTGTCACAAGAGCGTCAGATTAAAATAGCGTTTACGCTGATCGGTGAATAACTGGTAATTTGACTGAGCGATCCTAACCCTCGTCAAGCGGGAAGGGGTATGTATGAAAGCAATATTAGGTGGCGTTGCCATTGGGGCAGCCTTGCTGGCTGGTCCGGCACAGGCCGCAGGCTGTTGGAGCGAAGCGTCCTACGAGGCTGCTCAAATGCGGGATTTCGATACGATGTTGATGGTAGCGACCCTGCGCTGCCGCATCAAAAATATCGATTTTGGGGATGATTATAACCGGTTCGTACGCAGTAAACGGCCGATTCTGGCGCAGGCCAACCAACAATTGCGTACACAATTCGCACTTTCTGTCGGTCGGTCAAAGGCCTTGTCTGCCTATGATGATTATATGACCAAGCTCGCCAATGGCTATGGCGGCGGCACAGAAAATATGAGTTGTGCCGATTATGCCGTGTTGGCTCGCGCGGCAGCGGACGCGCCGGCGCAGCGCACGAATATTGTGGGTTTGGCCCGCAAGGCCGGCTCGGCCCCCTATACGCCGAACCTGCGCTGCGGGGTCACGGTCGCGATGAACAATGGGCAATAATATACAGATATCTCTTTTATAAAGACTCCCCGGGGTCAGGACCCTGAAACTGAAATGGCGATAGTGGCATATGCCCTGTCGCCATATTTTTGTGTATCATATCACGGGGTCATTTTGAGGTCGGGCTATTGACACTGTCCGCTATAAGTTGCTGCTGAATTTCGGCAATATTCAACCCCGCAGCATCGATGAAAATCTTGTTCCAGGGGGCGGTCGCATCGCGAAAAAACATGTTGAACAGGCTATGTCGCACCAGGATCACCAATATATCCGCCTGCTCGACAGCCTGTTCAAGCGGCAATAGCCGGGCGTCACGCATCGTCTCCGGAAGCTGGCGGATATGGGGCTCGACCGCGACAAAGCGATCTCCCATTTCGCCATGCAGCTGTTGCGCTATGGCGAGGGCAGGGCTTTCGCGCAGATCATCAATATCTGCCTTGAATGACAGGCCCAGCGCCGCAACCACAGGTGCGCGGCCATGGTCCCGCTTGTAACGGATAGCGGCATTTCGAACCTTGTCGAGCACCCATAGTGGCTTTGCGTCGTTGGTTTCGCGAACGGTGCGAATGAGCCGGGCCTGCTCTGGCGCAGAGGATACGATAAACCATGGATCAACTGCGATACAATGCCCGCCGACACCTGCGCCGGGCTGCAAAATATTGACGCGCGGATGGCGATTGGCCAGGCGGATCAGCTCCCATACATTAATGTCGAGGCGATCGCATATTGTCGAAAGCTCATTGGCGTAGGCGATGTTGAGATCACGAAAGGCGTTTTCGGACAGCTTGCACATTTCAGCAGTACGTGCATCGGTGATAATGCATTCGCTTTGTACAAAGATACGGTAAAGCGCTTCTGCATGCGTGGCGCAGCGTGGCGTCATGCCGCCAATGATGCGGTCATTGCTGATCAGCTCCTGCATCACCTTGCCCGGCAACACCCGCTCCGGGCAATAGGCAATGCGAATGTCCGACTGTTCGCCCGCCTGCTGCGGGAAGCTGAGGTCTGTCCGGGCTTTTGCGAGCCATTCCGCCATCTTTTCGGTCGCTCCGACAGGTGAGGTGGACTCCAGTACGATGAGATTGCCCGGCTGCAAGACCGGCGCGATTGCCTTGGTGGCGGCCTCGATATAGCGCAGGTCCGGATCGTGGTTGCTGCCCTTGAAAGGCGTGGGCACGGCGATCATGAATGCATCGGCCGGCTCGGCTATGGTGGTGGCGCGCAGCAGGCCCTTTTCAACGGCGCTGTGCACGGCCTGATCGAGATCCGGCTCGATAATATGGATTTCGCCACGATTGATCGTCGCAACCGCCTCGGCGTTGACATCCACACCGATGACATTGACGCCGCTGGCGGCAAAGACGGTTGCGGTCGGCAGGCCAATATAGCCGAGGCCGATAACGGATATGGTGTTGAAAGCGGGGGTGTCGGGCATGGGTTTCTTCTGCTTATGGTCTCAGCCAGCGGCGGCCACAGGGGTATGTGTTGCACTATCCTCGAGATGGTGGTGCGCGAGCAGCGCGGCGACAATAGCGGCGGCTGCATGGCCGTCGCCATACGGGTTTTTCGCTTCCGCCATGACGTTGTAAACGTCTTCCTTGCTCAACAGTGCACGCACCCCTTGCACGATACGGGCATAATCCGCGCCGACCAGTTTTGCCGTGCCAATGTCAACGGCCTCCGGACGCTCTGTAGTATCGCGCATCACCAATACTGGCTTGCCCAGCGAAGGCGCTTCTTCCTGTATCCCGCCGGAATCCGTGAGGATGAGATGCGAGCGGCTCATCAGCCAGACAAAGGGTCGATAGTCCTGTGGTTCGATCAGATGGACATTGCCCAATCCGGCCAATATGCGGTTGACCGGCTCGCGCACATTGGGGTTGAGGTGAACGGGATAGAGAAAATCGTCATCGGGGAATTCGTTGGCGAGAGCGGCGATCGCCTTGCAGATATTTTCGAAACCATTACCAAAATTCTCGCGTCTGTGCCCGGTAATGAGGACCAGTCGCGCTTCATCGCGCAGACAATCAAAACGCTGGCGCAGTTCAGCATCGATGGCCGGTTCGGCCTCAATACGGGCCTTCATCCAGAGCAAGGCATCGATAACCGTATTGCCCGTGACGGTAATGGCGCTGGAAGGCACGGCTTCTGCGCGCAGATTATCCTGCGCACGGGGTGTCGGTGCAAAATGCAGGGCGGCGAGAGCGCCGGTCAGCTTTCGGTTGGCTTCTTCTGGCCATGGCGCGTACAGATTGCCCGTACGCAGCCCGGCCTCAACATGACCAACGGCGATGCGGCGATAATATGCGGCGAGTGTAGCAGCGAATGTGGTGGATGTATCGCCATGCACGAGGACGATGTCCGGTGCATAGTCCGCCAATATCGGGTCCAGCCCCATGAGCACCGTGCCGGTGATTTCACCCAGGCTTTGCCCCGGCTTCATAATATCGAGATCATAATCAGGCGTGATTTCGAACAGGCCAAGAACCTGATCGAGCATCTCCCTATGCTGCGCAGTAACGCATATACGGCTCTCGATACGCGGTTCAGCCGCAAGGGCGCGCACCACCGGCGCCATTTTGATTGCCTCAGGGCGTGTTCCAAATATGCTCAGTACTTTCACCGGACTTTTTCCCGTAGAGGTTTTAGGCCTTCTGCCTCTATCCGCCTATATTGCTAATATTATGACTGACATCTGTTCTTGCCCATTTTTGGCTATAGGGCAAAGGCTCAAACAAATAGTTTATATGCTGTAGAACATGGCAAAGACCGCTGCCTCCAATAGCCGTGAGATTTCAGGCCTGTGGTGAATTAAGGATGCACAATATCTATTTAAAGAAAACTTTATATTGCCTTGATAGAGGCGAAGACGATTGCTAAAGGAACACGCATCAGCCGTCTTCGCAGGCAGCTTTATATTGGAAATCAGGGAGAACGCCCGTGTCTGGCACAGTGTTGGAAAAAGATTATGTGATCGCCGATATCGGCCTTGCGGACTTTGGCCGCGCCGAAATCAATATCGCCGAGATAGAAATGCCGGGCCTGATGGCGCTGCGCGAAGAATATGGCGCATCTCAGCCGCTCAAGGGCGCGCGGATCACCGGCTCGCTGCACATGACGATCCAGACGGCAGTGCTGATTGAAACGCTGGTAGCACTGGGCGCGGAAGTGCGCTGGGCAACCTGTAATATTTTCTCAACACAGGATCATGCCGCCGCCGCCATCGCTGCGCAGGGCATTCCGGTGTTCGCGATCAAGGGTGAGAGCCTCGCCGATTATTGGGGTTATGTCGGTCGTATTTTCGACTGGGGTGATGAAACCGCCAATATGATCCTCGATGATGGCGGCGATGCCACCATGTTTGCGCTTTGGGGGGCACGTCTGGAGGCTGGCGAGGAAATGCCTGAGCCGGAGAATGCCGAGGAAGTTGAATTCCAGCGTGCGCTCAAGGCGTTCGTCAAGGCCCGGCCCGGCTACCTCACCATGTCGGTCGCGCATATCAAGGGTGTATCGGAAGAAACAACCACAGGTGTGCACCGGCTGTACCAGATCGCGAAGGACGGCAAGCTGCCTTTCCCCGCGATCAATGTGAACGACAGCGTCACCAAGTCGAAGTTCGACAATCTCTATGGCTGCAAGGAATCGCTCGTGGACGCAATCCGCCGCGCTACCGACGTGATGCTCGCGGGCAAGGTCGCCTGCGTCGCCGGTTTCGGCGATGTCGGCAAAGGCTCGGCCGCTTCGCTGCGCCAGGGCGGTGCGCGTGTGATGGTTACGGAAATCGACCCGATCTGTGCGCTACAGGCGGCGATGGAAGGCTATGAAGTCGTGACGATGGAAGAAGCCGTGACGCGCTGCGACATCTTTGTGACGGCGACCGGCAATGAAGCCGTCATCACCGCTGATCATATGAAGGCGATGAAGAATATGGCCATCGTCTGCAATATCGGCCATTTCGACAGCGAGATCCAGATTGCGGGCCTCTCCAACTATAAATGGACCGAAGTAAAGCCGGGTACGGACCTTGTTGAGTTCCCGGATGGCAAACAGCTTCTCATTCTCGCGCAGGGGCGCCTGGTCAACCTGGGTTGCGCCACTGGTCATCCCAGCTTTGTGATGTCTTCCTCCTTCACCAATCAGGTGTTGGCGCAGATCGAGCTGTTCACCAAGGCGGCCGACTATAAGAATGAAGTCTATGTTCTGCCCAAGCATCTCGACGAGAAGGTAGCCGCGCTGCATCTCGAAAAGCTTGGCGTTAAACTCTCCAGGCTTACGCCGAAGCAGGCCGCTTATATCGGCGTTTCTGCCGAAGGCCCGTTCAAGCCGGATCATTATCGCTACTGATTTGTCTGTCACGGAACAAGAAACATAAAAAAGGGGCGGCTTGATCTGCCCCTTTTTGCTATCAACTCGAAGCAGGGGCTTTGCTATAATCATCAATTGCAGTAGTCGGATGATATGATGGACCATAGGGAGCGGGCCATAACGGCAACAACCGCATGACAGAACTCAGCCCGACACTCTTAGCTGTTATTGGTGCGATTCTCGCGCTGTGGCTTGTCGCGGGCTTATATGCTGTCACAAGCGGCATGCGCATGCGCAAGCAGAGCTATAGATTGCGTGACCAGGCCGACCGCCTTGCCGCATTGTTACAAGCGGCTCCGGCTATCCCTGTATTAGTACGCTCCGATGGAAAAATTGAAGCGCCAGAACGTCTGGCCAACTGGCTGGGCCGGGACAGCGTGCCGGCCTATCTCTCCGAATTGACAGGCGAAGACAGCGGCTTTTCGGAAGCCGAACGCAATGGCCTCGCCGACGATATCATGATAGCGCAGCGCAGCGCCAAGGCGTTCGTACGTTCGCTGAAACCTGAGGGTTCGCGCCGTACCTTGCTGGTGCAAGGCGCGCCGACAACACAGGAGCTTGCCAATGCGGGTGCGGTCCTTCTCTGGGTGTTTGATGCGACACAGAGCCAGTCGAAAATTCAAGCCCTCGAAGAAGAAGGCACACTTCTGCATGACGCGCTTGATGCCCTGTCCGGGCTGATTGAAGCGGCCCCATTGCCCATTTGGCACCGCAATGGCGAAGCACGACTCAGTCTGGTCAACAGCGCTTATGTTGAGGCGGTAGAAGCAAAGAGCGCTGGCGAAGTGATTGAACAGGAGATCGAGCTTTTTGAGGCGGTGGACGGCATGCCTCCGCGTGAAGCCTCGAAGCTCATGACCGACAAGGGCGAGACTTTGCGGTGCGTCGTGCCCGCGACCCTGCATGGCGAACGCAGGATGATGCAATTGGTCGAAGTGCCCATGGGCAAGGCTGGTGTTGCGGGTTATGCGATCGACCGGCAGGATTTTGAAAGTGCACGCACCGAGCAGGCGCGTCTCATTGCGTCCCAGCGCGATATGCTCGACCGGCTTTCCGCTGCTGTCGCACAATTTGGACCCGATCGTTCCCTCACCTTCTGGAATCATGCATTTATTGGTTTGTTTGCGCTTCAGCCCGAGCATCTGATCGACCATCCGGAGTTTGAGCGTGTGCTCGACCGGATGCGCGAAGGCGGACGAATACCCGAGCATCGGGACTTCCCGGCATGGCGGCTCGAACGCAAAGGCTGGTTCATGTCGCCAGAAGCGCGCGAGGAAAACTGGCTCCTTGCTGATGGCACCCATTTGCGGGTCTATGCGCAACCCTTGCCCGATGGCGGCCTGCTGCTGATCTTTGAAGACAGGACCGAACAGGTCCAGCTCTCCAGCGCACGCGACACATTGTTGCGGGTTCGCACCGCCACTTTTGACAGCCTGTTCGAAGGCATCGGGGTGTTCGCAGCCGACGCCCGGCTGCATCTGTGGAATAACAAATTCCGCACGATATGGGGTGTCGAGGAAGCAGAGCTCGCCGCCCATCCGCGTATTGATGATTTTATGAACACGATGGCGTCCCGTTTGGCGCGCCCGCCGCAAGCAGGACTGGTGCGTGAATTAATGCGATCCTGCACCGTGGACCGCAAGCAGCGCAATGGTCGTGTGATGTTTGCCGATGGCCGCACTTTTGACTTTGCCGCAATCCCCCTGCCTGATGGCAATGCGCTTTTCACAATGCTGGATGTCACGGATAGTCGACGCATCGAAGAAGTGTTGCGGGAGCAAAATGAGGCGCTCGCCGAAGCGGACAAGGTGAAAACAGCCTTCCTTGCCAATATGAGCTATGATCTGCGTACACCGCTGACCTCGATCAGTGGTTTTGCCGAGATGATGAAGGCGGGCTATGCGGGCGAACTCTCCGATATGGCGATGGAATATGTCGCTGCAATCACCGATTCCACCGCCAGACTGTCAGCAATGATCGATACTGTGCTCGACCTGACCCAGGGCGAAGCAGGAACATTGCCGCTGGAGCGAGCGCCCGTCGAGTTGAAGCAGCTGCTCACGGAATGCGAAGATCGCTGGGCGCATGCGGCATTAGAGAAAGAGGTGCATCTCGCCAGCGACGTAAAACCCTCGGCAGGCCGTATCATGGGAGATAGCAAACGTCTTGCCCAGGCGTTGGACCGCTTGATTGAAAATGCGATACAGGCAGTGTCCATGGGTGGACGCATATCGCTCCATTGCGATGGACAGTCTGCGCAGGCACGTATCATCGTTTCGGATAATGGGCCGGGGATGGACAGCAAGGCACAGGCCCGCGCCTTTGACCGCTTTAGCAGTGTTACCGACGAAAACAGGGATGGCAGCCTCGGTTTGGGCCTTCCGCTTGCACGTCAGTTGATTGAGGCGCATGACGGCAAGCTTTCACTGTTGTCAGAGCCGGGCGAGGGCACTGTGCTGACAGTAGAGCTGCCCCGTGGAGATTTGCCCCGGGGCATAGTCACCAAGACAGAAACCGAGAAAAAAAGCGCTTCACCAGGCTCCGGCAATGAAAAACTCTGATAATGAAAAATAGCTATGGGTGAGATGCTGCTGAACGGCGAAGCGGAGATGCTGGCACTGGGAAGGCGGATTGCCAATGCGCTGCTTCCGGGCGATGCCATAGCGCTGCGCGGTAGCCTTGGTGTAGGCAAGACGACATTGGCCCGCGGCATAATATCAGGTCTTGGACACGCAGGCGAGGCACCCAGCCCGAGTTTTGCCATTGTACAGCCCTATGCGCCGCCAGAAGTGAGTCTGCCGCTTGCACATGTTGACCTGTATCGTCTTGAAGATCAGGCAGATCTCGAAGAACTGGGACTGGATGATTATCTTTTCGATGGCGCAGTTGCGATAGAATGGCCTGAACGCATGGGCGACAGGCTGTGGCCGCATGCACTGCTTCTTGATATCATGTTTGCGCCAGACGATATGCGACGCTTGACAGCCACGATACCGCCGTCATGGAGAGACAGATGGCCTCTATCATGATTCCTCCGACCGCTACACGTCCTTTTCTCCAGTCTATCGGCTGGGGGGATGCAGAGGTGTTGCCATTGGCAGGCGACGCATCTTTCCGGCGTTATTTCCGCGCGCTCAAGGGCAGCCAGCGTGCTGTTCTGATGGACGCACCGCCGCCACATGAAGACCCGCGCCCTTTTCTGAAAATAGCCACACATCTCAACGAACAGGGTTTTGCAGCGCCACAAATATACGGGCAGGACCTTGAACATGGCCTGGTGCTGCTGGAAGATTTTGGCGATGCGCGCGTGCGTGATTATCTTGATGATCATCCGGCAGAAGAAGAAGGCATATATCGTCGCGCTGTTACCCTGCTGGCGGACCTGCACGCCCAACCACCGGCGGATGCCCCGCCATATGATCGCGCGGCTTATGATCGCGAAACCGACTTGCTGACCCAATGGTATTGCCCCGCGCTTAATCTGGACATTGATGTTCCGGGCTATCGCGCAGCATGGGACAAGGTGCTGCCGCTGGTCGAACAGGATGCTGCGCCCAGAGTGACTGTGCTGCGGGACTATCATGCAGAAAATATCATGCTGATTCATGGTCAGCCACGCTCGCATGACCTTGGTCTGCTTGATTTTCAGGACGCGCTGGTGGGGCATCCGGCTTATGATCTTGTCTCATTGCTGCAGGACGCACGGCGCGATGTATCGCCCGCACTGGAGCAGGCAATGCTTGCGCATTACAAGACGCTGGCGGTTCCGGGCGATGGCTTTGATGCGGCCTATGCCGTATTGGGAGCGCAGCGCAACGCCAAGATTATCGGTATATTCACGCGCCTGTGGCAGCGCGATGGCAAGCCACGCTATCTCTCGTTCCTGCCGCGTATGTGGAATTTGCTGGAGCGTGATCTCGCGCACCCGGCGCTGGAGCCCGTCGCTTCCTGGTTTGATGCCAATATACCGGCCTCGGCGCGCCATATAGCATTGGAAAGGCACGCCGAAGCATGAGCACGACGGTCGAGACGGCCATGCTGATGGCAGCAGGACTGGGTAAACGTATGCGGCCATTAACGGCGACACGACCCAAGCCGCTGGTCAAGGTGGCGGGGCAAGCCCTCATGGACCATGCGTTGGACCGCATTGAGGCGGGAGGAATCAAACGTACCATCGTTAACGTCCATTATCTGGCCGATACGGTCGTGGCGCATGTGAAAGCGCGTAAATCTTCAATGGAGATGTACATTTCCGATGAGCGGGACAGGCTGCTTGAAACCGGGGGTGGGCTGATGAAGGCGGCGCCACTGCTCGGCGATGCGCCGTTTGTTTGCGCCAATAGCGATAATCTCTGGGTCGATGGGCCGCAAGACAGCATTTCGATGCTCAGCAGCCTGTGGGATGATGACAGGATGGACGCGCTTTTGTTGGTTGTCCCACATGCCCGCGCTACATGCCATGGTGGGCCGGGTGATTTTCATATGAGCGCAGACGGACGTTTGCGCCGCCGCAAGCCCAATCATATCGCGCCGTTTGTGTTTACCGGCGTGCAGATCATGTCGCCGCGTCTGTTGCATGATCCACCCGGCGATGCATTTTCAACCAATGTCTTCTGGAACCGTGCAATCGAAAGCGGACGGCTCTATGGCGCTTCGCATAACGGGCTGTGGTTTGATGTCGGCACACCGCAAGCTGTGCCCATAGTCGAAGCCGCATTGGGATATGGCTGAAGCGCCGCACCCAACAGTCTATACTGTCCCTGCACACAGGGCTTTTTCTGACGCGCTCGCCATCGGCATTCTGGCCCAATATGGCAAGGATATGGCCGGGCTGGCACGTGGCACGATATTACTGCCAAACAACCGTGCGATAAGGGCGGTGCGCGATGCCTTTGTGCGTCAGTCGGGCGGTGGCCTGCTGATGCCCCGCCTTGTACCAATTGGTGATGTTGATCTGGGTGAGAGTCTGGGGTCAGCACTGGACCCGCTGGGCAGCGCTCCCGATATTCCCAATGCGATTGGCGGCATGGAACGCCAGATGATCCTCGCGCGGATGGTGCAGGATGTACGTCGTGCGAAAGGGCAGCCCGTCGATGCGGGCGAAGCGATGCGTCTGGGGCAAGCCCTGGGCGCGGCTATTGACCAGATGCTGGTGGAGAAGGTCGATCCGGCAAAGCTGCGTGAGTTGGAGCGATCGGGCGAATTGTCCGGCGAGCTGTCAGGCCATTGGAACGCTTCGCTGCAATTGCTGGAGCTCCTGCTGGAGCAATGGCCGCAGGAATTAGCGCGGCTTGGATTGATTGATCTGGCAGACCGGCGTAACCGGCTGTTGGATCATGTTGCCAAACGCTGGCGTGATTCACCGCCGCGGACTTCGTTCGTAATTGCCGCTGGCATAACCTCAACCGCACCTGCCATTTGCGCAATATTGCGCAGCGTATCGCGCATGGCGCAGGGACAGCTTGTGCTGGCGGGGCTGGACCAGCATATGACGCAGGAAGAATGGGACGCGATAGGGCCATTTGAGGCTGACCCAACAACGGGACGCAGGCCGCGCGCGCAAGAAAGCCACCCGCAATACGCAATCAAGGTCATGCTTGGTCATATTGGCGTGTCGCGGGATGAGGTTGCATTATGGCGCTGGGGCGGCGGGCATGATGCGCGCGCAACACGAACCAAAAACATCTCCAACGCGATGCTCCCGCCTGCGCATACCAGCAAATGGCGTGCGCTCAAGGCGGAAGAACGCACTTTCAACGGTGTGCGCGCTCTGGAACTGGCTACACCGGCACAAGAAGCTCAGGCTATTGCCCTTATGCTGCGCGAGGCGGTGGAGACAGAAGGACAGACGGCTGCGTTAATAACGCCAGACCGGCAGCTTGCTGCGCGTGTCTCGGCGCATTTGTTGCGTTGGGGCATTGCAGCCGATGATTCCGCTGGCCAACCGCTCACCCTTACACCTCCGGGCACGCTGATTTTGGCGATCGCGCGCGTAGCGGCGGAGCGCTTTGCGCCTGTTGCCCTGCTCGATTTGCTCAAGCACCCGCTCGTGCGCAAAGGCGGGGAGCGGCTGCCATGGCTGGAACAGGTGCGCGGTCTGGACCTCATCTTACGTGGTCCGCGCCCTGCACCCGGGCTGGCGGGTATGGATGCCCGTCTTGCCCCACGCCCTGTTGATGAGAAAGACCTGCAGAAAGCGTTGCGCGCGAAGATGTTGGCATTTTGGAGCGAGGTGAAGCCGCTTTTTGCGCCGCTTGAAGCGCTGGCCGAAGGGCCGAAAGACTTGCCCGCGATATTGGCTGTGGTGCGCGAGCTGGGCAGCAGCTTGAGCGCAGACCAGCTTTGGGCCGGGCATCAGGGCAGGGCGGCTTCCGAGCTGTTTGCCGAGATGGAGCAAGCCGCTGTGCACGGGCCGCGTGATGTAGATATGCGCGCATTGCCTGACCTGCTTGCACGTTTGATGGAACAACATTCCGTACGCCCACCACAGGGTGGTCATCCGCGCATTGCTATTTATGGCCTGCTCGAAGCGCGGTTGCAGCAGGCGGACCTCATGATCCTCTCGGGGCTCAATGAAGGCACATGGCCGGGCCTGCCCGTACCGGATCCATGGCTCGCGCCGCGTATCCGGCAAGAGCTGGGCCTGCCGGGGCTGGAACAACGCATCGGGTTAGCCGCACATGATTTTGCCAGTGCATTGGGCGCACCTGAAGTGATCGTGACACGCTCGCGGCGTAGTGGCAATGCGCCTGCTATCGCTTCGCGGTTTTGGCTCAGGTTACAGGCTATTGCCGGCGAGAATCTCAAGTTTGCTCCGGAATATGCCCGTTGGGCCGAGATGCTTGACCAGCCTGACACGCTTGAGCCTTCGCGACGGCCTGCGCCTTGCCCTCCGCTGTCGCGACGGCCGCAGGAAATCTCGGTAACCCGTGTGGATCGTCTCGCAGCGGACCCATATGCCTTTTATGCAAACCAGATATTGCGACTTGCTCCACTGGATCAGATTGATGCCGACCCCGGCCCGGCATGGCGCGGCACTTATGTGCACCGGGTGCTGGAGCTTTGGCATAAAGAGGATGGCTGTGCACCAGACAGGCTGGAAGAGCGCACGCGGGCGCTTTTCAGCGGCAGCGATGCGCATCCGATATTGCGCGCCCTCTGGTTGCCACGTCTGCTGGCTTCCATGCGCTGGGTTGAGGAGGCCTATGCCGCTGACATGGCCCAGGACCGGCGCATCGTTCTGGTGGAGACGAAGGGAGAGGTCACGCTGGATGGCATTACCCTGTCCGGTACAGCGGACCGCATTGACAGTCTGGCAGATGGAACCATCGCGATTGTCGATTACAAGACCGGCAAGCCGCCAAGCTATGTGCAGGTGAAGGCTGGTTTTGCACTGCAACTGGGACTGTTGGGCGCGATCGCGGAATGTGGCGGTTTTGCCGATTTACAAGGCACGAAAACAGCGACGGCTTTTGAATATTGGTCAACGGGCAAGAAAAACGGCGCATTTGGCTATCGCGCCAGCCCGGTCAGACCCGGTGGGTCGGACAAGATTGTCGCTACCGAAGAACTGACTGCGCATGCGACATACAAGTTTATGGAAGCTGCCGGCAAATGGCTGTCCGGCAATGCACCCTTCATAGCGCAGCTCAACCCGGAGCTGCCCAGCTATGGAGAATATGACCAGCTGATGCGGCTTGAAGAATGGTATGGCCGCAATGACAGCGAGGAGGCAGAGCATGGCTAAAGCTCCATCCGCCTTGCTCCCGCTGAAAGGCATTCAGGCACGCGCCTCGCAGCCCGACGCTCATGTCTGGCTCTCTGCTTCAGCAGGTACAGGCAAAACCCATGTATTGACTGCTCGCGTGTTTCGTTTGTTGCTGGGCGGGGTAACGCCCGAGGCGATATTATGCCTGACCTTTACCAAGGCAGGCGCGACGGAAATGGCTGAGCGTATTCATGGCCGCCTTGCCGCATGGGTGCAGATGGACGGGCCGGAATTGGCGACGGACCTTAAAGCGCTGGGCGAAGATTTCGGGCCAGAGCAACAGGAACGCGCACGGCGATTATTCGCTGACGTACTGGAGGCAACTGGCGGCGGACTGCGTATTCAGACCATCCATAGCTTCTGCCAGCAATTGCTCTCGGCTTTTCCGCTTGAGGCGGGGCTTGTACCGGGTTTCCGCGCACTGGAAGACCGCGAACAAAAGGAGCTGGCACGCGAGAGTCTTGAAGAGATGGTCATTGCCGCAGAGCAGGCGGGCGATGCCGCAGTGTTGGGTGCACTGGAGGGGTTGGCGCTGCGCCTTGGCGAGCAGGAAGCAGAGCGATACCTCATGCAATGTGCCCGTGCGCATGATGCACTTGCCGGGCTGAATGAAGATATAAGGAGCTGGCTATTTGAGGCACTGGAGCTGCCAACCGGTGATATCGATACAGAGATCGCGGCCCGCTGTAGCGATACGGCGTTTGATTGTGCGGCCTTGCGCCAGCTTGCCAGCATCAATGCGCAGTGGAACACCAAAACCGGACTTGGCTATGCGGATGCCATAACGGCATGGCTGGCGTCCTCCGCTGAACAACGCGCAACCACTCTTGAAACCCTTGCCGGTTGTTTCCTCAAAAAAGATGGCGACCCCAGGCTTGTTACCAAAGGGCAACTCAAGGCCGATCCAGGCTATGAAGATATGGCGCTGCCCATGGCAGAGGCGATCAACGAATTGCTCAGGCTGCGCGAACATGTGGCCTATGCCGAACTGGTGGCACAAGGTCTGCACGCGGGGCGGACCTATGCCTCGGCTTATACAGCGGCCAAGCGTCGTGTCGGAGCGGTCGATTATGATGATTTGATTGCCTATACAGCGTCGCTATTGGGCGGTGCAGATATTGCCGGGTGGATCCGCTACAAGCTCGATCAGCGCATTGATCATATTCTCGTGGATGAAGCACAGGATACCAACAGCCGCCAATGGACGATTGTCAGCGCATTGGTCGATGAGTTTTTCGCAGGTGAAGGCGCCGGAGGGGAAAGACCTCGCACGCTTTTTACAGTGGGGGATTTCAAACAGGCGATTTTCGGGTTTCAGGGTACATCGCCGCGCTCTTTCGCCAGGGCACAGGAGTATTTCCGCGAGCGGGCAAAGCAGGTCGCGCATGAATTTCATGACCTGTCGCTTGACGAGAGCTTTCGTTCCACCCCGGCGATATTGGAAGTGGTGGACGCAACCGTGGCGGCGCTTGGCGCTGATGCGTTGGGTTTGTCGCAGCACTCTGTATTGCATCGCTCGATGCGCGAATATCCCGGCGCAGTCTGCTTGTTCAAGCCGGTCAGTGCTGTGCCTTCGCAAGACGATGGCGCCGACGCGCCAGACCCCACCGGCGAGGAAGACTGGCTTTCGGATCAGGACCGTGCACTGGCCGAGCAGATAGCCGGGCAAATCAAATCATGGCTCGATGCCGGTACTATGCTGCAATCGCAGGGCAGGGCGCTGCGTCCAGGGGATATCATGATCCTTGTACGCAAAAGAGGCGATCTTGCGCGGCTTATTGTGGCGCGGCTCTATGAATCCGGGGTTCCTGTTGCCGGGGTCGATCGATTGCGGCTGCAGGCTCCGTTGGCGGTGCAGGACCTTATGGCTGCACTGCGCTTTGCCAGCCAACCCGAAGATGATCTGAATTTGGCAAACCTGCTGGTTTCGCCGCTATTGGGCTGGAGTCAGGATGATCTGATGCATCGTTCTGTGCCCCGTAAAGGCAGGCTATGGCAGCATGTGCGGGACAATCCTGCGGTGCCACGCGATACAGTCACCGCACTGCAGGATATATTGTTACGGGCTGATTTTATCACGCCTTATCAAATGTTGGAACATTTGCTTTCCGGGCCGATGCAAGGACGGCGGGCTCTTGCCCGGCGGCTTGGCCCTGCCGCCCTCGACAGCATAGATGAGCTGCTCAATGCTGCCCTCAGCTTCGAACAGCAGGATCAGCCATCCCTGCAACGGTTTATCGACTGGTTCGACCGGGAAGAAGGCGACATCAAACGTGAGGATGATGGCAGCGCAGATGCGGTACGATTGCTCACCGTGCATGGCGCCAAGGGCTTGCAAGCTCCGCTGGTCATACTTGCCGATGCCTGTGGTGACCCTGATCGTCCCGGTGCGCGTGACAGGCTTGAAATCGACCTTTCAGGCGGGGAGGGCTCCCCCCTGCCTTTGCTCCCGCCGCGCAAGACCGAGCGCTTTGGCGTTATTGACACAGCCGCAGACTATCAGGATGCACTGGACCGGGAGGAGCATTGGCGGCTGCTTTATGTGGCGATGACACGCGCCGAAGAGAAGCTGTATCTCACCGGCGCTTTGGGGCCGCGCGCAAGAGGGATTGTGCCAGAGGAAAGCTGGTATGCCACCGTCGAGCGCGCGCTCGATACTCTGGGCGCGCAATGGCAGGAAGATGCACATTGGGGCAGAGCCATGATGTGGCAGGGCGCACAGCATTATGCGCCGAAAAAGCCGGATGCAAAAGCGGGCGGCAACTCTGAAACTGGCGGCGCAGACATACTGCCTCCATGGGCAAATCGCGATGCTCCCACAGAAGCACGTCCACCGCGGCCACTCGCACCAACCCATCAGGCAGAAGACGAACAGCCCTATCCGCCACCATCGCCCGCCCTGCGTGATGCTGCAGAACGGGGGCGCTTGCTCCATAGTCTGTTTGAACGCCTGCCGGATATTATGCCGGACCAGCGAAGGGCGGTAGCCAGGCAATGGCTTGCAGGGCAGGGCGCGGATGCAGCGCTGGCGGACCATGCGCTCGCCATTATCGAAGACCCGGCCCATGCCGCACTGTTTGGCCCTGATGCACTGGCAGAGGCCCCGATTGCCGCTGTTGTGGATCAAGACGTTATCAGCGGTGTGATCGATCGGCTTGTCATCAGTGATGATCATATCCGACTTGTTGATTTCAAGACCGGACGTAGCGTGCCTGCAACAGCTGAGGATGTGCCCGCAGCGCATATACGGCAAATGGCGGCTTATACCGCTGCGCTGGAAGTGGTTTTCCCGGATCGCCCGGTTGAGGCGGCCCTGCTTTATACTTCTGGGCCTATTCTCATGACACTAAGTATGGAACAGCTCGCACCGCACAAGCCGGGCTTTGCGCCTATACAATAATGCTTTTAATATTGTGCCATTGAGCCTTGTGGCACTTGTTCTTACATAGGATATATAGAAAAGGAGATTTTATGGCGACCAAGGCTATTAGTGATGCGAGCTTCCAGGGCGATGTGCTCGGTTCGGATGTGCCGGTATTGGTAGATTTCTGGGCAGAATGGTGTGGCCCGTGCAAGATGATCGGCCCGGCTCTTGAGGAAATTTCCGACGAACTGGACGGCAAGGTGGTTATCGCCAAGCATAATATCGACGACAACCCCGACATGCCCGGCAAGCTGGGTGTGCGCGGCATCCCGACGATGATCCTGTTCAAGGGTGGTGAAGCTGTTGCTACCAAGGTTGGCGCGGCTCCCAAGAGCCAGCTCAAGGCATGGCTCGAAGAGCAGCTTTAAGTCTGGTACTTTGATTTACTGAAATAAAACCCCTGCCGCCTTGTCCCACATATGGGGTGAGGCGGCAGCGAGCATGCCTTTTTCTTCTGTGCCGACACGATAGGGCGTGCCGTCAAACCGGGCCACGCGCCCGCCCGCTTCGTTGAGGAACAATACGCCGGCAGCATGATCCCACGGCAGGGTTCGGTTGAAAAGCGCTATGTCATTGCCTCCCAGTACGATACGCGGATATTGCTCGGCGGCGCAGCGCGGTATATCAACCATTTCGAGTTTGCCACTGGCCCGGCTGCTCAGCGCTTCGCGCTGTTCAACGTCGAGGAACAGCGTCGAAATACCAGCGACAGGAAGGGCCGCACCGCTTTCTTGCGCGGTGATCGTTTCGCCATTGATTTGCGCACCCTTGCCCAGTGCAGCATGACACAAGCGCTGCGTGAGCGGGTCATATATCCAGCCGCCAAGTGTTTCCCCCTTATCAGCCAGCGCTATCATCACGCCAAAGGGGGGGCGCCCTGCAGCAAAATTGCCGGTGCCATCGATCGGATCGATAATCCAGCTGAGATTGCTACCAAGATTAGCGAGCAGCTCCGGATTGGCTGCGCAGGCTTCCTCGCCCACCATATCCGCTTCGGGCAATAGTTTTGCCAGGCCCTCGCCCAGCCTCAGCTCGCTTTCCCTGTCGGCAATCGTCACAAGATCATCAGCTGCTTTCTCTTCCACTTCATGTGCAGCAAGATTTTGATAACGCGGCAAAATTATGTCGTTCGAAACATGACGCATCAGTTCGGACACGCCTTGGCTCAGCGCAGGAGATATAATGCCCATATCAGCTTCTATAGTCCGCATTGATCGAAATATAACCATGCGTCAGGTCGCAGGTCCAAACCGTCGCCTGGCCATCGCCCATGCCCAGATCAATGCCAATGTCTATATTATGGCCCTTGAGATGCGCAGCGACAGGCGCTTCATCATAGTCAGCAACCGGAAAGCCATCTGCGGCCACCTGTGTTGTACCGAAACTGATAGCGAGCCTGTCACGGTCTGCGGGTTCGCCAGCCTTGCCCACAGCCATGACAACGCGGCCCCAATTTGCGTCCTCACCCGCAATGGCGGTTTTGACGAGCGGTGAATTGGCGACTGCCAGGCCGACCCGGCGTGCGCTTTTGTCCGAGACGGCACCAGAAACGCGGATCTCGATGAATTTTTGCGCACCTTCGCCGTCCCGCACCACAAGTTGTGCAAGCTGGGTGCAGATATCAGTCAGGGCAGCCTGAAATGCATCTGCACCCGGGTCATCCATATTGCCCAGCGAGGCGTTGCCCGCCTTGCCCGTCGCAAAAACCAGCACCGTATCACTGGTCGAGGTGTCGCCATCCACAGTGATGCAGGAATAGCTATTGTCGTTCGCCGTGTTCAGCATATGCTGGAGCAGAGCAGGCTCAATCGCTGCATCGGTGAAGATATAGCCGAGCATGGTTGCCATATCCGGCGCGATCATACCGCTGCCCTTGATAATGCCCGAGAGCTGAACCTTTGTGTCGCCGATCATCGCACTTGCCGTTGCGCCCTTGGCGAAAGTGTCGGTTGTCATGATCGTCTCGGCGGCCTGTTCCCATGTGCAGGGCCGTGCATTGAGGGCCGTGGTCACACCGTCGCGAGCCTTGTCCTTGGGCAGCGGCACACCGATCACGCCTGTCGAGCTGACGAATATCTCATTGGCAGGGCAAGAGAGATGTTCCGCCACCTGGCTCATGATCTGCTCGACGGCCTCACGCCCACGATAGCCGGTAAAGGCATTGCTATTGCCCGCATTGACGATGAGCGCGCGCGCGCGGCCAGCTTTTGCGCCTTCGCGGCACAGCTCAACTTCGCTGGAACAGCAGATATTGGTCGTTGTCACACCCGCAACAGCGGTGCCTTCTGCCATTTCCGCATAGGTCAGATCGCACCGGTCCCAATCCTTGTAGCGCGCCCGCGCCACGCGCAGCGTCACGCCCTTTATTTCAGGCAGTTGCGGAAAAGCGGCGGGGGCAAGCGGTGAACGTTCCATATTGGGCGCATTAACGCATTTCATGAGGGCGTCAATTGTCTCCCATCAATTGACTTCGCTCCCCCTCGACCCTACATCGCGGCGGTGCTTCTTGTGATGGCTTGTGTTCAGGCCTTTCGCGCGGATTAGTCAGGAAAATTACATGTTCGGCGGCCTTGCCAAATCTTTCTTCGGTTCTTCCAATGACCGTTATGTCAAATCGCTCGGCAAAATAGTCGCGCAAATCAACGCATTTGAGGATGGCATATCCGCACTGAGCGATGCAGAACTGGCCGATCAGACGCGCAAATTCCGCGCCCGTCTGGCTGAAGGTGAGGCGCTTGATGCGCTGCTGCCTGAAGCCTTCGCTACCGTGCGTGAAGGTGCCAAACGGACATTAGGCCAGCGGCATTATGATGTACAGCTTATCGGCGGTATTGTGCTGCATCGTGGCGAAATCGCGGAGATGCGTACGGGCGAGGGCAAAACGCTGGTGGCAACACTGGCGACCTATCTCAACGCACTTGAAGGCAAGGGCGTGCATGTCGTTACCGTTAACGACTATCTGGCGCGGCGTGACTGTGAGTGGATGGGCCAGGTCTATCGTTTTCTGGGGCTGACCACAGGTGTAATCGTGCCTGGCCTGCGTGAGGACGAACGGCGTGCTGCCTATGAAGCCGATATCACCTATGCGACCAATAATGAGCTGGGTTTTGATTATCTGCGCGACAATATGAAGTTTGACCGCAGCCAAATGGCGCAGCGGCCTTTCAACTTTGCCATTGTGGATGAGGTGGACTCCATCCTCATTGATGAGGCGCGTACGCCGCTGATTATTTCCGGCCCTACCGATGACAAGTCTGAACTCTACATCTCTGTTGATGCGCTGGTGAAACAGCTTGGTGATGATGATTATGAGAAAGACGAGAAGAGCCGCAACATCACACTGACCGAAGATGGCACCGAGACTATCGAGCGCTTGCTGGAGACAGCGGGCCTGCTGGAAGGCAGCAACCTCTATGATTTCGAGAACACGCAGGTTGTTCATCATGTCAACCAGTCGCTGCGCGCCAATATGATGTTTCGTCGTGATATCGACTATATCGTCAAGGACGACAAGGTCGTGATCATTGACGAGTTTACCGGGCGTATGATGGACGGGCGCCGTTGGTCGGACGGCCTGCATCAGGCCGTTGAAGCCAAGGAAGGCGTCAAGATTGAGCCAGAAAACCAGACTCTGGCCTCTATCACCTTCCAGAATTATTTCCGCATGTATCCCAAGCTGAGCGGCATGACCGGCACAGCATCAACCGAAGCCACCGAATTTCACGAAATTTACAAGATGAACGTGGTCACGATCCCTACCAATCTGGCGGTGCAACGGATTGACGAAGAGGATGAGTTCTACAAGAATACGCACGATAAATTCCGCGCCATTGCCAAGGCTATCGCCGAAAAGGCGCAAACCGGGCAGCCCGTGCTTGTCGGCACGGTCAGCATTGAAAAATCAGAAATGCTCTCTGAGTTCCTCAACGAGGAAGGCGTGAAGCATGAAGTGCTCAATGCCCGGTTCCACGAGCGCGAGGCGCATATTGTAGCACAGGCTGGCCGCATGGGCGTCGTCACGATTGCCACCAATATGGCAGGCCGTGGTACGGACATTCAGCTCGGCGGCAATGTTGAATTTCGTATTGATGACGAGCTGGGCGATATGGCGGACGGGCCGGAGAAAGAGGCCGCGATTGCACGTATTACCGCTGAGGTTGCCGCCGAACGCGAGCAGGTGAAGTCCGTTGGGGGGCTCTTCGTTCTGGGCACAGAGCGTCATGAAAGCCGCCGTATCGATAACCAGCTGCGGGGCCGTTCAGGGCGTCAGGGTGACCCCGGCCTCTCACGTTTCTATCTTTGCCTCGAAGATGATCTGTTGCGCATCTTTGGCCCAGATACGCTGTTCTCACGCATGATGAACAGCAATATGGCTGATGGCGAGGCAATCGGTTCCAAATGGCTTAGCAAGGCGATTGAGACCGCGCAGAAAAAGGTCGAGGCGCGCAACTACGACATCCGCAAGCAGGTCGTGGAATATGACGACGTCATGAACGATCAGCGCAAGGTCATATACGAACAGCGTGGTGACATCATGGATGCTGATACCGTCAATGATGTGGTCGAGGATATGCGCCATGAGACGGTGAATGATATTGTAGGCAGTTACTGCCCGCCCGGTACCTATCCTGAACAATGGGATGTGGAGGGCCTCAAGACGCGCGTGCGCGAAGTGTTGCATATGGAACCCGATATTGACGCCTGGCTGACTGAGGATGCTGTTGACCCTGAGATGCTGGAAGAGCGCCTGACGGCTCTGGCTAACAAAGTGGTTGAAGACAAGACAGCGCAGATTGATGCGGATGACTGGCACGGTATCGAGAAGAGCATATTGCTGCAAAATCTAGACCATCACTGGAAAGAACATCTCGCCACGCTGGACGCGCTGCGCCAGGTGGTTCATCTGCGAGCCTATGCGCAAAAGACGCCGATCAACGAATATAAGGCTGAGGCTTTTGCGCTGTTCGAGCGTATGCTGGGCAATATCCGGGAGGATGTTACACAAACGATTGCACGCGTTGAATTTCAGATGGAGGAGGCTCCGCAAGCGCCGGAACTGCCGACTTTGCCGGACTTCATCACCAATTTTTCAGAAGAGGACGCTGGCCCATCGATCAACGATGATGGCTTTGTGACGACCCGGTTACCGGGGCTGGGCGGTGGCGCACCCAAGGCAGATAATGGTGACAATCCCTATGCGGCGATGAATATCAGCCGCAACGCGCAATGCCCGTGCGGATCAGGCAAGCGGTACAAGCATTGCCACGGCGCGCTGGCCTGAATAATCTAGGGTCCTGACCCTACACATCTCTGGGCGCTAAAATGCCTGTAAGATGGGGCAGGGCGGGCAGACGTTCTATCCGCCGCATCAGCAACCGGCGGGGATCTACCGGGCCAGGAGCGCGCCAGCCTTTTGTGTCATCCGCCAGAAATGCCCAGAAGCGTCCATAATATTCGGGATCACCGATCATCATCAGATGCGCATTGGCGCTGGATTCGGTATCGGTAATCAGCCGTTCCATCAACATTTTGCCTACCCCGGCACGCTGATGACCGGGCAGTACGGCAACAGGGCCTACCATGATAAGCGGCGCAACCATGCCATCATCACCGCGCAACTCTACTGGCCAACTCTGTAATATACCTACCAGCGTACCGTCTCCATTTTTGATAGCATAGCTATATTCCGGCATCCATAATGTGCCTTTCCGAATGGCATAGGCTGTGCGTCTGTGCCGGTCGGATCCGAATGCGGCGTCCAATATGGTTTCGATCTCAGCATTGTCGAGTGTCATCAGGGAAGTGAGTATAGTCGTCACGCTTGTACTTCTGTTCATAAGAGGGCATGAGCGCCCCGACGCGGCGCGGTGTAACGACCTTGCGCCAAATGAAAAGGAAAATCGGCGGAAATTCCGTTGTGAGCAGAGAAAAGAATGACGATGACGCCTGTGAAGCAAGACGATTTTTTGGTTCTGGAGGTCGAGGACCTGCATGTCGATGTGCTCACAGGCATTTATTCTGAAGAGACGCATCTGCCACAGCCGCTCAAGATTTCGGTGAAAACGTTGCTGGTGCAGGAGGATCATTATGACCCTGACACGCCTCTGTCATATTCCAAAAATTATATGGATTTGAAGCATGCTGCCACACAGGCTTTGCCCAAAGGGCAGCATTTCAAATTGATCGAGGCCGTTGCCGATCATATCATTGGTACGATCTTTCTTCAGGACGAGAAAGTTCGCCATGTGCAGGTCAAGATCGTCAAGCTGGCGCTGTCCGAGCGCGGCGAGTCTATTGGCATTACATTGGGCCGCTGGCGGCGCTAAACTCTGCTCATAGTCGCTTCAGAGCGGCAGACAGCGCCTCTATCTCATGGGCGGGCTGATCGTAGGCGACAATGAAACGCGCCTCATCCTGCGCCCAGTCATAAAAGCCGAAGCCTTGCGCCCGCAAATCTGCTGCTTCCTGGCTATTGAGGCGAATGAATATCGCATTGGCTTCCACCGGATGCAGCAGGCGGTTTCCGGCGGCTTGCCCCACTATTAGCGCACCAGCATTGGCGGTGTGCGCATTTTTCAGCCAGAGATCGCCTTTAAGGAGCCTGAGAATTTGCGCCGCGCTATAGCGCCCCTTGGAGAGGAGATGCCCTGCGCGCTTGTGTCTGAAACGGGTCTTGGCAGCCAGTTCCGGCCGAAAAAAGATCAGAGCCTCCGCGGACATGCCGCCATTTTTGACGCAACCGAAGCTCAACACATCAACGCCGGACTTCCAGCTAAGCTCGGCAGGCGAGCAGCCAAGATGTGCGATGGCATTGGCAAAACGCGCGCCGTCCATGTGAACGCCCAGTCCATGGCCCTTGGCAAGAGCGCTCAAGGCGGCCAGCTCATCAGGCGTATACACCTGTCCATATTCAGTGGCATTGGAGACGCTGAGCGCATGCGGCTGTGCCCAGTGCACGCCTTTTGATATGCTGGCCAGAGTGGCGGACACTGCATCTGTCGAAAGCTTGGCTCCATCACCATCGGCCAAAAGAAGTTTGGCGCCATAGGTAAAAAATTCCGGCGCGCCACATTCGTCATTCTGGATATGCGCATTGCGATGGCAGATTACGGAGCCATGAGGTGGACACAGAGCTGCAAGCGCGAGAGCATTGGCGGCGGTGCCTGTGCTGACCCACAAGGCTGCCACATCGGTTTCAAACAGCTCCGAAAATGCGGTATTCAGTTGTTGGCTCAGCGCGTCATCATCATAAGCGAGGTCGGCTGTGTTTGCGTCCACGATTGCAGCCATGACCTGAGGACAGACTGCCGCCGCATTATCAGAGAAGAAATGCGCCATATTATGCCGGCATTTCACGATAATGGCAGGTCATGGCGCCTCTTCTGGTTTCAAATGGCGTAGCTTGGGTGCGACTTCCATCTCGGCATTCTGCTTGATGACTTCACGCAGGTCCTCGCGTTTCTGGTGTATGGAGGCAATAACCGGCCCCATGGCGACGCCCAGCTCAACCAGCGCCGTCTCTGCAAGCTGGAGGGAGCTTTCCAGTGTTTCGGGAACAGCTTCGGTCGCCCCGGCCTTGTAGAGCTCGCTGGCATGTGATGTGTCGCGTGCACGCACGATGATCGGCAATTGCGACACCCAATTGCGTACCCGCTTGGTGATATTCACTGATAGTACCGGATCATCCATCGTCAATATGAGTGCGCGCGCATGGCCCAGACGCAATTTATCGAGCATTTCCGGACGCGTAACGTCGCCAAATATCAGCGGATATCCTTCGCGTCGCCCTTCCGCCACGACATCCGGGTCAGATTCCACAGTGATAAAGGGCTGGTTGTGGGCACGCAGCAGGTCGCAGACCATCCGCCCGACCCTGCCAAAACCAATGACCACTGTGACGGGTTCATCGCTCTCATTTGCCAATATAAGGCTGTCCGGTTCATTTGAAGCCAGCTCTATCCTGCGCGCAATATCATGGCCGACGCGGGCGAGAACAGGCGTTAGCGTAAGGCCTATTGCGGTAACGATCTGCCAGAAAACTGCCGTATCAGCATTAATGATATTGGCCGCTGATGCAGCAGCAAGGACAATGAGCGTCGTTTCGGATGGGCTTGCCATCAATACACCGACTTCTGCCGCAACGCCCTTGCGTGCGCCATAGAGTCTCAACAGCACTGCGGTCACGATCATCTTGATGAACACAACGCCCACAACAGCGCCAAGCAGTTGCGGCCAGTCCTTGATGATGACTTCAATGTCGAGGCTCATGCCTACAGTCAGCAGGAAGACACCCAGAGCCAGCCCCTTGAAAGGCGCGGTTATCACTTCCACTTCGCCATGATAATCGGTCTCGGCGATCAGCAGACCAGCGAGCAGCGCGCCGACAATAGGTGACAGACCGACAAGAGCAGTGAACAGGCTGGATACGATAACCACCAACAAACTGGCCGCCAGAAAAACCTCCGGGCTTTTGGTGCGTGCAGCCTGTGCGAATATGCGCGGCAAAATAAAACGACCGGCAATGAGCATGGCGACTACCGTGACACCGCCCAGCGCCAGCACACGGAACATATCCGACAGTCCCTCCGTATTGGCGGTAGGCCCGATTGCGCCCAGCAGGAAGATGATAGGCACAAGCGCCAGATCTTCAAACAGCAGCATAGAGAACGCCGCTTTGCCGACGGGAGACTGCGTGCCGACCATAGGCAACACAAGCGCGGTAGAAGAGAGGGCGAGCGCCAGACCCAGGCCTATGGCTGCCGCAGGATATGTGCCCATCAGATAGAGTGCAAAGGCGATGAGTGACCCGGCTCCAAGCAGCTCCAGCGCGCCTACGCCAAAGACGAGGTTGCGCATGGACCAGAGGCGTTTGAAGCTCAGCTCCAGCCCGATCGAGAAAAGCAGCAATATGACGCCCAGCTCAGCAAAGGGCGCAATGGCCTCAGCGTCCGAGATGGTAACATGTTTGAGCCATGGATATTGGCTGACCATGGCGCCGAGGCCCGAGGGACCAACGAGCAATCCTACAAGAATGAAACCGATTACCGGGCTGATACGAAAGCGCGCGAAGGTGGGGATGACCAGCCCCGCTGCACCCAATATTACCAGCGCATCACTTAAACCGTTATGATCAACTTCCAGAGCCATGACGCTCTATTACGCAGGCGGAGCAGGTCTGTCATCGGCAATCATACATGACCAATAAAAAGAATGGCCTATACAAAGAAACGCCCGCCGGATGAGGCGGGCGCTTTTTAATGGAGGCAGGGCCAGATTATTTCCAGTCTTCCATCGCTTTTTCGAGATTGGAACGGATCGCTTCAAAAAACTGCTCGGTTGTCATCCAGCTCTGCTCAGGACCGATCAGCAGAGCAAGATCCTTGGTCATCGCGCCGTTCTCAACGGTCTCAATGCAGACTCTTTCGAGTGTTTCACCGAAACGGGTAACGTCGGGTGTTCCATCGAACTTACCGCGATACACCAGGCCTTGCGTCCAGGCGAAGATCGAAGCTATCGGATTGGTCGAGGTGGCTTTGCCCTGCTGGTGCTGGCGATAATGGCGTGTAACGGTACCGTGCGCGGCTTCGGCTTCGACCGTTTTGCCGTCTGGCGACATCAGAACCGAGGTCATCAGGCCAAGCGAACCAAAGCCCTGTGCAACCGTGTCTGACTGAACATCGCCATCATAGTTTTTACAGGCCCAGACGAATTTACCGCTCCATTTCAGCGCTGAAGCGACCATGTCGTCGATCAGGCGATGTTCATAGACGATGCCCGCTTCCTTGAACTGCTCTTCAAACTCAGCCTCATAAACCTCCGCAAACAGATCCTTGAAGCGACCATCATAGGCCTTCAGGATGGTGTTCTTGGTTGAGAGGTAGACTGGCCAGCTGCGGCCCAGACCATAGTTCATGGAGGCCCGCGCAAAATCGCGGATCGAATCGTCGAGATTGTACATGCCCATGGCCACGCCGGGGCCAGGGAACTGAAATACCTCTTCGTCGATGACCTTGCCGTCATCACCGTCGAACACCAGACGAAGTTTGCCGGGGCCGGGAACGAGGAAATCCGTGGCTTTATACTGGTCGCCAAAGGCATGACGGCCAACGACGATAGGGTCGGTCCAGCCCGGAACAAGGCGAGGGACGTTTTTGATCACTATGGGTTCGCGGAAAACAACACCGCCAAGTATGTTGCGGATCGTGCCGTTTGGCGACTTCCACATTTTCTTGAGGTTAAACTCTACAACACGGTCTTCATCCGGAGTGATGGTCGCGCATTTGACGCCAACACCATATTTTTTGATGGCATTTGCCGAATCGACGGTAATCTTGTCATCCGTGCGGTCGCGTTCTTCGACGCTGAGATCATAATAATGGAGATCAATATCGAGATAGGGCTTGATGAGACGTTCACGGATCCATTCCCAGATGATCCGGGTCATCTCATCGCCATCAATTTCGACAACCGGGTTTTTGACCTTGATTTTACTCATGCAGGGTTCGCTTTCATATCTGGGGATCGAGAAGTTGCCATCGCTCTAGGCAAAGCGAGGCAAATGATCAACTGTTACAGGGCATAATTCATACCAAAACCAGCATCATTATCATTATCCTTGCACCTATTAATTGATAATAAGAGGCAAAAGCATCATTGCTATATGGTCAAGCCTGCCAGATGCAATTTATGTTTTTTGTATCTCGCGTCACTCGATAGCGTTGTCATTGCTATCGTCCGCCCCTAAACATCCGCTATGGAAAATAATCCCCCTAATGACAATGCACCGCAGCCTGATGCTCAGTCACAGGCATTTGCCGCTCCTCAATCCGGCGTCAAATGGCGCTTTCCCGCCATTCATCCCGAAGGGCGCAAATTCGGCGCAATAGCCGTAGTCATCACCCTGCTGGCTTTTGTGCTAGGGTGGAGCATATTGGGCTGGTTGCTCGCAGGCGTGACATTATGGGTGTTCGCATTTTTTCGCGACCCTGTGCGTGTGACGCCCAATGACCCGGATTTGCTGGTTGCGCCGGCTGATGGCCTGATAACATTGATCCAGACGGTATCGCCACCGCGTGAAATAGCAGGGGCAGACGGGCTGGGCGACTCTCCGATGATGCGTGTTTCCATTTTCATGAGTGTGTTTGATGTGCACATTAATCGCACGCCCATTTCCGGCGCAATAAAATCCGTCGTATATATCTCGGGCAAGTTTATTAATGCCGATCTCGACAAGGCGAGTGAGGATAATGAACGTCAGCATATTGTTGTCGAGCGCGCTGATGGCTTGCGTATCGGCTTCACCCAGATTGCCGGGCTGGTAGCACGCAGGATTATGCCCTTTGTGAAGCCGGGGGATGTGGTGGCCGCCGGGCAACGCATTGGCCTTATCCGCTTTGGCAGCCGCGTTGATATATATCTGCCTGCGGGAACTGCGCCGCGTGTCACTCTTGGCCAGCGCACTGTCGCGGGTGAAACCGTCATCGCCAAATTGGGCGAACGGGCCAATGTCACAGGGATATTTCAGTGAGGCGTCGCCGCTCCATACCGCGAGGACTCAGACGTGGTATTTCCATCAGGCAGGTTGCGCCTAATGCCGTGACGGCGATGGCATTATGCTTCGGCCTTACCGGCGTGCGTTATGGGCTGGATGGACGCTGGGAATTGGCTGTTGCCTGCGTGATCCTGGCGGGTGTTCTGGACGGGCTGGATGGACGGATAGCACGCATGTTGCGCGGCGAGAGCCGTTTTGGAGCGGAGCTGGATTCCCTCTCCGATAATATTGCCTTTGGCGTTGCTCCGGCACTCATTCTCTATTTATGGTCATTGCAATATATGCCGAAATTTGGCTGGATTGTTGCATTGGCGCATGCGCTCATGTGCGCCTTGCGCCTTGCGCGCTTTAATGCAGCGATTGATGATGATCACCAACCGCATAAATCTGCCGGCTTCATGACCGGCGTACCGGCGCCATCTGGTGCGGGACTTGCCTTTGTACCGCTATATTGCTGGTTCATCACGGGAGAAGAGCTGTTTCGCCAATGGTATGTCGTTGCGCCCTGGACTGCCTTTGTCGCTTTCCTGATGATTTCCAATCTGGCGACCTTCAGTTGGAAAGCGCTGCGCATCAGGCGCAATGTACGTCTTGAGGTGATAGCCATTGCCGGACTGCTAGCCGCTGCGCTGATGACGATGCCATGGCTCACCTTGCTGGTAATATCGCTCGTATATCTTGCCCTGATCCCGATGGGGGCGATGAGCTATCGGAAAGTGCGCCGTTCCTTGTCCGAGCCATCGTCTGATTGATACGGCTCGGCCCGTTGAGCGTCACGCAGCGCGCGCCAGGGGCGCAGGAATATATCCGCCTGTCCGCTTCGCACGGGATCGTGGCGTTCGTGTAAAATGACAGGCGACAGGAGGCTTGCAGGCTGCATGAGAAACTTCAGGCAAGGGATGTTGCATACGCAATGCCGCCATCATTTTGCTTCCACATGTCATCATCATCCAGCCAATTGTGGCCAAAGACGCTAATATTGCTACCGGGAAAAGCAGCGCAGTGAGAACATAAACCATAGTGGAAACCTTTCGTTTCAAACCATATGTTCACTATATGTTCTTTTCATTCCGCATTGTCAACAAGGTATTTATACTTGCCTTGGCGGCTATCTCTCGCTAAGCGCCGCAACCATTCCACATGGGATTCGCACATACCGGTGCCGGTACGCAGCTTTCAGATGCAACCCGGTCACAGAATCCCAGAGGTATAACCGGAAGGAGAAAGATTATGGCGGCACCTGTCGTCACCATGCAGCAATTGATTGAGGCCGGCGCGCATTTCGGCCACCAGACCCACCGCTGGAATCCCCGTATGAAGTCGTATATTTTCGGCGATCGTAACGGTGTTCATATTCTGGACCTCAGCCAGACCGTACCGCTTTTCGCGCGTGCGCTTGAGTTTGTTTCCTCCACTGTCGCAGCTGGCGGTAAGGTTCTCCTCGTGGGCACCAAGCGTCAGGCACAAGAGCAGGTGGCTGAGGCCGCTCGCAAGTCGGGTCAGCATTTCGTCAACCATCGCTGGCTGGGTGGCATGCTCACCAACTGGAAAACCATCTCGGGTTCGATCAAGCGTCTCAAAACTCTTGAGGAGCGTCTCTCGGGTGACACGCACGGCCTTACCAAAAAGGAAGTGCTGCAGATGACGCGCGAGCGCGACAAGCTGGAGCTTTCACTGGGCGGCATTCGCGACATGGGCGGCATTCCCGATGTCATGTTCGTTATCGATGCGAACAAGGAAGAGCTGGCGATCAAGGAAGCCAATGTTCTTGGTATTCCGGTTGTAGCGATCCTCGACTCGAATGTTGATCCGAGCGGCATTGCATTCCCGGTTCCCGGTAATGACGACGCCGCGCGGGCTATCCGCCTGTATTGCGATGCCATCGCTGAAGCCGCTACCAAAGGCAATCAGGGTGCTCAGCAGGCTTCTGGCGTTGATATCGGTGCTCTTGAGCAGCCTCCTGTTGAGGAAGCCGTTGCAGCCACGC
>Ga0070726_10000973_pt1 | contig 31069 bp, 26 predicted proteins | sample tdAd471_FD_67275 | JGI IMG/M metagenome (GOLD analysis project Ga0070726, IMG submission 67275) | Marine sediment microbial communities from the Atlantic coast under amendment with organic carbon and nitrate - tdAd47.1 | ecosystem: Environmental > Aquatic > Marine > Coastal > Sediment | place...
GCTGATGTCGTCCGCCGTGAGGCCAAGGGTCTCGACCCCGTAATACTGGCTGGTCACCACCATGTCCCGATGGGCGTGGACCGCGCCCTTGGGCGTGCCGGTGGAGCCCGAGGTGTAGAGCCAGAAGCAATCGTCATCGGCGGTGGCGGGTGTGGCTTCGAGGTCCGGCGCGGCGGCGGCCATGCGTGCGGCAAAGGTCTTGTCGCCCTCACCTTCTGTCGGGAAATGATGGGCGGGGTTGGCACCGGCCAGGGCCGGTTCCAGCTCGGCGGCGAACTCGGGTGACCAGATCACGCAGGCCGCGCCCGAATCCTCGATGATGAATTGCAAATCGCCCGCGCGCAGCAGGGTGTTCACGGGCACGGGCACGAAGCCGGCCTTGATCGCGCCCCAGAAGGCGAAGAAGAAGGCCGGGCAATCCTTGATCGCCAGGATCACCCGGTCGCCCGGTGCCAGACCCAGATCGGCCAGCGCGTTGCCGGCCCGGTTCACGGCCTCGGCGAGCTGGGCGTAGGTCGTGTCGCCGTCGTCATCCCGGATCGCGATCCTGTCGCCCCGTCCTTCTTCGATGTGCCGGTCGATGAAGGGCACGGCCACGTTGAATCGCTCCGCGAAGGTGAGCGTCGCGGGGCTGGTGGCGGTGTCGACCGTGACGGTGTTGGGGGTGAGGCTGTTCATGGTTGGCGATCCTGGGTCTTCAGCCCTCTCCCACAGGGAGAGGGTGGCGAACAACGTGAGCCGGGTGAGGGGTTACGGTAACCGGTGTTTCGCTGGTCTGCATCATACCCCCTCACCCCAAACCCCTCTCCCCGTGGGAGAGGGGCTTATCAACCCTCTCCCACGGGGAGAGGGTGGCGAACAATGTGAGCCGGGTGAGGGGTTATGAAGGGTCATCGGCTGGGCTCCGACGTATTGTGTCGTGTATTTCGAGCAGAACGCCATCAATGTTCCCGATGACCTCGTTGTTCCAGAACCGCATTACGATATAGCCCATGGATTCCAGAACACGCGAACGCTCGGCATCCGCTTCGGTTTGCATGGCATGCTGTCCGCCATCGAGTTCGACGATCACCTTCGCGGACTCCGAGAGAAAATCGACGATGTACTGGTCTATCGGGCTTTGGCGGCGAAACTTGAGCCCGTCCAGCTGACGGTTGCGAAGTTTCGACCACAGAAGCTTCTCGGCGTCGGTCGAATTTCGGCGGAGTTCGTGTTGCCTCATTTCATCCCGTAACCCCTCACCCGGTTCGCTTGCGCTCACCACCCTTTCCCTATGGAAGAGGGTTCATTTCAGTGAAACAGCACATACTCGTAATCAATGGGGCGGCCGTGGATGCCGCGTTTGGGCGGCGCGATCCAGCCGGCCATCCGGCCGGGCTCGGTGACCGGCACCATCAGTGAATTCACATGGGCCTTGTCCTCGTCGGTCGGCAGCCAGGCCGCCCGGCGCTTCGCCCAGTCCTCCGCCGACATCAATTCGCCCTCGGGTGTGGCCTCGATGCCCGCATAGATGCCGATCGACCGGTTGAACTTCTCGTCGGGCAGGGTGAGGGTCACATCGATGTCGTGGGCCGCGATCATCTTGTTGAAGCGGTTGAGGCCGCGCTGGCTGTCGGCGGTGTAGTCCTGGCGCAGCTTGAGGTTCATGGCCGTGAGCGCGGAGATGGTCTCGCTGTCGATCCCGTCCGCCGTGACCTTCGGGATTTCCATCTGTTCGCCGTCGAGCTTGTGGTCGTCGTCGATCTTCGTCTCCTGGTAGCGGCCCTTGAGGCCCATGGAGAAATAGTTGGCGGCGTTGGTCGAGCGCTCGGAGCCGAACAGGTCGAGGCAGATCGAATAGTGGAAGTTGATCCACTTCTGCACCGTCTCCAGGTTGATGCCGCCGAACGGGCGGACATCAACGCTGTCATGCTCACGCATCAGCTCGCAGGTGCGCTGCAGCACGCGCATGATGCCGGTCTCGCCCACGAACATGTGGTGGGCTTCTTCCGTCAGCATGAAGCGGCAGGTCCGCGACAGGGGGTCGAAGCCGGACTCGGCCAATGCGGCGAGCTGGAACTTGCCGTCCCGGTCCTGAAAATACGTAAACATGAAAAACGACAGCCAGTCGTTGGTCTGTTCGTTGAAGGCCTTCAGGATGCGCGGCCGGTCCGGGTCGCCGGCGTGGCGTTCGAGCATCTCGTCGGCTTCCTCGCGGCCGTCGCGCCCGAAATAGGCGTGCAGCAGATAGACCATGGCCCAGAGATGGCGGCCCTCCTCGACATTTACCTGGTACAGGTTGCGCAGGTCATACAGCGACGGTGCGGTGCGGCCCAGCTGGCGCTGCTGCTCGACCGAGGCCGGTTCGGTGTCGCCCTGGGTGACGATCAGGCGGCGCAGCTCGGTGCGATACTCGCCCGGCACCTCGGTCCAGACCGGCTCACCCTTATGGGCGCCGAAGGCGATCTTGCGGTCGGGGCCGGGTTCGGCGAGGAAGATGCCCCAGCGATAGTCGGGCATCTTCACATGGTCGAAATGGGCCCAGCCGTCCGTGTCAACGCTGATGGCGGTACGCAGATAGACCTCGATGTCGTTGGCTTCGACCGGCCCCATATCCTTCCACCACTGGATGTAGGCCGGGTGCCAGCGTTCGAGCGCGCGCAACAGGCGGCGGTCGTCGCCGAGGTTGACGTTGTTGGGGATCATTTCGTTGTAGTCGGCTTTCATGATCTCAGACCCGCCTGCGGTCGAATTCGGGTTGTTTGCCGGTGCCGAAGAGCTCCAGCGCGCCGCCGTCACCCACGGCGTTGGGACGTTGGAAAATCCAGTTCTGCCACGCGCTCAGCCGCGCGAAAATCTTGCTCTCGATGGTCTCGGGGCCGGGGAAGCGCAAGCTCGCCTCCATGCCCGTGAGCGCATCGGGGGAGAAGGCGGCGCGGGCCTCGATGGCGAGGCGCACCTCGTCTTCCCAGTCGATGTCGTCGGGCGCGAAGGTGACGAGGCCGAGCGCCTCGGCGTCGACCGCCGCCAGATCGTTGCCGGTTTCGGCCTCGACCGCCGCCAGGGCATCCTCGTCGCCATAGAAACGCGACTGCAGCCGTGTCAGGCCGGTGCACATGTCGAGCGGCCCGTAATTCATGGCGGTCGCGCGGATCGTCGCGGGCGGCAGATTGCTGCCCGCATCCTCGAAACTGCCGTCGAGCATGTAGGACCGGTCGGCGGCGAGTGCGAGCTCCAGCAATGTACCGGTGAAGCAGGAGCCGGGCTCGATCAGCGCCAGCAGGGAGCGGGCCGAGACGTCGATGCGTTTCAGGGTGCGGCGCAGATACAGGGTGATCTCGCGCACCAGCCAGTCGTCGTCATGTTCGAGCAATGCGGCGTCATGGGCGGCGACCAACGCCCCGTCGCCCGCGGTGCGGAAGACCCAGGTGCCGATCTCGGTCTCGTTGAAGCGCAGATGCAGGATCGCGTCGTCGAGCGCGCGGGCGACGGCCAGCGGCCAGAAATCTGCGCCCAGCGCATGAATGCCGGCGAGATCCGCGGGCGGGGCGACGTCGGGCGCGCGTATGGTGAAGGTGGCGGTGCGCGCGTCCCGATCGAGCGCGACCGTCAGGTCGGGATAGGTGAGCGCCGTGTCCGATATGCGCCGGTCGAGCGGTGTGAGTTCGATCCCCTGGCCGTCGGCCGGGCGATCCGAGGCGGCGACCCGCGCCGCGGCGCGATCGAGGACCGTCTCGTCCAGCTTCGAGCGCGGCACCAGCGCGTCCACCAGCTTCCATTCGAGTGCGCGCTTGCCACGCAGGCCCTCGCCGGTGGTGCAGAAGAAATCCGCCCGGTCGCGGCGCACATGGCGCTTGTCGACCACCCGCGTCAGCCCGCCCGTGCCCGGCAGAACGGCGAGCAGGGGCACCTCGGGCAGGGAGACCGCGCTCGACCCGTCGTCGATCAGCAGGATCTCGTCACACGCCAGCGCCAGCTCATAGCCACCGCCCGCGGCCGTGCCGTTGACCATGCAGATATAGGCCTGGCCCGAATACGCGCTCGCGTCCTCGATGGCGTTGCGGGTCTCGTTGGTGAACTTGCAGAAGTTCACCTTGTGGTCGTGGCTCGAGCCCTTGAGCATGGGGATGTTGGCGCCGGCGCAGAAGACGCGGTCCATGGCCGAGGTGACGACCACGGCGGCGACTTGCGGATGCTCGAAGCGCAGGCGCTGGATCGCGTCATACAGCTCGATGTCGACGCCGAGATCATAGGAGTTGAGCTTGAGCTCATAGCCCGGTGCGAGGCCGCCGGCCTCGTCCACATCGAGTGTCAGGGTGGCGACCCGCCCGTCGATGGAAAGCTGCCAGTGCCGGTAGCGGTCCGGGTGTGTTTCAAAGGCGATCATGGGATCGCTTTCCCCTCCTGTTTCCCGCTAGAACAGTAGTCGAACCTCATCACTTTGTAGACTCAACAATTGGCAACTCCAACCAATTGGCGAGACCCGAAGGAACTTGTGTATGTCCGCCGCCGCCGTGCCCGAAATGCAGCATCTGACCGCCGCGGGACGGCGGCTGGAATATTACTGGACGGCCCCCCATGACGGCGAACGCTCGGCGCTTCTGTTTCTCCACGAAGGCCTGGGATCGGCCGGGTTGTGGCGGGATTTCCCGGCCCTGCTCACCGCGGCGACGGGCCTGCCGGCGCTGGTCTATTCCCGCTACGGCTATGGCGGCTCGGACGTGCTCGAGGGCCCGCGCGGCGTGGATTATATGCACACCGAGGCGCTGGAGGCGCTGCCGGTGATCCGCGACGCGCTCGATCTCGATGATGTGATCCTCGTCGGCCACAGCGATGGGGCGTCGATCGCGCTGGTTCATGCCGCACAGCATCCGGTGCGCGGCCTGATTCTCGAGGCGCCGCATGTGTTTGTCGAAGACGAGAGCATCGCCGGGATCGAGGATGCGAAAGTCGCCTACGAGACGACCGATCTTTCGGGGCGCATCGCACGCCGCCACACGGACGGCGATGCGACGTTTTGGGGCTGGAACGATATCTGGCTCAGCGCCGCGTTCCGGGACTGGAGTATCGAGGCGTATCTGCCGGCGATCACCTGCCCGACGCTGGTCATCCAGGGCGCCGACGACGAGTACGGCACCGAGGCCCAGCCCGCCGCGATCGGCCGCCAGTCCTCCGGACCCGTGGATGCGGTGATGGTGCCCGATTGCGGGCACGCGCCCCATCGCGACGCGACGGACGGCGTTCTGGAGGTGATGGCCGATTTCGCCGTGGCGCTCACGGCTGAAGCCGATGATTGACGTTGCCTGTGGATGACCTGATCTGTTCAGGGAAGACCACAAAATGATACGAGTATCCCATGGCTCAAACATACGATCTGATCATCAGGGGTGGCGACGTCTGGACCACCGGCGGTCTGGCCCAAACCGATGTCGCGGTGCGCGACGGGAAGATCGCCCATATCGGCGACCTGGATGCCGCCGCCGCCGGCACCGTCGTCGATGCGGCGGGGCTGACCGTCCTGCCCGGCATGATCGACAGCCAGGTGCATTTCCGCGAGCCCGGCAACGAGCAGAAGGAAGACCTGGAATCGGGCACCCGATCCGCGGCGCTCGGCGGCATCACGGCGGTCTTCGAGATGCCCAACACCGCCCCCCTGACGACGAGCGCGGAGGCGCTCGCCGACAAGATCAACCGCGCCAAGGGCCGCGCCTGGACCGATCACGCCTTCTTCATGGGCGCGGCGGCTGACAATGCCGACGATCTCGCCGAACTCGAACGCGTGCCCGGCTGCTGCGGCGTGAAGATGTTCATGGGCAGCTCCACCGGCGATCTGCTCGTGCCCGACGACGAGACCGTGCGCCGGGTGCTGGCCAATGGCACACGCCGGATGTCGGTGCATTCCGAGGACGAGTACCGGCTGAACGAGCGCAAGGACAAGCGGGTCGAGGGCGACCCCTCATCCCATCCGGTCTGGCGCGACGAGGAGACCGCGATCCGCTCGACCAAGCGGCTCCTGTCCATTGCACGGGAGACGGGGCGGCGCGTGCATGTGCTGCACATCACCACCGCCGAGGAGGTGGAAATCCTGGCCCAGTACAAGGACGTGGCGACCTGCGAGGTCACCCCCCAGCATCTGACCCTGGCCGCGCCCGATTGCTATGAGCGCCTCGGCAGCTACGCCCAGATGAACCCGCCGATCCGTGGCGAGGCCCACCGGGCCGGGCTGTGGCGCGGGATCGAACAAGGCGTGTTCGACGTCATCGGGTCCGATCACGCGCCCCATACCAAAGAAGAAAAGGCGCAGCCCTATCCCGCCAGCCCCTCGGGCATGCCCGGCGCCCAGACGACGGTGGCCGTCATGCTCGATCATGTGGCCAACGGACGGCTCTCGCTCGCCCGCCTTGTCGATCTCCTGTGCTCGGGCCCTCAGCGCATCTTCAACATTGCCGGCAAGGGCCGCATCGCCTGGGGTTACGATGCGGACTTCACGCTGGTCGACCTGAAGGCCAAGCGCGAGATCACGTCCGACTGGCTGGCCTATAAATGCGGCTGGTCGCCCTATGAGGGGATGAACATCACCGGCTGGCCGATGGGCACGATCATCCGCGGCAACGTGGTGATGCGCGACGGCGAACTCGCCGACGGCCCCGTCGGTGTGCCGGTGCGGTTCATGGAGACGCTCGACTAGCGCCCATTCATCCTTCGAGACGCGCCCTGTGGGCGCTCGTCAGGATGCGGCGTGTATCAGGAGCCCAGGGCTACTCCGAAATCCCAAAGCGCGGATTCGGCGCGATCAGTCGAACAGCGCGACGGCGCGGGTCCAGCCCGCGGTACCGCCGCGTATTTTCGTGGGAAAGCATGCCACCGTGAAACCCTTGTCGGGCAGTTCTTCCAGGTTTTGCAGCTTCTCGATCTGGCAATAGGGCTCCTCGATCCCGGCATAGTGGCCCTCCCAGATGATCGAGGCGTCCTTCGTTTCCTTCCAGCGTTCCGCCGTGTGCTTGAAGGGCGCGTCCCAGGTCCAGGCATCCGTGCCGCACACCCGCACGCCCCGTGAGGTGAGATAGAGGGTCGCCTCGCGGCCCATGCCGCAGCCTGAATCCACATAATGGTCGCTGCCATAGGCTGCCGCCGCCGATGTGTTCACCAGCACGATGTCCAGCGGCTGCAGTTCGTGGCCGATACGTGCCAGCTCGGCCTCGATGTCGGCCTCGGTGACCAGATAGCCGTCGTCGAAATGCCGGAAGTCGAACTTCACCCCCGGCCGCATGAACCAGTCGAGCGGCATCTCGTCGATCCCCGGCATCGGGTCGCCGTTCTTGTCCACCGGGTGATAATGCTTGGGCGCGTCCACATGGGTGCCATTGTGGGTGGCGAGCGTGATGGTCTCGTAGGCGGAATACAGGCCGCCGGGCAGGTCGGCCGGGTCGAGGCCCGGATAGTTGCGCTGCAGCCGCTCCAGATTGTCGCCATGTTCCATCATGGAAATCTTCGGCCGCATGGCCGGCGGGTCGACGACGATCTCGTCGTCCAGCGCCATGGAGATGTCTATGAACTTGCCGGGAAGTTGCATGGGTTGCCTCTCGTTTCGACCGTCACGTGCGGGTTAACGCCGCGCATGATGAACAGAGATCGGCCATCCGCCAACCCACCGACTCACATCATGCTTTTTACAGCTTCGTCGGGTTTGGCGCGTCGCCATAGACCTCGACCGGGTCGAAGACTTTCTCGGTCTCTTCGAAATTCAGCGCGACCGGCGCGTCGGCCGCCGCACCGACGGGCACCGAGCGGAAGAAGCAGGAACGGTAGCCGACATGGCAGCTCGCACCGCCCTGGACGTCGACCCGCAGCCACACGGCGTCCTGATCGTCGTCGATGCGGATCTCCTGCACCTTCTGGACCAGGCCCGAGGTCGCACCCTTGTGCCAGAGCACCTGGCGGGACCGTGACCAGTAATGGGCCTCGCCGGTCTCGATGGTTTTCGTCAGCGCCTCGGCGTTCATGTAGCCATGCATCAGCACCTCGCCGCTGTCGGCGTCGGTGGTGACGACAGGCATCAGGCCGTCGGCATCGAACTTCGGGGCCAGTTCATGGCCTTCCTCGACCTGCTCGATGGTCTGGCGCTGGGCAAACATGGGACTATCTGACATCGGACGGCTTTCTGTATGGGGCGCGCACATTGCGGCGCCCGGTTTCGCGCGTGTTATAACGGTTCGCGCCCGGCGAATGTCAAGCGGGCGGCGAGGGACGAGAGACGAATATGAGCGAAAAAGCGCCGGAAACCGCGGCAGAACTGATCCCGGTATCCCTGCTGACGGGCTTCCTCGGCAGCGGCAAGACGACGGTCCTCAACCATGTGCTGCACGACCCGCGCATGGACAAGGCCGCGGTCATCGTCAACGAGTTCGGCGAGGTGGGCCTCGATCACGAGCTGATGGTCGCGGGCAGCGAGGACATGGTGCTGCTCAACAGCGGCTGCCTGTGCTGCACGGTGCGCGGCGACCTGGTGAACACGCTGCGCGACATGATGATGCTGCGCCTGCGCGAGGATGTGCCGTCCTTCGACCGGGTGCTGATCGAGACCACCGGGCTGGCCGACCCGGCGCCGATCCTGCACACGCTGATGTCGGACGAGCTGGTGACCAATTATTTCCGGCTCGACGGGGTGATCACCACGGTCGATGCCGCGAACGGCGCCGACACGTTGGATAAGCAGTTCGAGTCCGTGAAACAGGTGGCGGTCGCCGACCGGCTGTTGCTGACCAAGACCGACATCGCCGACGCCGCGACCCGGGAGGCACTGGAGGCGCGGCTTGCCGCGGCCAACCCCGCCGCGCCGCGGATCACCGTACTGGACGGGGACGTGGACCCGGCGATGCTGTTCAACGCCGGGCTGTACGACCCGCAGACCAAGACCCCGGACGTGGAACGGTGGCTGCGTGACGAGGCCTACAGCGCCGACGATGATCATGGCCATGCCCATGATCACGGCGCCGGCCATGGCCACGATGTGAACCGCCATGACGATCACATCAGCTCCTTCTGCGTGACCTACGACAAGCCGCTGCGGCTCGATGCGCTGGAGCAATGGTTCGACACCATCATGATGCTCAAGGGCCCGGACCTGCTGCGCATCAAGGGAATCGTCAATGTGGCGGAGATGGACCGGCCGGTGGTCATCCATGGGGTCCAGCATGTGTTCCACCCGCCCGCGGTGCTCGACGCCTGGCCGTCGGACGACCGGCGCACGCGGATCGTGTTCATCACCCGGGACGTGGCGCGCGAGACGATCGAGGACACGCTGACCTGGTTTTCCGACGAGAAGCTCCGGGACCAGAAGAATCCGGGCGCGGGGCTGATGGGTTAAAAAGGGGATTCCGTCATGCCCGGGGGTTGCCACGTGCGCATCCCGCCTCGCAACAGGCCCGAAATTGCGCGATACTGGCCGCCCGTTCCTTAGGCAATTCCCAAAAGTGAGAACCCCATGTCCGACACCGTTCAGGTCGAGCGCCGCGACGACATCGCCATCGTGTCCCTGCACCGCACCGAAAAGCGCAACGCGCTGCGCCAGGAAGACTGGATCGCCGTCGGCGATGCGATCGACGCGCTGGGGGCGGACGACGATGTGCGCTGCATCGTGCTGCGCGGCGCGGGCGACGAGGCCTTCTGCGCCGGGGCGGACATCACCAATTTCGAGGCCGAGCGCTCGGATCGCCGCAAGGTGAAGGCTTATGAGGCGGCGACCGACCGGGCGTTTCTCGGTGTGCGCAATTCGCGCCATCCGGTGATCGCGATGATCCACGGTTTTTGCATCGGCGGCGGGTTCGAGCTGGCGCTGGCGGCGGATTTGCGCATCTCGGGCGTGTCCGGACGCTTCGGCGTGCCGGCGAAGAATATCGGGCTCTTCCTCGGCTATCACCTGATCCAGTATCTGGTCGACGCCGCGGGGCGTGCGGTCGCCGCCGAGATCCTGCTCGAGGGCCGGGCGATTTCGGCCGAGGAGGCGCTCACGAAGAACCTGCTGACCCGGGTCGTGCCCGATGGGGACCTCGAAGACGAGGTGATGAAGGCCGCACGCCGGATCGCTGACGGGGCGCCGCTCTCGCACCGCTATCACCGGGCCGCCCTGGCGCGGCTCGCCGACCCGCGCCCGTTGAGCCGGGCGGAGCTCGAAGCCCAGTTCGATTATGCGGACAGCGAGGATTACATGGCCGGCTACAACGCGTTCAAGAACCGCGAAAAGCCGAAGTTCCGCGGCCGCTAGATGGCAGATATTCTTGATCGGTCCGAGGACCGGCCGCCGACTGTTCGCCTGTTCGCGCTGATCTTCCTGCCGTTCGCGCTCGGCTATTTCTTCTCCTATCTCTACCGTACCGTGAACGCGGTGATCGGCCCCGACCTGGCGCTGGAGATGTCGCTCTCGCCGGGCCAGCTGGGCATGCTGACCAGCGCCTATTTCATCGCCTTCGCATCGGCGCAGATCCCGGTGGGCATCTATCTGGACAGCCACGGGCCGCGCCGCGTGGTGACGGCCCTGTTGCTGGTCGCGGCGATCGGCGCGTTCCTGTTCTCCATCGGCGAGGGGCTGTGGAGCCTGGTGCTGGGCCGGGCGCTGATCGGCCTCGGCGTGGCCGCCTGCCTGATGGGCGCCTTCAAGGCCATGAGCGAATGGTTTCCCGGCGACAGGCTGCCCCTGATGAACGGCCTGGTCGTCGCCTTCGGCGGGCTGGGCGCGATGGTTGCCACCGCGCCGACCGAGGCGCTGGTCTCTGCGGTCGGTTGGCGCTACGGCTTCGTCGCGCTGGCGCTGGCGACGTTTGCCGTCGCCGTGGCGATCTGGTTCGTCGCCCCCGAACGCAGCCGCGCGGGCGCGGGCGAGCCCATGGCGTCGCGCATCCGCGGCATGTTCTCGGTCTATCGCAGCGGCGTGTTCTGGCGGGTCGCACCCCTGGCCGCGCTCTCTCAGGGCAGCTTTCTCGCCATCCAGACCCTGTGGGCCGGGCCCTGGCTGCGGGACATCGCGGGACTGGATTCCCGGACGGTCAGCTTCACCCTGCTGGCCGGGGCGGCCGGGTTCGTGATTGGCAATCTGGCGATCGGGTTCGCCGCCGAACGGCTCGCGCGGCGCAACATCCCGCCGCTGGTGACGGCGGCGGCGGGCATGGGCCTGTTCGTCCTGGTCCAGCTGCTGGTGCTGCTGGAATGGACGTCCGCGCCGGGGCTGCTCTGGTTCATCTTCGGCGCGACGGGCACCACCGGCGTGGTGGTCTTCTCGGTCCTCGCCCGCGCGTTCCCGCCAGGGCTGGCCGGGCGGGCCAGCACGGCCCAGAATCTGCTGATCTTCGCGGCGGCCTTCGCGCTGCAGTGGGGCATGGGCGAGGTCATCAACATCTGGCCGGTCGCCGCCGACGGTGCTTATTCGGTTATCGGATATCGCGCCGCCTTCGGGGTCGCGCTGGCGCTGCAGGCCGCGGCCTTCGTCTGGATGGTCGTGTATCGCCCGCGCGCGGTTCTGACATAGCGCAAGAAGCGGGTGGCCGACGCGGCCGCAACCGGGGAAGCTGGTCTCTGGCGGATGTGGCGGGGGCTCTCGAATGGCTGGACGGAAGACGCGATTTTCGATACTCGATGCGGATGCGGCGGCAACCGCGCTCGACGAACGCGGCTATGCCCGTATTCCCGCGCTCCTGAATGCAAGGGAATGCGCCACGCTGACCCGGCGCTATGACCGCGATGCCGGCTTCCGCAGCCATGTGCGCATGGCCCGGCACGGGTTCGGCCAGGGCGCGTACAAATATTTCGACAATCCGTTGCCGGCGTTGGTGCAGACCCTGCGCGACGGGCTGTACCCGCCGCTGGCCGCGATCGCCAATCGCTGGAACGAAATGCTGGGCGTGCGCGAACGTTTCCCGGCCGATCACGGCGCCTATCTGGAACACTGTCACGCAAACGGGCAGGCACGACCCACGCCGCTTCTGCTGCGCTACGGACCGGGCGACCACAACCGGCTGCACCAGGATCTGTATGGCGACGAGGTGTTCCCGCTGCAGGCGACGATACTTTTGTCCGATCCGGAAGCTGACTTTACGGGCGGGGAGTTCGTCCTGACCGAGCAACGCCCGCGCCAGCAATCCCGGGTCGAGGTGGTGCCGCTCGGGCGCGGGGATGCGGTGGTTTTTCCGGTGCGCCATCGGCCGGTGCAGGGCGCGCGGGGGTTCTATCGAGCGACGATGCGCCACGGCGTGAGCCGGTTGCATACGGGATCACGCACCACGCTGGGCGTTATCTTTCACGACGCGGCCTAGTCGTCGCCGTCGCTCGTGACCGGCAGGCCGGCCTGATTGCGCCGGAACGGCTGGGCCACCTGGCCCATGAAATTCGCCGGCATCGGCCCGTCGATGCCGATATCGGCCGGCGGGCGCCGGTTCGGGCAGTAGAATGTCCGGAACAGGATGTCGTACAGCATCAGGTTTTCGCCGTAGTTGCTGTTGCCCTCCGCCGGGTTGCGCGAATGGTGCCAGCGATGCACGGCCGGGGTGTTGAACACATAGTTCAGCGGGCCGAACCGCATCTCGATGTTGCAGTGGGTCAGCATCCCGATGAAGGCGGTGATCGAGTTCACCCAGATGAACACCTCCGACGGGGCGCCGGCCAGGAACAGAAGCGGCTGGCTGAGCAGGATGCTGGCCACCGTATCGACCACATGGAACCGCCCGGTGTTGAAGAACCACAGACGCGGCGCGCTGTGGTGCACGGCATGGAAGCGCCACAGCAGCGCCCATTCATGGGCCACCCGATGGGCGAGATACATGCCGGCCTCGGCGATCACCATGCCGAGGATGATCTGCAGCGCCAGTGGCCAGTCGCCGGGCCAGTAGCCGCCGCCCTTGCTCGCCGCCACTTCGGCCACACCGATCGTCACGCCGACCACGACGAGCACCTGGGCGAAGCCCTTGTTCAGCAGCGTGTGGGCGAGATCCGGGCCGATCTGGCCATCATTGTCGAGCCAGTTGCGTTCATGGGGCAGCACGCGTTCGAGCGTGAACAGGCTTAGCGCCAGCAACAGGTAGGTGATGTTGAAATAGATCGCGGAATGGCCGGCCTCGAAGCCCAGCCAGGTGCCGTAAATGCACGCCGCCAGGATTCCGGGCCAGAGCAGGAATGTCAGCGCGTAGCCGATGAAACTCCGTTGTCTGCCGTCGCCTGTGATGGCGTCGGCCCCCCCTTCGAAAACGATACTCAACTGAAACCTCCGCAAGGGATACGGGCGCCCTGCGCGTCCCGAACTCTGGTACTCCCACCGGGTTCCTTATGTCACAAAACCGTGACCGTTTGGCAAGCTATCTGCCACCCTTGCCGGCGTCCCGGGCGTCGCCGAATCAAACGGGTTTTGGCGGCCGGGCGACGATTGCCACGATCACCATTGCCGTGATCGCGCCGCCGGCGTTGAACACGAGATCGAGTGCCGTGTTCACGTAGCCGCCGACATTGGTCTGCGGAAACATGAGGACGGCCGCGAACTCAATTATTTCGTTCACGGCACCGAGACCCATGCTGCCGAGGGTGGCGAATACGTAAATACTCATACTGCCATCCATGAACGGGAAATGCCGTCGCAACAGGTGCCACAGCAACCATGCGGTGATGCCGAAACCATAGAAATGGACCAGCTGGTCATAGCGCAGAAGCACGACTTCGCCGGCCTGGAGGATCGGCAGGATCACATGGCCGTAGAGGACGGTTTCACCGACCGGTGTGCCGCCGCCGGCCATATGCACGAAACCCCACAGCGATAGCGACCAGAGGATCGCGGCAGGGAAGGCCGCCTTCCGCCGGCCGACAGCGACGAGCGCCACCAGGACCAGCAGCGTGATGATGTACCAGAGGAATTCGCGGTTTCCGGTCGACAGGAAGACCGCACCGAACCCCGCGATATACGCCAGGGTCGCGGCGAGTACCGCCCATTCGGCACGCGTGATCGTCGTCGACATATCCCGTCCTCCGCTCTGATGTGGCGCTATTCGACCGGCCTGACCACCACCGTGCCCAGCTTGTCGCCGGATTCCACGAATTCATGGGCCGCCACGCATTGGTCCAGGGGAAACGTCCCGGCGACGGTGTGCAGCCCGTTACCCGCGGCCAGCCAGGCCGCGATGTCAGCGCGCGCATGGTCGATCGCTGTGCGCGGCACGCTGTGCAGGACCATGAACCGCATGATCGCGTTTCGCAGGGCCATCCGCAGCATGAGGTTTTTCGGGTCGCCGGTGGTGGCGTAGACCGAGATCGTGCCGCCCGTGGCGAGAACCCCGGCCGTCAGGTCGAGATTGGCAGCCAGATCCACTTCGACAATGCGATCAACGCCTTCGCCGCCGGTCAGCGCCAGAATCTGGTCGGCGGCGTCCGCGTCCCGGTAGTTGACGGTGTGATGCGCGCCGCCGGCTTTCGCGTGGGCAGATTTTTCGTCGGAGCTGACCGTCGCGATCACCGTTGCACCGCCCCAGCGGGCCCACTGCACCGCGTAATGGCCGACCGCACCCGCGCCGCCGGTCACGAGGATCGTCTTGCCGGTAACCGGGCCGTCGGAGAACACATTATGGTGGCCGGTCATGCAGGGAATGCCGAGGCACGCACCCGCGTCGAAACTGAGGGCGTCGGGCAGGGGTGCGACCAGCCAGGCGTCCAGAGTGATGTATTCCGCCGCCGTGCCGAAGGCGCGGCCCTGCCGCTGACCGTTGAACAGCCAGACCCGCTGGCCCGCTTCGACGTTCGATACCCCGTCGCCGACCGCATCGACGATGCCCGCGCCATCGCTGTTGGGGATGATGCGGGGATGCTCCATGCCATAGGTGCCGAGCCCCCGGCGCTTCACGTCGGCCGGGTTCACGCCCGACGCATGGAGCTTCACACGGACCTCGCCGGGCCCGGGCTCCGGCGTGTCCATCTCGCCGCGCTGCAGGACCTCGCGGGCGGGGCCGAGTTTCTCGTACCAGACGGCTTTCATGGGTATCACCTGATTTTCGCGTACCGAGATGCCATGCTGCGGCGATCCGTTCGGTTTGTCATGACGGAATCGTCGTTTGTTTCAGATCGTGAGGCCGGGAGGTGACAGGCCCTGCCGGACGTCGCAAACTGGGTTCATGCATGCGATGATCCTTGACCGGCCCGGTTCGCCGCTCGTTGGGCGCACGGTCGAAGACCCCGAACCCGCGCCGGGCGAAGTGCTGATCGCCGTGCGCGCCTGCGGGGTGTGCCGCACCGACCTGCATATCGTCGACGGCGAACTGACGGCGCCGAAACTGCCGATCATTCCCGGCCACGAGATTGTCGGCGAGGTGCTGGCGACAGGCCGCGATGTTGACAGGATCGCGGTCGGCGATCGTGTCGGAGTTCCCTGGCTCGGGCATACGTGCGGGCATTGCCACTACTGCCGTCATGGACAGGAAAATCTCTGCGACGATCCCGGCTTCACCGGCTACACGATCGATGGTGGCTATGCCGAGCTCGCCCTGGCCGATCAGCATTACGTCTTCCCGATCCATGGCGATTACAGCGACGCCGAAGCGGCGCCACTGCTATGCGCCGGCCTGATCGGTCACCGCGCGTTGCGCATGGCGGGGGAAGCGCGGCGCCTGGGGATCTACGGGTTCGGCGCAGCGGCGCATATCGTCTCTCAGGTGGCGGCGTTCGAAGGGCGCGAGGTGTTCGCGTTTGCACGCCCCGGGGATACGGACGAGCAAGCTTTCGCGGCACGGCAGGGTGCGCGCTGGACCGGTGGATCTGACGAGGCGCCGCCCGAACCCCTCGATGCCGCCATCCTGTTCGCACCCGTCGGCGCGCTGGTGCCGGCCGCGCTGCGCGCGGTGCGCAAGGGCGGCACCGTGGTCTGCGCGGGCATTCATATGAGTGATATCCCGTCCTTTCCCTACGATATCCTCTGGGGCGAACGGGTGGTGCGGTCGGTGGCGAACCTGACCCGCGCCGACGGCGAGGAGTTCCTGGCGCTCGCACCCCGCATACCGGTCCGCACGCAGATCGAGACGTTTCGGCTCGATCAGGCCAACGACGCCCTGACCCGGCTGCGGGACGGGCGGATCAACGGGGCGGCGGTCCTCGTCCCCTGATCGGGTCCGCCCCGGCGCCGTCTGCACTAGCGGATGAGGTCCGGCTCCCATCGCGCTAGACTGCCGGACTTCACAACCGCTCGTCGAACTCAACCACCGCGATGCCTATGCCCGAATTCGAACTCCATCCCCAACTCGCCGCCGACACGGTACCGGTCGCCACCTGGCCCCTGTGCGAGGTGCTGCTGCTCACCGACGCCAACTATCCCTGGCTGGTGCTGGTGCCGGCGCGCCCGGATTTGCGGGATTTCCACGATCTGTCGCCCGACGATATGGTGACGGTGGGGCGTGAAATCAGCCGGGCGAGCGAGGCGCTGGCGAGCCTGTTCGTGCCCGACAAGATCAACGTCGCCGCGCTCGGCAACATGGTGCCCCAACTGCACATCCACATTGTCGCGCGTCATACCCATGACGCGGCCTGGCCGAATCCGATCTGGGGCGTGGCGCCGCCATTGGCGTATGCGCCCGACGCGCTGGACGCGCGGCTTGCCGACCTGCGCCGGGCCTTCGGGTGATGCCAGGCCTTCGGGTGAATCATGCCTAACGATCTGCCGGCGGCGCTGGCGGACTGGTTCGCCGCGCGGGACTGGGCGCCGCACCCGCACCAGATCGCGATGCTGGATGCCGCGGCGGCGGGCCGCTCGGCGCTTCTGGTTGCGCCCACCGGCGGCGGCAAGACCCTGGCCGGGTTCCTGCCCAGCCTGGTCGAACTGACAACCGCCGACCCGCCACCCGGCGGGCTGCACACGCTGTACATCTCGCCGCTGAAGGCGCTGGCGGTGGACATCCACCGCAACCTCGAGATTCCCATCGCGGAAATGAAACTGCCGATCCGCGCCGAGACCCGCACCGGCGACACGCCGCAATCGAAGCGCCAGCGCCAGCGGCGCACGCCGCCCCAGATGCTGATGACCACGCCGGAGAGCCTGGCCCTGCTGCTGTCCTATGAGGACGCGCCGGCGATCTTCGGTGGGCTGCGCTGCGTGATCGTCGATGAACTGCACGCCCTGGAGGACAACAAACGCGGCGACCTGCTGTCGCTCGGCCTGTCCCGCCTGACGGGCCTCGCGCCCGGCGCGCGCCGTGTGGGCCTGAGTGCGACGGTGGCCGAGCCGGACCGGCTGCGGCGCTGGCTATCGCCCACAAGAAGTATTGCGGATGTGTCGCTGGTGCTCGGCGACAAAGGCGCTGAGCCGCGCATCGACGTGTTGGAAACGGCCGTCGAGATGCCCTGGTCGGGTCATATGGGGACCCACGCCATCCCCGAGGTGTATGACCTGTTGTGCGACGCCGACGGGTCGGGTGGTGCTGCTATCGTGTTCGTGAACACCCGCGCTCAGGCGGAGATCATCTTCCAGGAGCTCTGGCGGATGAACGACGACGGACTGCGGATCGCGCTGCATCACGGCAGCCTCGCGCCCGAGCAGCGCCTCAAGGTGGAGGCCGCGATGGCGCGCGGCGACCTGGATGCGGTCGTGGCGACATCGTCACTCGATCTGGGGGTGGACTGGGCCGCCGTCGACCTGGTGGTTCAGGTCGGCGCGCCGAAGGGCTCGACGCGGCTCCTGCAGCGGGTCGGACGCTCGAACCACCGGATGGACAGCCCGAGCCGCGCCGTGCTGGTGCCGGCCAATCGCTTCGAGGTGCTTGAATGCCGCGCGGCGGTCGATGCCATCCGCGCCCACACGCTGGACGGCATCCCCGCGCGCGCCGGGGGGCTCGATGTGCTGGCGCAGCATATCCTGGGGACTGCCTGCGCGGGCCCCGTCGACCGGGATGCCCTGTTCGAACAGGTGCGGACGGCCGGGCCGTATATGGCGTTGTCGCGCGAGGATTTCGACGACGTGTTCGAATTCGTCGCCACGGGCGGCTATGCGCTGGGCGGTTACAAGAAATTCCAGCGCCTTTTCCGGACCTCCAACGGGACGTATGAGATCACCAGCCCGGCGGCGGTGCGCGACTACCGGATGAATGTGGGCACGATCGTCGAGGCGCCGACCCTCAAGGTGCGGCTCGGGCGCGGCCGGGTGCTGGGCGAGGTCGAGGAGAATTTCGTCAACTACATGACCGCCGGAGACACGTTCGTGTTTGCCGGGCGGCTGCTCGAATTCGTCGAGGTGCGCGAGACCAGCGTGATCACGCGGCCCGGTAAGGGGGACGCCCCGGCGGTGCCCGCCTATGTGGGCGGCCGGTTCCCGCTTTCCACGCACCTCGCCGACCGGGTGCGGACGATCCTGTCGGACCCGAAGACCTGGGCCGATTTGCCCGCGCAGGTCTCGACCTGGCTGGATGTGCAGCGCTGGCGCTCGGTCCTGCCGTCACGCGACGGGCTGCTGATCGAGACCTTTCCGCGCGCGAACAAGCATTACCTGGTCGCCTACAGCTTCGAGGGACGCAACGCTCACCAGACCCTTGGCATGCTTCTGACGCGGCGCATGGAGCGCGCCGGACTGGGCCCGCTGGGCTTCGTGGCGACCGATTATGTGATCGGTGTGTGGAGCACGAAATCCTGCGAGGCGGCTGATCTCGACGCGCTGTTCGACGAGGACATGCTGGGTGACGATCTGGAGGCGTGGATGGCCGAGTCCTCGATGCTCAAGCGCACCTTCCGCAATGTCGCCGTCATCGCCGGGCTGATCCAGCGCCGTCACCCCGGCGAGGAGAAGACCCGGCGCCAGGTCACATTCAACTCGGATTTGATCTACGACGTCCTGCGGTCCCACGAGCCCAACCACATATTGCTGCGCGCGACCCGCGCGGATGCGGGCGCGGGCCTGACCGACGTGCGCCGCCTGTCGGACATGCTGGCCCGGGTGCGCGGGCGCATCACCCATCGCCATCTCGACCGGGTCTCGCCGCTGGCCGTGCCGATCCTGCTCGAGATCGGCAGGGAGAGTGTCTATGGCGCGGCGATCGACGAGCTGCTCGGCGAGCAAGCCGAGGACCTCATTTCCGAGGCCATGGACAATCCGGGCACCCGGGAGCTGGGCTTCGATGCCGCCTGATGCTTCCGTGCCACCGGCCGACCGTCGCCAGTCGGCCGCCACAAAGGTCGGCGGGCAGCGAATCGTCCTCGACCATTCGGGTGCGGCGTGGCTGCCGGACACGGACGATCTTTTGGTGGCCGATCTGCATTTCGAGAAGGGGTCCGCATACGCGGCGCGGGGTCAGGGGTTGCTGCCGCCATACGATACCGCGGAGACGCTCGCCCGGCTGGAGCGGGTGTGCAAACGCGTCAGGCCCAAACGCGTGATCTGCCTGGGCGATACGCTGCACGATCTGGCCGGTGAGGCGCGGATGGCCGAGGGCGACCGGCAGCGTCTCGCGCGATTGGTCGCGGCGCAGGACTGGGTCTGGATCGCCGGCAACCACGATCCCGAGCCACCCGCAGCGATGGGCGGTGCGGCCATGCGTGACCTGAAGGTTGGCGATCTTGTGCTGCGTCATGATTTTGCGCAGAAAGATGCGGACGCCATCCCGGTCGGTGAGATTTGCGGCCACTATCACCCCAAGGCGGCGGTGCGGGTGCGCGGGCGGCGGATTTCCGGACGTTGTTTCGCGACCGACGGGCGGCGTCTGATCATGCCGGCCTTCGGCGCCTTTGCCGGGGGGCTGAATGTCCGCGAGCCGGCCATCGCCGATCTCCTGGCGCCCCGGTTCCAGGTGCATCTGATCGGTCAGGCCGGATTGTTCGCGTTTCGGCCCGATCAGCTTTTGCCCGATCCGAAACGGGCGGTTTGACGTAACAAGTGAGCCTTCCCTCGTCCAAGCGCCCCTCCATGTCTTCCGATCGTCCCGTCATCGTCTGGTTCCGCCAGGATTTGCGCCTCGCCGACAACCCGGCGTTGGCCGCCGCCGTGGCATCCGGGCGGCCGATCGTGCCGCTCTACATCCTGGACGAGGGAAGCCCGGATTTACGGCCCGGTATCCGTCCTCTGGGCGGCGCGTCGCGCTGGTGGCTGCACCAGAGTCTGGCGGTGCTGGCGGCGGATTTGCGCGGCCATGGTCTGAAACTCGCGCTGCGTCGCGGGGCCGCTACCGACGTATTGGAGAATTTGGTCACGGAAGCGGGCGCGGGGCAGGTGGTCTGGAACCGTTGCTACGAGCCGGGCGCGATTGCCCGCGACACGGCGGTCAAGGCGATGCTGCGCGATGCGGGCGTCGCCGCCGCAAGCTTCAACGGGTCGCTCCTGGTTGAGCCGTGGAAGATCGAGACGGGACAGGGCGGCCCCTACAAGGTGTTCACCCCCTACTGGAAGCGGCTGCGGGCGCTCTTTCAGGCGCCGCCGGTTGCCGATGTGCCGGATACGCTGCCTGCCGCGCGGGATGTTCCCGGCGACGATCTCGACGCCTGGGCGCTGTTGCCGACGACGCCCGACTGGGCGGGCGGGCTGCGCGAGACCTGGCGGGTCGGGGAGGATGCTGCGCGGGCGCGGCTCGCGGACTTCCTCGACGCCGCCGTGGCGGACTATCCGGGCGACCGGGACCGGCCCGACCGGGCCGGCACGTCGCGGCTATCGCCCCACCTTCACTTTGGGGAGATCGGACCGCACCAGGTGTGGCGGGCCGCCAGTGCGGCCATGGCGGCAGGCGGGGCCGTCGCCACGGGGGCGGAAGCCCTGCTGCGGGAGCTGGCCTGGCGGGACTTCAATCACCATCTGCTGTTTCATTTCCCCCGGATCGCGACGGCGAACTGGCGCGCGCAATTCGATGGGTTTCCCTGGCGCGACGATCCCGCCGCGCTGGCCGCCTGGCAGCGCGGGCAGACCGGGTATCCGCTGGTCGATGCGGGGATGCGGGAGCTCTGGCATACGGGCTTCATGCACAACCGGGTGCGCATGATCGTCGGGTCGTTCCTGATCAAGGACCTGATGATAGACTGGCGCGAAGGTGAGGCCTGGTTCTGGGACACGCTGGTTGATGCCGACCTGGCAAACAACGCCGGCAACTGGCAGTGGGTCGCCGGATCGGGCGCGGACGCCTCGCCATTCTTCCGGATTTTCAACCCGGTCACCCAGGGTGAGAAGTTCGATCCGGCGGGCGCGTATGTGCGTCGCTGGGTGCCGGAGCTCGCCGCACTGCCGGACAAGTGGGTCCACAAGCCCTGGGCGGCCGCGACGGATGTGCTCGCGGATGCGGGGGTCATCCTGGGCGAGACCTATCCCGCCCCGATGGTCGATCACGGCGTGGCGCGGAACAGGGCGTTGGCGGCCTATAAGGTGATGCGGAACGCCACCGTCTGACGCCCCTTGATAAGGGCGATCCTACGTGGTGCCGCGCAGCTCGTGGGCGAACCATAAAATCATGGTGAACAAGATAACGGCGCCGGCCTGATGGGCGGCGGCGGCGTGGACGGGCACGACCAGCAGGAGAGTGGTGATGCCCAGGGCGACCTGTAGCACCGCCACGACCATCAGCGCGTTGGCCACCCTGCGCGCCCGCGGCACGAGCGCGAGCCAGCGGCTCCGCCACCACAAAACGGCCACCGCGGCGAGGCTGACAAGCGCCAGCACACGGTGATGGAACTGGATCGTCCCGTGATCGTCGAACGGGGCGGCCGCGTGGTCGAAATAACCCGGCGGCAGGATTGATCCGTCCATCAGCGGGAAGCTGTTGAAGATCAGGCCCGCATCGGTGCCGGCGACGAACGCGCCCGACAGGATTGTCAGTGCGATCAAGGCGAGTGCCAGCAGGGTGAGACGCCTGACCTGCACACCCAGCCGGTCGGCGACGGTGGCCGGGTGCGGGAGGATCAACGAAAGACCGGTCCACAGGAGGGCAGCATAAATCAGGAAGGCGAGGGACAGATGCGCGGCGAGCCGGTACTGGCTGACCTCGGGGATGTCCACCAATCCGCTGCGCACCATGTACCAGCCGAGCACCCCCTGCGCGCCGCCGAGCAGGAACAGCCCGATCAGGCGCGGTACCAGTGGCTTTCGAATCCGGCCGCGAATCAGAAACCAGACAAACGGCAGGAAGAAGAACAGCCCGATCACCCGGCCCCAGGCCCGGTGGATATACTCCCACCAGAAGATCGACTGGAACTCTGCCATCGTCATGCCGGCGTTGATTTCGAGATATTGCGGGCTCGCCCGGTAGAGGTCGAAGGCCCGGGCCCAGGCCGCATCCGTCAGGGGCGGCAGGAAACCGGTGACGGGTCGCCAATACACAATCGAAAGGCCGGACTCGGTCAGCCGTGTGATTCCGCCGATCACGACCATGGCGAAGACCATGGCGGCGCAAACCAACAACCACCGGCCAATGGCGCGGTCATTGGTGCGTTGGCGGGGGGCGTCGAGCTCGGTGTTGCTGGTTGTGGTCATGATCTCGCGTCAGGTGCCCGGGGAACTCCAGGGGCAATCTGATGCGTCATGTAGATGGGGGCAAGCCGCCGCGCCCATCGGTCGCAGGATTGCGACCGGCGCGGTGGATGGGGCGTGAACCTGAATTCCTCGTTCGAGGCGACGCGAGTGACCCTATTTGACGGTCTCTATTCGACAGTCCAGGTCTGGCCGCGCTGCAGCAGCTTGTTGAGGTCGGCCTTGTCGGCGTCCTTGGTGGCCTGGGCGATCTGCGCATGCACCGAGGCTTCGTAGGTCGGTGCGGGCTCGGCGTAGAGAACACCGAGTGCCACGGGATAGTCCGGCGGGTCCATCTGGGCCAGCATCGTCGCCAGGCCGCGATTGGTCTCGTCGTGGACGGCGATGTCATCGACGGTGATGCCGTTTTCACCGAGTGTCACCACTTCGAGGCGCATCTCTTCCTTGTTCAGGATCAGGCCTTTCGACTTGTCCTTGCCGAACAGCAGGGGCTCGCCATGCTCGACGTGAATCTGCATCTCGTCCTGGACGCTCTTCTCGGTGAAGTGCTTGAAGGCGCCGTCATTGTAGACGATGCAGTTCTGGAAGATTTCGACGAAGGACGCGCCCTTATGCTTATAGGCGCGCTTGAGCACTTCCGGCAGATGCTTCTGCAGGATATCCGACGAGCGGGCGATGAACGTGCCGCCGACGCCGAGCGCAAACTGCGCGGCCGAGACCGGATTGTCGATCGAGCCGAGGGGGGTCGAGGGCGACTTGGTGCCGATCTTGGAGGTGGGCGAGTATTGGCCCTTGGTGAGGCCGTAGATCTGATTGTTGAAGAGCAGGATCTGCAGATCCACGTTGCGGCGGATCGCGTGCATCGTGTGATTGCCGCCGATCGAGAGCATGTCACCATCGCCGCCGACAACCCAGACGTCGAGCTCGGGATTGGCGAGCTTCACGCCCGACGCCACCGCCGGCGAGCGGCCGTGGATCGTGTGGAAACCGTAGGTCTCCATATAATAGGGGAAGCGCGCCGCGCAGCCGATGCCGGATACGAAGACCGTGTTCTTCGGGTCGGCCTCCAGCTGGGCCAACGTGTTCTGGACACCCTTGAGGATGGCATAGTCGCCACAGCCAGGGCACCAGCGAACTTCCTGGTCGGTCGCGAAGTCGCGGGCCGTCAGTTTTTCCGGGGGGCTTTGGACGTTCATTCTACTTCTCCAGCCGTGCGCGGATCGCGTCTTCAAGCTCTCCGATGAGGAACGGCTTGCCGTTGACTTTGTTGAGCCCTTCAGCGGGCAGCAGGAACTGGTCACGCAACAGGGTGCGCAACTGACCGGTGTTCATCTCGGGCACCAGGATTTGGTCGAAGGTACCGAGAAGTTCGCCGAGGTTGCGCGGCAGCGGCCAGATGTAGCGCAGATGAATCTGCGCCACGTCCATGCCCTGGTCGCGCATGTTGTTGACGGCCCGGTTGATCGGCCCGTAGGTCGAACCCCAGCCGACAACCGCCAGCTTGGCACCGGCCTCGCCGACTTCGACCGTCTGCTCGGGGATGTCGTTGGCGATGCCGAGTACCTTGGCGGCGCGCACATCGGTCATCTTCTGATGGTTTTCCGGGTCGTAGGAAATATGACCGCTGTCATAGGAGCGCTCGATGCCGCCGATCCGGTGCATCAGGTCCGGCGTGCCCGGCTTCACCCAGGGGCGCGCGAGGGTCTCGTCGTCGCGCATGAAGGGCTGGAAATTTTCCGGGTCGGTGCGGAACTCGACGTCGAACCGCTCCGAGTCCGCCGCGTCCGGAATGAGCCAGGGCTCGGATGCGTTGGTGATGTAGCCGTCGGTCAGGACCATCACCGGGGTCATGTACTTCGTCGCGATGCGGACGGCCTCGATGGCCACCTCATACCCGTCGGACGGGGTCGAGACCGAAATCACCGGCATGGGTGAATCGCCGTTGCGGCCGTAGACGGCCTGGTACAGGTCCGACTGTTCGGTCTTGGTCGGCAGGCCGGTCGACGGGCCGGCGCGCTGCGAGTTGATGACGACCAGGGGGAGCTCGGTGGCGATGGCCAGGCCGATCGCCTCCATCTTCAGTGCGATACCCGGGCCGGAGCTCGACGTGATGCCGAGGGATCCGGCATAGGACGCGCCGATGGCAGCGGCGGCGGCGGCGATTTCGTCTTCCGCCTGGAAGGTGACGACGCCGAATTCCTTCATCCGCGCCAGTTGGTGCAGCAGCGCGGAGGCCGGCGTGATCGGGTAGGAGCAGAAGGCGATCTTCAGATCGGCGAGCAGGGAGCCCGCGAGCAGCCCGAGGGAGACCGATTCGGCGCCGGTGATCGTCCGGTACAGGCCCGGCGCGATCGTGGCGGGTTCGACGTCGAAGGTGCCGAGCTCGGCGGGCATTTCGGCGGTCTCGCCAAACGCATGGCCGGCGTTGAGCGCCGCGATGTTGGCCTTGGCGATGTCGGGCTGTTTGGCAAACTTGGTTTCAAGCCAATCGACCGAGGCCTGCCGCTTGCGCCCATACATCCAGTAGATGAGGCCGAGCGCCCACATATTCTTGGAGCGCAGGGCCTCCTTGTTGGACAGGCCGAACTCCTTCACGGCCTCGACCGTGAGCCGGGACATGTCGACCTTGACCAGCCGGTAGTTGTCGAGGCTGTCATTCTCGAGCGGATTTTCCGTGTAGCCGGCCTTGGCCAGGTTGCGGTCGGTGAAGGCGCCGGAGTCCGCGATGACGATGCCGTGGGGCTTCACATCCGCGAGATTGGTGACCAGTGCCGCCGGATTCATCACCACCAGCACGTCGAGCAGGTCGCCCGAGGTCATGATTTTGCGGGCACCGAAATTAATCTGGAACGCCGAGACACCGAAGGTCGTGCCGGCAGGGGCGCGAATTTCGGCGGGGAAGTCGGGGAATGTGGCCAGGTCGTTGCCGGCGATGGCCGCCGTCATGGTGAAATGGCTACCGGTCAACTGCATACCATCGCCGGAGTCACCGGCGAATCGCACGACCGCGGATTCAATTTCCTGGCGGCCTTCTTCCGACCGCTCGGCGGTCGCTACCTCAGACATCGGGTGTTTCCTTCCCGTTAATTCGGCTTTGAAGTCAGATTAATGTTCGGATGTACGCAGACGTTGTTGCGCGGCGCTACATTCATCCGCCTGCATGTTCGTTTCAAGCATAAACTGGCACCTTGTGAGCCCAACTAAGGTGTTTTGCCGATCAGTCAAGGGCGGCGATCATCGCATCGATGGTGACGAACTTCCGCCGCGGTGCGCCGGTCTTCGCCGCCGCCACTTCCGCTGCGTCGATCGACTGCCAATCCTGATAGGTCAGACAGCGCACCGAACGCTCGGCCAGCAACGCCTCCAGCGCCTCGCGCCCGGGCTTCGTGCCGTCCGCGACATCCTCGAAAATCTGGGTCGCGGCGATGTCGCCATCGGGTTTGTTGGTGCCGATGACGCCGGTCGGGCCGCGCTTGATCCAGCCGACGGCGTAGACCCCGTCGCCGACCCGGCCCTCGTCATGGACAACCACGCCGTTGTCGACATCGAACGGGACGCCGGGGAACGGATCAGAGAAATAGCCGATGGCCGGGATCACGAGCCCGCAGTCGATTTCGAAAAACTCGCCGGTGCCGACCGAGCGCCCGTCCTCGACGCGGGTGTGCTCCATGCGGATACCTTCGACCTTGTCGCCGCCGAGGATCTCGACCGGCTTGGCGTAGAAGGTGAAATGAACGCGTTTAGATTTGCCCGCCGGATCGACGTCGGGGAATTCCTTCATCGTTGCGAGGTTGCGATCCTTGAGACGTTTGTCCCGGTCGGACCATTCACCCTCGACCGCGTCGGGGAGTTGTGCGGGATCGATGACCGGCTGGCAGTCATCGAGCTTGCCCATCTCGCGCAGTTCGACATTCGTGAACTTGGCCTCGATCGGGCCGCGGCGGCCGACCATGTAGACGTCGGTGATGGGTGAGGCCGCGATCGCGTCGGCCGCATGGTCGGCGATGTCGGTCTCGGTCATTTCCTCCGGCGTCTTCACCAGAACCCGGGCGACGTCGACCGCGACATTGTTTTGACCGATGACCACCACCGTGCTCGTGTTCAGATCGGGTTGCAGATCGGTGAAATCGGGGTGGCCGTTATACCAGCCCACGAAGTCGGCCGAGCCGAAGACGCCCGCCTTGTCCTCGCCGGGGATGCCGAGCTTGCGGTCGCGCGGCGCGCCGACCGACAGGACGATTGCGTCATACATCTCCTGCAACTCGGCGATGGTGACATCGCGTCCCACTTCGACGTTGCCGTAGTAGCCGACCCCCTCCGTCAACGCGGTCTTTTCATAGACGCGCGCGACCTTCTTGGTCGTCTGATGATCGGGTGCGACACCGCCGCGGATCAGACCGAAGGGTGTTGGCAAACGTTCGATGATATCCACGCGAACGTCCTTCTCACCCTTGAGCAAGGCGTCGACTGTGTAAAAGCCGCTCGGCCCGGCGCCGATAACGGCAACATTGATTGTCATGATTCCTCCCTAGAAACCGGCAGGACTATATCCAAAGCGATTGTCGTCTGCCATCCCATCCGGTCAACCCGTTTGAATGGTATCCGTGTGCTCGATTCGGGGGCATGGCCCGATTGGCGCTGGACCTTTATCTCAAGATGAGTATATGGTGCGTCCCGGTGGACAAAATGCCACCGAATCCAGGGGAACGGAAAGGCGCGGTCAACGCACCTCAACACGTCACCGATTGCACAGGAGATTGCGACCATGCCGCGCATGCGTATTCGCACCTATATGACCGCCGCGATGGCGGCACTGCTGGCCGTCTTTTCGGCATCGATCGCCAACGCCCAACAGGGGCCGATCCGGATCGGCGAGATCAACAGCTACACAGGCCCGCTGGCGTCCTTCACGGTGCCTTACCGAAACGGATGGCAGCTCGCCGTCGAGGAGATCAACGCCAAGGGCGGCGTTCTCGGCCGTTCGCTCGAAGTGATTTCACGCGACGACGGCGCCAAGCCGGCCGATGCGGTGAAATTCGCCGAGGAACTTGTTCGTCGCGAGAAGGTCGATCTGATCGCCGGCACGTTCCTGTCGAACATCGGTCTTGCCGTCGCGGACTTCGCCGCGCGCAACAAGGTCTTGTTCGTGGCCGCCGAGCCGCTGTCGGATGCCATCGTCTGGGCCAAGGGCAACGACTACACATTCCGCCTGCGTCCCTCGACCTACATGCAGGCGGCGATGCTGGCCGAGGAAGCCGCGAAGCTGCCGGCCAAGCGCTGGGCCACGGTCGCGCCGAACTATGAATATGGTCAGTCCGCCGTGAAGGCGTTCCAGGACGTGCTGAAAGGCCTGCGCCCCGACGTCGAATTCGTCGAACAGCAATGGCCGGCCCTGTTCAAGCTCGACGCCGGCGCCACCGTTCAGGCGCTGGCCCAGGCCAAGCCCGATGCGATCTACAATGTCACTTTCTCGATCGACCTCGCGAAGTTCGTTCGTGAAGGTCAGCTGCGTGGTTTGTTCAAGGATCGTGACGTCGTCAGTCTGCTGACCGGCGAGCCGGAGTATCTCGATCCGCTGAAGGGCGAGGCCCCCGAAGGCTGGATCGTCACCGGCTATCCCTGGCAGGCGATCGACGACCCCAAGCACAAGGCCTTCCTCGACGCCTACAGCAAACGCTTCGATGATTACCCGCGCGCGGGTTCGATCGTCGGCTACAACACGATCCTCACGATCGCGGCGATGCTGGAGAAAGCCGGTTCCACCGACACCGATGCGATGGTCGCGGCGATGAAAAATCTGGAGCTCGATACGCCGTTCGGCCCGATCACCTATCGCGCACTCGACCATCAGTCGACGATGGGTGCTTATGTGGGACGTACCGCAAAGGTTGACGGGAAGGGCGTCATGGTGGATTTCCGCTATGCGAATGGCGCCGATTATCTGCCGGACGACGCGACCGTCAGGAAGCTTCGGCCGGGCAAGTAACGCCGCGGAGATTGGCCGGCGCCGCCGGGCGATGCCACGGCGCCGGAGGATGTGTTGAGCTTTATTGTCGTCCAAGCGATCACGGGGCTGGCGAGTGCTGCGTCCCTGTTCCTGATTGCGGTCGGTCTGTCGATCGTCTTCGGCGTGACGCGGGTGGTGAACTTCGCGCACGGCTCGCTCTATATGCTCGGCGCCTATCTCGCCTTCAGCTTCGTCGCCGCGTTCGGCGACAGCTTCTTCGGCTACCTGGCCGCGATGCTGCTTGCGGCCGTCCTGGTGGGCGGTGTCGGCGCGGTGATGGAAACCAGTTTGCTGCGGCGAATCTATCGGGCGCCGGAACTGTTCCAGCTTCTCGCGACCTTCGGGGTGGTGCTGGTCATCCAGGATCTGACCCGGTTGATCTGGGGCGCCGACGATCGCTTCGCGCCGCGCATGCCCGGTCTCGACGGGTCGATCGAATTTCTCGGGCACGCGGTGCCCCAATATGACCTGTTCCTGATCGCGGTTGCGTTCGTTGTCCTCGGCGGCCTGTGGTTGTTGTTTCGCCATACGAGGTTCGGCGTGCTGGTGCGCGCGGCGACCGAGGATCGCGAGATGGTGGCCGCGCTCGGCGTCGATCAGCGCTGGCTGTTCACGGGCGCATTCATCCTGGGGGCGACGCTCGCGGGCCTGGGGGGTGCGTTGCAGATCCCGCGGCAGGCGGTGAGCCTGTCGATGGATTTGAATATCATCGTCGATGCCTTCGTAGTCGTCGTGGTCGGTGGCATGGGGTCGATCATGGGCGCGTTCGTGGCGGCCGTCCTGATCAGCGAACTGCTCGCCTTCGGCGTGGTGATCTTCCCCCAAATTACCCTGGTACTGATCTTCCTGGTGATGGCTGTCACCCTGGTGCTCAAGCCCAGCGGGCTGTTCGGCCGGCCGGAGTTCACGACGGCCGAGGACCGACGCAACCCGGACCCGCCGTTGCGCGCCGGGCAGGGGCTCAGCCGTATCTTCTGGTGGGGCCTGCTTGTGGTCGGCATGGCCGCGCCTCTGATTGTCGGTGACTTCGCGGTCGTCGTGCTGACGGAAATCGCGATCCTGGCGCTGTTTGCCGCCAGCCTGCATTTTCTGTTGTGGGGCGGCGGGCTGATCACCTTCGGGCATGCCGCCTATTTCGGGCTCGGCGCCTATGGATCCGGGCTGGCGGTGTTTCACCTGTCGCTGGGCATGGCCCCGGCGCTGCTGCTGGCGCCCCTGGCGGGCGCGGCGGGGGCGCTCCTGTTCGGCTGGTTCTGTGTGCGCCTGTCGGGCATTTATATGGCGATGCTGACTTTGGCATTCGCCCAGATCGCCTGGTCGGCGGCCTTTCAGTGGATCGATTTTACCGGCGGCGATAACGGCATCCTCGGCGTCTGGCCGAGCGCGTGGGCGTCCGATCCTGTCGTCTTCTACTACCTGGCGTTTGGCGTTTGCGCGGCGGTCATCTGGGGGCTGCGGCACGCCATTTTCAGCCCGTTCGGATACACGCTGCGCGCGACGCGGGATTCCGCGTTGCGGTCCGCCGCGATCGGGGTGGATGTGACCCGGCACCGCTGGCTGGCCTTTACGCTGGCGGGTGCCGCGGCGGGCGTGGCGGGCGGTTTCTTCGCCTTCGCCAAGGGTAGTGTCTTTCCCGATGTCCTGTTCGTCTCCACCTCGGTGGACGGGCTGGTGATGGTGCTGCTCGGCGGCATGCAGTCGCTGGCGGGGCCGATCCTCGGGGCGATTGTGTTTACCGAGATCGAGACCGAGCTGACCCGGCTGACGGACCTCTGGCAGTTGTTCCTCGGCCTCCTGATTATCGGCCTGGTCGTGGTGTTGCCACAGGGGCTGGCCGGCCTGTCCGCGCTCATGCGGCGGAGGTCATCGTGAGCATTCTGGCGATCGAAAATCTGGCCAGGGCGTTCGGTGGCGTGAAGGCGGTCGGCGGGGTCTCGTTCGAAGTCGCGCCCGGTGAACGGGTGGCTCTGATCGGGCCCAACGGCGCGGGCAAGACCACGTTGTTCAACTGCATCAATGGTCAGCTGCGGCCCGACGCCGGCGCCGTCCGGATCGGCGGGCGCGACGTCACGGGCCAGGCGCCGCACCGGATCTGGCGCCATGGGGTGGGCCGCACGTTCCAGATCACCGCGACCTTTTCCAGCATGACGGTCGCCGAGAATATTCAGGTGGCACTCGCATCCGCCAATGATGCCGCCACGGGGCTTGGCCGTCGATTGGGTGCGCGATATCGCGCGCAGGCCGACGCGTTGGTCGGTCTCGTCGGGCTCGCGGCCAGGGCAGAAGATCCTGCCGCAGAACTTCCCTATGGCGATTTGAAGCGCCTGGAGCTTGCCGTGGCGATGACGAACGATCCTGTGCTCCTGCTGATGGACGAGCCGACGGCCGGCATGGCGGCGGATGCGCGCGGCGGCATGATGGATCTGGTCGATGCGATGGTCGCCGAGCGGGGCGTGGCGGTGCTGTTCACCGAGCATGATATGGACGTGGTCTTCGGCCATGCAGACCGGGTCATCGTCCTTGACCGGGGGCGGGTGATCGCCGAGGGCACACCTGACGAGATACGGGCGGACGAGAATGTGCAGGCGGTCTATCTCGGCAGCTTTGATGCGGCGGAGGACGCGGGATGAGCGATCCGGCGC